>MAAC01018380.1_pt1 | contig 361302 bp, 350 predicted proteins | sample 1115981 | NCBI WGS metagenome assembly MAAC01 (sample SAMN04961126, study PRJNA320927) | seawater metagenome | isolation source: sample BD02T64 sea water enriched with oil for 64 days | place: USA:Gulf of Mexico | collected 2013-07-27 | reverse complement strand
ACTTTCACGAAGCGGGGGCCTCCGCCACGCAAGCGCCAGTTTTGCAAACAGCGGATTGTGTAGCCGAGGATTTGGGCCGCTTCGACTTCATTCATAAGCCGGTCGGGGTCTTGGTTGTATTGGCGTACTTCAGTTTCGTTTTTCATAACGTTCACCTTTCTTGTGAGAAGATGAACGTTATTAGTAGGCATCTTTGTGCCTGTGTCTTCAAGAACTACTGCCAGAATCCAACACAACTTTATATCTTGGATTTCGCAACCTCTCCCTTTCAACGGTAATCGTTCTGCGCATGTAGGTTCTAATTTGAGATTTTTTGATCTCAGGATCGATAGCTAGCGCAGTGTCTTCGCAAAAGAAGTAGGCGGGCGTAATGCCTTCACCATTATGGAAATCGCAGGTGAATTTTCGGCCCAAGTCTTCGTGCCAAAATATGCGGAAATTTGCAATTAAATGGTCGACTGATATTCGTTCAATTGGTCCTTCCTGTTTTGCTGGAAGCTGGGTCTTTCCGTGTTCCGCGTAGTTAGAAATTATGTCCATAGATGTGAGCATCGTAGTGTCATCAATAAAGTCGACAATGTAACTTTGCTCAGTTTCCCGGTATTGCGATTTTGGGTTTCCATGAATTTTTTTGATCATTGTTTGGCCGACTGACATATCTCTCCTCGTCGCACGGTCTGTACGTACAACCTCCCAGTGTGCTCGCCACATTGCTCGACCTGTAATCGGGTCCAATTCTTCCAATAGTCTTTTTAGTTTCTTTGCGGTTTGGCTAATCGAATTTAGTTTTTGAACAGCCTTCGTTTGAGTAACTAGATTTTCGCAAGAGTCTTTCATTTGGGAATAGGAATGAGCAAGGCTATTCACGTAATAGTGGAAATCGTCTGCATCCGGGAGTTCGTGCTTTTTGGCGAGGGCATGAGTTACTTTCTCAGAGACATATTTTTCCTCAGTGTGGGGAGCGGAGTGGAGCCTCATTTTAGTATTCCTTTCCGTCGCTATTCGAAAGTGCTTGGCCCAATGCAGCGGACACTCGGTCGGCGGCTTCGTGCATGGGCGCGTCTTGAAGGTGGGCATAGCGGGCGGTTGTTTGGACTTGGGTATGTCCCAATAGCTTGCCGATCATGGGGAGGCTTTCGCCCATGGAAACAGCCCCGGAAGCATAGGTGTGTCGCAAGTCGTGAATGCGCACATCTTCTAAATCGGCACGGGTTCGGATACGCCGCCACGGTCTTTGGAAATCGGTGAGGTAGCTCCCGGGAAGTTTCCCGCAAATCACATGAGGATTTCCGGGTTGACGCTCTATCTCTGAAAGGGTCTCAAGGGCGGTTTGGCCAAGATAAACCTTCTTTGCCCCGGTTTTACTGTCTGGCAAATTAAGAGAGTTGCCTTGAATGTATTCCCATTTGAGTTGTTGGATTTCTCCCAACCGGCACCCGGTCAAAATGAGCAACTTAAGGGCAGCCACCATATACGGGCTTTCGGTGCCGTCCTGCTCGCTGTCTCGCAAGGCTTGGCCTAACCGGTTGATCTCGGTGGGGGAGAGGTAGCGTTCCCGCTTTATCTCCCGGTTCTTCTTTACGTGGCGGGTTGGGTTGGACCCGTCGGGACGCAAACCCCATTCTTCTGCCAAGTTGAACAGCTTTGAAAGGACGCCCAATGTCCGGTTCGCCTGATAGGGGCGCTGTTGATTGGCGTTGTGCAGTTTGGATATGTCTTGGCGGGTTACGTCTTGGACTTTGTGCGTCCCCAAAGCCGGTTTGATGAAGAGATCAATGGAGCGCTGATATTCTTTTTGGGTGCTTGGCTTGCAGGCGTGCAGCACATGCTCTTTCATCATCCGGTCGCATATGGCGGCCATGGTGGGGGCGTTGCCATAGAGCCGTTTGTCTTCGGAAGGGTTGCCGCCATTGGCGACGCTGACCAGATGTTCACGGGCGAGCTTGCGGGCTTCGTCCGGGGTGAGTACGCCGTGTTTGCCTAAAGACAGTCGACGGGTGCGCCCACCTGAGCGATACTGAATGAGATAGCTCTTTACCCCACTGGGCAGCACTCTCAGGCCAAAGCCTTTGGTCTCGCTATCCCAGACAAAGTAGTCAGTCTCTTTGGGCTGAGAAGCGTCGACATTTCGTTTTGTTAGTTTGATCACAAGGTCATCCGTGGAAGCACTATGGAAGCACGCGGCAGAGAGCTCTACCGAAAATGACCGTATTAGTTCGTAGATGAACCTCAGATTAACGTTGCAAAAACAAAGGGTTACAGCGGTATAACGTAGTTAATGGCTCTGGGTGATAAGCGATTGAATGGTCCTCATAACCTGAAGGTCATAGGTTCAAATCCTATCCCCGCAACCAAACATACAAAACTAACAACCAGCACGCCGCCCCCAACAGGGCGGCTTTTTTGTGTCTAATTGGGGAGATGGGTTCGGCCCTAAGGCCTTTATGGGCTTTGGGAGGGTCAGTCTTTTAGTTTGGATGAAGGAGTGAGCGGAGATACTCGACATCTCCCTTTGGAGTATTCCCGAAGATGGAGCCACTGCAGGGGGTGAGGGTGAGGACGAGATTGCCCTGATCGCCGGTGAGAAAATAGAGGGCCCCCCTAATAGGCCCATCAGGGATGCCTGAACACCAGGGGCCAAAGCAGGTTTCAACAATCGTAATGGAGGCAGTGATTGACTCGCCAGTTGTCAGGTTTTCGCCGCTCAGTATACCTGAAGCTTGGGCCTCAGCCCTGAAGCTGTTCGACATGGACCTCCATATGGACTTGTTGATTTCAAGGTCGCCATAAACAACTGTGAGGTCAGCTTCTCTTTCGTTGGCCCATTGAACGGAGAGTTGTGGGGTGGATTCCACGCAGGACAACGCACTGGATGGCACTGTAGAAATTTGGAGAGCCAGCATTGCAAGTGCGACCGTTTTAGGTGAATTAACGAGCGTCGCTTTCAGCATGTTCTTTTCTTTTCAAAATCTGTGAAAGAAATGAGTGTTCCTCAGTAATCTTGCACGAGAAGTCTTTTTGCTGAAGTCGATTAATTATAGGCCCCGCCCAACCGACGGGGCATTCGGTTTTGAAGGAGAAGGTAGGCCAATTCGGCGGCAATTGGGGTTGGTGGTTTGCCTTTGCGGCGGCGGATGAGCCGGCTGGGAAGGGTGGCCGGATTTGACTGTGGTCCCGAAGCCCTCGACTCGTTGAGCCCATCTACGGCCTCCGGTAGGGAGATCGAAAATGGCTTCGTCCCGTAATTCGAACCTTAAGTAAGATCACCCGGTGCGCCGCAAATCAATCGGTGAAGCAAGCTGGAAAGCTGTTCCAAATCCTCGTCGGGCCAGCGATCCCGAAACACATAGTTGGCCTGTTTTGCAAAGGTAACACGCGCTTCCCTCACTTTCTCAAGCCCAGGCTCCGTCAATACAACAAATGCCAGCCTTGCGTCTCGCTTGTCGGCTTGGCGGGAGACAAGGCCTATTTTTTCTAACGGGGTTGCCATGCGGGTTACCGTAGACGCACTGAGATGCATCCGTTTTGCAAGTTCGACGCGCGACAGACGGTTGAGGGGTGCTTGCTCCAAGTGCATGAGCAAGAAGACCTCATTCACAGAGAGGCCATGAACAGAGGAAAAGTCTCCCGCCAGCCGAGACTTGACCTGATCGGCAGACTGCAAAAGGCGAAGGGTGTTTGTAAGGCATAAATCTGTCATTCGCCATTTATGAACTAATTGCTTGCATATGCAAGTAATTAGTTCATAAATACTGACAATTGCAAACCTCCTAATTATGTGGATATCGGTATGAACCTTGAAACTCTTTTCTCTGCCTCTGGTGTGCTGGCAATGGCAGGCTGGATCATATTGCTCACCTCACCGTTCTTCCCGCTATGGTCTGACAGGATTGCCGGTCTTATCATCCCTCTCATGCTATCCAGTGGTTATGTAACACTGATTGTTTTCCTCCCGTCGGAAGGTGGCGGCGGGTTTGGCAGCCTTGCCGACGTCGTGGAGCTTTTTTCCCACCCCAATGCTGTGATGGCGGGCTGGGTACATTTCTTGGCATTTGACCTGTTGGTTGGGGCGTGGATATGCCGGACCGCTAGGCGCACTGGTATGAGGTTTTGGATGGTGGTTCCGTGTCTCCCTTTGACGTTTCTTTTTGGTCCCGCGGGGTTTTTCGCGTTTTCTCTTGTACGTCTATTTGCGGGCACAAAAAACAAAGCAACGGCAAGCTAGTTTGAAAGACCCGGTTTCGGATCACCCAGTGTGCGATACCGCAGCGCTCAGGGGTCACATAAATCGCCCAAACAGGAAGGTTAGTTCTATGTCGCATAAGGAACCAAAGCTCATCCATCTGATCTGTGGATCCACGGGGGCGGGTAAAACGACATACGCACAAAATCTGGCTGATGAGCTGGGCGGGGTACACTTTGGTATTGATGAGTGGATGGTATCTTTGTTTGGCGAGGATGCGCCCAAAGAGTTGAGCCCGGCATGGATTGGTCCGCGCGTTTCCCGTTGTGAACACCAGATGTGGACGATGGTCTTGCAGCTTGGAAGGTTGGGTATTCCCTCCATTTTGGACTTTGGGTTTCAGAGACTTGAGCACCGTCAAAGATATGCTTCGCTGATAAAAGCCGATCACCTTTCTGCCAAATTACATTTTTTAGATATCGATGCTTCAGTGCGATGGGAGCGGGTTCAATCTCGCAATGAAAAACAGGGTGAAACCTTCCAGATGAAAATAACACGCGGCATGTTTGATTACATCGAAACGATTTGGGAGCCACCAAGCGAAGAGGAAATACGATCTATTTAGCGGACTGCATTGCGTGCCACACGCACCAATGCTGGTAGCCATACCGAAGAACCGAAAAGGCTTTGGAGCTGCCTTTCGATACCTTCCCTAACATCGCCTTGCCGCAGCCGACTACGCAAAAGCCCCGCCGAACCGGCGGGGCTTTTGGTGTTTAAGGTGTTGGCTGATCTATTCAGCAGCAATCGAGGTTGGTGGTTTTTCCTTGCGGCGGCGGATGAGGCGGCCGGGGAGGGCGCCGGTGTGGTCGCCGCTTTTAAAGATCACAGTGCCGGATTTGATTGTGGCTTCGTAGCCCTCAACCCGTTGCACCAATCTGCGACCCCCGGTGGGGAGGTCGAAGATGGCTTCGGGGCGGAAAAGACGTAGGCGCTCGAAATCAATGATGTTGATGTCGGCAATTTTGCCTTCTTGCAACAAGCCCCGATCAAACATGCCGTAGGCGTTGGCGGTGTCGGAGGTCAGGGATTGGACAATCGCTTCGACTTCCATTTTGTCGCCTCGCGTGCGGTCCCGTCCCCAATGGGTGAGGATAAAGGTGGGCATGCCTGCATCTGCAATGACGCCGCAGTGCGCGCCGCCGTCTGATAGGCCCATCATGACTTGGGGGTGTTCCATCAGCCTTTTTTGTCCGTCTAAGGAATACCCGGGATAGCCTGCAAGGGGCTGGTAGAAAAGTTCCTTGCCGTCGCCCGCCACGAGCAAATCATACATGACGTCCATTGGCTCGCGGTTATCTTGTTCAGCAATGCCTGCAACGCTGTCTTTATACTCTGGCTCATAGTTTGGTCGTTCGCCAAGGGGGAAGACTTGTCCCAGTAGGCTTTCAAGGTCCAGCATGGGCCCTTGTTTGATGAGGGAGGCTTCACTTAGAAGTTTGGCCTTGATCTCGGGCTTTTGCATCTTTTTGACAAGGGCGTCGTGGTCAAGGTCTTTAAGTTCGGCATGCCATGTGGGGTGACCAACGAAGGCGTGGAAACTGGATTGCAATCCATGAAGAACCCCGGTGGGCCGACCCGCGACTTGCGGGCGAATGGCCAGCCCTTGTTCCATGGCTTCTTGGGCGTAATTGAGCAATTTGCCGCTGGTGTAAGCAGGAGCTGTTGTGGCAATCAGGGTGACAGGCAGGCCAGTTTCTGCTTGGAAGGCGCGGATCCATTCCCATTCACCCTCTTCGCCAAGGTGATCTGAGACTAATTCAAAGACAGCATTGTTAAGTCCTTGCATGCCCATGCCCAGGCCAAGCATTTCATCATATCCAGAGAAAGTGCCCGGTGAGTGGACGCCGTTTACATCCTTGTGCAGAAGAGTTTTTGAGGCCGAAAATCCAAGGGCGCCGGCTTCAACGCCTTCACGGACGAGATCGGCCATGGCTTTGATTTCATCGGGTGTTGGTTCGTAGTCTGACGAGGCGCGCTCCCCCATTACATAGGCCCGAACAGCGCCGTGGGGCACTTGAGTTGCCACGTCAATGGCACGGGGCATGGCTTCAAGGGCATCGAGGTATTCGGGGAAACTTTCCCATTTCCACTTGATCCCTTCCGCAAGGGCGGAGCCTGGAATGTCTTCAACGCCTTCCATCAATTGAATAAGGAAGTCTCGATCTTTTGGTTTGCATGGGGCAAAGCCGACACCGCAATTGCCCATGACAACTGTAGTCACGCCGTGCCAGCTTGAGGGTGCAAGGAGGGGGTCCCATGTGGCTTGACCGTCATAGTGGGTGTGAACGTCTACCCAACCCGGGGCCACCAATTTTCCTGTGGCGTCTATTTCTTCTTTTCCCGTTTCCGAAATTTTTCCGATTTTGACGATTCTATCGTCGTTAACCGCTACATCGCCGACGTATCGCTTATGTCCTGTGCCATCGACGATCGTGCCGCCACGAATGATTAAGTCGTACATGTTCCAACCCTCCAGTTATGTTTTTATCGAGAGTAGCCTTTGGAATGGAAAAAGCTAGATTGTTTTGAGGCGCATTACGTTGATTGCAGACTTCTAATCGCCACTTAGTACGACGCATGTGCTCTGTTCAAGGAGGGGCATGGATTTTCGGAGTTGTTTGCTAATCAGGTTTGATTGGTCTGTTTGGGTCGGTGTCGCGGGTTTGGTGCGAAATGACGTAGGGGCGCTTTAGCGGGGTGCTGTGTCATACCAGCGTTTAAGGGCAAGAAGTGCCCACACCCCTTCTGCAATGAGGAACGGTATTGACCCGATCAACCACGCATAGGTGGCGGCTAAAGCGCAGCCGAATGCAAATATAAGAATGAAGGCTGTGTGCTTTGCTTCTAGCGCGTAGCTGCCGACCATGATGACGACGGCGATAATGCCAAGTTGATCAATCAATGTTGGTTTCCCGGGCGTGGTGAGTGGTCGGTTTGGTCATGCAGTCATCAAGGGTAGGGCAGGTGCAGTTTTCAAACTTTTGGAGCATCACATCCATTCTTTGTAGGTCTTGCATTTGGTCTTTCACCGCATCTCGTTTGCTTTGTAGAAAGGTCAACCAATCTTTGTCATGACGTGCGCTCCCAAAGCCAATTTCCAAAAGTTGTCGCACTTCCGAAAGAGTAAAACCAGCAGATTGCGCGAGCTTTAGAAACCTCAGCCTTGTGAGGGTTTGGCCGTCAAGCTCACGCCGCCCAGAAACACGTCCAATAGGTTGGATGAGCCCTTTGCGTTCGTAGAAACGGATAGCAGAAGTAGCTATACCAAGGGCTTCAGCAGCTGCACCGATTTGCATTTTTTTCTCCTTTAGCCGCGTGATTTCGGCCTCTCTTATAGAGCCAGAACCCAGCACCTATCCCCATGATTAGGCCTAAAGCAGCGATCTCAATTCCGATGGTACTGAGACCGATGGTTGCTGCGCTTAGGCCCACTGCACCGATTGCAAAGGGTGCTGCGCAAGCGAAACCGCATATGGCGATTATGGCGGCTGCCTTACGGTAGTTGTTTTTGAGTGTCGGGGCTAGTTCGAGGGAGAAGTTCTGGGCGAGTTGGACGCCTGCGCCCTCACTGGTAACGGTCCACGTAATCTTGTTGCCCTCCTGCTCCATTTTATGGTTCAGGAACTCGCAACATTTTCGGTCCAGCTCAATGATACGTTGGATCTCATGGGTCAATCCGGGAACGGGTGTGAGTGTTAGCTGCACGCCATCTTTCAAGTATGTGCGCGCCACGATGTGAGGGGCGAGCCTTTTTTTGAGGCGATCAATTTCCGCACGCTGCTGGGTTGAGGACAATGAGCAAGCGATAGGCGTTTCTGCGACTTTTCCATTCATGGGATATCTCCGGTGGTTAATGAACGGCAATAGATATAGCGGTTGAACCTTGGTTTAAGTCAAGGCAGGTTATGGGGAAGGGGAATTTATTGTGTTTACTCAGTGTCGAGAAAGTCGTTCTCGCAGGGAGAGGCTTGGATCCATGAAAGTGTTTTCTAACCAATTTTATTTTGGTTTATTGCTGATGGGGCTTGTGGGCATTTTGTCGAATGGCGCCGGGGCGACTCAACTTGTTGAGCCTGCAATGATTGAGATATTACCGGGCCGTGTCTTTGTTGGTGCTGCCTTGGATGATTGGGCTGCGGGGGAGGACGAATTTCCCCTCCATGAAGTGCACCACAAAAGGCGGTTTCGCCTTTCTCGAACGCCTGTCACACGGGGTGATTTTTTGGTCTTCGTTGCGGCTACCGGGTATGCGTCTCAGGGTGCCTGCCGTGTGTCTAGTGCGCTTGGCTGGGTGGACGATGAGACGGCGGATTGGCGTAACCCCGGCTTTGATCAAAGCGATGACCATCCCGCCGTCTGTGTGTCTTGGAGAGATGCGCAAGCCTATATTGCGTGGCTTAATGCGGGGACCGGAGGCAGCTACCGATTGCCGACCGAAAGTGAATGGGCATATGCTGCACGGGCGGGCTCTACGGGCCGGAACTTTTGGGGCGACAGTGCGTATGATAGCTGCACCTATGCAAATGTAAATGATCTCAGCGCTAAGAATAAATCTGTGAAGGCTGCCGAGCCGTGCGATGACGGCCATCTTTATACATCACCGGTTGGCATCTTCTTGCCAAATGGATTTGGACTTTACGACATTCAGGGCAATGCATGGGAATGGGTCGCAGATTGTTGGACGGGCGATTATAACGGGCATCCGGTTGATGGATCGGCGATGCAAAACTCTGAGGGTGAGTGCGCGCAGCGTGTGGCGCGCGGCGGTTCTTGGTATGACACGCCGGGGCCTGTGCGGTTAGAGGCGCGCGAACATCGCCCGGCTGCAACGGCCATGTCCTTTATTGGGTTTCGGCTGGCAGCGGACGCGCGCTCGGATTAGGCAGGCGCGTTCATGATGACCGGCATTTTGAATTTCCACTGAGCCCACAGCTCTGCGTTTTCGGTTAGGTCGACCATAAAGTGAGCGACATTGGCGCGTGTGGTTGGGCGGCCTGTGAAGATGCCCGTTGTGGGGTTTGGCTCTATGTCATAGGCGGACACATCGGCGTTTATCAATGTGTCAGGGCGCACGATGGCCCATTGAATGTGGGGATTATTTTCGCCCACTGTAAGGCGCAGGTGTTTGGCTGCTGTTTCATTGTCTTTTTGGGGCGGGATGGTGTAGCGCAGAACGCTCAGCAAAGCGCGCTCACCCAACGTGCGTTTGGGATCGCCGTCGGGATTTCTCACGCCGACCGTGTTCATCAAAATGAGTTTGATGGGTTGAACGGGATTGGTTTTTTCGACGGCGTTGCCCAAGCGACGCATAGCGTCTGTGCACAGCTGGCGGGGTTGGCCAAACATGCCTTTGAAACTTAAGACGTGGCCTAAGCAAGAGATGATTGCATCGCAGTCTTTGACTTGCGCGATCATTTCCGCGTCGCTCAAATCTAGCAAGCTGGCTTGCTTGACGGAAAGATTGGGGTGCTCTGAAACGAAAGGGGATAGTTTTTCGCGGGAGCGGACGACAATCCGCACTTGATGGCCCTTATTCAACAATTGTTCCACCACCGGCTGGCCGGTCATGCCTGTTGCGCCCACTACGAGAATTTGTCCCACGTTCTTATCCTATGTCCAGCGATGTCGAATGGTTTACCGTTAAGGTTTCGCATGTTTGAGCGGGTAGCGCACGGGTTATTGCGGGCGAGCGCGAAGGTATCTTAGGTGGGCTCTACGCGCAAAATGGATTCAAGGCCATATTTGAAGTGTGCGTCGGCGGGAAGTTTTGATTGAACAGCGGCGGCCTTTTTGAGGAGGGGGAAATTTTCTTCCGGTAGGGACATTATTTCTGCAATGAGATTTTCAGTGGGGCTGCTGCCGTACCGAGATGTGGCTTTAAGTTGCTCATCTCTTTTCTGCGCAAATTCAATCGTTAGGTTCACCACGTTTGAATAGAGCAACCACGCCTGTTTGATGGAAAAATTGGCGTTGGTGAGCACGTTCAATGCCTTCTCCATAACCTCGTAATGCAAAATTCCCGTGGGTCCAGCCGCCATCATGAAAGCGGCACTGCCGGGGTGAAGTGCCAGCTGGTCATACATGGCGTAGCTAAGTTTTTTCATCCACGTGCGCCAGTTTTTGGTTCTGGGAGGCAGGGGCAGGTGTTGGGTCATCGCATTGACAACCGCACCGCGCAGGGCCGCGCTGGTCGGGAAGTAGTAATAAAGGGCTGCGTCGCTCACGCGTAGTTCACGGGCCAATCGAACCATAGATAGATTTTTGAACGGGATTTCTAACGCCATTTGAAGGATACGGTCGCGGGACAGTGACGGGGGGCGACCCACAGGATTGCGTGCTGGGGAGCTCATTCTCATTCCTTTGAATATTTTAGACCCCTCAAAAATAATTGACCTTACCGAAAGGTTCAACCATTTTTAGCGCTCATTTTTACTGGGACGTCTAGAATATGAAAAACCTTCTCCTCCGCTCTGTTGCGCTTCTTGTTGCCGTTGGCGTTCTTTTCTTGGCAAATGATGCTGTGCGTTCGCCTGTATTTGCAGATGAATGCTCCCCGCAGAGATTAGTCTGCGAGCAACTGGTTGCTCAATATGACGGGATTTCTCGATCATCTCAGTATGTGAATTTGCCCAATGGTGCGCGTATCGCGGTGGATGTTCTGCGACCAACCTCAGACGATGCTGTTGTCGAAAAGCCCATGCCCGTTCTCTTTGTGCATGCGATCTATAATCGCTCGATCCGTCTGGTTCACGACTATGAGGTGCAAGAATCCACCCTCATTTCGATGAATTTCTGGCAACGATGGATGGTTTGGGCCTTTTCCCTTTCTAGCGGTGGGGAAATGGTCGTTGATCAGGCACAAATGATCCCGTGGATTGGAGAGCTTGTTCAGCAGGGCTATGTCGTTGTTGCAGCGGATGCATCTGGTACAGGGGCTTCGTTTGGTCAAAGCCTACAGTCGGCTTCAGACTACCGAGTTGAATCTAGTTTGTTGATGGATTGGATTGTGGCCCAGCCGTGGTCGGATGGAAATATCGGTGTGTTTGGCCAATCCTTTCATGCGCTCACCGCCTATGCGGCCATGTCCAGTCAGCATCCTGCTTTGAAGGCTGCTTTTGTATCATCCCCCCCTCTCGATGCTTACCGCTCTGTTGGGTTTCCCGGCGGCGTTGGTAACATCGGGTTTGGGGATAGCTATATGAAAATTTCTGGTGATTTGGATGTCTTGGCTACGCCTGTCGAGGGCGATGTCAATGGTGTGCTTTTCAAGCAAGCGATGAGTGAACGTGAGGGACATCGTTTCTCGGATTTGGTAACAGATGTCATTTCTTCTACCCCCTTTCAGGACGGTGTGAGTGAAAGGTTCCAAATTGGATGGGACAATCTTTCGGGCCTTCCTTCGTTTGACGTGGTGCATGCTTCTGGCATACCGATTTTTAATGTTGGTGGGTTCCGCGACATGTTTACGAAGGATACAATTTTTTGGCATGAAAACCTTCAAGGGCCTAAGAAACTAGTCATGCGTCCGTGGCATCACCGAGTTTTAAACTCGAGCTTGAATGATTTTGATCCCGCTCCTCATGCGCATGCTTGGTTCGATAAATGGTTGAAGAATGAAGATGGTTTAGGCGACGACACGGCTGATGTGTCGTACTTTTCTTTGGAAGGGATTTCTGGCGAGGAGGCACAGGGAAAATGGTGTCAGGCAGACCAATGGCCTCCGCGCCATGTTGAAAACCTTCCCTTTGTGCTGTCCCCAACCAATATGTTGTTGTCAGACGCTTCGATCGATCAGGGTGAGGTGCAGCGCGTGCTGACGGTTACTTCTGAGGGCGCGATGACAACTGGGGTGGATAGTCGTTGGAATGGGGTACTGACTGCTGCGGGCTATGAGGACTTCAAAAGCCGTGTGCCCGGCGGGCAGAGCTTCACGACTTTACCCTTTACGAAAGATCTTGAAATTGTGGGCTACCCTCTTTTGTCCTTTTCTGCGCAGTTCCTCGAAGGAGAAGCGCCAGTTCATGTCGTGTTGGAAAAACTCAGTGCCGCCGGCGAGCGTCTCTACTTAAGTGAGGGTGTGATGCGCCCTACTCAAGTGTCGGCGGGTGATGTCGTTTATGTTCATTCTGGTGCGCTTGTTTTTGACCATCGGGCTGCTTCAAGTCAGCGGGTCGACACGGGCACAGTGAAGCGCTATGAGCTGGACCTGTTGCCGTTGGCGGCTCATATAAAGGCAGGTGAAAAGATACGCCTCAATGTTTGGTCCGCAGATAGGGACAATTATGCGCGGCTTCGTGCTGGGGGATCGCAAGAGTTTGATCTTATTTTTGAGGGCGCGCATTTGCCCACACTTACGCTATCGCATGCGAAATGTATTTCGCCAGCCCGGAATGGACACTGAAGGAAACGAAGTTGTGACAAAATTACGGGAGACTATTTCTGTTTCTATGGCGAAAGTTCTGTCGTTCTTTACGCGCGACCGAGATGAGTTGATGAAGCAACCGATGTTTACGCCATTTAAGGTGATCGACGGTGTTTTTGTTGGTGGCATTGTGATGGTAAAAGACACTGATTGGGAGATGCACCCGAGCGGCGATGAGACGCTGACACTTCTTTCGGGGCGGATTGATATTGTTTTCCTTGAAGGGGACCGAGAGGTCACGTCGTCGCTACATCCCAGCCAATCATGCATTGTGCCAAAGGGCGTTTGGCATAGGCAAGTGGTGCTGGCGGAGAGCAAATTGCTCTTCCAAACCTATGGCACGGATACGCAGCACCGGAAGTACCAACCACAGGCTTAGAGGTGCGCTGTTCTAGTTATGTTGCGGTCCAATAGGCGACGGAGAGCTGTTGTTTCTTGTCCAAAAAAGACTTGAAATGTTTGCGCATCGTTTGGGCCTGAGAAAATTCGCCCGCGAACCACCCGTAAGCGGGCGTGTTGTCTGGGGGTATGATTGCGCTTAGGCGGATTAGCAACTCATCCTTAGGCGCGCTGTCCTTATCGACCCACTCCAGTTTCACATTGTCGGGATGATTGATGGATACGCGGCTCTCAAGCCCGGCGGTCTCAATCACCACATGACCCGCCGCGTCGGTTGGCAGGTTTTCTAGAATACGGGCTAGTGCGGGGAGTGCTGTTTCATCTCCGCCCATGAGCAGCCATTTGTCTGAGGGTGGAAAATATCCGCCCCCGGGACCTGTGATTAATACCTCATCATCAGGCTGAACATTTTTGATCCAATCGATCGCTTCGCCCTTTGGGTGGGTGATGAGATCAAAGGTCAGCTGGGTGGCATTGATATAGCGGATTGTGAAAACTCTATTGGAAAGCTCGTCTTCTCCCCGGGCCCATTTGGTGGTGCCATCTTCTTGAATGCTCGGCCATACCGGTGTGCGGGCACGGTCCTTAGGCGAGAAGAGACGGAAGTGCAGCCCCTCTGTTGTGAGGAATGCCAAGTCCTCGCCTGCCAAAGTAATACGGATGCAGGTGGGGGTGATTTGTTCTTGTTGCACAAAGCACATGACGCGCGCATTTGGAGGCAAGGATGTGCTGATTTGGTGGCCGTGCCAGACGATCTTGAGGGGCGCGCTCGACAGTTCTTCAAGATGGCGGGCGGCAAATTGTTGCAAGATCCACTGGTTTGCTTCGGTCTGTGTTTCGAGATACACCGACACAGTGTCCGTATTGTTATACAGCTGCAAGGTGCCGTATTCAGTGTCATAGGTGACGCAGTTTTTCTCTCTATTGGTCGGCAGGAACTCATGCTCCTTTAAATGCGTGACCAGTTTTTCAACGACTGTGTGGGCGTCTGAAAGGAACACCTCGGTATGTACTTTGAAGGGAGCAACAGTCATTGGTTTGTCCTCATTGTGGGGAGCCCGTGCGGTGCCGCACCAGCTCCCCTATTTTGTCTAATACGTAATGGAATAGCCTACCCAAAGACTGCGGCCGTAGTCGTTCACTGGGAAGCCTCGCACCGCACTTGCGGTTGGATTAAGCTGTGATCGATTTAGTAAATTATTGACGCCCGCTGTGACGGTGCCTCCTGCCAACTCGTAAGAAGCCTGCATGTTGAGCGTGAAGGTTTCATCGACATCAGAGCCGCTTACTTTGTTGCGCTGGCCTGTGTAAACCACGTCGCCGCCCAGCTTCAGGCCGAAGTCGAATTGATAGTCGGCAAAGAGGGTTGCGGTGAGCGGTGCGATGATGCGGTTGTTTGGCAACCAATCATCAATGTTGCCATCATCGTTGCTGTCGTAGCGACCTTCGGTATAGCTGAGAACTGTCCCAACTTGGAGGGCTCGAGAGACGTCGTAGTCGGCATTGATTTCCGCCCCCCAAATTTCTTCTTTTTGTTGGCTGACCTCATTGCTGGCCGGGTCAAAGGTTGTGCCTTCTTCGGAGGTTGAGAGGAAGACCGCACCGGACAGGGCGAGGTTGCCTTCTGAAAAGCGAGCCCCAATTTCATAGCTATTCACGATCTGAGCTTTTGGCGCGATGTTAGCGTAGGAGATTGGGGTTGTATCAAATGGGTTGGTGTTCATGGCCCGACGGGTAAAGCCGCCAACGTCTGGAATGGAGAACCCTTGGCTGAATTTTGCAAAGAGGTCGATGGTGTCGGTTGGGTGGTAGACGCCGCCGATGTTGAAGACGGTTGCTGCGTAGTCCACTTCAGTGCCGATGACATCAACGCCCGGCAATACATATCCCGCGAAGGCATAAACTGCAGGGCGGTGGAAGTCACTCACCTCAAGGAAGAACTTCTCGTAGCGAACACCCGCGCTTAGATCAAATTGGGTGCCTAAGGGTACTTGTGCTTGGACAAAGAAAGCGATGCTGTCTTGTTCCATCGGCGCGATGATATCCCTACCATCCAGCATTTTTTGCTCGACATTATCGTGGCCATAGTCTGAACCGTAGGTAAGCGTTGCGCCGTCCACAAATGAACTGAGGTCAGAGTTGAGTGTCACTCGCACGCCGTATTGTTCGGTAAAGAGGGTGGACTGGCCAGCAGGGTCTACAGGATCAAGTGGATCGCCTGAGTAATAGACCAGTGAGTTGGCCGCAGAAACGGGGGCATCGGCTGCGCGTCGTTCGCTTTCGCTGTAGTAAGGCATGATTTCGATATCGGCAAAATCAAACGAGGTGTTTGTGTAGGCGAGTGAAATGGTTTTGGTGTCGTCGTATACGTTTTTACCCGCGTATGTGGAGGAGAGGTCGACGCTGACGGGGTCGGTCGTGTAGTCCGTGTAATGTTTTGGTTCTTGCTCTAAGCGGTAGAGGCTGGCGTTCAACTCAAAGTCGTGGGCGCCTTGTGCGTAGTCAGCGGAAAGGTTGAGGGAGTAGCGATCGAGGTTGTCGCCGCCCCCTTGGCCTAGCATTGGATCGCTTGAACTTAGGTTGCCTTTGGCGTCAAAGCGATCGCCCAACAGGGTGTAGCCTGCTCCCAACCGAATGCCGAAATCATCGCTGCGGTGAGAAACGCTGACCGCAATGTCGGTGCTCAGGCTGTCGCCGATATTTTCATCTTGCGCGGTCAAGCGAATGTCGCCCGTCACGTGTGTGCCTTTTGCGCCAGCGCCTTTGGTCACAATGTTGATCAAGCCGCCGGTGGCGCCGTTCCCGAAGAGGGCGTTGGAGCCTTTGATTACTTCCACAGATTCAATAGAGAATGGATCGATGAGGGCTAGGTCGCGACTGAAGCCGCGCAGTTCGCTGGAACGCGGTACGCCGTTGACGAGAATTTGAACATTACGCCCGCGCATGTCTTGGCTGGCGCCAGAGATGGTGCCATTGCTTGGGGAAAAGCCTGCGACGTAGCGACCTAGGATGTCACTCAGGCTGATGCCGGAGGCCAGGCGCTTTTTTATTTCCTCGCCGGAAATGACTTCCACAGTGCCGGGGGTGGCTGAGACATCTGTGTCGGAGCGGGTGGCGGAAATATGGATGGGGTCAAGTTTTACAACTTCAGGGGCGGCTGCTGCCATGGCGGGCTGGCTTGCAAGGGCGACTGCGACCGCGAGGAGCGAGGCCTGAGCTAAGAGTACTCTCTTCATACTATGTCCTTTGGGAAATTCAAAAAATCAAAACTAATTTAATCAGCTAGCTGACTATTTAAGGGTAGGGGAGCCTTCCTCATATCAAACACCCCACGCCCTAGGCGCATGGCCAAGAATCCGGTGATGATTGAGAGGAAGGTTGCGAGTGAGAAAAGGGAGAGGTAGCCGTAATGCTGACCAAACCAACCTGCGAAAAGAGAGCCGAGCATGTACATCGACAAGTTGGCGCTTGAGAGGATGGTAAAGTCTGTTCCGGCTTGGTTGAGGGAGGCGACTCTCATGAAGGCTGTGTAAAGACCAACAATTTCCATGTAACGGCTAAATGTGTTGAGCACGCTCAAGGCAATGAGAAGCTCTAACGGTAAGTCTTGGTACGCGGCAAAGACATAGCCTGCAAAACAAAGCGTGCGGAGGGTGATGATGGCCCACAAAAATGTGCCCAGTCCCAAACGCAGGATGAACATCATGCCAAGTGCTGAGCCTGCAAGGCCGACAACAGCTGCACCCCCTCCAGAAATGACCCCGATTTGGGTGAGGGAAAAACCAAGGTCGACGAGGAAGGCTTGTTCAACAGCTTTGATGAGACCTTCAGGCACGCGGAAAAGAAGCGCAAAGCCTAAAATGGCGACGGTTTCTTTGCGGGCAAAAAAGGCCCTCAAGGAGGGCTTGGGTGCTGCCTGTTTGGCGTTTGTTTGACGACGCCCGACATTCTCGTTGATGAAGAGAATGGGCAAGATGGCAAGTGCTGACAGCACGCCTGCTGACAGAACGGCAAATTCCCAGCTGGTGAAATCATAGATGAAAAGGGTGAGTGAGCCCCCAATTAATACTCCTGCTGCGATGGCGCCGCCCTGAATGGCATTGCCGATGGGCTGTTGCTCCGGGGTGAGGTGCTCCACCGCATAGCCATCGGTTGCAATGTCTTGGGTTGCAGCAGCAAATGACATCAGCAAAAGGAGGGGGAAAAAATATTGGACCTGCTCGAGAGGGTCAAATTGGGAGAGCGCTACAATCGTTGCGAATACGACAAGCTGGGTGGTGACGATCCAGCCTTTGCGACCGCTCAAGAGGGGCGGTTGATACTTGTCGAGAAGGGGGGCCCATAGAAATTTGAACACCCAGGGAGCCATGATGACGCCAAAAGCCCCGATGAGTTGGAGGTCAACGCCCCGTGACCGCAAAATGGGCGGGAAGGCTGCCGCGACCAGATAGAGGGGAATGGCTTGGCCGACATATAGGCCAATGAGAGTTGCCCAGATACTCTTTGGCAATGTGGTTTTGTTCACGCGGCCCCCTCGCGTCACGGCTGTTCTTTAGGCCGCTGGTTCGCTTACATCACTTAATAATAATGATTTTGCAACTTATTATTATCTATGTTTTAGAGTCAACACGCCAAGTGACTCCAAGATTTTGGGGGCTGAGTTTGTTGCGAGATAGCCACAGTGTGACCGTGGGGGTTACTTCTTTGGGTCTAGCAAGACAAAACTACCACGTTGTTATCGGGTTCATCTGGCGGGTTGGGGTGGAAAACCGGGGGTAAATCTTGCTCAGGGGTGAGGATGTCATCGGTGATCTCGAGCCAAATCTCCTCCTTCAAATTGGGAGGAAGGCGCAGGGGGCCTGTTTTGGGATGGACGGTGAACTGAGCGAAGGCGAGGTCTCGGCTTTCGCGTGAGGGCCACCGGGCGTAGGCAACCAAGTCGCCGTTTTCCGCACGATGGAGGCGCGAGCCGCCGCCGCCAAAAAGGTCGCGGAGATCTGTGGAAATTTGCATCCAATGCTGACGAAAGGTTGCTTCGTCAGCTGCCGCGACCTGCCATCTATAGAGAACTGCGTACATGATACCTCCCAGAGCGTGATGCGTCCTTTAGTTGGACTACTGGAAGATAGTACTAAGTATCTATTTACTTATAGTAAACATATCAGCTCGCTATGAGGCTGGCTTTGATCTTCTCTGACTCAGACTTGAGCTGACCACATGCCGCCATGATATCGCGGCCACGGGGGCGCCGGATCGGGCTTGCGTAACCCGCCGCATTGACGATATCGCCGAACAGTTCAATTTGCTCCCACTCGGAACATTCGTAAGGGGAGCCCGGCCACGCGTTGAAGGGGATGAGGTTGATCTTGGCAGGAATGCCGCGCAATAGTTTCACCAATGCGCGGGCATCTTTCTCGCTGTCGTTCACGTCTTTGAGCATGACATATTCAAAAGTGATGCGACGCGAGTTGGAGAGGCCTGGGAATTCCCGGCACGCTGTGAGCAATTGATCCAGATTGTATTTTTTGTTGAGAGGGACCAGCTCGTCGCGCACTCTATTGTTGGTGCCGTGCAGGGAGATGGCGAGCATGCAGCCGATCTCAGTACCCACGCGCTCAATCATCGGTACGACGCCTGAGGTGGACAGCGTGATGCGGCGCTTGGAGATGGACAGGCCTTCACCGTCGGCGATCATATTGACGGCCTGTTTTACTTCTTCAAAGTTATAAAGTGGTTCGCCCATGCCCATCAGCACGATGTTGGAGAGCTGGCGGCCCTCGGTTGGGGTTGGCCATTCACCGAGCGCGTCACGAGCGATCAGTACCTGCGCGACAATCTCGCCTGCGGTGAGGTTGCGCACCATTTTTTGAGTGCCCGTATGGCAAAAAGTGCAATTGAGGGTGCAGCCCACCTGGGAAGAGACACACAGAGTGCCCCGAGTGGCTTCTGGAATGTAGACCACTTCTACTTCAGGGGCTGGAATGCGGGGATTGGTTGTGGGCAAACGTACAAGCCACTTGCGGGTGCCGTCCTTGGAAATTTGTTCTGTGACAACTGTCGGACGCTCTAGGGTGAACGTCTCGGCAAGTTGGGCTCGCAGATCTTTGGACAAGGTGGTGATGTCGTCAAAGGTCTGATGGCCTTGATTGTAAAACGCACTCCAGAGCTGACCGACGCGCATGCGCAATTGTTTGGGCGCAATACCGATTTTGGCTAATTCTTCAGCCAGCTGTTCGCGGTCCAAACCAATGAGATTGATTTTGGGTGCAGCGTCTTCTGTCTTAGGGCTCTCCGCATCTGGCGTGTTGGCAGGTGCCGGGCTGAGACTATCAGTCGGAGAGTTTGCTTCGGGTTTGGACAGCTCAATTTCGCTCATGATTGTCAACTTTACATCTGGTCGGTTATCGTGGATAGCGAGCTTATCGCGGCACCCATCCATCGGATGTCTCTCATCTACAGGCCATTTTCCCTCGCGGGTTATGGATTTAGATGCGCCGGGCGCTCTCATTTGGAGCTTGCTTGTCGCTGTTGGGCGGTTTGTAGCAGAAAACTTATCAAACGCCAATGGGCACCTCAATGGGGCACCTCCCCAAACGCCAATAGGCACCCCCAATATGTCTTGGAGATGCCTATTTGGGAATTTCATCAGGGTTTCCGCCGTTTTTGGCGTTTTTCCTATTTGCAAGCGGTGTTGATGCGCTTGAGAGCGGCTGTCACGCCAGACAATGAATAAGTGTCTGTGGTGAGTGTGCCGCGTTTTGAGGTGCCTTTGATTGTCATGGCACTGCCTGCCCGCATTGATTTTACCATGCGTGCTTCATCCCCCGTTGCTTCCAGCCAACCCCAATGAGCGACTTCGCCGCCATCTTTCACGCCTGTGAACATTTGGAATTTTTTGTCGCCAATTCTTACGAAAGGACGGCTTTTAGCATCGTAGATGTAGCCGGCCCGCGTTGAGATTTCATTGCGCACATTTTGTGACGGGCGGTGGGTCAACATCACAAAGACGTCGCCGCGATTGGCGCTTCTTGGAGCCATTTTGGTTGGCTCAGACATGATGTAACAAATGCGCTCAGCCCCACTGCCGTAGACGTAGGCATTCCACTGTTTGAATTTGCCGAGCAGTTTTGGTGAGGCGGCTTGCGCGCTGGCCAAAGGTGTGAGCGCTGTGGCTAGGATGATCGTGGCGCTCAGAACTGTTTTGACCAGAGCTGACTTTAAACGGGTTGATTTCACGGTAATGGCCTTCCCCAAAGATGTGTCGTTCACCGCTCGCGTCGCGGTGGAACCAGTGTGCTGGTCGGTACGTTTCTGGTCGGTGCGTGTAAGGTGTCGCGTCATTTCCAAATCGTATTCTCTCTGGTTCGTCGGTTCGGCAGTTAACTTGAAAAGAGCTTAGCGGTGGTGAAGGTTAATTTCCACCCGCTCCTTTTGGATTTCGATCAATTTTCGCTTTTATTCGTCCTGTGCAAGCAGGTTGTCATCCAGTTTAGGCAGAATTGTGTCTGCTTTGGCGCCCTCACGTCTTTGTCTGGTCTAGTTGGGTCTGGCCTGGTTGGGCCGGGTCGGATGCAAAGTGGACCGTGCGCTGTGGGAACGGGATGACAATGTCTGCCTCACGGAACAAACGATCAATCTCAAAGCGAATGTCGCTGAGCGTTGTGATTCGAGACGCGATTGCATTGGTGAAGCAGCGCAGTTGGAAGTTAAGGCTGGAATCACCAAAGTCGAGGAACAAAACATCAGCCAAAGGATAGCGCACAATACGGGGGTGGCTATGAGCGGCTTGGAGAAGCAGCTCTTTGACTTGGGTTGTATCTGTGCCGTAGTCAACGCCGACATTTATCTCAATACGGCCAATGGCGTCGCTATGGGTCCAGTTTACCACTGAAGTGGATACGAGGTCCGCGTTCGGGATCATAACTTCGGCGTTTTGAAACGTGAGAACCTCAGTGCGCCGCACATTGATGTGAGTGACGTGGCCCAGCGTGTCATTTATTTCAATCAGGTCGCCGACTTTGATCGGGCGTTCAAAGAGGAGAATAAGCCCGGAGACAAAGTTGTTTGCGATGGTTTGCAAACCAAACCCAATGCCGACCGATAGGGCACCGGCAATGATGATGAGGTTCTGAAGTTCTATACCAAAGGCGAGGGCGGCCAGAAGAATGGCGGCGATGAGACCGATGTACCCAAAGACAGTGGTGATGGAATATTGCACGCCTTTGTCGAGCCGGGTTTGTGGCAGCAGATTGCTTCGAAGGATACGCTTAGCAAACCGGAACAGGACCCAGACGATTAGAAAGACAATCAATGCATCGAAGAAGTTGGTCAGGCCAATGGTTGCGTTGCCGATTTGAATGCCGTTGAGCTGATTGAAAATGACCGCGCCAATATCTTCTAGCGGGAGGCCCCACGCATTGGATATGGGAATAAGGGCGAGGGCTGCCACGCCAAAGCGAATGAGGCCGCTTAGCCAGAAGAGAGTGGTTTCGCCCCCGTCTTGTGTCAGCTGGAAGCGATCTTGCAGCTTTTCTTGGCGCAGGCCGATATCAATCCACTCAACAGCCAAAAGGCTCAAGGAGTAGAAGAAGGCCATGAGCAGCGCGGTTAAAATGAGATTGCCGAACAGGAATTGGGAAAGTTGGCTGTATCCAAGCAAGCTGGAGATAATGCTGGCGGTGACGATGAGGGCTGTAACTGCGCCGAATATACGGATGAGGATTTTTTGGCGTTTAACCGTTTGGACAAAAACTGTGTGATCAAGAGGGACGGTTTTATCGGATTGGCGGGTCACCGCGTGAGCGGTAATCCACTCCATGTCCAATTTCCATAAAGAAGGCTGGAGCACATATAAAAAGGAAAGACCGGCCACCACCGAGTAAATCAAAACAATGAGGGACTTGAGTTCCGCCATTTCCTGACCGCGAAGCACATGGGTGAAAAACTGTTCAATAGCAATGAACAGAGCAAGCCACGTGATACGCCGCACGATATGTAGGGCCCGCTTTGAAAACAGCGGGGTGACGCGCCAATTGGGCAGGTCGGGTGTCAGGGCGGCTTTTGCAATGGCGGTGGTGAGAATGAAAATAACAGCTGCAATGCCTAACCCGTTGGCGATCTCGATGAGCTCTGGAGATGAGTTGGCGGTGCCGGTGATCGCCCATGTCCACACCACAAGCAATGTGATGAAAGGAATCAGGCCGGTGGTGAGTGCGTCAATGCTGGCGCCCAGTAGTCGGCGGGTATAGGTGGGGGTTGCATTGGATAAATCGCGCCCTGCGTATCTCTTGATCAGGCGAATACCCAGCTGGGCAAGGCCGCCTGCCAGTGTGATCACGAGGAGAGGTTCCAACCAGCTCCAGATGACGCCAGAATCAGCGGTGCGCGCTTGCCACCATGTTTTAGGGCTCTCAAATAAATAGGCGACGAGCATGCCGGTTTGAGTGAAGGCGGTGGTGAGGGCATCCCAGCTTAAAGGGGGGGCGGTTTTTTGGGACAGAGAAATGATCAAAGCATTTTGACTGGCGAGTGTGAGGTCGCGCAATAGGGCATCGCTGCGGCGGATGATGATGTGTGTTTGGGCCGCACGTCCTAAATAGTCTGAGATCTCTGATTCAAACTGACGGCGTTGTTTTTGAACGTCGCGGCTTTCCTCCGCCTCACCTTCTTCTGGAGGGGGCCCGAGGGCTGCGAGCAAATTGTCTTGGTCGCTGGCGGCTTCCAAAATGAAGGCGCGCCGGTCTGAGGCTTGGGTTTTGATGTCGCTGATTTGTTGGCGAATTTCCTCACCGTGTTGAATGGCCTCCTCTGGGAGAGCGACTTGTTGAGCGGTTTGGGTGAGGGCAATGTCCCACGCGGCCAATTGTCGTTTGAACTTCCATGCGGGTTCGAGCTCAGTTGCCAAAACCGAGGTGGCAAAGGCCAACATGCCCAGAAGAATAACAAAGGCGTATGTCGCCCCCTTGGATAGGGAGGGCTGGGCGTTGAGTTTCTGGGCGCGGCTCATCAGGGGTACTTTCATCAATACATTTATGGCTTCAGTATAGTTTTGCCAGTTTAGGTGATCTTTGAATGCCCGTCAGCTTTTGGTTTATGCGTCGTCTTCGTTTTTAACAGCACTAGACCCTTCGGCCATTCCCTCTCGGCGCGGCTTGATGCCGTGCCGAGAGAACCTGCCACCGTGTTGGTGTTTCATGCGGGCTTCTTTAGGGCCGCCGGGCATGAGAGGGCGCGGTGGGTAATAACCGAGCGAGCGCACACGGTCGTACATCACGACAGAGCCTGCGATTTGCACATTGATGCAAAACTTAGTGGGAATTTTGATGATGTATTCGCATTTTTCCATCATCTCATCCGACAGGCTGCCGCGTTCTGGGCCCATCACATAGGCTGCTTGTGTGGGGTGGCGAAAGCTTGGCAGGTCAATCGCATCGTCGGTGAGCTCTACACCTACCAATTTGCACTTGGCGGGCAATACCATGTCACCGACTGTTTTCCATTCGTAATAGGGAATGTTGTTGGTTGATTTACCGGTGTCGGAGTTGGCGCCGCGCGCGGCATATTCTGCATTGACGTTGAAGACGAAACTTGCGCCAAAGGCATGACCAGACCGAATGAGGCTGCCCATGTTCATTTTCTTTGAAATGCCCTCAGCGCCGATGCCAAAAAAGCCGCGCACGGGTTTGGGTTGGAAAACTGTCATATTTTGCCGTTTCTCGATCGCCATTGCTGTCGTCGCCAAGGTTTTGGAAGGTCAGGCATATGGGGTTCGGAGAGGTCTGGCAAGAGGGGCAAAAAGTATGGGCGAGACCGCACCCCTGTGGTCTCGCCCTTTTCCGCGCGCTTGGTTCGTGGTGTTAACAAGCAAAGCTTGAAGAACCCGCACGCTGGAATCCCCAGCATTGTCGAAGCCTAGTGGTCTTATTGGAGGTGCGCTTGGCAGGCTCCAATAGTGATCAAGGATGCGAGAGGCGTGCCAATTGGGCGGCGTGGTCGGGTGGCGTCAAAAAAGGCGGAATTTGGCGATTGTGGCCTACGGACCTATGAGGTTTGGCCCTTTGTGGGTTCAATGTTTGTCTTCAAACGGTACAGGGGATGCACCTTCAGCGACCACGGCGGTGTTTAAGTGTTCATTCTTGAGACGGTCTAAATGGAGCCGGATGTTCTGATTTGGCTGAGGGGCCCTCTGGTTTGGGACGGCTGGCTGTGGTAAGGGAAGACATCAAGAATTCTAACGAGACGAAAGAGGGAGAAGTCATATGAAGGCTGTACTCTGTAAAGAACACGGATTGCCAGATACATTGGTTATTGAGGACATTGCGAGCCCAGAACCAGGTGAGGGCCAAGTGTTGCTCGAAATCCATGCGGCTGCGGTGAATTTCCCAGACGTTTTGATCATTCAAAACCTGTATCAGTTCAAACCTGACTTGCCTTTCTCACCGGGCGGGGAAGTGTCTGGCCGTGTGGCTAAAGTGGGCGCTGGCGTTAAAACAGTTAAAGTCGGCGACCGCGTCATTGGTTCATGTGGCTGGGGCGGATACGCTGAAGAGATTGTTTTGGACGAGGCTAAATTGCTGCCTATTCCAGATTCAATGGACTTTGTGACAGCCTCTGCTTTCCTAATGACTTACGGCACGTCGCATCACGCCCTTAAAGACCGCGCTGAAATCAAACCGGGCGAAACATTGCTCGTGTTGGGTGCTGCTGGCGGTGTTGGTTTGGCTGCTGTTGAGCTTGGTAAAGCTATGGGTGCGCGGGTTATTGCTGCAGCTTCTACTGAAGAAAAAGTTGCCACTGCTAAAGCTCACGGCGCGGATGACGGGTTTGTTTATCCAACAGGTGATTTGGACCGGGCTCAGCAAAAAGAGATGTCCGCAAAAATCAAAGAACTTACCGGTGGTAAGGGCGCTGACGTGATTTACGATCCGGTCGGTGGTGATTATGCAGAACCTGCTTTGCGTGCGATTGCATGGAAAGGCCGCTATTTGGTTGTTGGTTTTGCGGCTGGCGAGATTCCAAAAATTCCATTGAATTTGACGCTGCTTAAAGGCTGTCAGATTGTGGGTGTTTTCTGGGGTGCCTTCACAAGCATCGAACGTGCTGCACACGAAGAAAATTTAGGCGAATTGATGGCTATGTTTGCAGCGGGTACGATCAAACCGCATGTTTCCAAAACATATGCTTTGGAAGATGCCGCTTCTGCGTTGAAGGATATGGCTGCACGCCGTGTTCAAGGCAAAGTTGTTCTGAACGTTCGTTAAATTATTTGAGAAGGGCGACCCTTATGCCGCGTACGCTGATTAGATTTGGCGCTGGTCTCGGTTTTGCCGCGGTCGCCCTTTTCGGCTTTTTGGTTTACATTTTGTTTGCCGAAGGAGACCCCGATCATTGGTCGGGGGAGATTGCTGAATTCACGCGGCAAGATATTTCTAAGCAGCCACCCAAAGGTGCTTTGCTTTTTGTGGGCGGCAGCGATTTGCGCCAATGGGAAAACCTATCGCAAGATATGGCGCCGCTCAAAGTGATCAACCGTGGGTTTGGTGGCGCGCGTATTTCTCATATTACCCATTATGCCAGCCGTATTATTAAGCCCTACGCCCCGCAAGCGATTGTGGTGATGGCGGGTGATGAAGACTTGGCTGATGTGCGGGGATACCGTCCAGAAGATCTGCAGCGGGACTTGGATATCTTTTTGGCTGCTGTTCGCGCACACGGCATCAAAGCACCAGTGATTTTTGTGTCTGTTCGCCCGTCGCCGATGGGTGAGGCGCGGTGGTTGGCGTCTAAGCGGGCAAATGTGCTTATCCAAGAATTGGCTGATGCTCATAGAGGTGTCTATTTCATCGATGTGGCTTCGAGCATGTTTGAGCCGGATCAATCGTTGCGTAGCTCCCTGTTTCGGTGGGATGGACTGTCTTTGACGCCAGAAGGCTATGCTCAATTGCGCGCAATATTGTACCCAGCCTTGATGGGCGCCTTTGGGGCAACAGTTGAGGCAGGCCCGGCTTCTTAGCCCTCTTTTTTCCCACAGGCCGGTGGGAATATGTAGACTGCTCCCAATCAAGTTTAAAACGCTGCGCATAAAGATAGCGTACAGGGAGAGACCCATGGAAAAGATTTCACGTACTGTAAAAGATGGCACCGTCAACGGCTTTGTAGCCCCCGGTTTTGAGGGCCTTGTGGACGCCTTTGCGAACAACTTCGACGCACGCGATGAAGTGGGCGCTAGTGTTTGTTTGAGTGTTGAGGGCGAAACTGTTGTTGACCTTTGGGGCGGCACGCGCAACTCCGAGGGAGCTGCGTGGGAAGAAGATACGGTCTCTATTGTCTTTTCCTGCACTAAAGGTGCGACAGCGCTTTGCGCTCATATGCTTGCAGACCAAGGCAAGTTGGACCTGAACGCCCCTGTCTCTAAATACTGGCCAGAGTTTGCCTGTAACGGCAAAGAGAATGCCACGGTTGCCATGATGCTCGACCATTCTGTTGGTGTGCCCCATGTGCGCGCGCCGGTGAAAGAGGGCGGTTATTGCGACTGGGATTACATGGCCGATCTTGTGGCCAAGGAAGAAGCGTTCTGGGTGCCGGGCACGCGCAATGGCTATCACGGGGTGACGTTCGCGTGGACCGTTGGTGAAATTGTGCGCCGGGTGTCTGGCAAATCTTTGGGGCAGTTCTTCCGCGAAGAAGTGGCTGGTCCCTTGGGCTTGGATTTCCACATTGGATTGCCTGAAAGTGAAGAGGGCCGGGTTGCTGATATGATCCAAGCTGTGCCGGGTCCTGATATGAAAATGACACGCTTCATGGAAGCTGTGATGTCTGATCCGACGTCGCCGTCCTCGCTGTTTTTGCTCAATAGCGGTAATGTAGACTTTAATTCGCGCGCCGTTCGTGCTGCTGAAATTGGCTCAGCGAATGGTATTACGAATGCACGTGGGTTGGCTGGCATGTATGCGCCGTTGGCAAATGACGGTGCCCATAATGATGTGCGGATGATGAGTGCAAACGGTATTGCGCGTATGAGCACAGTCTCAATGGCAACCCATGATGATGCGACCTTGCTCATTCCAAGCCGGTTTTCACTCGGCTATATGAAGTCGATGGATAACCGGCACTTGCCAGTTTCAGACGGCTCAAGCTGCATCATTGGTGCAGATGCCTTTGGTCACGTTGGCATGGGCGGGCATTTTGGTTTTGCTGATCCTACAGCCAACATGAGCTTTGGGTACACCATGAACAAAATGGGTCTTGGGATTTTGCTCAATGATCGGGGACAGTCTTTGGTCGACGCAGCCTATGAAGCGGTGGGCTATGTGTCCAACGAAGGCGGCGTTTGGATCCGCTAATTCCTCAATTTATGAAAAAGCGGCGGCAGGATGGTTCCTGCCGCCGCTTTTCTTTGAATTGCATCTTCCAGAGTTCTTACATTCCCCACACGGGGCTGATGAACGTCAAGATGGAAGTAATAAAGCCTACGCTCCAAATAAGTGAGCGCATTGTCGGCTTGTTGCCAATGTAACAGGCGATGTAGGCCAGACGCGCCACAATGAAGATCACGGCAAGCGTGTTGAGCCATTCGATGCTACCGCCTTGAGTGAGGCCGATCAGCATGGCAACGGCATAAAAACCGAAGGCCTCGTAGCTGTTTGCTTGGGCACCTGATACGCGGGCCCGAAATTCATCTGCATAGAAAGCTGGATCGCGCGGTTTGGCGTTGTCATAGCCTTTACCGGATTTTCCAGACTTGGCGGGCATACCAGCAAGTATGGGTAGGATGGCTGCAATTAATATGCTCCAAATTGCAAATGACATCGGCATCTCCTCGTTTTGTTTTTAATTGATACGCCTTATTCGGTGTACCGCTGCCAGCACTCTATAGATCAGCGCCGTCAGGGCTATGCATTTTCCGAGGAGTTTGGCTTTTCGGGAGGCTTACCCAGCATTTTACGGGCTTTGTCTGTGTGCTTTGGTTTGATGTGACCCGATACCATGGAGATGGCCATCATCAGAACCGCGGCGTCGTCGGTAAATCCAAGCGTGGCGATGAGATCGGGGATTAGATCGATCGGGGTGATGAAATAAGCCAAGGCCGCGAGTAAGGTCGCGCGCACGCGCCACGGGGTTTGGGCGTCGGTTGCGCAGTAAAAGGCGCTGGTTGCATCCTCTGAAAAGGGAATGCGTCCGGCCACCTTCAGCATTTTTTTCCAAAAGCTGCGTTTGACCTTCTTTTCATTGCGCGCCATCACGGCGGGAAGGTGTACCTCCTCGCTGTTAAAGCCTGGAAAAGTGGCGCTTTCTTTCTGGTTCTCGCTCATAAGCTCTAAGATGGGGAAAAAAAGCGCTAACTGCAAGGTAGGGTGCCCTTGCGTAAATCAAAAAAGGCCCCCTTATCGGCCCTAAAAGTTGAATTGAGGCTCGCCAAAGGGCCGCGAAAGCTGTTAAATCCGGCCCATGTTCAATCGTACATAATGTACTAAAGCCGCCCTTCGAGCGGCTATCTTGACCAGGGAGATAGATATGAAACTGGATTCCGGTATCAGTGCTGTCATCACCGGCGGGGCTTCTGGCCTTGGCGCTGCAACAGCCCGCCGTCTTGCATCTGAAGGTGTAAAAGTTGCACTTTTCGACCTTAACGCTGAAAAAGGTGAGGCTCTTGCAGCTGAACTTGGCGGTGTTTTCTGTGAAGTAAACGTCACGGACGACGCAAGTGTAGACGCGGGTTTTGTTAAATCACGCGCCGCTATTGGCCAAGAACGCATCTTGATCAACTGTGCGGGTACAGGTAATGCTGTGAAAACAGCGAGCCGCAACCGTGAAACTGGCGCGATTAGCCACTTCCCATTGGATAAATTCAACCTGATCATTCAGATCAACTTGGTTGGCACATTCCGGTGTATCGCTAAATCAGCTGCTGGCATGATGAGCCTTGATCCACTTGAAGGTGGTGAGCGCGGTGCGATGGTCAACACAGCTTCTGTTGCTGCTGAAGACGGTCAAATCGGCCAAGCTGCCTATTCCGCTTCTAAAGGTGGCGTTGTTGGCATGACTTTGCCAATCGCACGTGACTTGTCACGTGAAGGCATCCGGGTGAATACAATTCTCCCAGGTATCTTCGACACACCATTGCTTGCTGGTGCTCCAGAGCCTGTTCGCCAAGCTCTTGGCGCTCAAGTACCTTTCCCACCCCGTTTGGGCGATCCTGCTGAATATGCAGCATTGGCTCACTTGATGGTGACGAATGGTTACATGAACGGTGAAGACGTTCGCCTCGACGGTTCAATCCGGATGGCACCACGTTGATTTAATTAGGTCTTTGGAGTGATCTCCATCGACTTGAAAACCATTAAGGGCCCGCTCCATGAGCGGGCCCTTTTGTTATGCGGTTACATCCACATATTTTCCTGTACCGGGAGGCGGTTTATTTTCCGCTCCCTCTTGCGCGACACTTCGCACCATGTCGGCGGTATCTGTCTCAGCGTCATGAGCGCTTTTAAGCATGCTCATGCCGATGTCTTTTTCTGGCGGCGCTGGGGAGGCGCTGCCAATACTAGCTGCATCCATCGTATAGGCCTCATTCTCGTTCTAGGAACAAGATCACCTTAGGACAAAGGATTTAAGGCTCCTTGAGCGAGAGCGGCTGAATTTAGTTCAAAATGTCATGAACTCACAATAAGGGCGTCGCGACGTTCCTCCGTGTCGAGAGGTTCAAATATTGTTTCGCAAAATTCAAAGGTTTCTCTGTTAACGTGGAACTGAAACGTCTCGGATTTTTCAGTGTTGCGTTGATTAACGCGCTCCCACCGGGTTTCTTTGTCGACATCGAGATAATGAATGACCGGCTTTTGGTGCTGCTCCTTGAGAACGGTGATGACGCGGTCACGTTGCGCGCGTCCAAAAAAACCTAGGTCCAATATCACCTGAATGTTTCGATCAATTAGGCGGAGGGCTTCTGAGAGGATTTGTTTTTCAATCCGTTGTAACCGCACTAGTGACCATTCGTAGGCATCCACCTCGGGTAAGTCCGCCCGGAATAGATTGCTCATCCATTCATCCACCGAAAAGAGATGCGCGTCTTGGCTGCGGACCAGCTCATGGGCGTAGGTGCTTTTGCCAGCACCTACATTTCCGACGATGAGGATTGGGTTTCCCATATCATATCCTGTTTGAATTATTGAGCGATGACGTCCATTTTTTGGGCCAGCTCAATGTCTCTATAGGTAATGCCGTTTGCGTCATGGGTGGCGAGCGTGACATCAACTTTGTTGTAGACGTTGAACCACTCTGGATGGTGGTCGGCGCGCTCGGCCTCTAGTGCAATGCGGCACATGAAACCAAAAGCTTCAGAGAAGTTGTTGAACATAAATGTTTTTTGAATGGCATCGCGGCCCGCCACTTCCTGCCAGTCTTGCAACGTCGCGAGGGCCTGAGTGCGTTCGGTGCCTGCGAGGGGGGTGAGCTTTGCCATTATCTTCTCCTGTTGTGTTCCTCTAAAGTTAAGTATGCTGGCGGAGAGATCAAGGAGGGATTTATGCGTATTTTATTTGTCTGCATGGGAAACATCTGTCGCTCGCCAACAGCTGAGGGTGTGTTCCGGGCGCGGGCGCAAGCTGCGGGCCTGAAAGATCTAGAAATTGACTCTGCGGGAACGGGGAGTTGGCATATCGGTAAAGCGCCAGATGTGCGCGCGCGACATGCCGCCTCAAAGCGTCATTATGAGATTGGGGGCTTGCGAGGGCGGCAGGTAAGTGCGGCTGACTTTCGGATCTTTGATCTTATTCTGGCAATGGATTTAGATAATTTGGCCGCGTTGAAAAAGCTGCGGCCGCGCGGTGGCAAAGCGCGCCTGAAATTGTTTCTGGAATATGCCCCCTCGGTTGGGGCGCAAGAAGTGCCCGACCCCTATACCGGCGAGGACGATGGCTTTGAACGCGTGTTGGATATGATCGAAATCGCCAGTGATGGGCTTATCGAGGATTTGCGTGACGTGTGAGGGTTTAATCACGCACCATTTCTGTTTCGCCGGTCATTTCTGCTTCAAGGGTGTCGAGGGCGGGCCCCTCCTCTGCGACCTCATTTGGGCGGTCTTCGCTGGTGAGAGAATACTCCCGCTCCGTAATATAGGGACCTCCGCCTTGGCTCAGCTTTGAGGACATTAGGACAAAGCGCGCGGCTTTAAAGGACGGGGCAAAAAACAAATTGTTTGCCTCTATATAGCGCATCACTTCGCTTGGCTCTGTGGCGCCGCGTGTGAGGCGTCCTAGTGTGACATGAGGTGTGTACTTGCGCCCTTCAGGGGGCAGCCCTATTTTTTGCAGGGCGTTTTCTTGCCGGGAGTGTAGGTGCAGCAGCTCTGGTGTTTCATTGACGCCGAGCCAGACTGAATGGGGACGCTTGTTGCCGAATTGGCCAATGCCTTCAAGTGCAATATCTACCGGGTCGAGGTGGATGTCTGACAGAGCGCGGTCAATGTCCCACGCCATGCTTTCATCTACTTCCCCAATATATCTCAATGTAATGTGTAGGTAATCTCGGCTTATCCATCGGGCGCCGCGCAAGCCTGATTGCAACATGGCTATACGCTCAGCTTGAGGTGCTGGAATTTCGAGAGCAGTGAATAGGCGGATCATGGAATGCTCCTCTCTGTCGATGTGTCTCTAGATTGTTTCAGAATAGCTGCTAGGGCAAGTAAAATCATGTGACTCTTTTGGGACGAAAAACCCCGTTGCAACAGGTGCAACGGGGTTTGTTCTGCTTATCCAAAATAACCAGCACCATTTATGGGCATGGGTTAGGACATGAATAGTGGACCTTATTCACGTCTTTCTCTAGCTCATCTGTCCACGGAATATCCTTTGAGCCGATGGCTAGCTTGAGCTGTTCCATCGTTGTCGCCCCGATGATATTAGACGTTACAAAGTCGCGGGTGGTGCAGAATTGGTTCGCCATTTGCGAGGCGTCTACGCCGTGCTTCTCTGCGACTGCGAGGTATTGATCAATGATGCCCTCAACAGATGGACCCTCATAGCGTTGAAGCCGATCGAAGAGTTGTTTGCGTGACCCTTTCGGTAGAGCGCCTTTTTGATATTTGCCTGACAAGTAGCCTTGCGCCAGTGGGGAGTAAGCGAGAAGTCCAACTTGTTCCCGGTGCGCAATCTCGGCTTGGTCGGTTTCATAGAGGCGATTGAGCAGATTGTAGGCATTCTGAATTGTTTGAACGCGGGGTAGATCTTTGGTGCCGCTGTGATGTAGGAAACTCATGGTGCCCCATGCAGACTCGTTGGACAGGCCGATGTGGCGCACCTTGCCTGCTTTGACGATGGCTTCTAAGGCTTCTAGAATTTCATCAATCGGGCGAATGTCGCCTTCGATGTGCCGGTACGCGCCGCCGGGCTTGCCGCCAAACAAAGCCATCGGGCGGTCTGGCCAGTGAAGTTGGTAGAGATCAATATAGTCTGTTTGCAGGCGCGCAAGGCTTTTGTCTACGGCTTCTATAATTTGTTCTTTGGTTTGCTTGGTGCCGACTTCGCCGTTGCGCAACCAATTCATGGGGGATGCGCCAGCTACTTTTGTCGCCAGAATAACTTTGTCGCGGTTGCCGCGTTCTTTGAACCAGTGGCCGATGATGGTTTCTGTCGCCCCTTGGGTCTCCGCACGTGGTGGCACGGCATACATTTCGGCGGTGTCGAAAAAGTTCACGCCCTCCCCTAGGGCATAGTCCATTTGTTCGTGACCTTCAGCTTGGGAGTTTTGCTCACCCCACGTCATGGTGCCAAGGCAAATTTCGCTTACTTCTAGGTCGGTGCGGCCAAGTCTACGGTATTTCATAATTCCCCGAGTTTTGTCATTTTGATGTGCGTTAGTTGAAAATCGATGTGTAAGAGTACGAAGAGAAACCAGTGTCGGCTAGCATTAGTGTGTTGCGGGCGCGGGACTTGGCTCATTTTGCGCCGTTTTGGCGATACGTGCCTGTCGAACTTCGTCGATCAGATTTTCTACGCTGGGTAAAATGGCCTCTACAATAATGCCAACCCCTTCAGCTGTTGGGTGCATGCCGTCACTCAAGTTGAGTTTGGGTTGGGCTGCCACACCGTCGAGAAAGAAGGGATAGAGTATTAATCCGTGTTTCTCAGCCAATTCTGGATAGATCGGATTGAAGGCGGCTGCATAGTCCGGGCCCATATTGGGAGGGGCGAGTGCGCCTGCCAGAAGAACTTTCACGCCGCGTTTGTGCATCTCAAGGATAATTGCCTCAAGGTTTTGGCGGGTTAGGGCGGGATCGATGCCGCGCAGAGCGTCATTGGGGCCAAGCTCGAGGATCACTCCGTCGGTATCTGCTTCGAGCGCCCAATCGAGACGGGCACGGCCCCCAGAGGTCGTATCGCCTGAAACGCCCGCGTTGTTCACAATAACGTTATAGCCTTTTTCGATCAGTTTTGCGCCTAATTGCTCGGGGAACCCTGTGCCGGGGGGGAGTTGATATCCTGCGGTGAGGCTATCGCCCAGCGCGACCAGTTTGATCGGCGCAGAATCGGAGGGAGCAGGCAGCGCCTCTTGGGCGTGACTTGCCCATGTGAGGCTGATTGAGAAAGCAATGACGGACAGCGTTGTCCCTAAAAAGCGGCTGATAGGGGACTTTAGGGATGGTTTTGCGTTGTTTAGCTTGTGATTGAGCATAAATGAACCATATGAGTTTGAGGTTTGTTGCATATCAACCTGCTGTTCGATCCTTGGGTAGAGCGCCTATTCGCCGTTCCTCTTCCTCCTTCATATGGGAGCAGAGTATGGAGAATGAATGGCGGGCACCCAAAAATGATACGTGGACTACAATTACATTACTTACTATGCCCAAATAGCCTGCTTAAAACCATATACGACCGTCTATCTTTAGGAGTGACCCATTGAACGTCGACCAAACCTCTGCTTCACCTTCCCCTGTTTCTACGACTGGCGACGCTGTCGTTCAATTGCGGGACGTTCATTTGACGCTGCCCAGTGATGCAGGTGACGTGAATATTTTACGCGGTATCTCATTGGATGTCGGCAAAGGGGAGGCTGTTGGATTGGTGGGGCCGTCTGGGTCGGGCAAAAGTACTTTATTGATGGTGTTGGCGGGTCTTGAGCGTCAAAGCAGTGGGTCTGTTCATTTGGCGGGCGCTGATTTTTCTAAGCTCAATGAAGATGGCTTGGCAAAGTTTCGGTTGGCCCATGTGGGGATTGTATTCCAGTCCTTCCATCTGATCCCGACCATGACCGCCTTGGAAAATGTGGCTGTCCCCTTGGAACTTGCAGGCCATCCCGATCCTTTTGGTAAAGCAGCAGAAGAGCTTGGCCATGTTGGGTTGGAGCATCGCTTGTCGCACTATCCGGGCCAATTGTCGGGCGGTGAGCAACAGCGGGTCGCCCTTGCGCGGGCTGTTGCGGGTGATCCTGATATATTGCTGGCCGATGAGCCGACCGGGAATTTGGACGGGACGACGGGAGAACAAATTATCGAACTGATGTTTGATCTCCATAAGCGACGCGGCACCACGATGGTGTTGATCACCCATGATGCCGATCTTGCCCAAGCGTGTGACCGGGTTGTGCGGTTGCGTGACGGCCAAGTAGAAAGCATCGCGGCGGGTACAGGCCGGGTTCTTCCTTCTGATGAGCTGACCGGTGAAGAGGTGACGGGCTAATGGCGAGTAGTTGGAGATTAGCGACCACCTATGCGCGGCGAGAGCTGCGCGGTGGACTTGCCGGGTTTCGGGTTTTTCTTGCTTGTTTGACGTTGGGCGTGGCCGCCATTGCGGGCGTCGGGTCTGTGTCATCTGCTCTTGTGGAGGGGCTTTCCCAGGAGGGTCAAACTATTTTGGGCGGCGATGTCTCACTTCGGTTGGCGCACCGCGAAGCCACCCCTGAAGAGCTTGCCTATATTTCTGAGGGCACGCGCGTTACCAAAAGTGCGGAGATGCGCGCGATGGCGCAAGCGCCGCGCACTGATGAGCGCACCTTGATCGAACTGAAATCAGTGGATGGGTTTTATCCTCTCTACGGCGAGGTGACACTTAAGCCGAAGATGGACCTTTCCCAAGCCCTTGAGCAAAGAGACGGGCGGTTTGGTGTCGCTGTAGAGCCTAACCTTATGGACCGCTTGAATGCGCGGGTTGGCGATATACTAAAAGTTGGCGAGCTTAATGTTGAGCTGCGTGCTGTCATTGACCATGAACCTGACCGTGTTGGCGGTGGCTTGGCTTTGGGGCCACGGGTGTTCTTGAGCGATGCGGCCATGGCCGACACCGGGCTTATTCGCCGGGGTTCTTTGGTTCAATTTTATTACCGGGTTCAAATGCCTGAAGCATCTCGCACCAATGCGGCGGTGGCTGCATGGGTGAACGAGTTGCGCGAAACGCTTCCTGATGCAGGCTGGCGTATTCAAGACCGGTCTGACTCCGCGCCGTCTGTGCGCCGGTTTGTAGAGCGGGTTGCTTTGTTTTTGAGTTTGGTGGGACTTACAGCCTTGGTTGTTGGCGGCGTGGGTGTTGGCAATGCGGTGAATTCCTATTTGGAAGGCAAGCGCGAAGTCATCGCCACGTTCAAATGTTTGGGCGCGCCGGGCGGTTTGATTTTCCAAATGTATCTGGTGCAAGTCATGGCCTTGGCCCTTGTCGGGGTGGTGCTTGGATTGATGTTGGGCTCGCTTATCCCTTTCATTGTGCAACAAGTCGCTGGCGACATGATCCCCATCCCCACCCGGTTTGCGCTTTATATGGGGCCGCTGGTGTTGGCGGGGGCGTATGGCTTGCTGACGGCGTTGGCCTTTGCCATCTGGCCTTTGGCGCGGGCGCGTGAAATTCCAGCGTCTAGTTTGTTCCGCGATTTGATCACGCCAACTCGGCGCTGGCCCCGCATGCCTTACGTCTTGGCGACGGGCCTCGCTTTGCTCGGGCTGGTTGGTCTGGCGGTTGGATTGACTGAAGAACGGTTGTTTGCGATTTGGTTTGTGGTTGGTGCAGCGGCAAGTTTTGTCATTTTGCGTTTCACAGCGGTGGGCTTTATGGCGCTTGCCAAACGGGCTCCGCGCATCAGAGTGCCCGAGTTGCGCTTGGCGATTGCCAATTTGCACCGTCCAGGTGCCGCAACCTCGTCGGTTGTGCTGTCGTTGGGGCTTGGGTTGACATTGCTTGTGGCGATCTCGTTGATTGATGGCAACATCAGCCAACAAGTGTCGGATGAATTGCCGGACCGGGCGCCGTCTTTCTTCTTTGTCGATATTGGTCCTGATCAAGTCGACGGGTTTGAAGCGCTGGTGCGCTCCGTGGACGGTGTTGATGAGTTTAACCGGGTGCCGATGTTGCGCGGTAAAATTACCAACGTAGCGGGCACGGCTTCTGAAGACTTAAGTGTGCCGCCGAATGTGAAATGGGCCCTGCAAGGGGACCGAGGCATCACCTATTCACGCGATATGCCGGACGGGTCAACGCTGGTACGCGGTGAATGGTGGCCGAAAGATTATGACGGCAAGATGCTGGTGTCGCTTTCTGAGGAGCTGGCGCTCGGATTTGGCGTTGGGCCGGGTGATGAGATTACGGTGAATGTATTGGGCCGGAATTTGACGGCTGAAATTGCCAACACCCGCGAAATTGACTGGACCACAGTGGGGATCAACTTTGTGTTGGTGTTCTCACCGGGTGTGCTTGAAAGTGCGCCGCATACATTCCTTGCAACTGTGTCTATGGAGGGCGGCGACGAAGCGGGCTTGCAGCGCTCTGTCACGCGGGCCTATCCCAACATCACGTCAGTTCGGGTTAAAGAGGCTTTGGAGGCTGTGAACGGCATGGTGGAAGATTTTGCGCTGGCTGTGCGGGCTATTTCCATGGTGACGTTGATTGCCGGGGTGCTGGTTTTGGGCGGTGCTATGGCTGCGGGTCATCGCCGCCGGGTTTATGATGCGGTGGTGCTTAAAGTATTGGGTGCAACACGGCGCCGGATCCTCACTGCCTATCTTTATGAATATGCGTTGCTGGGCTTTGGCACAGCGGTGATCGCGTCAGCGGCAGGTGGTTTTGTGGCGTGGCTGGTGATCACTCAGGTGATGGATGCACGCTGGACCTTCTTGCCGGGCACGTTGGTTGCCACGGTCGTTGGGGCCAGCATTTTGACCATCGTGTTGGGATTAGCAGGCACATGGCAGGCTCTCTCGGCGAAAGCGGCACCTGTATTGCGCGCAGAATAGGTAAAACGGCGGTTATTGTGACGAGAATGTGGCAAGGTGCTGAATTGCTTAGGCTTTTTAATGAAAGTGAAAGCATGATTTGTTGTATTCTGCTTGAATTATTGGCTCTAGCGCCCGATATTAGAGGGGACAGTTTCATTGAAGAGGTTTAAATCGGATGTCTGATTACAATTCACAAGACCTACGGGCACGCGCTGCGGAAGCTCGAGGCCAAGCAGGCGTTGATATCGATCAGGGTCTGCGCACCTATATGCTCGGCGTATATAACTACATGGCGGGCGCTTTGTTGATCACAGGTATCGCTGCATACGCTCTGTTTTCTGCAGCTTTTGTTGAGACCGAACAGGGCTTACAAGTTACAGCGCTTGGGGATTCAATTTTTAATTCTCCGCTACAATTTGTACTCATGTTTGCTCCGCTTGGCTTTGTCATGGTGCTCTCATTTGGCATTAACAAGCTGAGCGCAAGCGCTACGCAGCTGCTCTTCTGGGCCTTCGCCGCGATTATGGGGCTTTCGCTTTCCTCTATCTTTGCGGTCTATCAGCTTGGGTCCATCACTCAGGTCTTCTTGATTACCGCGATCGCCTTTGGCGGGTTGAGCCTTTATGGCTACACCACGAAGCGTGACCTTTCAGCCATGGGCGCCTTTATGGTCATGGGTTTGATCGGCTTGATCGTTGCTTCTGTGGTCAATATTTTCCTTCAAAGCAGTGCCATGCAATTTGCGATCTCTGTGATCGGCGTATTGGTGTTTGCTGGTTTGACCGCTTGGGACACGCAGAAAATCAAGTCCATGTATAATGCGGCGGAAGATAAAGCCACGCGTACGAAGAAATCAGTGATGGGCGCTTTGACCCTCTACCTCGATTTCATCAACATGTTCATGTTCCTGCTGCGTCTGTTCGGCGACCGCCGTTAGATTTAGCAAGACGACACATTCAAAAGCCCGGCTGGATCACTCCCGCCGGGCTTTTTGTTTGATGGTTTGGATCGTATTCTGATGGGCACCAGAAAGAAAAATGCTCGACGCTAATTTGAGAATGGAGTGGTCTACCTTAGCCTCCACCAAGCATCTTGGCGATTCCATTTACCGCAGCGATAGCACCGTCTGCTGTTAGGTTTCCGGCAGCACTGGCAAGTGCGGTGCGTAAATCTTGAATTAAAGACATCATTTTGGGCCGGTCGTGTTCGGATTTCTCCGTCTCAACAATTGCTGCATTGATTGTGGTTGGCAATGAGTTGTTTGCACCTGCCGCAACTAGCTGCGGCGTAGCGTCAAGAAGCTGCTGCAGCTTTTCACGAATTTCGGTTGTATTGGCGATGGTGAGGGTGATGTCGCCCGAAGTGTTGCCTACTCCAATATTTCCCGCGAAGTTTTCAATATTCCCGAATTGGATTGTAGGCATGATTGTTTTTGCGCTTTCTATTTCATTTTCGTTAAAGGTGTGCCCTTCGCCAAGCACCCCGCTTTTTTCCATTTCTATGGACCAATCGAGGACTTTGTTACGGACAAAATCGAGGGCAGCGATAACGCTCCCGCGAGGAATTTGGACCACTATTCGCGGAGTGGAGGTACTGAATATTTTATTGAGTTCGGTTACGACGCCGGGTGGCACAGGAAAGTGGCAGGGCCCATCTTGTTCTTTCGAAATAAGGTCCCTCAAACTGCCAATTGACTGAGTAGTTGGCGCCTTCCTCAGAAGGTCTGATAAAAAGGTATCATCGATTTGAATTGGCACCCAGCCGTGAATTGGATGCCACGCTGCGGGCTCGCCATACAGAATACGATGTTCCGGAACTTCGTTGGACTGGTAGCCATTAAGTTCGTTATCTACCCACGTTTCGAGTTCGCCCAGTTTTAGTTTTACTGCTGCAAGCTTTACTCTTCGTAGTAGCGACTCAATCGAAACAGAATCGTCTAAACACCCTTTTTGAATCTCGCCTATTAGTCCGCTCAAACCACACCCCTAATTGCTATGATGTCTTTAGTTTATCATGGGGGTGGGGCTATGGCCACTATGTGCCGGTATTCTAGGGGCAAGGAACTCCAACTAGCGGCCCTTCAGTCGATCAACCGTAGGTGGTTCTTCTTCTTGTCCAACACTTTTAGGGCTTGTGGTAGGGAGCTGCCGCGTTTGAGGACTTGGCCGCTCATGCCTTTGATCAGATAGGCGCCTTGTTTGCGCGCTAAGGCTGGGTGTTTTTCGATGCGGAAAAGGGGGACTTCGCTGGAATGCCGGAAAACGGAGAAGATGGCGCAGTCTTTGTGGCTGTCGATGGCGTAGTCGCGCCATTCTCCTTGGGCGACCATGCGACCATAGAGGTTGAGAATGACGTCTAACTCCCGGCGTTGCCAATGTATTTGGGCAAGGCGGGTTTTAGTGTCGCCGCTCGCGGCTAAGTAGCCGTTTCCTACAATCGTGATATTTGTCATGAGGAATCATGGCGCGAAACCGCCAGATTGGCAAGGTGGGGGGCAGAAAAATGGCGCTGTCACAATGTTGCCTTTTTTCAGCCCTGCACCCGCCATGATGGGCCATCATATTTTGTTTGTTGCCTCACGGCCCGGTTTGATGAGAACGGTTTATAGCCCCCCAGCCCCACGTTCGCCTGTCAAGCCGGGCCCCCCTTTCCAGGGAGGCATTTCCCCCACATAGAAAACGAGCTTGCGCCCTCTACGGGTCTGTTTGATCCAGATAGTCGGGTCGGCGACGTCTTAACTTTGTTGCTTAACCCATATGACTGATTGTTCACTTGCGGTAGGCCTTCCTCATGTCTTATCAAAGGGTTGCTGTTTATTGTGGATGGATGACAGCAGCCGACATGACCCCCGGGAGAGGGCCTTATGTTTGGCAGAAGAGGGAGCGAAGGCATTTCAGTGACGCAGCAGCAAGAAGCAATGATCGTGATTGACCAATTGGTCAAACGTTTTGGGCCGTTTACCGCGGTGGACGGCATCAGTTTTTCCGTGGCGCGCGGCGAAGTGCTTGGGTTTTTGGGACCTAATGGGGCGGGTAAATCCACCACCATGAAAATGGTCACCGGTTTTCTGGCCCCCACCTCTGGCGCTGTTCAGATTTGCGGACGCTCCATTGAGAGCGATGCGCTGGAAGCTCAAAAGCTCATTGGCTATTTGCCTGAAGGCGCTCCGGCTTATCCCGATATGACGCCTCGAGAGTTTCTCAATTTTATTGCCGATATTCGCGGCCTCAAAGGGGTTGAGCGAGCCAGTGCGATTGGTCGGGCTGTGGCTGTCACTGAAACGGTCGGCGTTATGGAGCAGCCGATTGATACGCTGTCTAAAGGGTTTCGCCGCCGGGTTGGCTTGGCGCAGGCAATTTTGCACAATCCACCTGTGTTGATTATGGATGAGCCCACGGACGGGTTGGACCCAAACCAGAAATTTGCTGTGCGGCGCTTGATTGAAGAGATGTCGCCGGACAAAGCTATTATTATCTCCACCCATATTTTGGAAGAAGTGGACGCTATTTGCTCCCGTGCCTTGATCATTGACCGGGGCGCGATCGTCGCAGATGGGACGCCAGCGGAATTGTTGGCGCGGTCTCGTTATCACAATGCTGTTTCTCTGGTTCTGCCTGAGGCGCAAACGTCGGGCGTTCGCGACCTGCTCGCGGCTTTGGACGGCGTGCTGGACGTGGAAGTACGGGCGCGCGGGGCTGAAACCAGCTTTACCGCGTTTAAGGTTGAAGGCGAAGATGCTGATACCAGCTTGATCGACGCGATTGCAGATATGGCACGCGCCAGAGATTGGACCGTGCGGGCCCTGTACCGGGAAGCGGGTCGGTTGGATGAAGTCTTCCGGCGGTTAACACGGTCAGATACGGTGGGGCCAAATGATGCGTCTTCTAAAAGTTTTGGTGGGGGGGCTTCAGCATGAATGAACTTAGAGCCATTTTTAAACGCGAGTTCGCGGCCTATTTCTCAACGCCGCTCGCCTTTGTGTTCATCATCATCTTTTTGTTTTGCACCGGTGCCTTTACCTTCTACCTCGGCAATTACTACGAGGCGGGTCAGGCTGACCTGCAAGTGTTCTTCAATTTCCATCCGTGGCTTTATCTCTTCTTGGTCCCGGCCATTGCGATGCGGCTTTGGGCTGAAGAGCGCCGGGTGGGTACCATCGAACTACTCTTGTCTTTGCCGATCCCGCTTTGGGCAGCGGTATTGGGTAAGTTTTTAGCCGCTTGGGTTTTTTGCGGGCTAGCACTTTCTCTCACCTTCCCGATGTGGTTGACGGTCTCCTATTTGGGAGATCCTGATCACGGGGTCATTCTGGCGGGCTACATCGGTAGCTTCTTGCTGGCAGGTGGCTACTTGGCCATTGGGGCGTGCATGTCCGCTATCACACGCAATCAGGTTATTGCATTCGTGGTTTCCGTTGTGGTGTGCTTCTTGTTCACCATGAGCGGTTTGCCGTTGGTGTTGGACTTTGTGTCGGGCTGGGCACCTCAATCGGTGGTGACCACGGTGGCCTCCTTTAGTTTCCTCACTCACTTTGACTCTATCGTTAGCGGTGTGATTGACCTGCGTGACCTTCTGTTCTTCGGATCGTTGATCGGGTTGTGGCTCTATGCGTGTGGCATCATTGTTGATATGAAAAAGGCGGGGTAAAGCAGATGAATTTGAACCGTCAAAATATATCACTGGCGACACTGGCTCTTTTGGCTGTGTTGTTTGTTGCGTTTAATTTATTCGCAAATCTTACCTTCCGCTCTGCCCGGATCGATTTGACTGAGCAGTCGCTCTTCACTTTGTCTGAAGGCACTAAACAAATTTTGGGTGACTTAGATGAGCCGATCACTTTGCGGTTTTTCTATTCTGAAGCACTGACAACCGGCTTCCCGCAACTGCGTGTCTATGGCTCGCGGGTGCGTGATATGTTGGAAGAGATGCGCGATGTGTCAGGTGACAAGCTTATCTTAGAAGTGATTGATCCAGCGCCTTTCTCAGATGCGGAAGAGCGGGCGATGTCGCTTGGCCTCAAAGGGGCTCCGACCCAAGATGGGGAGATCATTTATTTCGGTCTTGCGGGCAGCAACCTGGTTGACGGCACCGAGACCATTGCGTTTTTCTCCGACGAGCGGGAAGAATATCTTGAGTATGATTTGACGCGGATGGTGCAAAATCTATCGCGGCCAGAAAAACCTGTCTTGGGTATTGTGACTAACTTGCCAATGGATACGGGTGCAGGCGGCATGCAATTGGCGATGCGCGGCCAGTCTCAATCCTTCATGGTCTATCAGGAATTGCTCAATCGGTTTCAGTTGGAATTTCTAGAGCAAGATTTTGCGGAAGTGCCGGGCCGTGTTTCAACGATGTTGATCGCTCACCCCAAGCCGTTGAACGACAAAACACTTTATGCCATTGACCAATTTGTCATGCGCGGTGGCCGGGTCTTGGCCTTCATCGATCCTCATTCTGAAGTGAGCCTTACCTCAGGCCCAAGTGGGAAGCCTGTGCAAGGCTTTACCGAAGCCTCAGAGCTTAGCCGTTTGATGGACAGTTGGGGTGTTGTGATGGCACCAGATAAAATTGTCGGCGATCGTCTCAATGCACAGCGGGTTCAAGCTGGGTTTGATGCGCGCCGTCAAGAAGTGGCTTATCCGATTTGGTTGGCACTGCGTTCTGACCGCATGGACGCCAATGATATTGTGACAGCTGATATTGACCGCCTCAACTTAGGCACAGTTGGCCACCTTGAACCGATTGAGGGAGCGACCACTACTTTTCAACCTTTGGTGCGGTCTTCCCCGGAATCCATGTTGTATGAGTTGGATTATGTGAAAAGCGGGCCGCGACCCGATGACCTCATGCGCACCTTTAAAGCGAGCGAAGAGAGTTATGTGATCGCTGCGCGTTTGACCGGGACGGTGAGCAGTGCTTTTGCTGGCCCTCCTGTCAGTGATGACGCGGAAGCTCAGCGGGTGCAAACGGTTGAAAGTCATTTGTCTGTTTCTGAAACGCCGGCCAATATTATTGTGTTTGCGGATTCAGAAATTTTTGATGACCGGTTTTGGGTGCGTATAGAAAGCTATCTTGGTGAGCGTGTGGCCCAGCCGATTGCGGATAATGCGAAGTTCATTCTCAATGCTGTTGAAAATATGATGGGTTCCGATGCGTTGATTTCATTGCGCACGAGAGAACGGGCAGAGCGTCCTTTCCTTGTGGTTGAAGAGATGCGGGCGCAAGCTGAGGCGCTTTTCCTTGCAGAAGAAGAAGCTCTGCAAGTGAAGATTTCAGCCGCCGAAAAACGATTGGCGAGTTTGCAAAGCCGGACGCAGGGCACGGGTCCGCAGTCGGTAACGCAATCAGCGGCGTCTTCTGGCCAGCAAGCAGTGGAGCGCGCGCGTATTCGTGAAGAGCTTACTGCCAGCCGTAAGGAATTGCGGAGCGTGCAGCGTAAGTTGCGCGAAGGCATTGAAAGCTTGGGCGAGAGTGCGCGCTTTTACAATGTCATTTTGATGCCGATTTTGATTGGTATTGCGGCGTTGCTTTATGGGTTCTACCGCCGTCGGCGCCGGGCGCTCTATATGGCTTCCTTGAAAACACAAGCTTTGAAAAATGGGAGTGGCGCATGAGCGGACCAGACACGAGTGTATTAAAAGGGCGATCTGGTTTGGCAGCTGATAAACGTCGGCTTGGCATTTTGGCGGGTGTTACAGCCCTTTTTGGTGTGGCTGCGATCATCGCGGTGAGTGTGCAGGAAAGCTCAGTGGCGACACGTTTTGCGCCAGTCCCCTTCTTTGCAGAGTTGAATGAAGACAGTGCGTTGGTGCATAAGATCGTCTTTACGACCGGCAAGGGGATGCAGGGAACGCAATCCGTTACGCTGATCAAACAAGACGAGGTATGGGTGATTGAAGAGCGCGGGGGATATCCCGCTCTTGATGAAAAGGTACAGCAAGTGCTGACCGGTCTTGTTGATCTGGAAAAGTTTGAGCCGCGCACCGCTAATCCTAAATTCCATCGCCAACTTGGGTTGCGTGAACCTGAAAATCTAGGTCGTGCGGTACGATTGCAAGTTCTGGGCGCTGATGATGTCGAGATCCTCAGCTTGCTTACCGGAGAAACTGTTGAAGGTGTGGGCGATACCCAAGGGCGTGGTTTGCTTTATGCGCGCCGCGATGGCGCTGATCAGGCGTGGCTGGCACGTGGGCGTTTGCCGTTGAATGGGGAAGTGACCCACTGGCTTGATACAGATGTCATGAAGTTTAAACGGGCTGATATTCGGGAGCTTGTGCTGTGGTCTGGGTCGCCAAACCCCACTTATTTGTCACGGGCTGATGCGAGCGAGCGTGATTTTTCGATTGCGAATTTACCTGAGGGACGGGTAGGGCGCGGGGCTGCCATTGTGAATGGTAGCGCTGTGGCTTTGGCCAGTGTTCAGATTGAAGACGTTGCCCCGGTGGATGCCGTTAGTTTTGTGAACGCGCCCCATGTGGAAATGGCCACATTTGAGGGGGTTCGCTTTGGCATTGATTTGATGGGCGGGCGTGGCTCGCTTTGGGCGCGCTTCGAGGTAACGATTGACGCGGATGCCGTGAGTGCGGGCGGGGACCCTGCGGTCATTCAAACCCGGGTTGATGCCTTGAAAGCCAAATTGGATGGATGGGCCTTTAAGCTTGATGAGCGTAGTTCGGTCAAGCTTATTCAAACCATGGACGGTCTGACACGGCCTGCTGATAGCTAGGCGGGCCTCTTCTGGCCGCTGGATTATAGGTCTGCGAGATCCAATTCAGCGGCGGCCAATATCGGGCCTTGGCCGTCTGCTTGAAGAATGGCGGCGCACCCGTCATAGCCTTGGGCCATCAGGCTATCCATTGGGATGTCGATGGTAACGGCTTGGCCGGTCCACATGCCGATTGGCATCATTTCCCGCACCACATTTACGTACGTAACGGTTTTGCCACGGTTCTCGCCGCGCTTAATGTCCACCGGTGTTTCTTTGTCGTAGCGCACGAGCCAAAGAGTGGCGTGCTTTTGGTCTTTCGGCAGTGCGCTTGCACTGACTTTAAGTTCGACGATGCCGTCATTTTTCTCAAAGTGCATGGTGAGGGCATTTGTTTCGGCTTTGCTCTCCGCAGCAATGGCTTCGTCCACAAGGGTGCGTCGAGAGCCCACAGCGTGGGCGGTGCCATTGATGACCATTTGCGGAGTATAGACGTTGCGTGTCCCCAGTCCATTTTGATAGGACCGTTGACGGTTGGTGTTGGCGGAGCTGGCCAATGTGTCTTTCCAGCCCAAATAGTCCCAATAATCAACCGGCAGTGACAGAGCGAGCACGCCCTTACGTTGGCTTAAGTCCTTCATGAATGCGTCTGCTGGGGGGCAAGAGGAGCATCCTTGGCTGGTGAAAAGTTCCACAACAACAGGGCTTGGCATCGCTGTGTCCACGGCTTGCGCGGAGGGGGCGATGGTCATCGTGCCCAAGCTGGCCAAAAGAAGGCTGGCAAAGAGGGTTGCACGGCTGCGTGTTTTTGCGGAGGGATTTTTCATGCTCTCAACCTAAGCCAAAGAGCGATCGAGGGCGAGTAAACTTGCAGTGAAATAGCGTGAGGTCGACGGGAGGGCCTGATTTAGCTACGGAATTTTCCACAAAAAAGGGGCGCCCCGACAGGCGCCCCAATTCAAATGCATCTGTTGGTCTGCTTAATCAGCAGCTGTCAGGTCGCGCAGCACATAGGGCAGGATACCGCCATTGTTGAAGTAATCGACCTCATCTTGGGTATCGATGCGGCAGAGCAGGTCAACATTCTTGGTTGTGCCATCTGCAAAGGTGATCGCAGCGGTCATTGTTTGGCGTGGTTCGATTGTCGCCACGCCCTTAATGGTCACCACTTCAGAACCGTTCAAACCCAACGAAGACCAGCTGTCACCGGCTTTGAATTGGAGGGGCAGAACACCCATGCCCACGAGGTTGGATCTGTGGATCCGCTCGAAGGATTCTGCCACAACAGCGCGAATACCGAGAAGGTTGGTGCCTTTTGCTGCCCAGTCACGAGAAGACCCGGTGCCGTATTCTTTACCCGCGAATACGATCTGTGGTTCCCCGCGCTTTTGGTACTCCATACACGCGTCGTAGATCGGCATCTCTTGGCCTTCAGGCTGCAGCTTGGTTACGCCGCCTTCTGTGCCAGGAACCATTTGGTTTTTGATGCGGATGTTGGCAAAGGTGCCGCGCATCATAACTTCATGGTTACCCCGGCGGGAGCCGTAAGAGTTGAAGTCCTGTTGGCCGACTTGATGGTTGATCAAGTAAGCACCTGCGGGGCTGGCCATTTTAATCGCCCCGGCTGGTGAGATGTGATCGGTGGTGATGGAATCTCCAAAGAGACCCATGACCCGCGCACCAAAGATGTCGTTGATCGGCGCTGGCTCTTTCTGCATGCCCTCGAAGTAAGGAGGGTTTTGCACGTAGGTTGAGTTGTCGTTCCAATCGTAAGTTTGACCACCAGATACCTGGATGGCCTGCCAGTGGACGTCGCCTTTGTAAACGTCTGCATAACGCTCGCGGAACATTTCTGGTGTCACCGCAGACCGCACAGCATCTGCCACTTCCAGATTGGTTGGCCAGATGTCTTTGAGATAAACCGGGTTGCCCGCTTTATCTGTGCCCAAGGCCTGGGTGGTTAGGTTGATGGTCGTTGAACCCGCCAACGCATAGGCCACCACGAGAGGCGGTGAGGCCAGGTAGTTGGTTTTAACGTCTTGGCTCACACGGCCCTCAAAGTTCCGGTTCCCAGAGAGAACAGAAGAGACGATCATGTCGTTTTCATTGATGGCTTTGGAAATCGCTGGTGCCAAGGGGCCAGAGTTACCGATGCAGGTGGTGCACCCGTAGCCTGTTAGGTTGAAGCCAAGGCCATCAAGTTCTTGTTGCAGACCTGCTTTGTTCAGGTAGTCGGTGACCACTTGTGAGCCGGGGGCGAGGGATGTTTTCACCCAAGGTTTTACAGAGAGGCCTTTTTCTCGTGCCTTACGTGCCACCAAGCCCGCCGCGATTAGAACGCTTGGGTTGGAGGTGTTTGTGCATGAAGTGATCGCGGCAATTGTGATGTCGCCGTGGCCAAGGGTGAAGTCCTCGCCCTCCACTTCAACGCGCCTATTAGTTTCATCAGCCTTGTTGAATTCGCCAGCCAGAGTGCCTGCAAAGCTGTCTGCGATACCTGTCAAAGGCACCCGGTCTTGTGGGCGCTTTGGACCTGCCAAGCTTGGCACAACGGAACTTAGGTCAAGCTCCATCGTGTCCGTGAACACAGGATCGGGCGTGTCGGCTGTGCGGAAGAAGCCTTGTGCTTTTGCATAAGCTTCAACCAAAGCAATCCGCTCGGGGTCACGACCTGTTGCCTCAAGATATTTGAGTGTTTGCTCATCAATCGGGAAGAAGCCACATGTTGCGCCATATTCTGGAGCCATGTTGGCGACGGTCGCTTGGTCTTCAAGAGACAAGTGGTCTAGGCCCCTGCCAAAGAACTCAACAAATTTACCAACCACGCCGCGCGCGCGCAGAATTTCGGTAATGGTGAGCACCATGTCGGTGGCTGTGACGCCTTCACTGAGCTGACCGGTTAGTTTCATGCCGATCACTTCAGGGATCATCATGGTAACCGGCTGGCCCAACATGGCCGCTTCGGCTTCAATACCGCCCACACCCCAGCCAAGAACGGACAGGCCGTTGACCATGGTGGTGTGGCTGTCTGTCCCAACGCACGTGTCAGGATAGGCCATTTCGATTTCTTTACCCTGGGCATCTGTTTCGGTACGTGTCCAAACAGTTTGCGCGATGTTTTCCAAGTTCACTTGGTGGCAAATGCCGGTTCCTGGAGGAACGACGTAGAAGTTTTTAAAGGCTGTGCCGCCCCACCGTAGGAACTCATAGCGTTCTTGGTTGCGTTGATACTCAAGTGCAACGTTTTGCTCGAATGCCTCAGGTGTGCCGAAGTGGTCAACCATGACAGAGTGATCAATCACCAAGTGCACAGGCACTTGTGGGTTGATGGTCTGTGGGTCGCCGCCCAATTTGGCAACGGCATCCCGCATGGCAGCTAGATCCACGACAGCAGGAACGCCGGTGAAATCTTGCATCAGCACACGTGCAGGACGATAAGCGATTTCGCGGGTGGATGTTTTGGTTTCGAGCCATGTTTTAACAGCGGACACATCGTCTGCATTTACGGTGTGGTTATCTTCATAGCGCAGAAGGTTTTCCAACAGAACTTTCAGCGAGAAAGGTAAGCGAGAGGTTCCCTCCAAACCGTTTTTCTCGGCATCTGGCAGGCTGTAATAGGCATATTCTTTAGCGCCAACTGTTAGTGTTTTATAGGCACCAAAGCTGTTTGGGCCGCGCGGTGCCAAGCTCACGACCGTCTCTGTCTTTTCAACTGTCGGTGCGGCCTTTATAGGGGCGGCAGGTTTGGCCGGTGCAGTTGCCTTTTTAGGTGTGGCCTTTTTTGGGGACGCTTTCGGGGCGACTTTCTTCACAGCAGGCTTCTTTGCCATCGGTTTTTTCGCAACTGCTTTCTTCACAGTTGGTTTCTTCGTGGCTGGTTTCTTTTTGGCCAATTTTTTAGGCGCGACCTTCTTGGGTGCTGCCTTTTTGGCGACTGACTTTTTAGCCGCTTCTTTTCTGGCCGGTGCCTTTTTAGCGGTGGCCTTCTTGGCTACGGCTTTTTTGGCGGTCGCTTTTTTCACCGGAGCGCGTTTCGGTGTGGCCTTTTTCACTGTCGCCTTCTTTGTAGCGGCTTTCTTAGCTGTTTTCTTGGCGGCAGACCTTTTTGGTGCAACCTTTTTAGTTGCGACCTTTTTCTTTGGCGCAGCTTTTTTGGCGACACCTTTTTTCTTTGCGACTTTCTTTGTTACAGATTTTTTGGCAATCGTTTTCTTCGCCGTAGACTTTTTAGCGGTTGTTTTTCTAGCAGGTGCTTTCTTCGCAGCTACCTTCTTTTTAGCAACTTTCTTGACGATCTTCTTGATGGCCTTTTTGGCGACCTTTTTCGTTATTTTCTTCTTGGCTACTTTCTTGGGCGTAGCTTTCTTCGTTGCCGCTTTTTTCGGTGTAGACTTTTTAGCGACTACTTTCTTGGTCGCTTTTTTGGCAACGGACTTTTTGGTAACGGGCTTTTTCGCTTTTGATTTCTTAGGCGCTGCCTTTTTGGCTGCGGCCTTCTTTGCGACGGCTTTTTTCACGGGAGCCTTTTTCGCGGGTGCTTTTTTCTTAGCGGCGGCTTTCTTCTTTGCCGGAGCCTTTTTAGCAGTTGCCTTTTTGGCTACTGTTTTTTTCTTCGTCGGTGTTCTCGCCATCGTTGTGATCCTCAAGCTATTGAACCAACGCCTTTACCAGGTCGATAAGGCGGGGTGCATTTAGGTGTCTACCGTTGCAGCCTGATCTCGTATTACGACCAACAAAGCTACAGGGTGAATAATCTGGCAGCGCATTTCCCTCTATGTTCAGATGCAGCATATAAAGAAATGTGGGAGGTGCCTTCTCATATTGATAAATATGGCAGGTCGCGCCTTTGTCGGATATTGGTTTGCAAGTCATAAAGAATAGGGGCGCGCACTTGTCTGTTGATAGGGTAGAGCATAGGCAGTTTCTATTTCAGAATCTATGGCTGGAATTACTAAAAAGCGGATTGAAACCGCACCGTAAAATAGCCTGAACAAAACTGTTCGAGAGCTTTAGGGGAGGAATGAATTGATGAGTGATAATTCCAATAAGACAGATGCCGTTGAGGTCATCAAAGAAGGTGCTGTCACGATCATTATTCTCAATAGGCCCCACGTCCGCAATGCGGTTGATCGCACAACGGCGGGCCTGCTTGCGGATGCCTTTTTAGCGTTTGAACAAGATGATGACGCTTCTGTTGCGGTGTTCCACGGGGCAAATGGAACGTTTTGTGCCGGAGCCGACTTGAAGTCGGTTGCTGCGGGTGCGGGCAACAAAGTGGACGTGCCGCAAACAGGTGACGCATTTGATCGATTGGCATTAGATGGGCCCATGGGGCCGTCTCGCATGTTGCTGTCCAAGCCAATTGTTGCGTCCATTGCGGGCCACGCTGTTGCGGGCGGGCTAGAGCTTGCTCTGTGGTGCGATCTGCGGGTCGTGGAAGAAGATGCGGTGATGGGTGTGTTTTGTCGGCGTTGGGGTGTGCCTTTGATTGATGGCGGCACCGTAAGGCTGCCGCGCTTGATCGGACATTCACGCGCAATGGACCTCATTTTGACCGGCCGGGCGGTTGGGGCTGAGGAAGCTTTGTCTATGGGGCTTGCTAACCGGGTTGTGCCTCAAGGCGCGGGGCTGGCAGCGGCCACGGCTTTAGCTCAAGATATTGCGGCCTTCCCACAACTTTGTTTGCGTCAGGACCGTCTTTCGGCTTATGAGCAGTGGGACTTGGGTTATGATGAGGCCATGGCAAATGAAGTAACGCGGGGCCGGGAGGTTCTGCGGTCGGGTGAAACGCTCAAAGGCGCGGCTCGATTTGCATCTGGAAAAGGGCGCGGGGGCCGATTTGACGAGCATTGATCAGCATAGAGGCGCTCAAGAGCCAGCTTTGACGTTGCATGGACAGGATTTATCTTGTGTGCGTGGCGGGCGGCGGGTTTTTTGCGATCTGAATTTTGAGCTTTCCGGCGGCCAAGCTTTGGTGCTGGTGGGTCCAAATGGGTCGGGCAAATCAACCCTTCTGCGGGTGATTGCCGGGCTGCTGATGCATGAACACGGCGATCTGTCCCTTGATGGGCAGATGCCGGAGACCTCTCTTAAAGATCATATCCTCTATGAAGGCCACTTGGACGGCGTGAAGCCTGCGCTGAGCGTTGCTGAAAATTTGGCGTTTTGGGCGCGGGTTTGGGGTTTACCTTCAGACCGTATTGTCCCCGCCCTCAAGGTATTTGCCTTAGAAGCTTTGGCCGACCTGCCCGCTGGCCTGCTCTCTGCGGGGCAAATGCGCCGTTTGGGTTTGGCTCGGCTTGGGTTGTTTGAACCGGGGGCTGCTGGACGGCCTATCTGGTTATTGGATGAGCCAACGGTTTCGTTAGATGCGGCCAATGTCGCGCTGTTTTCTGGGTTGGTGCAGTCGCACCTACAAGCAGGTGGCATGGTTCTGGCTGCCACCCACATTGATTTAGGTTTGGGCGCACAGGCGCGGACCCTGTCTTTGGATGAATTTGCTCCTCACTTAAGTTCCTCTGCTCGCACCGCTGCGTCGGTGGAAGAGGAGATGTGGTTATGAGTGCATTTTGGGCCATCGTGGGGCAGGAAGTGAAATTGGCGACCCGTGTGGGCGGCGGCGGCGGGCTTGCAGTGTTCTTCTTTCTTGTGGCGATCACGCTGATCCCGCTGGGGATTGGGCCGAATATGCCATTACTGGCTAAAATTGCGCCGGGCATGCTCTGGGTGATCTTGCTGCTGTCGTGCCTGCTTACGCTGGACCGTTTGTTTCAGACTGATTTTGAAGACGGCACCTTGGATCAATTGATGCTCTCTCCTTTGCCCTTAGAGCTTTTGGTTTTGGCCAAAGTGGTGGGGCATTGGCTGACAACGGGCTTGCCGTTGATTTTGGCCTCTCCGTTGATGGCGCTGATGCTCAACCTAGATCCGCAACATTACCCGATGTTGATGGTGACCATGTTGGTGGGTTCGCCTGCTCTGAGCCTGCTTGGCGCCATTGGGGCGGGGCTCACTGTTGGCATTCGACGCGGGGGGTTGCTGATTTCCTTGCTGGTCTTGCCGTTTTACATGCCCGTGTTGATTTTTGGCGTGGGGGCCTTGCGGGCCGTGTTGGTTTCCTCGTCGGGAGATTTGGCACTGAGAAATTTGGCCTTACTGGGCGCGCTGAGCTTGCTGTGTCTGGTGCTTGGCCCCGTGGCAGGGGCTGCTGGGTTACGCGCCAATCTGCGCTAAAATGCTTCTGACGCAGATGTGAAGTGCCCAAATTGCTTCAGATCAGTGCATTGGTCGAATTCCGCGGCATAATGCCCCCTATCGCATTGGTCGAAATAGAGACATTTTCTTGCTCCACCCCTCAACGCGGGCTACATCATACGCATGGCATTCTCAATACACACATATGCAAACCCTACCCGGTTCATGAAACTGTCTGGCATCTTGTTGCCTTGGGTCAGTGTAGTGTGTGTGGCATTGCTGGGTGTGGGTACGTATGGCGCGCTCTTTGTGGCCCCGGCTGATTATCAGCAGGGAGAGGCTGCGCGTATCATGTATGTGCATGTGCCTGCGGCTTGGATGTCATTGGCGACTTATATCTTTATGGCGGTGGCGAGTGCGATGGCGCTGATTTTCCGCCATCCGTTGTCTGATTTATGCGCTAAAGCCTGTGCACCGATTGGGGCTGGTTTTACGTTTTTGGCGTTGCTGACCGGATCTCTTTGGGGCGGACCGATGTGGGGCACGTTCTGGGAATGGGACCCACGCCTGACATCCCATCTGATTTTACTCTTCATCTATTTTGGCTATATGGCGATTTGGAGCACGATTGAAGACCCAACACGGGCGGCACGTGTTGCCGCTGTTTTGGCTCTTGTCGGGTCTGTCATGGTGCCGATCATTCATTATTCGGTTGATTGGTGGAACTCGCTTCATCAAGGCCCTAGCGTCTTTCGCGAAGGCGGCCCGAGCATTCATCCTGATATGTTGTGGCCGCTTTTGGTTATGGCGCTGGGTTATCACGCCTTCCTCATTGCGGTGTTGATGCTGCGCATGCGGACTGAGATTATTCGTCGCCGGGTACGGGCGTTGCAATTGCGCCGTGTGGGAGGTCTTGCATGAGTGAATTTTTCTCTATGGGCGGTTACGGCCTCTACATCTGGCCTTGTTTCCTCATTACGTTGCTTGTGATGGGTGGCTTGGCGGTGTCAAGTTGGATTGGGTGGAAGCGTCAAACGGCGTTGTTTGCGCGTTTGCAAGCCCAGCAGCCTACTTCGGGCGAAGGAGCTTGAGCGTGCGCTGGTCAGCCTATTTGCCACTTGCTGCCTTTCTGGTTCTCGCCGGGTTCTTTTCCCTCGCCATCTTTGGGGGCGACCCTTCCAAATTACCCTCCGCGTTAGAAGGCAAGTTAGTGCCGCAATTCTCCCTGCCTGCCCTTGAGGGGAGCGGTGTTGAGGGATTTGCCACAGCCGACCTTCATACTGGCGAAATTGTGCTGGTGAATGTGTGGGCGAGCTGGTGTGTGCCGTGCCGCCAAGAGCATCCTTTGTTGATGGCATTGGCAGAACGCTCGGGCATTTCCATATTTGGGTTGAACTATAAAGATGGCCCTGCTGACGCGGCGCTGTTCTTGGCAGAGGGTGGCAATCCTTATAAACGCGTCGGCGTTGATCGCACAGGCCGGGTTGGCATCGACTGGGGTGTTTACGGGGTTCCTGAAACCTTTGTCGTTACAGGCGAGGGGCGCATTGCCTATAAGCACATTGGCCCTTTGTCCCAGAACGCAATTGAAACCAAATTGCTTCCCGCCATCGAAGCGGCCCGTTTGGCATCCTCTTCCCCCTTAGCGGCTTCAAAAATGCCCGGTTCTTGAGCATTGCGCGCGGTCACTAGGAACTTTTTGCCCAGTTGAGGCGATTTGTTAAGGGTCTGTTAGCCCTACGCTTTCATTATGGTTTCTGAAAGGTTACCAGCGGCCTTTCGCTTTGGCGTTAATAGCTCTGAGTGTTTTTCCATAATGAATACCGATACAATTTCTCCACAATTGTTGGCGCAGCTTCAAGCTGTGCGTACGCCGACCCCTCAGACCTACCAAAAGGGTGCTGAGCAAAGAGATGTGCCGACGCCCTCGCGCGAAGTGCGGTCTCAAGATGCGGCGGTCAAAATTGAAATCAGTGCAGAAGCGCAACGTATGGCCCGTGGATTGGAGGCGCCTCAAGCGGTGCGTCCTACACAGGCGCCAAGTTCAGTTGACTTTGTCTCTTTGGTTGCTGAGGCAGAGGCGGCTTCAAACGCTGGGGCAGCCTCAGAACCTGTAAGCACTGTGCGCCGTGAAGCGCCTTTTGCTTCTGTGCGCGCGGCCCAACAAGCCGATGTGCCGTATCAGCGTCCGGGAAGTGTGCTGGATATTTCGGTCTAGGGACCTGCTTCAAATGCTCGTTTAAAGCGCCTACCAAAACGCCGCCTGATCAACAGGCGGCGTTTGGTCGTTTTACTGTGTCGCAGTAGAAGAAATTAGCGTTTAGCTCTTTTCGCTGGTGCTTTCTTCGCAGCCGTCTTTTTGGCTGGAGCCTTCTTAGTAGCAGCTTTTTTCGCCGGAGCTTTCTTAGCGGCAATCTTTTTCACAGCGGCTTTCTTGGCGACTGTTTTCTTTGGTGCAGCTTTTTTAGCAGGTGCCTTTTTAGCAGCGGTTTTCTTGGTCGCGGCTTTTTTGGCCGGTGCTTTCTTGGCAGCAGTTTTACGCACAGGCGCTGCATCAGCTTCTTGCTTGGCAACTTGTACCGCATTTGAAAGCTGGGTTAGCGTCCGGAGCAGATCTTTTTGCACTGTCTTTGGGATCAGCGCTAAAAGAGTTTCTTCGGCGGCACTGGCTTTTGGCTGTGCGCTGTTGAGTGCTTTACGGCCTGCAGCTGTGAGGCGTACTGAATTAGCACGCGCGTCTTGTGCTGTGCGTTGGCGCGCCAAGAGGCCACGCTTGATCATACGGCTGATCATGTCGGCGAGTGTGGACCGGTCGATACCTGTACGGTTTACCAAATCGGTCTGGCTCAAGCCTTCTTCTTCAGAGACAGCCAAAAGAACTACGAATTGACGCGGGGTCAGGTCGGTCTTGCTGAGGTTTTGAGTGAAGAGATCATACGCATATTGCTGAGTGCGGCGTAGAAGGTGACTTAGGGATTTATCGAGATCAAAACTATTGGCGATACGAGCCATTTCTTATAGTCCTCCAATCGACGCGGCATTGCAGAGGAGAATGCTGCGCCTGGTACGATTGCTAAAAGATCGAAGAGCAGCCTTACTCCCAGATCGAATTTATGAACTCACAGGTTCAATTTAATTCATGTATGCGAAACTCTTATAGATTTGAAGGCGATAAGCCAAGTATAAACTTGGGATCACGCTCTGTGGCCGGAAGATTTTTCTATTTGAGTACTTTATAGGCATTTCTACTATTAATGCGGCAAGGCGGAGCGACGTTCCGTAATCGGAGTACTGACTGCCGTCGTGCGGTGGGCGGAAAATAGTTAAGTGAGTAATGGGAGGGTATGAATGTCTGACGAGGCTAAGAACACTGAAACTTTAGATGTATCTTTTTCAAATAAGGTGCCAGAGGGCGACGAGATGTCGCGGGCAGTGTGTGACCATTGTGAATTTGTCCACTACGTAAACCCGAAGATCATTGTGGGATCGGTCGTTTCGTATGAAGACAAAATACTCTTGTGCAGACGGGCGATTGAACCGCGCAAAGGGTTTTGGACGTTGCCCGCTGGTTTTATGGAACAACATGAAACCACACAGGACGGCGCGAAGCGAGAAGCGCTGGAAGAAGCCAATGCGCATATCCGTATAGGCGAAATGCTAGCGTTATATAACGTTACGCATATTTCGCAGGTTCAAATTATGTACCGGGCAAAACTGGTCGTGCCTGAAATTTCTCCGGGCATTGAAAGTTTAGAGGTGGGCCTATTTGCGTGGGAAGATATTCCTTGGCAGGACTTGGCGTTCCCCAGTGTGATCTGGGCGCTTAATCAACATCGGAGTGTTATGGGTCAGACACAGTTTGTGCCTTTCACCAATCCACTGCCGCATGAAGATGATGCCATGGATATTTTGCGCGGCCTGAAAAAGATTTGATGCTACTCAGGAGAGTCTGATTTGCTCTCGTCCTCTAACGCATGTTTGGATATGACGCGTAATTGAGCCATTGCAAACACCATTGTAAGTGGCATCAAGCCAAACACTTTGAAGTCTACCCATTGGTCGGTTGTAAAGTTACGCCACACGATCTCGTTGATGAGGGCGAGGAGCAGAAAGAACAGGCCCCAGCGCAGGGTCAAAATGCTCCAGCCCTTGTCGGTGAGCTTAAAGGCTCCGTCAAACAATACCTTCATTGTCGGCTTGCCTGCCATAAGGCCGCCCAAAAGAGCTGCCGCAAAAAAGAGGTTTGCGATGGTGGGTTTGAGCTTGATGAATTGCTCGTCTTGCAGATAGAGCGTTAGACCACCAAAGACAAATACGAAGACCCCGGTCACAATCGGCATGATCGGAAGCGTTCTATGGAGAGCGTAAGATACGGATAGGGATGTTGCGATGGCAATCATAAAACCGCCTGTCGCATAGAAGATGTTTTGATCTTTGGGCGCGCCGACTATATCGCTCGCATAGGCGTTCAGCAGGAAGAAAATCGCGAGAGGTCCCACTTCAAGAGCTAGCTTGAGCAATTGATTAGGTTTTCTCTTCGACTTTGGTTTGCTGGTATCGTCTTGCGCGTTACTCATCTGTCTTCCCTTTGTTCGCTATGGGGTCGGCTATGGGGTTTCTTCAGTCTTAGTCCGAATTGTGCTCATTTTGTGCTGGTGCCAGCTCGGTCACGCTGCCGGTTAGGGCCATGGCATAGTCTTGGGCGTCAAAGGTTTGTAAGTCGTCAGCCCTTTCACCCACACCGATCATGTGTACGGGTATGCCAAAGCGCCCGGCAAGAGCGACTAGAATGCCGCCGCGAGCGGTGCCGTCTAATTTGGTCATCACGAGGCCGGTTACACCTGCGGTGTCTTTGAAGACTTCCACTTGGTTGATGGCGTTCTGACCGGTGGTCGCGTCAAGCACGAGTAAGCAGGCGTGCGGTGCATCAGGCTCAAGCTTCTTGATCACCCGAACGACTTTGCGCAATTCGTCCATCAGCTCAGTTTTGTTTTGCAGGCGACCCGCTGTATCAATCATCAGCACGTCGATGTTTTCAGCGCGCGCGCGTTCAATCGCCTGATAGGCGAGGCTTGCGGCGTCGGCGCCGACATCGGTTGACACAAATGACGCGCCAACGCGTTCGCCCCACACTTTGAGTTGGTCGATGGCGGCGGCGCGAAACGTATCGCCAGCGGCCAGCATGACGGACTTGCCTTCAGCGCGCAGTTTAGCGGCGATCTTGCCGATGGTTGTGGTTTTGCCTGCGCCGTTTACGCCCACCATCAATAGAATAAAGGGTTTGGTGCCGGGGGTAATTTCGAGTGGCTTGGCAATGGGGGTCATCACCTTAGTGATTTCGTCTGCCAGAAAGGTGCGAATTTCATCCGGGGACACTTCTTTGTCGAAGCGGTCTTTGGCCAAGGCTTGCGTAATGTTCATCGCCATGTCGACGCCCATGTCCGATTGGATCAGGAGGTCTTCAAGTTCTTGCAGGGTATCGGCATCCAGCTTGCGTTTGGTAAAGATGCCGGTAATGCCATCTCCAAGCGCTTTGGTGGAACGGCTAAAGCCTTCTTTCATCCGCTTGAAGAAAGAGCGTTTCTTGGGAGCGTCTTCTTGGGAAACGGATGGATCGTTTGGTGTGCTTGGGTCGCTCATTTAAACGGCGGCTCCCTTTAGAACGGTGTCGGTTTTGTCGGTGATTGCCACAGTGATGAGCTTGCCTGCCTCGCCAGCGCCTGTGAAATGCACAGGTGTGAAGTGGCGGGTACGGCCAATGCCGGGCTTTTCAACCAATACAGATTGGGTGGTGTTTTGAATATGGCTTAGATGCGCGTTGAGCGTCTTTTTCCCTGTGGCCCGCAACCGACTGGCGCGGTCTTTAATGGTGCGGCCATCTACTTGGGGCATGCGGGCGGCGGGGGTGCCCGGCCGCGCGGAATAGGGGAACACGTGCAGCCATGTCAGGTCGCAGTCTTCCACCAACCGCAGAGAGTTTTGGAACATCTCTTCGGTTTCGGTGGGGAAGCCTGCAATGATGTCTGCGCCAAAAACCATGTCAGGGCGTAGGTCGCGGGCTTGCTTACAAAAAGCAATTGCGTCCTCGCGAGTATGGCGGCGTTTCATGCGTTTTAAAATCATATTGTCGCCTGCCTGCAAGGACAGGTGAAGATGCGGCATCAACCGTTCTTCTTCGAGGATCAACCGCATCAAGGCGGGATCAACTTCGATGGAGTCGATTGAGGACAGGCGCAAACGCGTTAGGTCCGGCACAAGTTTGAGAACCCGCGCACACAAATTTCCCAGCGACGGGGTGCCGGGCAAGTCAGAACCGTAAGAAGTAATGTCGACGCCTGTGAGCACAACTTCATTGTAGCCGTTTTCCACGAGGGTGCGAATTTGGGTGACCACTTCGCCCGCCGGTACCGAGCGTGAATTGCCCCGGCCGTAGGGGATAATGCAGAAGGTGCAGCGGTGGTCGCAGCCATTTTGAATTTGCACAAAGGCGCGGGCGCGCCCTTCCATGCCTTGCACCAAATGACCGGCGGTCTCGGTGACGGACATGATGTCGTTGACGCGAACTTTTTCGTTTTGGCCATTGGCAAGTTTGAGGAAGCTACCTGCTTGAAGCTTTTCTTCGTTGCCAAGCACAGCGTCCACTTCGTCCATTTTGGCAAAGCTGTCGGGATCGATTTGGGCAGCACAGCCTGTCACGATAATACGCGCGTTTGGCGTCTCGCGCCGGGCGCGCCGGATCGCTTGGCGGGCTTGTCGCACAGCTTCATTGGTCACAGCACACGTGTTGACGATCACAGCATTGTCCAAGCCAACACCTTTGGTGTGATCGCGCATCACTTCAGATTCATAGGTGTTGAGGCGGCAGCCAAAGGTTAGAAACTTTGGGCCGTCTTGATCCTGCTTAACCTCTAAAGGCGTTTGGGTATCGTTTTCTGTGCTCATTGGTTTTGGGCAAGCAGCTCTTGCGGGCTGATGCTCCCTTCGTAATCCAATGAAGTGGGGCCGGTCATGTAGATGTGATTGTCATCTTCATTCCACGCCAAAAAGAGATCGCCGCCGGGCAATGAAATGCGAGCTTGGCGGGCGCTGAGATTTTTACGTACGGCGGCCACGATGGTAGCGCATGCTGCTGTGCCACACGCAAGGGTGAGGCCGACGCCGCGCTCCCACACTTTGAGGCGAATGTGGTCGGGTGCTAAAATTTGTGCGAGAGAAATATTGGCGCGCTCGGGAAAGATGGGATGGTTTTCGAGCAGCGGGCCAACTTGTTCCAGATTGTAGGCGTCCACATCATCGACGAAAAAGATCGCGTGTGGGTTGCCCACATTGACCACGGCAGGGGTGTGCAAAATCGGATTGTCGATCGGCCCGATTTGAAGTTCGATGCCGCGTGTGTCGCGAATTTCTTCCGCCAGTGGAATTTGATCCCAGGCCAAGCGGGGCTCGCCCATGTCCACGGTGATCATCGCGCCAGGTGCGGCTGCGGCGATCAAGTCTCCAGCAACTGTTTCGATCATTACCGCTTCGTCTTGGGTTTCTTGCAACAGCAGGTCGCCCACGCAGCGGGTGGCGTTGCCACATGCTTCAGCGCGTGAGCCGTCAGTATTCCAAATGCCCATAAAGGCTGTGCCGCCGTGGGTGGCGGGCATGATGACGATCAATTGGTCACAGCCAATGCCGTGCTCCCGGTTGCCAATGGCTGCCGCAAGTGCGGTGGTCATTTTGAACGGGGCACCCTTGTGAGTGATCTGGCGTGCGTCGATCACCACAAAATCATTGCCCAGTCCGTTCATTTTCCGGAAGGGGATGTTTTGTGGGTACGTATCCGCGTCAGCGTCACTTGGCGATATGTGTGCATTATCAGTCATCATGGGCGTTATATGCTCATTTTGGGTGAAATTGCTAGAGAAGAGATCGGGGGATGTGGAGAGGGTGGGGCTTTGGTTGGGCTTTCGGGGGGTTTTTGATCGTGCATAGCCCAACAGCGTCATTACTGGACCTATGCCGGTAATTCATCTCTCGTCTTGGGAAAATCGTGTGTTAATCCAAGGCCTTGAGCAGTTCGTCCTGCATCTCATCGGCGACTTTGATCAGTTTGGCGCTGGCCTTATAGGCTATTTCAGCTTGTTTCAGCTCAACAATGGCGCTTGGAAGGTCGTCGTGGCCCCATAGTGATGCGTCCAAATGGCTTATTTCTGCCGGCTTTGACGAGAGGGGTATTGCGGGGGCGGGCATGGCTGGATTTGGTGGTGTGCTATCTTGACCCCCAGAGCCTGCTTGGCTCGCCCCCTGAAACGTTTTGGTGATCCTCGAAGCTGCCCGCTCTGCTTGATCCGCAGCGCGACTTAATCCTTCTAAGGCTGTGTTCATCACCGTTTTCATGAGGCCACATTAAGAGCTAGGCCTTAAATGGCATTTAGGAAAAATGTTCGAATTGTTCCTAAATGCCATTTTGTTTGGTTTCTTTCTGAGTGCCCTCCCCATAATTCGTCATTCTCGGGCTTGTCCCGGGGATCCATCTGTCCTCGTGGGGTGGGGTTGCGGTAGGTGTGCGGTGGTAGGGGATGCATATTTTTTCCATCACGGAGCCTGCAGAGACATGGATTGCCGGAACAAGTCCGGCAATGACGTTTTATGAAATATATATTTCAATTAAGGTTGCGACGGTGTGCTTCGGAGCGGCATACTTAGGCATGGAGCAGCTCTTTTACGTTTACCTTCTGGCGAACAAACCAAATGGTACTCTCTATATCGGCGTCACCAACGATCTTGTCCGCCGTGTTTGGGAACACAAAACCGACGTTACGCCGGGGTTCTCCAAGACTTACAAAACTCATTCCCTCGTCTGGTATGATGCCATACCCAGTTCTGTCGCCGCCATTCAGCGAGAAAAGACGCTTAAGAAGTACCCACGCGCATGGAAAATAAACCTGATTGAGGAGCGCAACCCTCATTGGGAAGACCTGTATGAGAGTATTTGCTAGTCCCGTCATCTCTCGAAACACGTCATCCTTGGGCTTGTCCCGGGGATCCATCTTTCCTCTTGGCATGGGGTTGCGGTAGACGTGCTGTGGTGGAGAATGCCTGCTCTATCCACTTCTGAGCCCGTAGACATATGGATTACCGGAACAAGTCCGGTAATGACGCGGGGAGAAGGGGGGAGCTATTTTAAATGCAAATGGCGTTTATGGTTAGATAGAATGCACATAATCCGATGGATGTTGGAATAATGAGATCCAAAAGAATATATCGTAACCATTGGGAAGCGGAGAAGTGTGTGACCCAATTATCATAATGCGAGATTGATGCCTGAATATCTCCGTCGGAAAGTATTTCTTTGACGGGCTCCAAGTTTTTATTGAGATTGTTAATTGCATTGCACAGAGCGCCTTGCTGCGCCTTATTGATCTGCTGGGGTGGGCTTTCGGCGTCCTCAAGTGACTTTTTGAGCGTATTAATGGAGCTATTTACTTCAAAAAGACCGGGAACGGATTTCGTCAAATTTGCCCACCAAAAGTGGAGAGATGTTTGTTTCGAATCAATAGGATAAAGTGTAGGAGCTCCGAAAACTGCACCTCCGAAAGAAGCAATGCTTGGGTCTTTTGCTCCGGTAATTCGAACCCTTATTTCCATAAAATAATTGTATGACTGCCAACCGAATTGAGCGGTTAGGTAAATACCAACAACGAGAAATACCTGAAGGATGATCCATTGTGGGTCCTCCACCGAGATCTCCAGGCCAAACGCACCAAGCTTCTTTACTGATGCGCCTGACCAATTATAAAAAATCATAAGCGAGGCCAGCGCCAAAAAATTACGTTTTGTGCGGCGCAATTCCTCCGGCATCTCTGCCATAACTGGCTCGCCTTTGGCCTCTCTAATTTTTGCCTTTCGAAGTTCTTCTGTTTGGTCTTTAGTCGATGTGCCTGCCAATTGGAATTCCTGTCATTCAGGTGAGGCTTTGAGATTTAAGCTTCTATTGCCGTCTATTCTAAACCATCTGTTTTAAATAAACACCCCAACCCGTCATCCTCGGGCTTGTCCCGGGGATTCATCTCTCCTCATGGGCGTTTGGTTGCGATAAGCGTGCTGTGGTGGAGATTGCCTGCTCTATCCACTTCTGAGCCCGTAGGCATATGGATTACCGGAACAAGTCCGGTAATGACGCTTTGAGGTCTACTCCCTTTGCTTCTTCCTTGACTCTAACTCCACCTAAGCCTAGTTTCCCTCAACTTCCGGGACATTTTATCACCCGCAAGGTCTGCACGAGGCCCAAAGGCCCAGATCTCCATCCGTTGGCGAGTTTCGCTCACGGGTGTTTTTCTCTTTGGGATTTTACCCTTTAAGCGGGGCAATGGAACGGAACACTATGTTTGATACTTTATCAGATCGCCTTGGAAGCGTTTTTGACAAGCTGAGGGGCAAAGGCGCTCTTGGGCCCAAAGATGTTGACGAAGCACTGCGTGAAGTACGCCGGGCCTTGCTTGAAGCTGATGTGGCCTTGCCTGTTGCTAAAAAATTCATCGAATCCGTGCGTGAACGTGCGCTGGGTCATGAAGTTCTAAAATCCGTGACCCCGGGTCAGCAGGTCGTCAAGATCGTGCATGACACGCTGGTGGACACATTGGGCCGTGAAGCGGTTCCGATTTCTTTGGCCGCTGCAGCCCCTGTTGTCATTATGATGGTGGGTTTGCAAGGCTCAGGTAAGACGACGTCAACGGCAAAGATTGCCCGACGCCTTACTTTGCGCGACAAACAAAAAGTTATGATGGCGTCTTTGGACGTACAGCGCCCAGCGGCTCAAGAACAGCTGCGGGTGCTCGGTGAACAGGTTGATGTGAAAACCTTGCCGATCATTGCGGGCCAACAGCCCGTGGCGATTGCGAAGCGGGCGATGGAAGCTGCGCGCTTGGGCGGGTTTGATGTTGTCATGCTCGATACAGCGGGCCGTCTACATGTAGACGAAATGCTGATGAATGAGATGGCGGAAATCCGCGATGTCGCTAATCCGTTTGAGACCCTGCTCGTCGCTGATAGTTTGACGGGTCAAGATGCGGTCAATGTTGCTGAGAATTTCCAAAACCGTATTGGCCTGACCGGGATTATGCTGACGCGGATTGATGGTGATGGGCGCGGTGGTGCGGCTCTTTCCATGCGGTCTGTTACCGGCGTTCCGATTAAGTTGCTGGGTACGGGCGAGAAAATTGAAGAGCTAGAGGATTTCGATCCTGAGCGCGTCGCGGGCCGTATTTTGGGCATGGGCGATGTTGTGTCGCTCGTCGAAAAAGCCGCTGAAACAATTGATGCTGCTGCCGCTGAAAAGATGGCCGCGAAGATGAAGAAGGGTCAGTTTGACCTTGATGATATGGCCATGCAGCTTGCGCAAATGTCTAAAATGGGCGGGATGCAGGGCGTGCTTGGTATGTTGCCGGGCATGGGCAAAATGAAGAAGGCCATCGACGGGGCAAACCTCGATGACAAAATCTTCCTACGCCAAGGCGCTATCATTTCTTCGATGACGAAAAAAGAACGTCGTAACCCTAAGTTGCTGAACGCGAGCCGTAAAAAGCGCGTGGCGGCTGGGTCTGGTACGTCGGTTCCTGAGATTAACAAGCTTCTCAAAATGCACCGTCAGATGGCGGATATGATGAAGAAACTTGGCAAAGGCGGTAAAGGCCTTGGCGGCTTGATGGGCGGTCTCACTGGTGCCATGGGCATGGGTGGGGGCGGCATGCCTGCAATGGGCGGCGGTATGGGTGGCGGAATGCCCTCTGATCCGGCTGAAGCCGAAGCCATGCTCAGGCAGGTTGAGGGAAAACTTCCTCCCGGCATGGGCTTGCCTGGACTTGGGGGCCCGAGTGGTCTGCCTGGTTTACCGGCTGGCAAAAAGAAACGATGAATTTGACGGGCCTTGGTTTGAGGTCAGTCGCAAGTTTGAGTGATTATTGATTGGTGTGACGGTTTTTAAAGTCGGCGCACCCAGAGTTTAACTGAAGGAAAAACGAAAATGGCAACGAAGATCCGTTTGGCCCGTGGTGGTTCTAAAAAGCGTCCTTACTACCGTATCGTAGTAGCTGACGTGCGTTCCCCCCGTGATGGCCGTTTCATCGAAAAAATTGGTATCTATAACCCAATGCTTCCAAAAGATAGTGGCGAGCGGGTGAAATTGGATACAGAGCGTGCTGCTTATTGGCTCGGTACTGGTGCACAACCAACTGACCGTGTTGCACGTTTTCTGGCTGAAGCTGGTTTGATGAAGCGTGCTGCACGCAACAATCCAGACAAAGGTAAGCCAGGTGCTAAAGCGCTTGAGCGTATCGAAGTGTTGAAGCAAAAAGCTGAAGACGCTGCAACTGCTGCTGCTGAAGCTGCTGCTGCACCTGCTGAAGAAACACCTGCTGAATAATCAACTCATCAGAGTTGGTTGGATTTTACCGGTTGAGAAAGATTTTGTTGAATGACGCAGTCATCAGACACAGACAAGAAGATTTGTTTGGGTGTTATCGTGGGCAGCCACGGTGTGCATGGTCGTGTCAAAATCAAAGCCTATACGCAGGACCCCAAAAATGTGGGGGCTTACGGGCCGGTAGAAACAGCGCAAGGTAGCTTTCCGATCAAAGTGACCGGTGTGAGTAAGGGTGTTGTGATCGCCTCCTTAGATGGTGTGCGGGATCGGACCCAATCAGATGCTATGCGCGGCGTCAGTCTGTTTGTCTCTCGCGAGGCATTGGGGTCGGAAGAGGAAGAAGATAGCTTCTTCCACGCTGACCTTGTGGGGCTGCGCGCCATGTTGGCGTCTGGTGAGCTGGTGGGCGAAGTTGTCGGCGTGCATGATTTTGGGGCAGGTGATCTGCTTGAAATCAAGCTTGTTGACGGTCGCCTCGAACTGATGCCGTTCACAAAAGACAATGTGCCTGAAATCCGGTTTGATGCCAGAGACATGGTCATTGATCCGCCTGCAGGTCTTTTTGATGCCCCTGCGTCTAAAAATCCAAAGCGTCGGCGTAGTCCGAAGTCTGTGGAGAAAATGGCGAAAAAGGCAGAAGAAAAGGCCATCAAGGCGGCTTTGGCGGAACAAACACCAGACGCGCCTTCTGGCGATTCTGAGGTTACACAAGATAATTCGGGGCAGGCTTCTGTCCCGAACGATGACGTGCCATCTGAAACGGAAATTGTTTCAGGAGAAAATGGTGAGAAAAATGGCTGATACCGGCTCAAAAAGCTGGGCAGCCACAGTGCTCACTCTTTATCCTGATATGTTTCCAGGAACGCTTGGACAGTCCTTGGCTGGAAAAGCGCTTCATGATAAGATTTGGGCGTTAGAAACGGTGGACATTCGTGACTTTGCGCGCGATAAACACCGCAACGTAGATGATACCCCCGCAGGTGGGGGCGCTGGCATGGTAATGCGAGCGGATGTGGTGGGTAATGCCATTGATCATGTCTACGGTGCCAAGGTTTCTGGCGACGACCCAGATAAGATGGATAAGCGACCGCTGATCTATCTGAGCCCTAGAGGGAAACCTCTGACACAGGCTCGGGTACGTGCACTGTCTGATGGGCCTGGAGTGGTTTTGCTCTGTGGTCGGTTTGAGGGTGTTGATGAGCGGGTGCTGGAGGCGCGACAGGTTGAGGAAATCAGCTTGGGCGACTACATCCTCTCTGGAGGAGAACCGGCAGCCCTGACGTTGCTAGATGCCGTGGTGCGGGTTTTACCCGGGGTCATGGGCAAACAAGCGTCGGGTGAAGATGAGAGTTTTGAAACCGGATTGTTGGAATACCCGCACTATACGCGGCCAGCGATTTGGGAAGAGCAGGAAATTCCTGCGGTACTGACTTCAGGTAACCACAAGAAGGTTGCTGAGTGGCGCCAAGCGCAGTCAGAAGAATTAACGCGGGCTCGGCGACCCGATCTTTGGGAGAAATTCCGCAAAGAGAGTCGCCAGACCGATTGAACTGTGATATGGAAACGCGCATCAGGGGACTGTCCCCATGCCGTATCCGAGAGACGAGGGCTTAAGCCGATGAACATTATTCAAGAACTCGAAAAAGAACAGATGGAAGCACTAGCTGCGACCAAAAATATTCCTGATTTTGCGGCTGGAGACACTGTTCGGGTAAACGTAAAAGTTAAAGAGGGTGCCCGTGAGCGTATCCAGGCTTACGAAGGTGTCTGCATTGCACGCACGGGTGGCGGCTTGAACGAAGCTTTCACGGTTCGTAAAATTTCTTACGGTGAAGGCGTTGAGCGGGTTTTCCCGACTTACAGCCCTATGGTTGACTCAATTGACCTCATCCGTCGCGGCCGTGTCCGTCGCTCTAAACTTTACTATCTTCGTGAACTGCGCGGTAAAGCTGCTCGGATTACAGAGCGTAAAGATAAAGTCCGCAAGGTTGCAGCCAAGTAAGATCGGCATGCCACTATAGAATTTTAAAGCGGGCAGGCCGAAAGGTCTTTGGCCCGCTTTTCTATTTTTTGGGTTTCAAACCTCACGTGCAACTCTCGCGTGGGTGTCTATGCGCCAGCTGGCGAGGCCTGAAAGCCGGATTATTCAGTGACTAATATATGCGCCCTGTTCAATAGGGCTCCCCTGATACTCAGGGGTCAAACCGACAAAGTAGGAGATGTGTGGAATGACTGCGCCGCGCACTATATATGACAAGATTTGGGATGCTCATGTTGTTGATCAACAGGAGGATGGCACATGCTTGCTCTATATTGACCGTCATCTCGTTCACGAAGTAACCAGCCCTCAGGCTTTTGAAGGCTTGCGCATGTCCGGTCGGACCGTTCGCGCGCCTCAAAAAACTCTGGCAGTGGCAGATCACAACGTACCCACCGAAGGTCGGATACGCGGGATTGAAGACCCAGAGTCACGGTTGCAGGTGGAAACACTTGAAGCCAACGCTAAAGAGTTCGGTGTTGAGTATCTAGACATGCTCGACATTCGCCAAGGCGTTGTGCATATCGTGGGACCTGAGCAGGGCTTTACATTGCCGGGCACAACAATTGTGTGTGGTGACAGCCATACCTCAACGCACGGGGCCTTTGGCTCCTTGGCGCATGGGATTGGGACTTCTGAAGTTGAGCACGTGCTCTCCACGCAGACATTGATCCAGTCCAAAGCCAAAAACATGCTGATCCAAGTGGATGGCGCATTGCCAGACCACGTGACAGCTAAAGACATTATCTTGGCGATCATCGGCAAGATCGGCACCGCAGGCGGTACCGGTTATGTGATGGAATATGCCGGTGAAGCTATTCGGGCTTTGTCTATCGAAGGACGTATGACTGTTTGTAATATGTCCATCGAAGGCGGTGCACGTGCAGGTTTGATCGCGCCGGATGAAAAGACATTCGACTATTTCAAAGGCCGTCCACGGTCTCCTAAAGGGGCTGAATGGGATAAGGCTGTTGCTTATTGGAGCTCGCTGCCAAGTGATGAAGGTGCCCACTACGACAAGATCATCAAATTGGATGCGAGCAATTTGCCGCCATTGGTGACTTGGGGTACGAGCCCGGAAAATGTGATCTCGATTGAAGATTGTGTGCCTGATCCAGCCGACATCAAAGATGTCGCTAAAAAAGCTGCTGTAGAGCGCTCCTTGGCCTATATGGGTCTTGAGCCTAATACGCCGATGACTGAGATCAAAATTGACCGCGCTTTCATTGGTTCTTGCACTAATGGGCGGATCGAAGACCTGCGTGAAGTTGCTAAGCTTGTGAAGGGCCGTAAGGTTTCTAATCATGTCAGTGCGATGGTTGTGCCGGGTTCTGGTTTGGTCAAAGAGCAGGCTGAAAAAGAAGGCCTAGACAAAATCTTGATCGAAGCTGGTTTTGACTGGCGTGAGCCAGGTTGCTCAATGTGTCTGGCGATGAATGCCGACAAATTGTCCGAGGGGGAGCGCTGCGCGTCTACCTCCAACCGGAACTTTGAAGGTCGTCAAGGTCGTGGCGGACGTACTCACTTGGTGAGCCCTGAAATGGCAGCAGCAGCAGCTATTGCGGGTCACTTTGTTGATGTGCGTACTTTTGATTGAGCGATTAGGAAAGCTGAGATAATGGATAAGTTTCAAAAAGTTGACGGGGTTGCTGCCCCACTGCCGATCCTCAATATCGATACAGACATGATTATTCCCAAGCAGTTCCTTAAGACGATTAAGCGGACCGGTCTTGGCGTGAACTTGTTTGATGAGATGCGCTACACCAAAGAGGGTGCTGAGATCCCTGAGTTTGTGCTCAATCAACCGGCTTACCGGAAAGCACAAATCTTGGTGGCTGGCGATAACTTCGGCTGTGGTTCCTCTCGGGAGCACGCGCCGTGGGCGTTGGCTGATTTCGGCATCAAAGTGATCATCTCCACAAGTTTTGCGGATATTTTCTACAATAACTGCTTCAAAAACGGGATTTTGCCGATCGCATTGCCCCAAGCAGATGTTGATAAATTGATGGAAGACGCGGAACGCGGCGCAAATGCGACGGTTTCTGTTGACCTTGTGTCCCAAGAAATTCACGGCCCTGATGGCGGCGTGATCAAATTTGACGTCGATGCATTCCGCAAGCACTGCTTGTTGGAAGGCTTAGATGATGTGGGTTTGACGTTGCAAAAAGAAACCAGCATCACCGCATTTGAAGAGAAGCTTGCGGTTAGTCGGCCTTGGGCGTAAAACCCTCTCAATCCCAATAGTAATGAGATGGCTGGGACTTCCTTTTGGGACTTCCGGCCATTTCTTTTTAACCTTGCAGCGCGAAGGCGAGAGTAATGAGCAAACAGATTTTGATCGTCGCCGGTGACGGCATTGGTCCTGAAGTTATGGGCCAAGTAGAGCGTATTATCGACTGGTACAATGATAACCGTGGTCTTGACGCAATTGTTGAAAACGACCTTGTTGGCGGCTGCTGCTATGAAGAGCACGGCGTTGCCGTAACCGACGAAACCATCCAAAAAGCGCTGGATGCTGATGCTGTCATGCTCGGCGCTGTTGGCGGCCCTCAGTGGGACGGTGTGGACTTTGCGGTGCGCCCGGAAGCTGGTCTTCTGCGGTTGCGCAAAGATTTGGAATTGTTTGCCAATCTGCGCCCTGCCATGTGCTTCCCAGCCCTTGCAGATGCTTCATCGCTTAAACGTGAGCTGGTTGAAGGCCTCGACATTATGATCGTGCGCGAATTGACCGGTGGGGTTTACTTTGGTGAGCCACGCGGGATCGAAGATTTGCCGAATGGCGAGCGTCGCGGCATCAATACGCAAGTGTATGACACCTATGAAATTCGTCGGGTTGCTAAAGTTGGCTTCGACATGGCGCGCAAGCGTGGCGGTCGTTTGATGTCTGTCGAAAAATGCAATGTGATGGAATCTGGCCTGTTGTGGAAAGAAGAAGTCATCAAATTGCACGGCGAAGGCAATGACGATGTGAAGCTTGAGCACATGTTGGCTGACAATTGTGCGATGCAATTGGTCAAAAATCCTAAGCAGTTTGACGTCATTGTGACCGACAATCTGTTTGGCGATATTTTGTCTGATATTGCTGCCATGCTCACAGGTTCATTGGGCATGTTGCCTTCTGCTTCTTTGGGTGCACCAGATGCCAACGGTAAAGTGCGTGCGATGTACGAACCCGTACACGGTTCTGCCCCTGACATCGCGGGTCAAGGCTTGGCCAATCCGATTGCAACGATTTTGTCTTTTGCGATGACGCTTCGCTACTCATTTGATTTGGGTGATGATGCGGATCTGTTGGAAAAAGCTGTTGAAACAGTTTTGTCTAACGGTTTGCGCACAGGCGACATCATGCAAGACGGCATGAAACAAGTCGGCACAGTTGAAATGGGCGATGCGGTTTTGACCGCGCTCAAGACGTTGTCTGCTTAAATAGTTTACCGCCACCTTGCGTCATCGCCGGTTGGCGGTGTTGGCGAGGGGCTAGATCAGGTGAAGGCCCCCAAATCATAAGGGGGTCTTTCCCCTTTTTAGAGACCTCAAGGAGTTGGTCACGTGGGTTATAAAATCGCAATTGTTGGTGCCACAGGTAATGTGGGTCACGAAATGCTCAACATTTTGGCGGAACGTCAGTTCCCCGCTGATGAGGTGGTGGCTCTCGCTTCCCGCCGTAGCCAAGGCAAAGAAGTGTCTTACGGCGACAAAACCCTGGTTTGTAAAGCGCTTGAAAATTATGACTTCACGGGCACCGACATCGTTTTGATGTCTGCTGGTGGATCGGTTGCCAAAGAATGGGCGCCTAAAATTGCGGCACAGGGCTGTGTTGTCATCGACAATTCATCTCACTTCCGCATGGACCCGGATGTGCCGTTGGTCGTGCCGGAAGTAAACGCGGATGATATCGCGGGTTACACCAAGAAAAACATCATCGCTAATCCAAATTGCTCCACCGCCCAGATGGTTTTGGCGCTTAAGCCTTTGCATGATGTGGCGACCATCAAACGGGTTGTTGTCTCTACCTATCAGTCTGTTTCTGGGGGCGGTAAAGATGCGATGGATGAGTTGTTTACTCAAACACGCGCGATCTATGTGAATGATCCGATCAGCAAAGAATATCTGACCAAGCAGATTGCTTTCAATGTGATCCCTCACATTGATGACTTCATGGAAGATGGTGATACCAAAGAAGAGTGGAAGATGATGGCGGAGACGAAGAAAATCGTCGATCCCAAAATCAAGCTCACTGCGACCTGCGTGCGGGTGCCGGTGTTTGTGGGCCATGCGGAAAGCATCAACATCGAATTTGAAAAAGAGATCGATGATGTGCAAGCTCAAGACATCTTGCGTGAAGCACCTGGCATTATGCTGGTTGATAAACGCGAAGACGGTGGCTATGTGACCCCGGTTGAATGTGTCGGCGACTTTGCGACCTTCATCTCACGGGTGCGGGTTGATCCAACCGTAGAGAACGGCATCAATTTGTGGTGCGTGTCTGACAATCTGCGTAAAGGGGCTGCATTGAACGCGATCCAAATCGCTGAATTGCTGTGCATCCGGTATTTGACCGACAAACACTAGTCGCGTTTTTCGCTGAATTTGAAAGCCGGGGTGGGACCAAGTTCTGCCCCGGCTTTTTTGTGTGCTTCGTTCCCTGCGGCGTCATCCTCGGGGCTCTCTCATCTCTCAACACCGTCACCCTCGGGCTTGTCCCGGGGGTCCATCTATCGGCGGGGGTGGGGTGAGATGTTTATGCGGCGAGGCTGCACCCCCTCTTCCAGTCAGCGTATGCGGATACATGGATTACCGGAACAAGTCCGGCAATGAAGTGGTAGGGGGCTTCTTAGATCTGCACCAACTCGGGCAGCGCTGACGGCGAAACCAATTCCTCGCGGCCTTTGCCCAGCGCTAAGTCCCGTGCGCCTGAGCTGAGCTTGGCGATGGCGCTTGTGCTTCCCGCTGATTTTTGCAACGCGGTCAGCGGATCAAGTCCATTCATCAAATGCCCGGTCATGAGGGCGGTAAACAAGTCGCCGGTTCCATTGGGCACATCTTTAAACTTCGGCGTTGCGACCTGCCAGATGCCTTCATCGCCGACAAAGCAGATCGACGTGAGGTCGGGCGTAAAGGTGGGATAGGAGGTGACGGCAAGTAGCGGCTCGGACGAAATCCATGCGCCTTTGCCCAAAAAGTCTTCATCCGGGTTTGCGCTTTTTGTGCCCAAAAGTTGCATCGCCTCAAAATGATTGGGGGTGATGAGGTCTGCTGCGGCGGCGAGGTTCTTTTGCGCCTCAATGATGGGGTCTGACACATAGGCGCCCCCGGGCCAATCGCCCATCACTGGGTCTGCCACATGGAGGGCGTCGGGATTGGCGCGTTTGATCTGTTGTACCAAGTGCAGGAGGGCGGGGCCTTGCTCAGCGCTGGCCAAATAACCGGTAATCACCGCGTCGATGTGGCCAAGCGCGTCGGTTCTGGCCCATTCAGCGCCATGTTGGGTGATTTCGCTGATCGGTGTCTCGCGGCGCTGGGGGCTGCCGTAGCCGGGATGATGGCTCAAAATCAGGGTGGGCAAGGTCCACACCTCGTGGCCCAGCGCCCAAAGGGCAGGTGCCATCGCTGAATTGCCGATAGTGCCGCGTAAAACTTGGCTGGATAGGCACAGAATGGTGGCCATTGGGTGCTTTCTTTAACGCATATGCGATGAATGCAGGAACTACTTGGCAGAACTGCATAAGATTTATAGTCTGCGCGCCAACGTTAGTGAAAGGATTTTCCATGGCTCAAGCCGTCTCAGACCTCAAAGAAAAATGTGCAGCTCGTCCCCGTCGTTCCGTTCTTTATATGCCGGGCTCCAATGCGCGTGCGCTGGAGAAGGCGAAAACCTTGCCTGCCGATACGGTGATTTTGGACTTGGAAGACGCTGTTGCGCCGGACGCTAAGTCTGATGCGCGGACCCAAGTATGTGCGGCTGTGAAAGCAGGCGGCTACGGCAAGCGCGAAGTCATCATTCGGGTGAACGGTTTGGATACACAGTGGGGAGCTGGGGATATTCAAGCTGCTGTTGCTGCGGGACCAGACGGTATTTTGGTGCCTAAAGTGAGTGGACCTGAAGACGTTGACCAGATTGAAGCGGCCTTGAGTGCTGCTGGTGCCCCGGCTGATTTTCAGATGTGGGCGATGATGGAAACGCCGTTGGCGATGTTGCAAGCCCAACAGATTGCGGCAAAATCCCAAGAAGCCGGTTCTCATATGACCGCATGGGTTATGGGCACCAATGATATTGCCAAAGATATGCGGTCAGCCCATACGCCAGAGCGTGCGCCGATGATGACATCGCTTGGGCTGTGTTTGTTGGCAGCGCGGGCCTACGGCTTGGTTATTTTGGACGGCGTTTATAATGACATCAAAAACGCTGAGGGTTTTCAGGCGGTGTGTGAACAGGGCCGCGATTTGGGCATGGACGGCAAGACGCTGATCCATCCGTCCCAATTGGCCCCGTGCAATGACGTGTTCTCGCCGGACCCTGCTGAGGTGGCTTTTGCCCGTCAGACGATTGAAGCGTTTGAACTACCTGAAAATGCAGGCAAGGGTGTGTTGAAAGTTGAAGGCCGGATGGTTGAGCTTTTGCACGCTGAGATTGCTAAGCGCACGGTAGCGATTGCTGAGGCTATTGCGGAGCTGGAAGCCAGCGTTTAAGGCGGCTCTGTCTCTCTCAAGCGTCATCCACCGCCCCTTTTACGTCATCCTCGGGCTTGTCCCGGGGATCCATCTCTCCTCATGGGTGGGAGGCAATTGGGGTGGTGAGGCCGCGTCCTCACTTCGAGTCCTGAAGGTGCGGATACATGGATTACCGGAACAAGTCCGATAATGACGTGTGCGGGGAATGACGTGTTGGGAGGGGGCTAATCCAACCCTAACCGTTTGCGCGCTTTCGCGGCGGCGTCGGCGGATTTTTTGTCGGGTGTGCGTGCTGCATCGATAGAGACCCGTGCCCATTCCTGTATGGTGTCTTCATCATCGAGCACCTCCCCGGGCACTTCGTAGTATTTGTGAACCTCTGTCCGCCCATATTTTGTCACATAGGAAAATGGCGGGCTGTCGGCCTCGAGGTATGTGTCGCGGGTTTGGACGTTGACGGCGAAAAAGAGTGTTTCGCCGTTAAACATCGCAAATTGGAGATTATTATATTTCAGTGTGCGCAGGCCAAATAGCCGCCCTTTGCTGATCTCGCCCAGCGGACTTAGGATGTCTTGGAGATAGTCTAGATATTCGTCTGACATGGGGCCTCGTCCTTTGGCAGCTTTACGTGCTCAGTGTGGCCCAAAAGACTGTCACTTGTCGAGCCGGGTGGGGCCTGCTATGAGGGCTTATTCTTTGATCGTGAGGAGCGTGGACATGACTGCAAAAACCAATGCGGGCAATTTCTTTGAAGACTTTAAAGTGGGCCAAGTACTGCCTCACGCGACGCCGCGTACGGTCTCGACCGGGGATGTAGCCCTCTATACGTCTTTGTTCCCGACACGGTTTGCGCTGCAATCTTCTGACGAGATGGCGCGCCAAATTGGCTATGACCGGGCTCCCATAGACGACATGTTGGCGTTCCATATTGTGTTTGGTAAAACTGTGCCGGATGTTTCGCTCAATGCGGTTGCCAATTTGGGCTACGCGGATTGCAAATTCCTCAAGCCCGTGTTTCCTGGCGATACGCTCTCGACCTCGTCTAAAGTGATTGGGTTGAAAGAAAACTCCAACGGTAAAACCGGCGTGGTTTATGTGCGTTCCACGGGCATCAATCAGCGCGATGAAGTGGTGTTGGAATATGTGCGCTGGGTGATGGTACGCAAGGGTGATGTGAATGCGCCTGCACCTGAAGTTGATGTGCCTAATTTGCCAAAAGTCGTGCCGGTTGAGCAATTGCATGTGCCAGACGGATTGGATTTTTCTGGTCTCGATCCAAAATTGACCGGCAGCACTCATATGTGGGGTGATTATGAAATCGGCGAGAAGATTGATCACATCGACGGTGTGACGATTGAAGAGTCTGATCACATGATGGCGACGCGCCTGTATCAGAATACAGCCAAGGTGCATTTCAATCAGTATACTGAAGGCAAGGGCCGCTTTGGTCGTCGGTTGATGTATGGCGGCCATGTCATTTCCATGGCGCGGGCATTGAGCTTTAACGGTTTGGGTAATGCTGTGCTGGTCGCTGCGATCAATGGGGGGCGTCATATCGCGCCTTGTTTTGGCGGCGATACGGTCTTTGCGTGGTCTGAAATTCTCGATAAAGCGGAGCTTCCTGGCCGTACAGACTTGGGCGCTTTGCGGGTGCGCAGTTTTGCGACGAAAGATTTGCCATGTGCGGATCATCCGGGACCGCTGGATGCGGGTTACGCGGACGGCGTTGTGCTGGACTTGGATTATTGGGTCTTGATGCCACGCTAAGGCTTTGGGTTTCGTGGGACTTGTTCCGGTAATCCATCTTTCAGCGCACTCAGGCCGTCGATGCGCGAATCTCTCCCCCCTTTCCGGCTTCTCTATCCTTCGGATCTACGCCTGCCTATTTTCCCCTCGAAATGCCTAAAAATGGGGCTTGTGGCTAGGTGCCGTTGGGGAATTGGCGAGGCTTTGTTGGGGTATTTGGCGTGAACGATGCTTCACCATAAGTCGTTGTTTTTGCAATCAATTCTCATTCCTAACGGGAATAGTTCTTTTGCAACAAATACATATCCGTATTTGCCTTGAGGCTTTGGGTCCGCTAAACACAGGGGCATTCACATTTCCATCCATAGGACGATCCCTGATGGCTGAGACAGAAACACTAAAAGTTCAGCGGCCTTTATCGCCGCATATATCCATTTATCGCGGTGGCCTTACGATGCTGCTGTCGATCGTGCACCGGATTACCGGCGGCGCGCTTTATTTTGGGACGCTTTTGCTCGCATGGTGGCTTATCGCTGCAGCGACAGGTCCTGAAGCTTATGCTCATTTCCAATGGTTCGTGACAAGCTGGATCGGCAAGCTGGTTTTGCTTGGGTACACTTGGGCTTTGCTGCACCACTTGATGGGTGGCTTGCGCCACTTCATGTGGGACACGGGCAGAGGCTTTGACCTTGGTACCGTTGAGTTGGTGGCCCGCCTGTCGGTTGTGCTGTCGCTCTCTTTGACCGTTGTGGTCTGGGTGCTTGGATATTACATGGCGGGGGCTCTTTAAATGTCAGACATGCGCACCCCTTTGGGTAAAGTCCGTGGTCTTGGTTCTGCGAAAACAGGCACCAATCACTTCTGGATGCAGCGGGTTACAGCAATTGCCAACGTGCCCTTGTTTGTTTTTCTGCTGGCGTCCATCGTTAGTTTGGCCGGCGCGGATTACGCGACGGTGATTGCTTATCTAAGCAATCCGATCGTCTCAGTTGTTTTGCTGTTGATGATCTTGTCCGGCGTTTATCACATGTATCTTGGGATGCAGGTGATCATCGAGGACTACGTTCATTCGGAAGGCAACAAGCTGTTCACGCTTTTGCTCAACAAATTCTTTTCAATCTCGGTCGGCCTCGCCTGCGTCTATGCAGTGCTGAAGCTTGGCCTTGGTTCTTGATCGCGAGGAATACTAGATGAGTGCCTCGGCATCTTACAAAATTGTAGACCACGACTTTGATGTGGTTGTTGTTGGCGCTGGTGGCGCTGGCTTGCGTGCAACGCTGGGTATGGCTGAACAAGGCCTGCGCACCGCGTGCATTTCCAAAGTTTTCCCAACCCGTTCTCATACGGTTGCAGCGCAGGGCGGTATCGCCGCGTCGCTCTCCAATATGGGCCCTGACAGCTGGCAGTGGCACATGTATGACACGGTCAAAGGGTCTGACTGGTTGGGCGATAACGACGCGATGGAATATCTCGCACGTGAAGCTCCTAAGGCTGTGTACGAACTGGAACACTACGGTGTGCCGTTTAGCCGGACCGATGAGGGGCTGATCTATCAGCGTCCTTTCGGCGGCCACATGCAGAATTATGGCGATGGACCTCCGGTACAACGGACGTGTGCTGCGGCTGACCGGACGGGTCACGCGATCTTGCACACATTGTACGGCCAATCTTTGCGCCACAATGCTGAGTTTTACATTGAGTATTTTGCGCTCGACCTGCTGATGTCTGATGATGGCGTCTGCGAAGGGGTTGTGGCGTGGAACTTGGACGATGGCACCATGCACCGCTTCTCAGCCAAAATGGTTGTGTTGGCGACGGGTGGTTATGGCCGGGCTTACTTCTCTGCAACGTCTGCTCACACCTGCACAGGTGATGGTGGCGGTATGGTTGCACGGGCTGGTTTGCCTTTGCAGGATATGGAATTTGTTCAATTTCACCCAACTGGGATTTACGGCGCTGGCTGTTTGATCACAGAAGGCGCGCGCGGCGAGGGGGGTTATCTGGTCAACTCCGAAGGCGAACGCTTTATGGAGCGTTATGCCCCGTCTGCTAAAGATTTGGCCTCACGTGATGTTGTGTCGCGCTCCATGACTATGGAAATTCGCGAAGGACGCGGTGTTGGTAAAAACGGTGACCATATCTTCTTGCACCTGGATCACCTTGATCCAGCGCTGTTGAATAAACGTCTGCCAGGTATTTCTGAATCTGCAAAAATCTTTGCTGGTGTTGATGTAACCAAAGCGCCGATTCCGGTTCTGCCGACGGTTCACTACAATATGGGCGGTATTCCAACCAATTATTGGGGTGAAGTGCTCGATCCAACACCGGGTAATCCGGACCGCGTCACACCGGGCCTGATGGCTGTGGGTGAAGCAGGTTGTGCCTCTGTGCACGGGGCTAACCGGTTGGGCTCTAACTCCCTCATCGACTTGGTTGTGTTTGGCCGGGCAGCGGCGATTAAAGCGGCTGAAGTTATTGACGCGAAAGCGCCTGTTCCTTCCGTCAACGAAGCTTCCTTTGAGAAGATCATGGACCGCTTTGATGGTCTGCGTCATGCCAAGGGTGCGATCCCAACGGCTAAGCTGCGCGATAAAATGCAGCATGCGATGCAGGACGATGCGGCGGTGTTCCGGACCCAAGAGAGTTTGGAAAATGGCTGTAAACGCCTTTCAGAAATCTGGAATGAAAAAGGCGACGTCAATGTTGCTGATAGTTCCTTGATTTGGAATTCGGATCTGATGGAGACATTGGAACTCGACAATTTGATGGCGAATGCCATCACCACGGTTTACTCCGCTGAAGCTCGTAAAGAGAGCCGGGGCGCACATGCCCGCGAAGACTTCTCTGATCGCGATGACGCAAATTGGCGTAAGCACACTGTTTCTCGTCTCGACGAGAAAGGTAATGTCACGCTGGACTATCGTCCGGTACACACAGACACACTGACCGACGGTATCGATCTTGCGAAGATCGCTCCGAAGGCTCGCGTGTACTAGGGCTGAAGGGGTCAAACAATGGTAGAACTCGCTCTTCCAAAAGGGTCGGCGCCTCAAAAAGGTAAGACCTATAAGGCGCCGAAAGGCACCAAGAACGTTAAAGCGTTTCAGATTTATCGCTGGAACCCTGATGATGGTGGCAATCCTTCTTTGGATACCTACGAAGTAGACATGGACGAATGCGGCCCGATGGTATTGGACGCGTTGATCAAGATTAAAGATGAAATTGATCCAACGGTTACGTTCCGCCGGTCATGCCGGGAAGGTATTTGCGGCTCTTGCGCCATGAACATCGACGGCACGAATACGCTGGCGTGTACCAAAGCCATTGGGGAAATCCGGGGTAAAGCAAAGGTCTATCCTTTGCCGCACATGCCGGTGATTAAGGACCTTGTTCCGGATCTGACCAATTTCTATGCTCAGCACCGGTCCATCGAACCTTGGTTGAAAACCACCTCGCCTATGCCTCAGACGGAGTGGAAACAATCGATTGAAGACCGCGATAAATTGGACGGTCTTTACGAGTGCATTTTGTGCGCGTGTTGCTCTACGTCGTGCCCAAGCTATTGGTGGAACGGCGATCGCTACTTAGGGCCTGCTATTTTGCTGCAAGCCTATCGTTGGTTGATTGACAGCCGCGATGAAGGTACCGGTGAGCGTTTGGACGATCTGGAAGATCCCTTCCGTCTGTATCGCTGCCACACAATTATGAATTGTGCAAAGGTCTGTCCTAAAGGCCTGTCGCCTGCAAAAGCGATTGCCGAAATCAAAATGATGATGGTTGAGCGCAGCGTATAGAGGCTCTCAATGCGACCATAAAAAAGCCCCCACGGTTCGTCCGTGGGGGCTTTTTTATGTGGTGTTTTACTATTTGGCGCGTAGGCGTGTTTGAAGGCCTGGTGCTGGCTCCAAACTGTTGGTTGTTGAACTTTAAGCGCTGATCATGAGCGCTAATGCGAAGAGGCTATTAAACCGTCGCCTGAAAGTTCGTCCAATAGCTTTTCAAAACGAGCCAGCGCTAAATCGCTATCCTGTTTCGTTAAAACAAAATGCCGCTTTATGGTGGCATCTGTGCCCGGAATTGTCGATTGCAACCGAATAGTGTCGCCATCACAAAAGACAAAAAAAGCAGATCTATCGTTATTCATGTCCGACCCCTAAATCGTTTCTTCCGTACCCAGCCTTTTCGTATTTTTCCCTACTTATAGAATTGTAAGGCTGCTTTACCGATTTGTCTTCTCAAATAGAAGTGTATTCACTTACTTTTTCGATTACTTCGTCTTTTCTTCAAAAAACAACTCGTTCTGTATAGGTCAATTTGACTGATACATATCAATAGCCGCGAAATTACAGGAAAAATTAACTGTCTTTAGTGCCGATTTGTTTGCATTTAAACCATAGTATCCAGGTGGTATATATTTGGAGTGTGTCATGGGTATCTTGGCGAGTTGGGCGTTGGCTGGTGTGATTGCGGCGGTAGTGGCAAGAGTGATGTTACGCCGGGCGGATGAAATCGGTATTGAGACAATGGTGTTGGTGAGTGTTCCGGTTGCGACATGCGTCGGCGCTTTGGATTATTGGCTTGGGGTTACGGCGGTCCAGGCCTTTGTCCCGCAGCAAGTTCTTGTGGGATTGGGTGCTTTTAGTGTGCTTGTGGGATTCCGTGCTTACTACCTAAGATAGGGTTAATGACCATAGGTACTGTAGTACTATCTATAGATCTACAGAACAACAGTTTTTTAATAAACTTGAAAGTTTGCTGGAACTACTTAAATCCAGCGCCTGCCTTGAAGGCAATACAGTATTTCAATGCGACAGCGTAAGCGCGTCCAAGATGGCTTGGGCAATGGCGTCCGGGCGTTCGGGCAACAGCGCGTGGCCTGCATTTTCCAAACGGACGACATGTACGCGTGCTCCCAGCTCTTTTTCCAAAAGGTCACTGGTATCCTCTGGCGGGGCAATCTTGTCCTCTAGCGCTTGAATAACCAGCATGGGGGCTGTACCGCCCTCCCACCACAGGTCCGACGATGTCGATTGTGTGGCCTTCACCTGTAGGAGGGAGGTGGATATGTTCCAACCGCCAATCCAATAGTCGGGGATGGGGTTGCCCTCTGCAAAAAAGGCATATCGAATTTCATCTTCGCGCCAGAATGCGGGGGCGAAGCTCCAGAAACTGTGAAGTAGGGCCTCTCTTGCGCGGTCCGCGATCGGCACCTTGCCGCCTGCGGCAATCAGAATGGTGTGAGCGGTTTGATTTGGGTAGGCCGTTGCGAAAGTGCGTGCGACCCGGTTTCCAAAGGCATGGCCCAGAACGATAATGTTTGGCTTGCTCGCTTCGCCCGGTTTAAGCAAAGCGGCGCGGGGGTGTTCGACATCGATGATTTGTTTTACATCCTTTGCCAATTCAAACAGCGTCATCTCCGGCGGCTCCAAGCCAGTGCTGTCACGCATACCACGCGGTTCTATCAATAAGCTTGTGTAGCCTGCGAGCGCGAGTTGGTTTGCCAGTTCGTTGAAGTCGCTTGCGGACCGTCCAAGGCTGGGGATCATCACAATGGTTTGGGGGTGGGTAGGGCCTCCGGCCTCCGGGGCAACGGTTGAATAGGTGAGGGTGACATCATCGCGTTGGGTGGTTTTGAGGGTGCCGACCATGTCGCGGGGACCATCGGTCAAAACCCAATTTGCCAGCGCCAATCCGCCTAAGACGCCCAAGATGGCTGCGATGTTGATAAAGAGTCGTTTCATTTGATCACCCTCACTGTTCTGCCCTGTATCCTTAAACATGGCGCATTTTCGCTCTTTCCGAAATAGGGAAATAGGGAAACTCATCGTGCTCTTTTGAGGATGGCGGCAGTCCTATGGCCGATCACAAAGACCCGGTTTGGACAATTTCCACCAACGCAGATAGCACCGCGTCAATGGCAACCGAAGCTAAGATCATCCCCATTACTCTGCTGATGATTGCCGCGCCCGAATTGCCGATTATTCGAATGATCGGTTCGGCAAGGAGCATGCAGATATAGGCGACGGCGAGAACGCAAACCATGATTGCGCCCGTAAACATCTGGTCGACGACTTCGAACTGATTGTTGTCTGTCAGAAGGACAATGGCCAGCATCGCGCCGGGGGAGGCAATGGAGGGAACGGCTAAGGGAAATATCGCTGGGGAGGGCCGCAGGTCCGCAGCCATTGTTTTGTCACCTTCGGCTGACTGGACGTCTGTTTCTTGTTTCGCTTCCCCAAATATCATCGTGAGGGCAAACAAGAACAAGATAATCCCACCTGCTACCTGAAAAGACAGCAAGCTAATGCCAAGGGCGTCGATCAAGAGTTGTCCAAAAATCAAGAAAAAGAGCAGAACGCCCATACTGACTGCCGTAGCAAGCAAAGCGGTTGTGCGACGGCTCGCCGCGCTCATTCCCGCAGTGACTGCGATGAATACGGGGATTGTGCCGATTGGGTCTACGACGACCCACAGTGTTACAAAGCGTTCCAATATGTCCATGCCGAGATATCACCATATTCGTCGAAGCGCGTCACGGCCCGTTTTTTTAATTTACCTATATCCTTTATTATAAATGAATCGAAGCGTTCAGTTCGGTTGGGAATTGGCGTGTCGCTGGGCTTGTCGAGATTTGAGGGGCTTGACTTGATTTTATATTTCCATTATTTTCGAAATATGGAAACAAATAGTGCTCTTATGATGTTAGCTGCCCTGGCGCAGGACACACGGTTGGATGTATTTCGGGTGTTGGTCAAAGCACATGAGCCTGACGGTGTCAGTGGTGGCTTGGCGGCGGGCGAGCTGGCTGATGCGCTGGACGTTGCCCCGGCGACCTTGTCGTTTCATCTCAAAGAACTGTCGCGCGCGGGCCTGATTGTCTCTCGTAAAGCGGGCCGCTCGATCATTTATGATGCGGACCTTACGGCCATGTCGGGGCTCACTGAGTTTTTGTTGGAAGACTGCTGCCAAGGGGCCTGTGCTCCGGCGTCAAAAGGATAGATGAGTATGAGTGAGATGACGCACGTCCCAAATATTTTGATCTTATGCACGGGCAATTCGTGCCGCAGTGTTTTGGCTGAGGCCTATATCAATTCAGTGTCTGAGGGACGGTTTCGCGCCTTCAGCGCGGGGAGTTCGCCTACGGGTAGCGTGAACCCAATGGCATTGGAAACGCTCAAGGCGGCGGGTATTTCCACAGACGGACTGCGTTCCAAAAGCTGGGATGAATTTTCTCGCCCGGGCGCGCCAACGATGGATTTCGTTTTTACCGTGTGCAGCAATGCGGCGGGTGAAGTGTGTCCGATCTGGCTTGGCACCCCGATGTCTGCCCATTGGCCTTTCCCAGACCCCGCCGAGTTTGTCGGTGATGAAGAGGCGACCCGTACTCACTTTGGTGAGGTGTTCGGTCAAATCGCCCAGCGGATTGATCAATTTTGCGCGCTGCCCTTCGACGCATTGGAAGGCCCGGCTTTGAAAAAAGAACTTGTGGCCTTGGGCCAATTGGGAAACGCGGTTTAAGTGTTTAACGCCCCCAGAGGGTGATCTTTAGGAATATCGTATGAATGAGTATGGATTGGCGCGCCGGTTAACCGGTGAGGCGCTCGGCACCTTCTTTTTGCTGGCCACGGTTGTGGGCTCAGGCATCATGGGAGAAAGCTTGTCGAATGGGAATGACGCGATTGCTCTGCTTGGCAACACCATTGCCACCGGGGCCATGCTCGCTGTCCTTATTCTGATTTTTGGCCCGGTATCCGGCGCTCATTTTAATCCAGCGGTCACGCTTGCCTTTGCTTTACGCAAAGAGATCGCATGGGGTGAGGCTGGGCTTTATGTCGCCACACAAGTTGTGTTTGCGATCGCCGGGGTTTTTGCCGCTCATCTGATGTTTGATTTGCCGTTGATACAGTCCTCCCAGCATCTCCGCACGGGTATGGGCAATTGGACGGCGGAGATCATTGCCACCTTCGGGTTGCTTGCGACCATTCTGGGTTGCATCCGTAATGCGCCTCAGGCAGTGCCTTATGCGGTTGGGCTTTATATCACGGCGGGATATTGGTTCACCTCCTCGACCAGCTTTGCCAATCCGGCGGTGACGTTGGCGCGCTCCTTTAGCGATACATTCGCGGGTATTGCCCCTGAGCATGTTGCAGGCTTCATTGGGGCTCAATTGGTGGGCGCGCTCTTGGCGGTTGGCATTTTTGGCTGGCTTTGGCAGGCGCGTTCAGAGGCTGGTGATGACAGTTCTGTTTCCGTTGCGGCAGGTTGATAAAACCAATCCCTATTTTCTCGGCCCGCGCTTTAGTGTTCAACATCCTAGACGGGGGCAAGGGCTCTTGAGATGCTTGCCCTTGCCCTTGGGGGTGTGAGCCGCTAAATCAAAGAGGTGTTTTCGGTTTAGGCAGGAGAGAGCTATGACAAATCAATTGCATCACTTCATTGGTGGTCAGAAGGTAGCGGGTACAAGTGGCCGTTTTCTGGATGTTTATAATCCCAATACGGGTGAGGTGAGCGCGCAGACTCCCTTGGCAAGTGCGGATGAAGTACGCGCCGCGATTGCCTCTTCTGACCAAGCGTTTCCGGAATGGGCCGCGACCAACCCACAGCGCCGGGCGCGGGTTATGTTCAACTTCAAACGTTTGATCGAAGACAATATGGATGATCTGGCCGAAATGCTGTCGATGCAGCACGGCAAGGTTGTTGCGGACAGTCGAGGCGATGTGCAACGCGGGCTGGAAGTGATCGAATTTGCGTGTGGTATCCCGCATTTGCAAAAAGGCGAATTCACAGAAGGCGCTGGTCCTGACATTGATATGTATTCCATGCGCCAGCCCTTGGGTGTGGTTTCCGGTATCACGCCGTTTAACTTCCCCGCCATGATCCCGATGTGGATGTTTGGCGTGGCGATTGCGTGCGGCAATACCTTTGTGTGCAAGCCGTCTGAAAAAGATCCCTCTGTGCCCTTGCGTTTGGCCGAGCTGATGCTTGAAGCTGGCGCGCCTGCTGGTGTGCTCAATGTTGTCAACGGTGATAAAGAAGCCGTGGATACATTGCTGAGCGATCCAACCGTTGAAGCCATCAGCTTTGTGGGCTCGTCTGACATTGCTCAGTATATTTATGCAACGGGTGCGGCTAATGGTAAGCGCGTTCAAGCGATGGGCGGGGCTAAGAACCATGCGATCATTATGCCGGATGCGGATCTTGACCGGGTGGTCGATGATTTGATCGGCGCGGGTTATGGCTCTGCGGGTGAACGCTGCATGGCGATTTCGGTGGCCGTTCCTGTCGGTGAAGAAACCGCAGACCGTTTGGTTGAAAAATTAATACCGCGCGTTGAGTCTCTTAAAGTCGGTCTTTCGACTGATCCGGATGCGGACTATGGCCCGATGGTGACGGGTGCGCACCGAGATAAAGTGTCGGCATGGATTGATCGCGGCGTTGAAGAAGGCGCAAAGCTTTTGGTCGATGGGCGCGGCTTTGAAATGCAGGGCTATGAGAATGGCTTCTTCTTGGGCGGTTCATTGTTTGACCATGTGACCCCAGATATGTCGGCGTATAAGGACGAAATTTTTGGTCCTGTGCTCCAAATCGTGCGCGCCAAAACGTTTGAAGAAGCCGCTGCTTTGCCCTCAGATCACCAATACGGGAACGGTGTTGCCATTTTCACCCGTGACGGAGACGCTGCACGTAGTTTTGCCTCGCGAGTAAATGTCGGCATGGTGGGCATCAATGTGCCGCTGCCTGTGCCGCTTGCGTATCACTCCTTTGGTGGTTGGAAACGCTCTTCCTTTGGGGACACCAATCAACACGGCATGGACGGAGTGCGGTTTTACACCAAAATCAAAACCGTCACTGCGCGCTGGCCAACGGGCGTTAAAGACGGGGCAAGCTTTGTTATTCCAACAATGAAGTAAGCTTGGACTATAGAGAGATATGTTAGGCCAAAGGGGAGCAGTGCTCTCCTTTTGTCGTTTTTGAATAGATACAGTTTTAGTGAATAGGTGGAAAACTGATTAATTTATCATAGGTAGCGTTGCCGGGTGTTCCACAACCAGAGGTACGTGTCATGAAAACTATTCTTGCAATGGGTCTGGCGTTTATTCTAGCGGGTGTGGGGAGCGCCTCTGCCACTTCTTTACTGGAAGGGGCGGCAATGAATATGGCCAAGGAGCGAGCCACAAATCAAGCCACGGATGTGGCTGAAAAATACGCGACGAACAAGGCAATGGAGATTGAGATCCCCGATGCCACGGGTGGTCCTGAAGCTCTTGGGTCTTGGACCATGCTCACAGGGGGGCCGAGAGGCTGCGTGATCACCTTGCTGCCACGCGAGCAGAGCACCAAATTGAATCCCATTGAGGTACCAGAAGCCTGCTCAAAAGGGCTTTTCAATGTGAAGTTTTGGGAGCTTAGGGGGAACTTTCTTTTTCTCAATGATCTGGCAGGCATGACGCGCGCCAAATTGATATGGGATAAAGGAGAAGACCAATGGCAAGGTTCTATTGGTCGCTTTCATCAGTCAACGTCAGGGCGTGGAGTGTTATTGCCCGGCGCTCCGGTTCTGATTTTGGCGCGTTAGATGCTTATGGAACTCAGATAGTTTTGATGAAATCTCATCCTATGAATAAAGGGCGGGGGTATTCCCTCCGCCCTTTTCCTGTTGGGGAGGGGCGTGTGACAGAAAGGCGGTCACGGGCCTATTTAACAAATTGTGATGCAGCGGCTCTAATTTCCCTGTATGCGTTCTGGTAGGACTATCTATGAGCTTAGTTCAATACTGGGGTGATCTATGACGACCGGGCCATTGCAAGCGTATCGTGCATTAGTTGTGAAGGGCACGCTGTCGAGCGACCTTGAGCAAGAACGGGCCGCACAACATTTGGGCAGGCTTTACGATGAGCTGTGCCATTGGGCGCCGGGTAAAAAGTCTGGCCCGCTTGGGTTCATAGGTGTTGGGCGCCTGGCTCCTGTGCCTCAGGGGATCTATTTGTGGGGCGATGTGGGCCGGGGCAAGTCTATGTTGATGGACATGTTTTTTGACGTTGTGCCGACCGACAAAAAGGTTCGCGTCCATTTCCACGAATTTATGTCTCAAACTCATGGGCGCATTCATGCGTGGCGGCAGCGCGAAAAGCAGGGCAAAACCAAAGGGCATGACCCGATCCCCCCGGTTGCAGCGCAAATTGCTGCTGAAGCTCACCTCATATGTTTTGATGAATTCCAAGTGCATGACATTACAGACGCGTCGATTTTGGGCCGTCTGTTTACCGCGCTCTTTAAGCTGGGTGTTGTGGTGGTTGCGACCTCCAACCGGCCGCCTGACGGTTTGTATGAGCATGGGCTCAATCGTCAGCGGTTTTTACCCTTCATTGATTTGGTGACCGAGCGGATGGAAGTCTTGTCGCTGGACAGTGAGCGGGACTACCGGCTTGACCGGATGATGGGGATGCGGGTTTATCACACGCCCATTGGCCGTGAAGCGACCGAAGCGATGGATGCCGCCTTCTTCCAATTGACCGATGGGGCCAAGGGCAAGATGCGGGTGTTGACCGTTAAAGGGCGCGATGTTGAAGTGCCCCATGCGGCAGGCGGCGTTGCGCGGTTTGATTTTGAGGATCTGTGCGCACGGCCACTGGGCGCGTCGGACTATCTGGAGATTGCTGATACGTTTGACACGGTCCTCATCGACAACATTCCGGCGATGAGCAAAGAGAAGCGCAATGAGGCGAAGCGATTTGTGACCCTGATTGATGCCCTTTATGAACGTAAAACGCGTCTCATCGTTTCGGCGGAAGCCTTGGCAAATGATTTGTATCCCAGCGGAGATGGGGCCTTTGAATTTGAACGGACGGTCTCGCGTCTAATGGAAATGCAGAGTGAAGAATATCTCGGGGTGGACCCTGAAGCGAGCTAAGGGCTCCTTCATCTCTTTGACTGCAAATACTGGGAAATCAAAACGCCAGCCCAAGATTTTGGGCTGGCGTTTTGATTTATCTATCTGGTGGCCTTCGCCGTGCCGTATTCTATCTCGCGTCTGGGGTAATCATTTTTCCATCAGAGCGGAAGGCTGGTAGTGGTGTTGGACCCGCATAAGCCATGACAGCAATCGGTTGTTCCACATCCACGACAGCTACAGTAGCAGTTGCCTGAGTGCCTTTACGTTCTGCCGTCATTTCATAAGACCAGTTTTGGCCGTAGGAAGATTGCAAGAAGCCGAAGCTTAAAGGAGCTGATTTGCGTTTGCTTGCGCGCGCCTTGGTCGGCGCTGCATCCACGCGGAAACTTGAGGCCAAGCGACTGCGATCCACAGGGGTGAACCCATGAATGCTGGGGTCGATCATGCGCTGGGTTTCAACATCAGCCAAAGCCGTTGCCAATAGCGCTGGATCGCTTTCCATCAAGGCAAGGACGCCTTGGAAATCTTTGTTGGTGGCGCGAGAGCCTTCTTCTTCGCACAGCTCACGCTCGGCATTTAAAATGCTTTCCAATACGCGGCAGTCTTTGCCAGTCGCCATTGAAAGTGCGTGCTCTGGCAAATCTTTGCCCGTCATAAAGGTGCTGGCAATTCCCGCCATGCTTGCAAGCTCAACAAGAGACAAGGCGCCGACCACAGGACCCGCGCAGCCCGACAGGCCAATGGCGGCTGTCATCAGCAGTGCGGTTGTGCGCAGCTTCTTTGATAAAGGTCGTTGTCGCGTGCCTGAAAACGTAGTTGAAAACTTTACAGATGTGTTCTGCATTTTAGCCATCCCCATCGAACTCATTTACCATGAAGCCGATACTATAAGAGTTGCCCCCAACCTATAGCACCGCTTTACCCCCGTGAATTTGGACCCTCTGGGTGGCAAGCGTAGTGCTCTGTACCCGACCAATTTCACACAAATTAGTTGAAAAACAACAAACACACGTTGTTTTGAAACCTTAGCTCTTGATCTAGTTAGTGGGGATGATCGTGATCCTAAGAATTAAAAGAGTCAACATTGGGCGTGACCGTTGGTTAATGTTCCGGTGCCGAGATTGTCCCAGTTTTGGGCAATTTTGATCCGATCACGGTAAAAAACTTATTAAAGAGTTCATATTTCTTAACAGTTTTGTTTGATTTGACGCCGTGCCCTTGCGAAGGCTTCCAATTCGCGCTACTAGGCAGACAAGAGTTTCAGGCCACTCGGCCGGACAGAACTGCCAAAATTTAGCGGTAGGCCCGTTCGGTTTTCATGCATAAGTTCGCTTTCAATTTCCGGAGACTTCATTTCATGGCACGTAACAAGATTGCACTCATTGGCGGCGGCCAAATCGGCGGCACACTCGCTCACTTGGCTGGCATTAAAGAATTGGGTGATGTTGTTATCTTCGACATCGCAGATGGTATCCCACAAGGTAAAGCACTTGATATTGCTGAAAGTGCGCCTGTCGACGGGTTCGACGGTTCTTTCACCGGCACGACCAAATATAAAGACCTTAAAGGGTCTGACGTGATCATCGTCACAGCTGGCGTTCCGCGCAAGCCTGGCATGAGCCGCGATGACTTGCTCGGCATCAACCTCAAAGTGATGCAGCAAGTTGGCGAAGGCATTGCCAAATACGCTCCTAAAGCTTTTGTGATCTGCATCACCAACCCGCTCGACGCGATGGTTTGGGCGCTGCGCCAGTTCTCTGGCTTGCCACACAATAAAGTTGTCGGCATGGCGGGCATTTTGGATAGCTCACGCTTTGAACACTTCTTGGCTGACGAATTTAATGTCTCCATCAAAGATGTGAACGCATTTGTACTTGGTGGCCACGGCGACACAATGGTTCCCTTGCCACGTTATTCAACTGTTGCAGGCATCCCGCTTCCAGATCTGATCAAAATGGGTTGGACAACAAAAGAGCGTTTGGCTGAAATCGTTCAGCGTACCCGTGATGGTGGTGCTGAAATCGTTGGCTTGCTCAAAACCGGTTCTGCATTCTACGCACCAGCAGCCTCCGCCATCTCAATGGCTGAAGCTTATCTGAAAGACCAAAAACGCGTCATGCCTTGTGCAGCGTTCTTGAGCGGCGAATATGACGTGAAAGACCTTTATGTTGGCGTGCCTGTCATCATTGGTGCTGGCGGCGTTGAGCGCATCGTTGAAGTAAACCTGACTGCAACTGAGAAGAAAGGCTTCATGAAGTCTGTCGCTTCGGTTAAAGGGCTGGTTGATGCATGCATCAAGATCAACCCTGAAGTTGCTAAAGGCAAAACAGCAGCGAAACCTAAAGCGCGTGTCAAAGCTAAGTAATTCTTAGTTCTTCTGACAGAATTGTTTGTGGAAGGCGGTCCTTTATGAGGGCCGCCTTTTTCTATTGGGGCATTTTTCGTGAAGGGCAATTCATCCCGCTCTGACAAGCGTTCCCCGACGCATTCCCAGTCTGGACGGGGAAAACCGCAGAAAGGTGCCCATATTTGCTGTTGTCAGATTTCTCTGCGATGCTATATCTCGATGACAATTAGGGACATTAACAGGCGCAGACACGTAAATTGCGCGGAGGCCGGTCAAAGCGAATGAACATTCACGAATATCAAGCGAAGGCTGTGCTCGCCAAATATGGCGTGCCAGTAGCGCGCGGGATCCCGGCATTTAGTGCCGACGAAGCCGTAAAAGCAGCAGAAGAGCTCGGGGGCCCAGTATGGGTTGTCAAAGCTCAGATCCACGCAGGCGGTCGCGGTAAAGCGGGCGGCGTTAAAGTGGTGAAATCCATTGAAGAGGTCAAAACGGAAGCTGAGCGTATGCTCGGCATGACGTTGGTGACGCACCAAACAGGCCCTGAGGGCAAATTAGTGCGCCGTCTCTATGTTGAAGATGGATCTGCTATTGAAACAGAACTCTATCTCTCAGCTCTGGTCGACCGGAGCAATAGCCGGGTTTCCTTCATCGTTTCGACTGAAGGTGGCATGGACATTGAGAAGGTTGCTGAAGATACGCCCGAAAAGATCCTCACATTTAATGTGGATCCAGCGTCAGGCGTCCAAGCCTTCCATGGCCGTCAAATTGCCTATGCGCTTGGCCTCTCTGGGGATCAAGTCAAACAGTGCGTTAAACTGATCAACAGCCTTTATACAGCTGTTGTCACAGAAGACATCGCTCTGCTTGAAATCAACCCACTGATCGTGGACGGCGCAGGCGATTTGCTCTGCCTCGACGCGAAAGTGAATTTCGATGCAAATGCACTTTACCGTCATCCAGATATCATGGAATTGCGCGACTTTGATGAGGAAGATCCTCATGAAGTTGAAGCCTCCAAGTATGACCTCAACTATGTGAAGCTCGATGGTACCATCGGTTGCATGGTGAACGGTGCTGGTTTGGCTATGGCGACCATGGACATCATCAAGTTGTACGGCGAAGAGCCTGCTAACTTCCTTGACGTTGGTGGTGGTGCTACGACTGAAAAAGTGACGGCTGCATTCAAGCTGATCTTGTCTGATCCGGCTGTTGAAGGCGTTTTGGTCAACATCTTTGGTGGCATCATGCGTTGTGATGTGATTGCTGAAGGCGTTATTGCTGCGGTAAAAGAGACCAAACTCTCTGTGCCATTGGTTGTACGTCTTGAAGGCACCAACGTTGAGCTTGGCAAAAAACTTATGGCTGACTCAGGTCTGCCAATTATTTCTGCTGACGATCTTGGCGACGCTGCCGACAAGATTACTAAAGCTGTGAAGGAGGCAAAATAATGGCTGTATTGGTCAATTCAGATACCAAAGTCATCTGCCAGGGCTTCACTGGTAGTCAGGGTACGTTCCACTCCGAGCAAGCAATTGCTTATGGCACAAAAATGGTTGGTGGCGTGAGCCCGGGTAAAGGCGGCAAAGACCATTTGGGTCTACCTGTCTTTAATACTGTGGGTGAAGCTGTTGAACGCACGGGCGCGAATGCGTCTGCGATCTACGTACCACCCCCGTTCGCGGCGGATGCTATTTTGGAAGCCATCGATGCTGAGATCGAATTGATCGTTTGCATCACCGAAGGTATTCCTGTGTTGGACATGGTGCGTGTAAAACGTGCTTTGACAAACTCTCGCTCTCGTTTGATCGGTCCTAACTGCCCAGGCGTTATCACGCCGGGTGAATGTAAAATTGGCATTATGCCAGGCCACATTCACAAGCGTGGCTCTGTTGGCATCGTATCGCGCTCAGGCACGTTGACTTATGAAGCAGTGGGCCAAACAACGGCTGCTGGTTTGGGTCAATCTACTTGTATCGGTATTGGTGGGGACCCTGTTAAGGGGACTGAATTCATTGATGCCTTGGAAATGTTCCTTGGCGATGATGAAACAGAATCCATCATCATGATCGGTGAAATCGGGGGCGCTGCTGAAGAAGAAGCTGCAGAATTCCTGAAATCCAACAAGATCAAGAAACCAATGGCTGGCTTCATTGCCGGTGTAACTGCTCCTCCAGGACGTACAATGGGCCACGCTGGCGCGATTGTATCTGGTGGTAAAGGTGGTGCTGGTGACAAGATTGAAGCAATGAAATCTGCTGGTATTGCGATGGCGGATTCCCCTGCTGCATTGGGTACGACTCTTGTCGACGTACTAAAAGGCTAATCACAAATCCTTCAAAAGGATGTGTGATTTATTTACTGTTTAATTTGCGATGATGGCGGCAAATTAAAGAGGACCTTAATATTGGGCGTGCCACACTTAGATGGTTAATTTGAGTGTGGCATCCCAATAAATTTAGAAGGGGGGTGCGGGCCCCTTCCGCATCGACCAGCATGAGCAAGTCTAGCGAAAACGAAAACTTCGAGCAAACCTCGTTCCTATCGGGCACAAATGCGGCCTATGTGGAAGAGCTTTATGCTCAGTATCAAGAAAACCCGAAATCAGTAGATGCGGATTGGCAGACCTTCTTTGCCAGTTTGGGAGATGCGCCCGGTGACGTGCTGAAAAGCGCGCAAGGTGCTTCTTGGGCCCGGAAAGACTGGCCTAAACCTGCAAATGGTGAATTGGTTTCCGCGCTGGACAGCAATTGGGGCGCTGCTGAAATTGATCAGCCCAAAATTCAATCCAAAATTTCTGCGGCTTTGCCCGGTGCGACTGACACCGATGTGCGCGCAGCCACGTTGGATTCCATTCGGGCGCTGATGATGATCCGGGCCTACCGGATCCGCGGTCACTTGGATGCTGATATTGATCCGCTGGATATGCGCGGGGAGAGCCATCACCCTGAGTTGCAGCCGGAATCTTACGGTTTTGGTCCAGAAGACATGGACCGCCGGATCTTCATTGATAATGTGTTAGGGCTGGAGCACGCCACAGTGCGCGAAATGCTCGACATTTTGCACCGGACCTATTGCGGCACCTTTGCCATTGAGTTCATGCATATTTCTGACCCCGAAGAGAAGGGTTGGTTGCAGGAACGTATCGAGGGCCGTAACAAAGATATTACCTTTACCAAAGAGGGTCGTTTGGCGATCCTTGATAAGTTGATCCACGCTGAGGGCTTTGAGAAGTTCTTGGGTGTGAAATACACAGGCACCAAGCGGTTTGGTTTGGACGGGGCGGAATCGATGATCCCAGCGCTTGAGCAAATCATCAAACGCGGTGGTGCTTTGGGTGCAAAAGAAATCGTGATGGGCATGCCTCACCGGGGCCGGCTTAATGTGCTTACCAATGTGTTGGCTAAGCCGTTCCAAGCGATTTTCCACGAGTTCCGGGGTGGTTCTGTAAACCCTGAGGACGTTGAAGGTTCCGGCGATGTGAAATATCACCTGGGCGCTTCATCTGACCGTGAGTTCGATAATAACAAAGTTCACTTGTCTCTGACTGCCAACCCGTCTCACTTGGAAATTGTTGATCCGGTGGTTTTGGGCAAAGCACGCGCCAAGCAGGACCAATTTGGTCGCGACCGTAATACAGCTATTCCTTTGTTGCTGCACGGCGATGCTGCTTTTGCGGGTCAAGGTGTTGTGGCGGAATGTTTGGGGCTTTCAGGCCTTAAAGGTCACCGTACGGGTGGATCAATCCACTTTATCGTGAACAATCAAATTGGCTTTACAACCAGCCCGCATAACTCGCGCTCCTCTCCTTATCCGTCGGATATGGCGAAGATGGTTGCGGCACCGATTTTCCATGTGAACGGGGATGACCCGGAAGCTGTGGTTCATGCGGCGAAAATTGCGACTGAGTTCCGTCAGAAGTTCAACCGTCCGGTTGTTATTGATATGTTCTGCTATCGTCGCTTTGGTCACAATGAAGGTGACGAGCCGATGTTTACGCAGCCATTGATGTACAAAAAAATTGGCAAGCATCGCACCACGCTTGAAATTTACGGCGACCGTCTGATTGCTGATGGCCTGTTGACGGCAGATGAGTTTACCGAACGCAAAGCCGCCTTCCGGGCAACGCTTGAAGTTGATTTTGAAGCGGCACGGGCTTTCCGTCCAAATAAAGCTGATTGGCTTGATGGGCGTTGGTCTGGCATGGAAGCAGCTCAAGGCGAAGCGCGCCGGGGCGAAACATCTGTGCCGCTCGATACGCTTAAGCGCGTCGGTGCTGCGCTTACAACTGTGCCTGATGACTTTAACGCCCACAAAACTGTGACGCGTTTGCTCGCGAACCGCGCCAAGATGATTGATACCGGCCAAGGTATTGATTGGGCGATGGGTGAAGCAATGGCGTTTGGCACGTTGCTGGATGAAGGGTTTGGCGTGCGTTTGTCAGGTCAGGATTCAGAACGCGGCACTTTCTCCCAACGCCACTCTGTTTTGAATGACCAGCAAGATGAGTCCACTTATGTGCCGCTTAACTCTTTGGCCAAGGACGCAAATTCTGACTATGAAGTGATCAACTCCATGTTGTCAGAAAATGCTGTGCTTGGGTTTGAGTACGGTTACACATTGGCTGAACCTAATAAACTTGTGATGTGGGAAGCCCAGTTCGGTGACTTTGCTAACGGCGCCCAAGTGGTGGTTGATCAGTTCATCTCCTCTGGCGAGCGCAAATGGTTGCGCATGTCTGGTTTGGTGATGCTGTTGCCACACGGTTTTGAAGGTCAGGGTCCTGAGCATTCGTCTGCGCGTCTTGAGCGGTATTTGCAGCTCTGCGCGGAAGACAATATGCAAGTGGTGAATTTGACCACGCCGGCAAACTACTATCATGCGTTACGCCGTCAGCTGCACCGGAATTTCCGTAAGCCGTTGATCGTTATGACACCGAAGTCTTTGCTCCGTCACAAGCGGGCAGTATCCACATTGGCTGAACTGGGGGATGGGTCATCCTTCCACCGGGTGCTGTGGGATGATGCGCAAATCCTTGCGGACCAAAAGATCAAGCTAAAAGCCGACAATAAAATCAAACGTGTCGTGCTTTGCTCGGGCAAGGTCTATTTCGACCTGTATGAAGAGCGGGAAAAACGCGGCATTGATGATGTGTACATCATGCGTGTGGAACAACTTTATCCGTTTCCAGCCCGTGCGTTGATTTCCGAGCTGTCCCGCTTCCCACAGGCAGAAATTGTCTGGTGTCAGGAAGAACCCAAGAATATGGGTCCTTGGTTCTTTGTGGAACCAAATATCGAATGGGTGCTCAACCATATTGACGCGCGCTATCACCGGGCTCGTTATGCAGGACGGAGTGCTGCGGCATCGCCTGCAACTGGATTGATGAGTAAACACCAACAAGAATTGCAACTGCTCTTGAACGAAGCGCTTGTCGTTGCTTAACGTCGAGTTGTCTGAGAAGGAATGAACTAATGGCTACCGAAATCCGCGTACCAGCACTTGGGGAATCTATTACTGAGGCGACTGTCGCTCAATGGTTCAAAAAACCGGGTGAGGCTGTTGCTGTCGATGAACCGCTGGTAGAGCTTGAAACTGACAAAGTAACCATCGAAGTGCCAGCCCCTGCTGCAGGTGTGATGGCGGAAATTTTAGTGGCTGAAGGCGATACAGTTGAAGTGGATGCTTTGCTGGGATCTATCGGCGAGGCTGGCGCTACTGTTACGGCAAAACCTGCTGCGGCAGCCCCTGCTCCTGTTAAAGCGGCTCCAGCAGCCCCGGCTCCGGTCGCTGCTGTCGAGAGTGGCAGCGATGCATTGTCTCCGGCCGTGCGTAAGCTGATTGATGAAAACGGTTTGAATGCGTCTGCCATTAAGGGCAGTGGCAAAGGGGGCCGATTGGTCAAAGCCGACGTCTTGGCAGCGATTGAAGCCAAAGCGCCTGCTGCTCCCGTCGCTCCGGCAGCCCCTGTTGCTCCTATCGCTGTTCCCGCGCCTGCCGCTCCTATTGCACGGGCACCAAGCTCTGCTGAGGATGCACCGCGTGAAGAGCGTGTGCGCATGACGCGGTTGCGTAAAACCATTGCGACCCGTTTGAAAGCGGCTCAAAATACAGCTGCCATGCTCACCACTTTTAACGAAGTTGATATGAGCGCTGTGATGGCATTGCGCAAAGAATACAAAGAGTTGTTTGAGAAAAAGCACGGTGTACGTCTGGGCTTCATGGGCTTCTTTGTGAAAGCCTGTATCGCTGCTCTTGGCGAAGTGCCTGCTGTGAATGCGGAGATTGACGGCGACGAGTTGATCTACAAAAAATATTGTAACATTGGTGTGGCTGTCGGGACCGAAAAAGGTTTGGTCGTCCCGGTTGTGCGTGATGCACAAGACCTGTCAGTTGCCGGTGTTGAATCTGCGATCAATGCTTACGGTCGCAAAGCCCGTGACGGTGCTTTGAAATTGGAAGACCTGCAAGGCGGGACCTTCACGATTTCAAACGGCGGCGTCTATGGCTCGTTGATGTCGACACCTATTTTGAATGCCCCGCAGTCTGGTATTTTGGGCATGCACAAAATTCAAGATCGCCCAATGGTGGTAAATGGGGAGATCGTGATCCGTCCGATGATGTATCTTGCCTTGTCTTATGATCACCGGATCGTTGACGGTAAAGAAGCCGTCACCTTCTTGGTGCGGGTGAAAGAAAATCTCGAAGATCCGCAGCGCCTGCTGCTCGACCTTTAAGTCTGAATTGAGGGCGGAAGGGAGCTTAGAGCTCCCTTTCTTCTTTCTGGCATTTGAGAGGCGATTGCTATGTCTTATGATTTGATTGTTATTGGTGCGGGCCCTGGCGGCTATGAATGCGCTATTCGGGCCAGCCAATTGGGTATGAAAGTTGGCTGCGTTGAAAAGCGTGATGCTTTGGGCGGCACCTGTTTGAACGTGGGCTGCATTCCCTCAAAAGCTTTGCTCCATGCCTCAGAAGTTTATGACGAGCTGAGCCATTTGGACCCGATGGGGATTTCAGTTTCTGATGTCGCGTTGGACTTGCCAAAAATGATGGGCTTCAAACAAGAAGCGATCGACGGCAATACCAAGGGCATCGAGTTTTTGTTCAAGAAAAACAAAATCGATTGGCTCAAAGGCACTGGCAAAATTCTGGGCACAGGCAAAGTTGAAGTCACCGCAAATGACGGCGCTGTCATTGTGCATGAGACAAAAAATATCGTCATTGCGACAGGCTCGGATGTGGCGCAATTGCCCGGTATCACTGTGGATGAAGAAACCATTGTGTCCTCCACAGGCGGTTTGGACCTTAAAGCTGTGCCGGAGCGTTTGCTCGTCATTGGCGCAGGCGTCATTGGTTTGGAACTTGGCTCTGTATGGAAACGTCTGGGTTCCAAAGTAACCGTGGTTGAATATCTCGACCATGTTTTGCCGGGCATGGACAGCGAAGTGTCTAAGACCTTCGGGCGAATTTTGAAAAAACAAAAGTTTGATCTCAAGCTGGGCCATAAAGTGTCGGGCGTTGAGAAAACCTCTAACGGCTTGGCTGTCTCTATTGAACCTGCTGCGGGTGGCGACGTTCAGGTGATTGAAGCTGATGTTGTTTTGGTTTCGATTGGCCGGGTTGCTTACACGGATGGTTTGGGCTGCAAAGAGGTCGGTATTGAAACCGATACGCGTGGACGGGTTGTGATCGATGATCAATTCGCGACGAGCCTTGCAGGTGTCTATGCCATTGGTGATGTTGTTGAAGGTCCTATGCTTGCGCATAAGGCGATGGAAGAGGGCTCTGTTCTGGCTGAGAAGTTGGACGGCCAAATGCCTCACATCAACCATGATGCAATTCCCGGTGTTGTTTATACGCACCCTGAAGTGGCGTCTGTTGGCAAAACAACCGAACAGCTTAAGGCTGAAGGCGTTGAAGTGAATATCGGCAAGTTCCCCTTCACTGCCAATGGCCGGGCAAAAGCCAATCGCACGACAGATGGTTTTGTTAAAATCATTGCGGACAAATACACTGACGCGGTTTTAGGTGTTCACATCATCGGCGCAGGTGCGGGTGAAATGATCCACGAAGCGGTATCTGTGATTGAGTTTGGTGGATCGTCTGAAGATATTGCTCGGACCTGCCATGCGCACCCGACCATGTCGGAAGCTATCAAAGAAGCGGCGATGGATGTGACGGGTTCCCCAATCCATATGTAAGAGCTTTAACTCTATAGAAAATCAAAACACCCCTCGTCTTTTGGCGGGGGGTGTTTTGCATTTAGGCGCGCGGATGGGCCTTCTTATAAGTCTCCAACAATCGGGCTTGATCAACTTCGGTGTAGATCTGGGTTGTCGATAGGCTCGCATGGCCGAGTAATTCTTGGATGGTGCGCAAGTCGCCGCCCGCATTGAGCAAGTGGGTGGCGAAGGAATGGCGCAGAGCATGGGGCGTGGCTGTGTCTGGCAGGCCGAGGCGTTTGCGGAGTGTGCGCATCAAGGCTTGGACTTGGGCTTGGCCCAGTCGTTTACCACGAATGCCGACGAAGAGTGGGTCGTCGCCTGATAGGCTATGGGGGCACAGCGCTTGATAGGCGGCGATGGCGTTGCTGGCGGCGGGTAGTGTCGGCACTAACCTGTCTTTATTGCCCTTGCCTTTGAAGCGCAGCATTTTGGGCAGGGGCGTGTCTGTTTGGTTGAGGTTGAGGGCTTCTGCTACACGCAGGCCGCAGCCATAGAGCAATGTCAAAATGGCCACGTCGCGCGCTGCCACCCAGTCCCGTTCTTCTTTGATGTCGGCTTCGGCGATCACATCTTTTGCCGCTTTGGGGCTTAAGGGCTTTGGAATGGAGTGGGGAATTTTTGGCGAGCGAATGGTGGTGAGTGCTGCGTTGGAAAGCACTTTGCGCCGTTCCATGAATTTGAAGAAGGAGCGAATGGCCGACAAGGTGCGGGCTGTTGAGCGATTGGCCAAACCTTGGGCGCGTCTGTTTGCAAGGAAAGAGCGAAAGTCGCGCACTGTGAGCGCTTCAAGGTCTCTCAAGCTCGCTTCGCCGCCCAAGTGGTCTACGAGAAACTCGACGAAGCAACTAAGGTCGCGCTCATAGTTGATCAAGGTGTGGTGGGCCGCGCGTTTTTCGCTGGTGAGATAGGTGAACCAATGGGTGGCTTGCGCGCGCACGTCGCTCGCCGCCATCAACCCGCGCGCACGTTGCTCGCTGGTCATGTCGCCAGATTGGCTTATGTCTTCTGGGTTGTTTATCCCTTTGCGGGAAGGTCCAGCCATAGTGCCACGCTTTGTTCCACCACGCGGGCCAGATAGTCCAGCAGGTCGCCCGCTTGTTCTGGATGGAATTTTTGCGGGTCTTTTGCCCCAAGCGCAAGTAGGCCGGGCGGTGTGGCGTCAGAAAAATGCAATCGGATGAGGGCTTCAGAGCCGACTTCGGCGGCTTGTTGGCCGTAAAGGCCGCGGCTTGCCTCAACATTTGCGGTGAGCTGATAGGCTTGAGTGCCCAAAATACGCTCTACGCCGCCTTGCTCTAAAAGGCGGATGCCGCGAATGCCAATGCCGGCCACTTCGTTGTTTGATTCGATGCAGAGGGTCACTGTTTCGAGCCCCAGCACGTCGCTCATGCCGTCTTTGGCAATCATGTAATCAACAAGGCTTTCGAAAGAGCGCCGCGCCATCATGTGTAGGCTTGCTTGGTGCACGCTTTGGCTGGCAAGTGAATTAAACGAAGTTGCTTCGATGAGATCAGCTTGAATGTCGCGCAATTGGCGCACGCGTTTTTGCAGCTGTTCAATCATCAAGGCTTGTAGATCGACCACATTGTCGGCATTGGCGCGGGTGGGCGCCATCATGTCAGCGATGAGATCTGGATCTTCGGTCAATAGACGCGGGTTGGCGCGCAGGTAATCTTTGACCTGCTCTTCTGTAAAGTCTGTTGCCAATTGAGAAGCGACTTGCGTGCTCTCTGGGTCGTTCGTATGCGCCATTTGCCCTCCAGCTTGGGTTAGACTGGTTGTCCCAGTTTATTCTTATGTCCTTAAAAGGATCTTACAGGTTCTGGCCTGTTTTTTCCCAATCGGCCATAAAAGCTTCGAGGCCTTTGTCGGTCAGCTGGTGGTTGATGAGTTGACGCAAAACTTGAGGGGGAAGTGTTGCAACATCCGCGCCGATCAAGGCAGCTTCTTTCACGTGATTGGCGGTGCGAATGGAGGCGACCAAAATTTCGGTCTTAAATTCATAGTTGTCATAGATCTGGCGAATGTCTTCGATCAGTTCCATGCCGTCTAAGTTTAAATCATCTAGGCGACCCACGAAGGGTGAAATGAAGGTGGCGCCTGCTTTAGCTGCGAGCAGTGCTTGGTTGGCAGAGAAGCACAAGGTGACATTCACCAGGGTGCCTTCTTTGCTCAAGGTGGAACACGCTTCGAGGCCTGCCCATGTGAGCGGCACTTTCACGGTGACGTTTTTGGCGATCTTTGCAAGGTCGCGTCCTTGGGAAATCATGCCCTCTGCATCAAGGGCGATGACTTCAGCTGATACCGGTCCGTCTACAATGCCGCAAATCTCGGTGATGACTTCTTTGAAGTCGCGGCCTGATTTTGCGATGAGTGATGGATTGGTTGTCACGCCATCTAACATGCCTGTTGCGGTGAGGCCCCGAATCTCTTCAATGTCAGCGGTATCGATAAAAAACTTCATGGGCCACTCCAGTTCGTGCCCACTCATCAGCAGGCTTATTCTCTCGGCATGTTTGCCAGAAGCCCATTTTTGGCGCGTGTGAGACAATTGCGCAAGGGGTGAACGCATCAAAAGCTGTGTGAAAATTATAATCAGCGTTAATGTGCCCCTCATATGACTCGTACACCGCAAACCAGCTCCCTATTCGAAGAAGACTCTTTTGAAAAAAAGGGAGCGATCGTGCGCGTCTTGTTGCCGTTGGGATTGCCCCAAGCTTACGACTATCGCGTACCAGTATCCTTAATGGTGGAAGACGGAGATTTTGTTGTTGTGCCTTTGGGGCCACGCCAACTTGTCGGTGTTGTTTGGGGTGAGGGCCTTGGAGACATCGCCTCGTCGCGCATTAAGAATATTATTGAGAAATTACCCGCCCCACCTTTGCCCGAGGAGGTGCGCAAATTTGTCGATTGGGTGGCCACCTATACGATGACCCCTCCCGGGATGGTCTTGCGCTTAGCGATGCGTGCGCCGGGTGCGTTGGAGCCTGCTGCCATGCGCCGGGCTTACCGGTTGGCCGGGCCGCCGCCTGTGCGCCTTACCCCTGCTCGCAAACGTGTGCTGGAAGTTGCCGCCGATGGGTTTGCGCGCCGGGCTGGGGAGCTTGCAGAAGAAGCGGGCGTTTCTAACGGGGTGATCAAAGGCTTGGCTGATGCGGGCACGCTGGAAAAAGTGGACTTACCCTCTGAGGCGCCGTTTGAAGATCCAGATTCTACAGCCCAGCAACCCATTTTATCGCCAGAACAGGCTGAAGTGGCGGGGCATTTGCGGGCGCGTATTGGGGCCAATGAGTTTTCGGCGACCTTGCTTGATGGGGTGACGGGGTCTGGTAAAACGGAAGTTTACTTTGAAGCGGTTGCCGAAGCGATTGAGCAAAACCGGCAAGTGATGATCCTTGTGCCTGAGATTGCGCTCACCGCCCAGTTTTTGAAACGGTTTGAAGTCCGCTTTGGCTGTTTGCCTGCCCAGTGGCATTCAGACCTTTCTTCGCGCGAACGGCGCCGGGTGTGGCGCGGTGTGGCAGAAGATCGCGTTAAAGTTGTGGTCGGCGCGCGCTCGGCTTTGTTCCTGCCTTACCCCAATTTGGGTCTCATCATTGTGGATGAAGAGCATGAGAATGCGTTCAAGCAAGATGAGGGTGTTGCTTATAATGCCCGCGACATGTGTGTGGTGCGGGCCTCGCTGGGTGCATTCCCGGTTGTGTTGGCGACGGCAACCCCGTCGCTGGAAACCATGAGCAATGTTTGGTCGGGTCGCTATGCGCATGAAGTTTTGCCGCGTCGTCACGGCGGCGCTGTGTTGCCCACGATCAAGCCGATTGATATGCGCCAATATCCACCAGAGCGGGGCAAATGGTTGTCGCCCCAGTTGGTGTCAGCGGTGGCTGAAACCCTCGCGCGAGACGAACAGGCTTTGTTGTTCCTCAATCGTCGCGGGTATGCGCCGCTCACTCTTTGCCGCACGTGCGGGCACCGGTTGGGTTGTCCTCAGTGTGATGCGTGGTTGGTGGAGCATCGGTTCCGCAAACAATTGCAATGTCACCATTGTGGGTATCAAGCACCTAGTCCGTCGGCCTGTCCAGATTGCGGCGGGGAAGATAGTTTGGTGGCGTGTGGTCCCGGTGTTGAGCGGATCATGGAGGAGGTGAAGGTTTCCTTTCCGGACGCCCGCATCGCCTTATTGTCGTCAGATGCATTGCGCGGGCCTGCAGCCTATAGCGAGGCGATCCGCCAAATTCAGGATCACGAGATTGACTTGATTGTCGGCACCCAGATTGTGGCCAAGGGGTTGAACTTTCCGCTGCTCACGCTTGTGGGTGTGGTGGATGCGGACTTGGGGCTGGAGAACGGTGATTTGCGGGCGGGCGAGCGGACTTATCAATTGCTCCACCAGGTTGCGGGGCGTGCCGGGCGGGCGCAAAAGCCGGGCCGTGTCTTGATGCAGACTTATATGCCAGAGCATCCGGTAATGGGGGCGTTGGTATCGGGAGATCGGGACAAGTTCTTGGAGCGGGAAGCACGGGGTCGCGAAATGCTGGGTTATCCGCCGTATGGTCGCTTGGTTGCCTTGGTTTTGTCGGGTCCTGAGCTGGATAAGGTGCAGGGTTTGTCGCGGGAATTGGCGCTGCGGGTGCCGCATTCCGACAAAGTGAGCGTTCTGGGGCCAGCCCCTGCGCCGATTTCCTTGTTGAGGGGACGCCATAGAGTACGGTTTTTGGTCAAAGCGACCCGTGAGGCCCATGTGCAAGGTTTTGTGGCGCAATGGCTGGAGGGCGTGAAAGTGCCTAGTTCCATGCGGTTAAGTGTGGATGTGGACCCGCATAACTTCCTTTAAGGGTTCGGGGTGTTGAAAGATGGATCCCCGGGACAAGCCCGAGGATGATGCTTTCGACATCTTCTGAGGCGTCATTGCCGGACTTGTTCGGGTACTCCATGGTGCGGCATGCCCCGCCTCTCCCAAAACGACTCAGCCCCCGGCGCGGTGTGTCAAAACATCGCAATTTTGAGGCTTATGCGCTCGATCATAGGGAAATGGGGTATATTGGTCCCATTAGTACTATTTATTCACATGGAAAGGTCGAAAAATCCGGGACTCTGGTTGCCAGTGTTGAAACACTATGTTACCTAACCCGCGACCTTGAGAAACCTGTTTTCGTCACTTCTCAATGCGGTCTTTTTTGGTCAATCATTTCAAGAACTTATGCTTTGGTCCCGATAAGCGGGACTTAAAGACGGGTTCTTACCAAGCACAGCGAGCTTTAGCACGTGTCAGCTGATCAAACTCTAGTAACCGGCATGGCCGGACGTTACGCAACAGCGCTCATTGAGCTTGCTGATGCGCAGGGCGTTCTGGCACAAGTCGAAACCGATCTCACTGAGATCGGTGCCCTTCTGACAACCTCAGAAGAGCTCAGCGCATTTGTATCCAGTCCCCTTTACGGCGCAGACGAACAGTCCGCTGCCATGTCGGCTTTGCTGACGAAGGCTGGGGTGCAAACGCTTACCTTGAATTTTGTAGGTGTGATTGTCTCGAACCGGCGCCTCGCAGCGCTAGGCGATATTATCAAAACCTTCGGGCAGATGATGGCAGATCGTCGGGGAGAAATCTCCGCAGACGTGATCTCGTCTCATCCGCTTAGTGATTTGCAAACTGAACAACTCAAAGCCTCAATTAAGGCCGCGGTTGGACGGGATGTACAAGTAAACACTACGGTCGATGCAAGCTTGCTCGGCGGTGTGATCGTGAAAGTGGGCAGTCAGATGATTGATTCATCCCTGCGCACAAAACTCAATAAACTCAAGTTTGCGATGAAAGAGGCTGGCTGATGGACATTCAGGCCGCGGAAATTTCTGCAATCCTTAAAGATCAGATTAAAGGCTTCGGTTCCGAAGCTGAAGTATCTGAAATTGGTCAAGTACTGTCAGTTGGTGACGGTATCGCCCGTGTTTACGGTTTGGACAATGTTCAAGCCGGCGAGATGGTCGAATTCCCTGGTGGTATCCGGGGAATGGCTTTGAACCTTGAACATGACAACGTTGGTGTCGTGATCTTTGGTTCTGACCGAGAAATTAAGGAAGGCGACACAGTCAAACGGACTGGCTCAATTGTGGACGTGCCTGTTGGCAAAGGTCTACTGGGCCGGGTTGTTGACCCGCTAGGTAATCCACTCGACGGAAAGGGACCAATTGAGTCCACAGAACGTCGCCGTGTTGACGTGAAAGCTCCGGGGATTATTCCTCGTAAGTCTGTTCACGAACCAATGCAGACTGGTTTGAAAGCGATTGATGCGCTGATCCCAATCGGCCGTGGCCAGCGTGAGCTGATCATTGGTGACCGTCAGACTGGTAAAACAGCTGTGGCGATCGATACGATCATCAATCAGAAAACGCTGAACCAATCTGATGACGAACATAAAAAACTTTATTGTATTTATGTCGCGATTGGTCAGAAGCGCTCAACGGTTGCTCAAATCGTTAAGACGCTCGAAGAAAATGGCGCAATGGAATATACCGTTGTTGTTGCCGCGACCGCGTCTGATCCTGCTCCGTTGCAGTATCTTTCTCCGTTTGCTGGTTGCACCATTGGTGAATATTTCCGCGACAACGGCATGCACGCTTTGACAGTTTATGATGATCTGTCCAAGCAAGCTGTTGCCTATCGCCAAATGTCTCTCTTGCTGCGTCGTCCTCCGGGTCGCGAAGCGTATCCTGGTGACGTTTTCTATCTTCACTCTCGTTTGCTCGAGCGTGCTGCGAAAATGAATGATGCACACGGTAATGGTTCAATGACTTCATTGCCTATTATTGAAACGCAAGCGAATGACGTGTCTGCCTATATTCCAACCAACGTGATCTCCATTACTGATGGTCAGATCTTCTTGGAAACGGAATTGTTCTACCAAGGTATTCGTCCTGCTGTGAACGTGGGTCTGTCTGTTTCTCGTGTGGGGTCTGCTGCGCAGATCAAAGCGATGAAACAAGTGGCGGGTCCTGTTAAGGGTGAATTGGCTCAGTACCGTGAAATGGCTGCGTTCGCGCAGTTTGGTTCTGATCTTGATGTCACAACACAGCGGATGCTTAACCGTGGTGAGCGTTTGACTGAGCTTCTCAAACAGGGGCAATTCTCGCCGCTGAAAATTGAAGAGCAAGTCATCGTGATCTACGCTGGTGTGAACGGCTACCTCGACAACATTCCGACCGCAGATGTGGGTCGCTTTGAAGAAGAAGTACTGCGTGCATTCCGCGACAAATACGTCGACGTTCTTAATACCATCCGCGATGAGCAGAAAATCTCTGACGACACCGGTTCCAAGCTGAAAGATGCTATGGAAGCCTTCGCCAAAGCTTTTGCTTAATTTCCGCCTCGTTTGAAGGGATAAAGGGCTATGCCTAGCCTTAAAGACCTAAAAAACCGGATCGTCAGTGTGAAGTCCACACAGAAGATCACCAAAGCTATGCAAATGGTAGCAGCTGCAAAGCTGCGCCGTGCGCAAGAAGCTGCGGAAGCGGCACGGCCTTACGCTGATCGTATGGACGCTGTTATGGCCAACCTTGCCGCTGGCATGGCTGGTCAAGCTACAGCGCCCGAATTGATGATCGGTACCGGTAAAGACGACGTCCACCTTGTGGTGGTCACGTCGTCCGAACGGGGTCTGTGTGGTGGGTTTAATACCTCCATTGTACGTCAAGCGCGTGCTCACATGGATACTTTGCTCGCGCAGGGTAAACAGGTGAAATTGTTGACTGTTGGCAAAAAAGGCCGCGATCAACTTAAGCGCGAATATGGCGACAAAATTGTTGAGCATGTTGATATGGGAGACGTGAAGAAGCTTGGCTTCGTACACGCCTCTGATGTCGGCGATAAGATCTTGGCGCTTTTTGAAGCGAGCGAATTTGATGTTTGCACGCTTTTCTTCTCGCGGTTCGAATCTGTGATTTCTCAAGTCGTGACGGCTCAGCAGCTTATTCCAGCCGCTGTGTCTGAGGCTGAAGTTTCAGAAGAGACTGACGACGAAAAAGGTACTCCGTACGAGTACGAGCCCGAAGAAGCAGAGATTTTGAAAACATTGCTGCCGCGCAATATTGCGGTGCAAGTCTTCAAAGCCTTGTTGGAAAATGCGGCGTCTGAACAGGGCGCGCGGATGACAGCAATGGACAATGCAACGCGGAACGCGGGCGATATGATCGATGGTTTGACCTTGCAGTATAACAGGTCACGCCAAGCTCAGATTACGAAAGAGCTGATCGAGATTATCTCTGGTGCGGAAGCGCTGTAGTAATAATTTAGAATAGTCCGCTTACGCCTCATATGAGGCTGGTGGGTTTACGGTTTTAAGGCGCACGATGCGCCGCTTAGATAGTGAAGCAGGGAAAGACGACATGAGCACACTTGCTGTCGGTAAAATTACCCAAGTTATTGGCGCTGTTGTTGACGTTAAATTTGACGGACAATTGCCCGCTATTTTGAACGCACTTGAAACAGACAATGGCGGCAATCGCCTTGTTCTGGAAGTTGCCCAACACCTTGGCGAGAACACAATTCGCGCCATTGCGATGGACACTTCTGAAGGTTTGGTTCGCGGTCAAGAAGTGCGCGACACCGGCGATGCCATTCAGGTTCCTGTTGGGGACGGCACATTGGGTCGGATCATGAATGTGATCGGTGAGCCAGTGGATGAAGCTGGCCCGATTGATTCAGAAATTCGCCGCGGCATTCACCAAGATGCGCCTGCCTTTGTTGAACAATCTACAGAAGCAGCCATGCTGGTAACCGGCATTAAAGTTGTGGACCTTTTGGCTCCCTACGCACGGGGCGGTAAAATTGGCCTCTTCGGCGGCGCGGGCGTTGGTAAAACTGTTCTTATTCAAGAGTTGATCAACAACATTGCCAAAGGCCACGGTGGTTATTCCGTGTTTGCTGGTGTTGGTGAGCGGACACGTGAAGGTAATGACCTTTACTGGGAAATGATTGAATCTGGTGTGAACAAAGAGGGCGGTGGCGAAGGCTCCAAATGTGCTCTTGTTTACGGCCAAATGAATGAGCCTCCTGGAGCGCGTGCACGTGTGGCCCTTGCTGGTTTGACTGTTGCCGAACATTTCCGTGATCAAGGCCAGGATGTGTTGTTCTTCGTGGATAACATCTTCCGGTTTACACAAGCTGGTTCAGAAGTGTCTGCTTTGCTTGGACGTATTCCTTCAGCTGTGGGCTATCAGCCTACATTGGCAACCGACATGGGTGCCTTGCAGGAGCGGATTACGACAACAACAAAAGGTTCTGTCACATCAGTGCAAGCGGTTTACGTGCCTGCCGATGACTTGACCGACCCTGCACCTGCTGCGTCTTTCGCGCACATGGATGCGACAACTGTGTTGAACCGGGCTATCGCGGAAAAAGGTATTTATCCTGCGGTTGATCCACTTGACTCAACCAGCCGTATTCTTGAGCCACGGGTCATTGGTGACGAGCACTACGATACTGCTCGCTCAGTACAAGAACTGCTGCAGAAGTACAAATCTTTGCAAGACATCATCGCAATTTTGGGCATGGACGAATTGTCAGAAGAAGACAAATTGGTTGTGGGCCGGGCGCGTAAAGTTGAGCGCTTCTTGTCTCAGCCGTTCCACGTTGCTGAAATCTTTACCGGTCTTCCTGGTGTGTTTGTTGACATCAAAGATACGATCAAAGGCTTTAAAGGTCTGGTCGCTGGTGAATATGACCACTTGCCAGAAGCTGCTTTTTATCTCGTCGGCACTATCGAAGATGCGATCAAAAAAGCTGAAGCTCTTGCTGCGGAAGCTGCGTAATTCAGATTATTTGCTGAGAGGCATAGCTTATGGCTGAGAAACTGACATTCGACCTTGTGTCCCCAGAGCGCAAACTCTTAAGCGCTGACGTTGACTTTGTGACCGTACCGGGCACAGAGGGAACTTTCGGTGTGGGTCCAGGTCACGTGCCATTGATGTCTACTTTGCGTCCAGGTGTTTTGGATGTTGAAGGCGACAATGCTAAACGTTTCTTCGTGCGCGGCGGTTTTGCGGAAGTGACAGCTGAAGGGCTGACTATTTTGGCAGAACGGGCGATTGATTTGGACGATCTGGATGCTGCGGCATTGGATCAAGAAATCAAAGATGCTCAGGAAGATGTGGCAGACGCAAAAAACGACGACGTTCGTGACTTAGCGGCTGAGCATTTGGCTAGCTTGGAAGAATTACGTACTTCTTTGTAAGATCTTCCATCTATGAATTTGAGGGCGGCTTTTTGAGCCGCCCTTTTTTCGTTTCCCGGCATTGGGTTCTCAGCATTAGGGGGTTTGGGCGTTTGGTCTGGCCCATTTGCCACAATGTGACAGAAAAGACGCGCAGGTATGCCTTGAACCAGCGCAATGTGTTAGCGCCGATTGCAATCTAAGGTATAACAATTCTCAACTAGGAACGGAGATTTGAATGTCTGCGCATTGGAGCCTTGACGATATAAATTGGGATGCCTTTGAGGGGGCTAAAGTCGATCCTGATTTGCTGAAAGCTGTGAAAGCTGCAGCGATGGTAGAATATAATGCCACGGATTATGTGACCTATTTATGTAATGTCTTCAATGACCGGCCTGATATTCAAGAAATGATCGTCCAGTGGGGCGCTGAAGAAGTCCAACATGGTGCTGCACTTGGGCGTTGGTGCGAATTAGCCGACCCCGGCTTCAAAATGGCAGATGCCTTTGAACGCTTTCTAGATATTTACCGCATTCCGCTGGACGTTGATGAATCCGTCCGTGGCAGCCGGGCGGGTGAACTTGTGGCACGCTGCGTTGTGGAAAGCGGCACGTCTTCGTTTTACACCGCGATCAAAGAAGCGACCGACGAGCCAGTGCTCAAGCAAATCGCTCAAAAAATTGCGGCGGATGAGTGGTCTCATTACAAATTATTTTTGGATACGCTGGGCGACTTGGACGAAACGCCGAGTATGTGGGAGAAGGCTAAAGTGGCCCTTCTACGCGTCAACGAAGCCGATGATGATGAGTTGGCTTCTGCCTATTTCGCGGCCAATACGGTGCCGGGCGACGGCGCAATTTATGACCGTAAAAAATATGCAGCAGCTTATGAAGCCCGCGCATTGGTGCTTTACCAACGTCAGCATACAAATAGTCTGATCAGCATGATCGCGAAAACAATTGGATTGGCTCCCCATGGGCGATTCATGAAGGTTATCAAACCGGTTGTTTGGAAAGTATGGCAGCGGCGCCAACGCAAGGCAGCGGCAATCGCTGCTTAAACCAGCGATCCCGTGCCTGCAAAGTCTTTCAAAGTGCTCTAGTCAGCCGTGCGTTCTGCTTCCACGAGGTCGCGGAATGCGATCGCGACTTTCTCATAGACTGGCCGTTTGAAGGGCACGATAAGCTCTACCACTTCGTCTAATTCCGCCCAGCGCCAACTAGAGAATTCTTGTTGGTGGTGAGAGGTGAGGCTGATCTCATGATCTTGCCCGAGGTACCGCATGGCGAACCATTTTTGGGTTTGCCCCCGGTAGCGACCGCGCAATGCTTTGCCCACGACCCTGTTTGGCAAATCATAGTTGAGCCAATCAGGGGCCTCTCCGATGATTTCGGCTTTGGGTGTGCCCACCTCTTCTTCCAATTCTCGCATCGCGGCTACATTGGGTGCTTCGCCCGGATCGATGCCGCCTTGAGGCATTTGCCAGCTCTGAGGACGGGGATCGGGCGTCACTTTGCCTTGGGCAATTCGGTCGCCAATCCATACCCGGCCATTCTTTATGAGCATGATCCCGACACAGGGGCGGTAAGGGAGGTTTGCCATGATTTCCTTTCGACTATTGCAATTTGTAGCGAGCACTTACGGTTGCAGAAACGGGCACAAGAAGTACGCCCCGTTCTTCCAACCTTTTGGACCAAGCGTCAATGCGGTCAATCGTCAAGGGGAAGCCGGAGCCGAACCCAACAGCGACGCCGTCCCGTTTGGCTTGTTCTTCGAGGCGGAGCAAGGCTTCATCAATCGCATATTTATTCAACTTGGGATCTATCTGGCTGGTGCCTTGTGCCAGCGGCATGTCCACAGAGAGAGCGATTTCCTTGGCGCGGGATCGTCGCCCGGCCGGGTGGTCAACATACATCAGTCCGCGTTCTTGAAGGGCTGAAAAGATGGGCTCTAACGCCTTGGTGTCGGTAATAAAGCGGGCACCTTGATAGTTGCTCACCCCCACATAGCCTGCGCCCCGGCTGAGCAACCAATCAAGACGGTCTAGGTTTTTAGCAGGCTCACTCCCTGTCAGCAAAGTGTAGGGCCCAGGATCATTGTTGGGATAGTCGAAGGGTTCCATGGGCAATTCGATGAGGGTTTCATGGCCTTGGTCGCGCGCGCGGTCCATCCAGCGCTGCAGGCCATTGCCGTAAGGGGCAAAAGCTAGAGTGACGGCAGCGGGAAGTTGATTGACGGCGTAGCTGGTGCTGTTTTCCGAAATGCCCATGCCGCCGATGATCAGTGCAACGATGGGTTGGTTTGTCGGCAACGGCGCAATGGGTGTTGCATAGGCCTGCCACGGTTTTACGCCCGCCTTAGAGATGATGGGGAGGCGGCCATATTTTCCCTTTTCCAATAGGTCCGGGTGGGGGCCGGAATAGAGGCTGGCCGTCGGCGTAGAAACTTTGGGGGGGCTCTCGGGCTCTGGTTTTTCTTCTTCCTTTTGGGGAGGATCAATTGGCAGGACGAATGCGCTTTCGATTTCCCCCTTTGGGGTCGGTTCCTTGGCCGCGTCACCTTGCGCGCTGGTTCTCAACACTGTCAGCACTTGGGTTTGGGCGTCGCGGGTTACTTGATCTCCGCGCAGAAGTGTCTGGGTGTCCACGGTTCCTTCTGCCGCACTTAGGTCCATGGTGAAGGTCGCTGTATTGGTGGGACCTTCTGGCTTGGGCGGGGTGGACAAAAGCAGCCACAGAAGGACACCCCCATATATTAATGCGGCAATGAGTACGGCAATCAAGAGAGCGCTCAAGCGCAACGGCGTGCGTTCGAGTAAACGCGCGGCACTGGCGTCTGTCGGTTCTTCTAATATATCTGCGTTGGACTGTGCCATGTCGCCTCGAAGCGATAGGGGAAATAGGGTTGTTTGAGTTTAACCTGATTGAGACGTGAATAAAGCCTTGTCTCATCCTTGATCGAAAAAGGGCTTGGAGAGAGTATCTCACCAAGCCCTTTTAAAAGTGTATCGTTGCCGAACTTTAGCAGCTTAATTTGCAGCAGATTTGGTCTGCTCTGTTGTATTGCTCGCTGCTTCAGTTTTAGCTTCCGGCCATTTGATCTTGCCGGTCAAAAGATCCAACGCATGATTGAGCTGGGTGTCTTTTGTTTTGTCAGATGGCACAAAGGACCCAGAGCTGCGGCGTTCTACTTTTTCGCCCTCTTCATTGCTCAAGTGACCTGGAAGGCTTGCCTCGCCGCGAATGGATACTTTCTTGGCGTCTTCGCTTTCTTGGAACACTTCAATGTCTGGGTCGATGCCTTTGGCTTGGATGGAACGGCCTGCTGGTGTGTAGTAGCGCGCCGTGGTCAGGCGAATGGCCCCATCGCTGCCCAAGGGGATGATGGTTTGCACTGAGCCCTTGCCGAATGAACGTGTGCCCAGAATGGTTGCCCGTTTATGATCTTGCAACGCACCGGCCACAATTTCAGAGGCTGAGGCTGAGCCACCGTTGATCAGGACGATCACTGTTTTCGCACTTGCATCATCGCCGGCGCGGGCGTTGTAGCGCTGGGTGTCTTCTGCGTGGCGACCGCGTGTGGACACAATTTCACCACGCTCTAGGAAGGCGTCGGTTACCGAAATTGCTTGGTCGAGGAGACCGCCGGGGTTGTTGCGCAAATCGATGACGAAGCCCTTGAGGTTCTTTTTACCGATTTTCTTGGTGAGCTCTTTCAAGCCTGCGTCGAGGCCGCTGGCTGTTTGCTCGTTGAAGGTGGTGATGCGGACGTAGCCCACATTGCCTTCTTGATGGTAGCGCACAGACTTAATCGTGATGATCGCACGGGTCAGGGTGAAGTCGAGAAGTTCTTCTTCGCCTTCGCGCAGTACGCTGATGGCGATGTCTGTATCGACAGGACCGCGCATTAGCTCAACAGCTTCGGACAAGTTCATGCCCATGATAGGTGTGCCATCAATTGAGGTGATCATATCGTTGGGGCGTAGACCTGCGCGTTGGGCTGGTGTGCCATCGATGGGGGTGATGACTTTGACCAAGCCTTTGTCCATCGTCACTTCAATACCCAAGCCGCCAAATTCACCGCGGGTTTGCACTTGCATGTCGCGGAAGTTTTTGGGGTTGAGGTAACTGGAGTGAGGATCCAAAGAGGTCAACATGCCGTTGATGGCATTGTCGATCAGATCAGCGTCTTCAGTTTCTTCAACATAGTCTGCCCGCACCCGTTCAAATACGTCGCCGAAGAGATTGAGCTGGCGGTATGTATCTGGACTGGCTGCTTCGGCACCCTGAGATAAGGGATTGAGGGCGACGAGTGTCAGCGCGGTAATCGTTCCGAACACAAAGCTGGCAATAAGGGGCCTATTCATATGTCTACACGGACCTTCCCGTTTTAGCCGCGAGCTTTAGACGCTGCGGTAACGAACCAGGGACCCGGATTAACCGGGGTCCCATTTTTTCTAAATTCAATATAGAGCGCCGGGCGCTGACTTGCAGCACCTTTCCGCGCGCTTTCTGCAGGCTTTTTCGGCATTAAGCCAATTGGCTCGCCTGCGAGCACTTTTTGCCCGACAGATCCGTCAATTTGCGCCATTCCAGCCAACAATAGATGGTAGCCCTCGCCTACTTTTAGGATTAAGAGCTGGCCATACCGCCGAAAAGGGCCTGCGAAAGCTATTTCACCATCAAAAGGTGAAGTAATTTGGGCAAGGGGACGCGTTTCTAGCGTTATTCCCTGTGTTTTTGTCCCATTTTTGCCTCGCGACCCATATTTTTTGACCAAATGACCTCGAGCAGGGAAAGAAAGCTGCCCGCGTGCTTGGCTGAAGCGGTGCACTTGCCCCGAAAACAGAGGCGGCAGGGAGGCTACTTGGGTGTTTTTTGTCTCGCCAGTCGTTTTTTTGTCGCCCTCTGGGTCATTGGACGAGGGCGCGGGCCGGCTCACGGGTAGGCGGGCGGCGGCGCGCGCTTCCAATTTCGCAATCAAGTCACCCAATGTGGTGGCTTCTTTGGACAGCCGGGCAACTTCGCGGGCTTCTTGGGCGGCTTGTTTTTTGGCTTTTGTCTCGGCTATTTGTTTGGCGGCGAGCAGGCGTTCCAATTTTTGGCGTTCTTTGCTCAAGCCCACATTGGCGGATTGCAGCACGGTGCGTTCGGACAGAATACTGGCGCGCAACAAGCGCAGCTCTTCAATGCGGGCGCGTAGCTCGTTGGCCTCAGCTTCTAATTGCGGCACCAGAGTGGAAAGCAACATGGCCGAACGCATTGCAGCCACCGTGTCGTCTGGTTGAATGGCGAGGGCTGGGGGCGGGTTACGGTCAAGGCGTTGTAGTGCCGCCAAGGTTTCCGTCATGTCTTTTCGCCGGGTTTTAAGTTTTGCGCTTAACACAGCTTGGGCGGCAACCAGCCCATCGAGGCGGTCTTCGGAGGCGGTGACATCGCCCTCGCGTTTTTGCACTTTGGCTGCGGCGTTGACCAGTTGCTTCTTAAGGGCCAGTACTTCTGCAGTAAGTTGGGCGGCTTGTTCGCGCAATAGAAGTTCGCGGGCTTGGTGGTCGACCAGCTCTTGCTCGATCAATTTCAATCGGTTTGGGTCGGCCCCGTTTTCATCTGAGCTTAAATTGGTTTCAGTCGCGCTGAACGCTGGTCCGATTAAGGCCCCGGTCATTGCAAATAGTGCGGCACCAAGTGACCCCTGCCGGATTATTCTCCGGGTACGTCCTAAAAGGGGCTGGGTGTGGCGGCTAGATGGGTGCACGTCGTGTTCCGGTTGAGGTTGTTTAATCAGAAGCAGAGCATAGCAGGGTCTTGCCAGTCATGGCAGGGGGTTGGCTGACCTCCAATATGTGGAGGATCGTTGGGGCTAAATCGGCCAAGGTGCCAGGGGCTAGGGTTGCGTTTCCTAAGCGGTCTGCATTCATCAAAATCAACGGTACATCGTTGGTCGTGTTCGTGGGATCCACAGCACTGGTTTGGCCGTCCACTTGTTGTTCAGCACTTGCATGGGTGGCGGTTACAAGCATGCAGCCGTCGCGTTTCTCAAGTTGCGCCATCAATTTCCCCAAACATTTGTCGAGCACTTCAACTGCTTTGCGGGTATGGGCGGGGTCGCCAGAATGGGCGGCTCTGATGAGAGGCGCATAATTAAGAACGATCAAATCGTGGCTTGCGTTTTTAATGGCGTCTACCGCGTGGGTGGTCATGGCAAAGGCCGCACCCTCGGGTTTTTTGAGAAATTTGGCGCGCGACGAGGTTGGGAAAAGCATACGCTTTTCTTGGGGTAAAGGATTGGCACTGGCGCAGAACAAATCGAGTGTGGATTTATTGAGTGTCTCTGCAAGATGAAGTTGTTTCAAACCGGCTGCGGAGACAGCTTCGCGTAATGTCTGATCGACCCGCGACTGCGCAAACAAGGGAATGACATCTTCCTGAGTGCCCGTCCCGAAATTGGTGAGGCTGAAAGTGCCCATCAAATCTGGCAGGGTGGCGCGATCGAATAGGTCAAATGTGTCTGATGAAAAAGCCTGCATCAACGCTGAGGCGCTGTCTGGGCGCACATTGACAAACAAAATGGCGTCGTCTTGGCGCACGCCGCCGTAGCCCTGCATGATGGCTGGGGGAATGTCGCGGTCGTTCAATTTCTTGGCGTAGTTCTCAACAATGTAAGAAGGTCCATGCGCAATGGCTGGCGCGTCTGCCTCTACAATGGCCTTATAGGCAGGTTCAATTTGCGCGGCTTCTTGGAACGGGTCCATCGCATAAGCGCGGCCTTGCACGCTGGCCAAATGCGCGTGTTCGGTTCCGGCCAGGTCATCCAAAAACTCAGCCAGATAATCAACGCCCATTTGTTGCGGGCTGTCTTCACCGTCCATGATGGCATGGATCCAAACTTGAAAGCCTTCATGAGATAATTGGGCGGCAAGTATGGCGAGGTGTTGTTGATGGCCGTGAACCCCTGCAGGTGACATCAACCCCATGAGGTGAATGGAACCACCGACACTTCTCAGGCGCTGCTTCATGTCCTGAAGCACAACATTTTCGCCCAACAGTTTTGAACTATCGGCGGTGAACTGGGTGTGTACTTGAGTGGACAAAGAGGGAAGCGCACGACCAGCTTCAAATGTTTGGTGTCCAGCTTGCGTGTTTCCGGGGCGTCCATCGGGTAAGCCAACGGTTGCGCCAGAGGTTTGCAATTGTGATGTGGGCCATTTGGCAGCCAAACGGTCAAAGATAGTTGTTTTAGCTTGAACGACCGCGTTGTTATCGCGCAGCTCATTGTGGCCCCAGCCATCAAGGAGGGCAACTACAACAGGACGTGCATGGGCAGGCTTCGCCATGACTGGACAACTTTCTTGCGATTGGGCTTACGACTGGGCCCGTAACTGAACTTGCGGCTGGGCTTGCGAATCGGTTGGTTTCGAAGTGGCCCAACCTACCGGAGCCGCCTTGGAGTGTCTATCGAGAGAGGGCTCAAGAGGTGAATTGATTTGGCGGTTGAGGGCTGGCTTAGGTTAAAGGTTTTACACCCGGTGGTAGGGGTGGCCTGTCAAGATCGAGGCGGCTCTATAAAGCTGTTCTGCCAGCATCACACGCACCAACATGTGAGGCCAAGTCTGGGGGCCCAAGGCAAGTTTGCGGTCGGCGCGTTTGAGCAAAGCAGGGCTATGCCCGTCCGCACCGCCAATGGCAAGGGTCCATTCGCCGACCCCTTGATCGAGCAAAGATTGCAGCAGATCGGCCAGCGCTTTGGAGGGCAGGGCTTTGCCGTGCTCATCGAGCGCCATCAATTGGGCGGTGCTGGGCACGGCGGCGAGTAATTTTTCGCCCTCGCGGTCTTGCTGGCCGGGTCGGTCGCGTCCTTTGCGATCTTCCACTTCCAGCAAGCGCACGTCTGTAACGCCTAAGGGCCGAGCAATGGCCTTTAAGCGGATCAGATAATTGTCAAACAGATCTTTCTCAGGCCCAGCTTTCATTTTGCCGACGGCCAGAAGAGTGATGCGCATTGGCTTTGGTTAGCTCAATGCAACGCGTTCGGCGTCGTCATCGTCGCCGTTCACATCGGCTGCCCACATTTTTTCCAATTTATAGAATTCCCGAACTTCGGGACGGAAAAGATGAACCACGACGTCGCCGCCGTCGATGAGCACCCAGTCACCCTGTGCCAAACCTTCTACACGGGCGGCAGCAAAACCTTCTTGCTTGATCCGACTGATAAGATGGTCCGCGCTAGAGCTGACATGACGTGCAGAACGGCCGCTCCCAATCACCATCGCATCTGCGATGGCGCTTTTGCCTTCCAAATCAATGGAGACAATCTCTTCGACCTTGTTGTCGTCAAGGGTTTTGAGCACAAGTGCGAGCAACCGCTGGGAGACTTCTTTCCCGGCAGGATCATGTGATGCTGATTTTGCGTTTTGTGTGGCAGCAGTGGAGGCATTTTGCCCGTCCGATGCGGCCGACTGGACGTTTAGGTCCGTACTTTCGGTGGCCAGGAGTATCTCCCATAGTAGCCGTTAATCATACGCCCCCTCATGGGAGCGCTCAATCCCCCCTATATGACGTATGGAGCGGGAATTTACAACTGATCCTCGCGATTGATGTGACGTTTTTTATTGAGTGTGGACTTCTAGCCAATGCAGGGAAAATAGCCCTTTGGGGTCGGTCCAGCTATGTTTTGCGCGGAAACCTGCTGATTCTGCCAGTGCAGCGAATTCCTCCAACCCGTATTTGTAGGAATTTTCTGTATGGATCGTTTCGCCTGCGGAAAAACTGAATTCTTTGCCGTCCAACTGAACTGTTTGCTCCGTTTTACTTTCTAGGTGCATTTCAACGCGCCCTTGGTCGTCATTATAGAATGCCCGGTGTTGAAAGTTGTCTTGATTGAGCTTTGCGCCCAACTCGCCGCGCATACGGGTGAGCAGATTGAGGTTGAAGGCAGCGGTCACGCCTTGAGTGTCATTATAGGCGGCGTTTAGAATGCCCGGATCCTTCTTCAAATCCACCCCCATTAGCAACGCGCCTCCCTCACCCAACATTTTTGCAGCACGGACCAGAAATTCTTTCGCGTCTTTGGGAGCAAAATTACCAATGGTGGAGCCGGGCAGAAAACCCACAACACGGCCCTTCTCACGCGACATCGCTGGCAAGGTAATGGGGGCGGTGAAGTCAGCACAAATGGCGCCGATGGCAATTTTTGGATAGTCGTCTGCCAAAACCCGGCACGCATTGATCAAATGAGCCCGGCTAATGTCGATGGCGAGGTAGGAACTGACATCGTCCAGCCCTTCCAACAAGGTGCGGACCTTTACAGACGCGCCGCTGCCATATTCAACAATATCGGCGCCGGGTCCGGCCAATTTATTCAGTGTCGGGATTAAGCTTTGCAGTAAATCGATTTCTGTCCGGGTGACATAATATTCCTGAGTGTCGCAGATGGCGTCAAATAATTGAGAGCCTTTCTGGTCATAGAAATACTTCGGAGACATGGTTTTTGGGGCGGCGGACAGCCCGCATAAAGCATCCTGCAAAAAATCATTGGCCGGAGGCTCCAGATCTTGGAAAAAAGCCAACGTGTTGGCTGCGGATGGAATGTCATTTTTGCTGTCGGATGGTTTGGACATAGGTCTCTGCTTTTAGGTCGGGGGGGGGCGGAGTTGATTTTAAACGGGTGTGTCTAGGGCGAGGCGCAGGCCGGAAAATTGCCAGCGGGTGCCTGCGGGAAAAAAGTTCCGATAGGTTGCGCGCATGTGGCCGTGGGGTGTTGCGCATGAACCGCCGCGCAACACCATTTGGTTGCACATGAATTTTCCATTGTATTCACCGACGGCACCGCTAGGGGCTTGGTACCGGGGGTAGGCGCTATAAGCGCTTTGGGTCCATTCCCAACAATCGCCAAAGAGTTGTTGCAAGGGAGCTTCATCTCTCTGGGCCCGGTGGGGATGGGGCGCTATGGCACCGGGGGCGTAGAAGTTCCCGGTTAGGGTTTGGTTTTTGGTGGCATGTTCAAGCTCGGCTTCTCGTGGCAAACGCGCCCCTGCCCATTGGGCATAAGCGGCAGCTTCGTAGGCGCTTAGGTGTGTCACAGGTTGGGTGAGGTCGAGGGCTTGGGCTCCGGCAAGTGTGTACTCGGTATAGCTGCCGTCTTCTTGGGCGCGCCAATAAAGCGGGTGTGCCCATTTGTGAGATTGCACATCCGCCCAGCCGTCGGACAGCCAGAGTTCGGAGCGATCATAGCCTTTGTCTTGGATGAAATTGAGGTAATCGCCGTTGGTGACCAGTCGGTTGGCCAGAAGGTAGGGCTGGAGTAGCACATCATGGCAGGGGCCTTCATTGTCAAAGGCAAATTCTTCAGGGTGCAAATCGCGTCCTTGGGAGACGATGCCGCCTTCCAATTCACTCCAACTTAACGGGCTTAAGGGAGAGACGTTTTGGGGCGTGTGTTTGAACGGTGCCTCGAAAGGAGCTGGTGATAGGGGGTTTTGAGCCAGCATGTGTTTGAGGTCTGTGGCCATAAGCTCTTGGTGTTGTTGCTCATGGTTGAGGCCCAGTATAATCAGTATACGAATTGTTTCCCAGGTGGTCTGGGAGGTGGTTGCAATCAACTGTTCCATGGCGGCGTTCACATGGGCGCGATAGCTCAGCACTTGGTTGATTGTGGGACGTGACAGTTGGCCCCGCTGGGCGCGGGCCCATTGCGGTCCAATTTGCTCATAATAGGAATTGAAGAGGACGGAGAAACTCTCGTCGAAGGGGGTGTAGTGGGGGGCGTGGGGACGGAGAAGGAAGGTTTCAAAGAACCAACTTGTATGGGCGAGGTGCCATTTTGTGGGGCTGGCGTCTGGCATGGATTGAATGGCCATGTCTTCAGGTTCGAGCAGGGCGGCAAAGGCCTCTGAGCCAGCGCGGACCCAGTGATAATAGGCCAAATGGCCCGGACGGTCGGTTAGGACCACGGGGGCGGGCACAATAGAGGGCGTGCTGCCGGATTGGTTTTTGGGCGCTGTTTTCGCGTGTAACTCTGGACTATTTGTCCGTGCTTGCGTGCTCATATGGTCCCTCCCGATCCCAATAATGCTCTATCCCAGATAGATGCGCCAGCCGATGTTCTTCTTTTGGTCCATCCTATATAGGAGGCCTTTTCCCCAATACTAGAAGCCTAACACGCTTTTTTGACAGGTCCATTCATTTGAACCTGTGAAAAAAGGGCGGATAAGCTTAGGTGTGCAAGATTATGAGTTTGATTGTGCACGAATAGCTGTCGCGGAGGCGGGATGCTCCGGGCCGTCGAGGAACACTAAGGCGGGGGCCTGAGTGCCAGTGAGGTTTTTGGCGGCCAGCGCATTGATCTGATTATCCCCGTACCATTTTGCAGCGGGTGAAAGCCGGGCTTGGAGGCTGTAGCCGGGACGCGGGTAGACGGCAACGGGGAGGGCGCGGGCGATATCCTGCCAGTTTTCCCATTTGGTGAATTGGATCAGATTATCAGCACCCATGAGCCAGATAAATTGTACCTGAGAGTTGCGGGCTTTTAGGGCGCGCAGGGTATCGGCAGTAAAGCGGGTCCCTAGTTTTTGTTCGATGTCGCTGACCACAATATGGGGATGTTGGGCCATGCGTTGCGCACTGGCAAACCGTTGGGCAAAGGGCGCCATGTCGTTGGTGCTTTTGAGCGGGTTTTGCGGGCTGACCATCCACCAAAGGCGGTCCAAACCCAGTGCTTGAATGGCCATGCGCGAGACGTGCAAATGGCCTTCATGGGCTGGATTGAAAGAACCACCAAACAGACCAACGCGCAAGCCGGGGGCAAGAGCGTTGGTCTTATAAGGGGGATGACGTGTCGTGCTCATATATTAAGGCCGTGTTTGGCCCTGACCGCGGACCTGATATTTGAAGCTTGTCAATTGCTCAACGCCAACGGGGCCACGGGCATGGAATTTGCCAGTAGCGATTCCGATTTCAGCGCCCATGCCAAATTCGCCGCCATCGGCAAATTGGGTTGAGGCGTTATGAAGAACGATCGCGCTATCGACTTCATTCAAAAATTTGGTAGCCGTCTGGGCATTGTCCGTCACGATGGTGTCGGTGTGGTTTGAGCCATAGGTTGAGATGTGCTTGATGGCTTCGTCCACCCCGTCCACCACACGCACGGCGATGATGGCGTCCAAATATTCGGCGGACCAATCTTGTTCGGTCGCCGGTGTCACTAAGTCGTATGCGGCCTGTACTTCAGCATCGCCCCGGATTTCACAATCTGCATTTGCCAACGCAATGGTGATTGCAGAGAGGTGCGTTTTGAGGGCGGTGCGATCAATGAGCAAGGTTTCAGCGGCGCCGCAAATACCTGTGCGGCGCATTTTTGAATTCACAGCAATGTCGCGCGCCATGGCAATGTCGGCGTCTTTATCAATGTAGACATGGCAAATGCCGTCTAGGTGCGCAAAGACAGGCACGCGGGCTTCAGATTGCACACGCTCAACAAGCGAGTGGCCACCACGTGGAATGAGAACATCAATGTTCTGATCAAGGCCGCGTAACATTTCACCCACAGCCGCGCGGTCGCGGGTGGGGACTAATTGAATGGCGTGCTCTGGCAAACTAGCCGCGATGAGGCCTTCCACGAGGCAAGCATGAATGGCCCGCGACGAGTGGAAGCTCTCTGAGCCTGCGCGCAAGATGGCTGCATTGCCTGCTTTGAGACACAGGGCGCCCGCGTCTGCTGTCACATTAGGACGGCTTTCGTAGATAACGCCGATAACACCTAGTGGGGTGCGCACGCGTGAAATGTTGAGGCCATTTGGGCGGTCCCACTCAGCGATCACTTCGCCGACGGGATCTTTGAGGGCGGCAATATCTTCTAAGCCTTTGGCCATGGCTTCGATGCGGTCTTCGTCTAACTTCAGACGGTCCAGCATAGAACTGCTCAGGCCTTTTTCAACGGCGGCATCCATGTCCAATTTGTTGGCGGCCAAAATGTCATCGACATTGGCGCGTAGGACCATGGCGGCCGCGAGGAGGGCTGCGTCTTTTGCTTTGGTCGGAGTGGTCGCAAGACTGTTTGAGGCGGCGCGCGCCTGTGTGCCGAGTTGCGCCATTTGCTGGGCAACTTCTTCTTGGGTGGCAGTCAATGTTACAACACTCATGATGTTCTCTTTTTCAGTACCAGATCGTCCCGATGGACCATTTCAGCCCGGCCCCGATAGCCGAGCACTTGCTCAATCTCGTTTGAATTACGCCCCATGATAGCGGTGGCGGCGGTGTTTGAATAGGCAGCAAGACCGCGTGCGATCTCTTGTGCGTGCGCATCGACGATGGAAATGGCGTCGCCGCGCTCAAAAGTCCCGTTAACCTGCGTTATTCCAGCCGGGAGCAGGCTTTTGCCTTGTTCAAGGGCGTTCAGTGCGCCCCCATCAATGTGCAGGGTGCCTAAGCTTTGCAGGTGCCCGGCGATCCACCGTTTACGCTCGGTGTGGGGATTGGAATGCGCTAAGAACCATGTTGCCCGTGCGCCCTTTTCGATGGCTTTGAGGGGGTGGATAACATGGCCCGATCCGATCACCATGGAGCACCCTGCGCCCACGGCAATTTTACCAGCTTCGATTTTAGTCTTCATGCCGCCGCGTGATAACTCTGAACCTGCGTCTCCGGCCATGGCGTCAATGGCAGGGGTGATGTCTTCCACGCGCGCGATGTGCTCTGCACCCTCTTCAGACGGTGGGCGGGTATAGAGCCCATCGATGTCTGAGAGGAGGACCAGGCAATCAGCGCTCATCATGGAGGCGACACGGGCGGCCAAGCGATCATTATCGCCGTAGCGAATTTCACTGGTGGCGATGGTGTCATTCTCATTGATCAACGGCACAGCACCCAGCTTGAGCAATGTTTCGATTGTGGAGCGGGCATTGAGATAGCGCCGCCGTGTTTCGGTGTCATCCAAGGTCAGCAAAATTTGAGCACAGTTGATCTCGTGGGTTTGCAGGAGGTCTTGGAACGCTTGGGCTAGATGGATTTGACCGGCGGCGGCTGCCGCTTGGCTTTCTTCCAATTTGAGGGCGCCCTTTGGAAGGCCTAAGCGGCCTCGTCCCAATGCGATAGCCCCTGAAGACACAAGGATGACTTGCTGGCCGCGTGCGCGCATGTCAGCAATGTCTTGGATGAGTGTTTTCAGCCAGTCACGTTTAAGCGTGCCGTTGCTTTGATCGGTGAGCAATGCTGAGCCGATCTTCACAACAATCCGTTTTGCCTCGCCCAGCGATGTGGCGGTGGTCTGGCTCATGGCTTCCTCAATAATCTAACAGCTCACTGAAATATTGTCCGTAGGCTGACTTATGGTCTCCACGCATCGGAGGTGGATTTGCCTTCGGCTTCCAATTGTGCGGTCAATGCATCGGCGCGTTCTTGGGCGCGGCGGGCTTGGACCATCGCGAGAAGTTCTCGCAGAATGTCGGTTATGCCGCTGCCTGATACGCCTGAGATTGTGGCGACAGGTGCACCGCTTGCTTCTTCAAGAGCCTTTTTCTTTTCGGCGATCTCGTCTTCAAGCATGGCGTCGCATTTGTTCAGGGCGATCACTTCGCGCTTTTGGGCCAAATTATCATCATAGGCGGCAAGCTCGGTGCGGATGGTTTGATAGGCGGCCACCACATCTTCTTGGGTGCCATCGATAAGATGCAGCAGGCTATCGCACCGCTCCACGTGACCCAGGAACCGGTCGCCAAGGCCGTGGCCTTCATGGGCGCCTTCGATGAGGCCGGGAATGTCGGCGATGACAAAACTGTCCCCGTCTTGGCTTACCACGCCTAAGTTTGGTGCGAGTGTCGTAAAGGGATAGTCCGCGATTTTTGGTTTGGCTGCACTAACCGCTGCCAAGAAGGTGGACTTTCCCGCATTTGGAAGGCCAACGAGGCCTGCATCCGCGATAAGTTTTAGCCGTAGCCATACCCATTTCTCGATACCTTCGAGGCCGGGGTTGGCATGGCGCGGGGCCTGATTGGACGGGCCTTTGAAGTAGGCATTGCCAAAGCCGCCGTTGCCGCCGCTGAGGAGGACTTTGACTTGACCGACTTCTGTCATGTCGATGATCAAGGTTTCATTGTCTTCTTCAAAAATTTGCGTGCCGACAGGTACGAAGATATGAACATTATCGCCGTGCGCGCCTGTTCGGTCGCGGCCCATGCCGTGGGTGCCCGTTTTGGCTTTGAAATGCTGGCGATAACGATAGTCAATCAAGGTGTTGAGACCGTCCACACATTCCACAATGACGTCACCGCCCCGGCCCCCATCGCCTCCATCAGGTCCGCCAAATTCAACGGATTTTTCCCGACGGAAGCTCACGCAACCGGCGCCGCCATCGCCTGAGCGAACGTAGATTTTGGTTTGGTCGAGGAACTTCATGTGTTCAGCTTCGCTTTAGACAGGCTGCAAGCAGACTGCTTCTCGTTTCAACAAATAGTCTTTTGTCGCGATCTCATCTTCTTCTCGCGCCAAGGCCGTCATGACATTGTCGCCAGTGTAGCAGAAACCGCATTTCGCCAATACATAACCTGACGCTGGATTGTCTTTGGCATGTGTTGCTTTTAATACAGGAACTTTCCACACATCGAAAGCCTGACGAATCAGGGCTTTGGCAGCTTCTGTTGCGTAACCGCGATTCCAGTAAGCTTGTCCGTACCAATAGCCGATTACCAGCGTATCTGGTTCATCAACTGGGCAGGTGAGGCCGACGGTTCCGATCAGTTCTCCAGATTGCAGGGTTACTGCATAGCTCAAGTCCCCATCATCCCACACTCGGTTCAGGTCATTGGTGTCTTGGGCGCGTTCTTCTACCCACTTTTGTGCCATTTCCTTTGTGTAAGGATAGGGGACACGGGACAGCATGGAGGCCACATTCCAATTATTGAGGAGTGTGTGGACCGTGTTCACGTCTTGGGGTGTGAAGGTCCGAAGTACCAACCTGTCGGTGGAGAGGGTAGGTAGGGTCGTCTGCATCGCGTGGGCCCTCCTTAAGGGCGCCTGATCTTCTATCTACCGATTATCTGATTTGGCATTTAGAAGGTTGAGCAAAATAAAAGGGAGATGGCGTGCCATCTCCCTTAAATCTGTGCTCGATGGTGCCATCCGGTGGGATGGCGCTTCCATCCGCGATTTAGTCTGCAGCCGCCGGCATGGATGCCGGTTTGACGTTGACGAAGCAACGACCGTTGGCGCGTGTACGGAAAAACACTTCGCCTTCTACGGATGCAAAAATTGTGTGGTCTTTACCCATGCCAACGTTCTCACCAGGGTGCCACTTAGTGCCACGCTGCCGAACGATGATGTTGCCGGGAATGACGACTTCGCCGCCATATTTTTTCACGCCAAGACGACGACCTGCTGAGTCGCGACCGTTCCTGGATGAACCACCTGCTTTTTTATGAGCCATTCTTGATCTCCTAAAGCGTAACGCGTGCCCTTAAGGCTCAGCTCGCAATATTTGTAATTTTGAGCAGAGTCTGGTGCTGACGATGACCAGCCTTGCGGCGATAGTTTTGGCGGCGCTTCTTTTTGAAGACCAATACTTTTTTGGCACGGCTTTGTTCAACAACTTCAGCTGTGACTGTCGCGCCTTTGATGAGTGGGCTGCCGATTGTAATGTCAGCGCCTTCGCCACCAATCATGAGAACTTCAGCGAGTTCGACGGTTGTGCCGGCTTCAGCTACAAGTTTCTCGACGGTGATCACATCGTCTTTAGCGACTTTGTACTGCTTGCCGCCTGTCTTAATGACTGCGTACATGGACGAAATCCGTTCGTAATAGAGATAAAGCCGGGTGCCAACTGCAACCTAGCTAAGTGGCGGGCACTATAGCCGCGACTCTTTTTCTGTCAAGCAGGTGTCAGCTCTTTATTGCCTTTTTCTGCGGAGTCCCTTTTAGCAAATATATCGCCGTAGCGCTAGAGCCTAGGCTGGATATACGAACGGGCCGAGGAAGGGGTAAATCCTCGGCCCGTCCTTTAGATACGCGGCTACCTGTTTGGGATGCTGACGACCGGGATCGTCCAGATAGATTCGCTTAAACAGAGGCTTCGCTCGGACTGGGCTGAGGAGAGACCAGCGGGAGGGGTGCTTTTCTGCCTATGCTTCTTAAACGGGGGGGAGGATTGTTTCCGTCGCGTTGATTTTTCGGGGATATTTCTTCTTAAGTAATTGAATTTATTGATGTATCTAGTCTCCCAGAGGGTGCGGGGAGCCTGAACGGCAGGTGGCATCCACTTTTGGTGGATGTGCCCCCGCGAATCGCTGACCTGTTGGACGACTAGAGTGAATGGACGTGATGGGGCTCAACGTCTTACGCTCCGGTCAGGATTCGTGGTTTCCCACCTGCCTTCATGCTGAATGTGTGTATTTTTCCCACACTCGAGAACAAAATGCACAATGTGGGCGAGGGTGTCAAGAAATATGGGTGAAATTCCCACGGATATCTGTTTGACTGAGATATGACCGAAATAAGTACCCAACCCAAAACCCAAATACGCATGCTGGACGCGGTGCGCCGCCTTATGAGGCCGCTTGTTCGGGGGTTGCTGCGCCACGGCGTGACTTTATCGGGGTTGGAGGAAATGCTGCGGTCTCTTTATGTGGAAGTGGCGCGGGACGAGCTGTCGAAACAAGGCAAGGTGACGCAAAGTGCGGTGAGCTTGATGACAGGCGTGCACCGTAAGGATGTCCGTCGCTTGTTGGAGGCTGGTCGTTCTGAGAGCACGTCGGGTGAAAATTTGGGGAAAGAGGATGCCCCCACGAGTGTTAGTGCCTCTTCGATTGGCGCGCGGGTGTTGATGATGTGGTCTGGCGACCCGGCCTATAGCGATGGGCACGGGCAGCCGCGCAAATTACCACGGCGAGCGCCTGATGGGCTGCCCAGTTTTGACGCGCTTGTGCAGGCGGTTAGCAAAGATGTGCGACCACGGGCTGTGTTTGATGAGTGGCAACGCTTGGGCTTGATCGGTGTTGAAAAAGACGGCACCAAAGACTGGGTGGTTTTGCAACAAACAGCATTCACCGCAGAGCCGGGCGCGCAGGAGCGTTACTTTTTCTTTGGGCGCAATTTGGCGGACCATGTGTCGGCGGGCTTGCATAATTTAGCAGGTGAGGGCGAGCCGACGATTGATCAGGCAGTGTTTTACGGGGGGCTTACGGCGGGATCTGTTGGCCAACTGAAAAGACTGAGCCGGTCGTTGGGAGAGGAAGTCATTCGACGTTTAAACAGTGAGGCTTATAAGCTGAAGCAACATGACCGCGACCAAGAGGATGCGGATTATCGGATGACCTTTGGGGCCTATTTCTATGAAGGCGCGCGCGCGCGTGATGAGCAGGGGGGCGAATGATGAGTATTCTACGACCAATTCTGTATAAATTCAGCCTACTGATTATTCTCTCCTGTGTTGGTGGGTGTGTATCGAATGCGCCGTCTGAGCGTGATCTGAGTGATCCCAGCTTTATGGAACGGGCTGAAGGCCGCAACGACACAAACGGTGGTGAAGACGGCATTGGTGGCACGGGGCTAAACCAGCCTTCTCCCGATCCCTATCAAGGGTGGGCAAAACCCAAACAACCAGAGACAATGGGTTGCGGTCGGGTGCGAAGGCCTTCCTGTATTGGCAAGAGCTTGAAGTGATGTGCGGGCGCCTCGGGGACGTTAGTGTTTGATCCAGTCTTCGGCGGACCGCCAAATGCACAGGCCTAAAAAATAAACCGAGCTTGCCAACCACAGCCCGTAGACGAGCGGCGCCTCGAGGCTTGCGTGTACCATGTCGATTGCCCAAATGAGCCAGAAGGTGCTGGCGGTCCAACAGACTGTGAGGGTGACGGTGAGCACGCGCCATCGGACCACGCGAATGGGGTGGACAAATTTCAACGGCATGAATGTGAGCAAGCCGAGCGCTGTGATGGCGACGAGGTTGGTGATCAAGCTTGTGCCGAGCAGGAAGAAGAACAGCACAACAAGGTTCCACGTGGCGGGGAAGCCTTTGAAATAATTGTCGTCGGTTTTCATGTCGCGGTTGCCGAAGCAATAGAGCGACGTGATCATGATGAAACTTGCCGCAGGAATTTCCCAGCCCGGTGGCACCAAACCAAAATGATAGACCATGAGAGCGGGAATGACGGCGTAGGTGAGGTAGTCGATCACCAGATCCAAGATGGCGCCGTCAAAGCGGGGGGCGTAGCGGGTGACATTTACTTTGCGTGCCAGCGGCCCGTCGAGCCCATCGATGATGAGGGCAGCCCCCAACCATAAAAGCACCATGCGGGCATCATTTTTGATCAAGGCATCAATGGCGAGCAGGGCAATGATGACGCCCGAGGCTGTGAAAAGGTGTACGCTCCACGCTGAAATGCGGTTGAGGGCGGGGGCTTTTTCAGCTTCGAACTTTGGTTCAAGTTCTGGTTTTGGCGGCTGGGTCATATGGGGCGCTTCGATCAATGAATGTATACCCAGCTTATCAGAAAATTTGAAAAAGGGGGGTGGGGCGCGTGGTTCGTCTGTCTTTGCGTGTTCAAAATGAAGATTGGCAGAATATGCTTGTATAAGCTTATTGCGCCAAATAGATTTTTGAGGAAGGGTGAGGCGGTTACCCATTCCCTCTGGTTTTAAGGACGACTGATTATGCAAATTGCTTTTGTTCTCTATGAAGGCTTCACCTCCCTCGACATTATTGGCCCTTACGAGGTGCTCAAACATATGCCGGGTGTCTCGGCTGTGTTTGTGGCCGATAAGACCGGCTTCATCATGACCGATACGGGCGAAACCGGTTTTAAGGTGGACCATACATTCGCTGATGTGCCCAAGCCTGATGTGGTGGTGGTTCCTGGCGGGCTGGCGGGCACGCAAGCCGCCATGCAAAACGAAGCGCTGACCGGCTGGCTCAAAGCGGTTTATCCCGACGTCACCTATATGACGAGCGTGTGCACTGGCTCGCTGATTTTGGGCGCGGCGGGGTTGATCGACGGGTTGACGGTTACGTCGCACTGGACGGCGGCCGACAAGCTTCCGGAATTCGGCGCGACCTATACGCCCAAGCGGGTTGTGGTGAACGGCAACATCTGGACAGGGGCGGGCGTGTCTGCGGGCATCGACATGGCGTTGACGTTGGCGGGTGAAATTGCGGGCGAGGATATGGCCAAGGCGCTGCAATTGGCGATTGAATATGATCCCCAGCCGCCGTTCGATGCGGGCTCTCCGGCAAAAGCGGGGCCGGAATTGGTAGCGCTGGTGCAGGCGACATTTGCGCCGCTGACTGAAGCTTGATGAAGAGCGGCCGTCTGCTTTGGTAGGCGGCCGCGTTTGCGTGGCTACAGGAGCCCGAAAAGCACTGTAGAGATGCTGTAGAACAGCGCGGCGATGGTGGGGTAGAAGGTCATGCCAAAGCCCAGCGCCCGATAGAGCGGGTTGATGTGATAGCCGATCCAAAAGGCAATGCGCCCGATGACGAACAGCGATGCATATATCGGGAGCAAGGTGAGGGCGGGTGCGGGCAGCGCAAGGGCGAGACCCAACAGGGCGATGAGGAACAGCGTGAGTTGCTCATGGGTGTTGCTGAGATAACGGACGTTCACTTTCATCACTTGCGAGCTGGCTTCACAAGCGGTGGGGTCTTCGGCTTCATTGCCAAAGCGACCGCTGCCCAGCACCACAATGCCGATTAAGAGCATCAGGCCCGGTAAGAGGGCACATTGGATGGCGAGGGTGATGCGGTCTTGGAACGAGGCTGCGGCCTCGAAGGGTCCGAGGATATAGAACAGGGCGACCCCGTAGAGGGTGGTTATGAGGAAGGCGAGAATAATCCCGGATTTCACAATCTTGTTGTGAGCGGCTTGTGCCGTATCATTTGCTTGTGTCACCGGCAGTCCTTTTCAAACGCGATGTTTAAAGTCTGGGTGGCGCTAGCTTAGGGGATTTTGGGCGGGGTGTTGGAAAAAGAGGCGGGGCAGTTGGTTTGACCGGGGAAAAGTTTCCCCCGTCTGGCGATGAGCGGGTGCTGATTGGAATTGAATTTTGCCACGCGCCGGGCTATTACTCGGGCCCTCTTTTCTAAAAGAGGTGTGGAGAGGTGCCAGAGTGGCCGAATGGGGCGGTCTCGAAAACCGTTGTACGCTTGCGTACCCAGGGTTCGAATCCCTGTCTCTCCGCCATCTACCCTTCGGGAATGTAATCACCTTCGAATTTCTTCAAATCATCGACAAGCTCATACCAATCTGGTTTTGAGGTTGAATGGATGTGTGCTGTGGGGCGGATTTTGGGATCATCGTCTAGGGCGGAGGCGGCAATGACATAGATGTCACCCGTCGTCCTATCGCCCAAAGAGCTGCCGCATTCTTTACAAAAACACCGCTCGAACTTCCAGTCCCCGCCGGGTTTAAATTTGGCGAATTTACTTTTCAGTTTGATCATTCAAAGTCATTGGTCTCTTTTCTTTTAGCTTTGCTTCGTAATGCGCCATTTGAAGCTCCATCAAAGACCCTGGTAGTTTGAAAGATGAAATGAAAACAAACATGGATAACCCGATGAAGCCACGCTCTAGCCAAAGGATTGCATGAATGTATTTATCCGGAAGCAAGAACATCCCAAATGCCAATCCAAGAGTACCAAGATAGAGATAAAAAAGAAGTTGGTATCGAAATATGCGATTTCGAACATTGCGCTTATTGAGCTGTAGGTCTTTCCAGCTAGTGGCGGAGCGGATTGTCGGTTCTGCTATGAAAGTTATTACTGCAATTAAGAAGCCCGCCAAAATGGAGAATATTGTGACAATTGTATTGATGGCTTGTTCGTTTCCCGAAATAAGTGGTTGAAAAAAATAACCACAAACGCCAGAGAGCACCATGCTGGCAACAAGTGTTGCAAGGCGTAGCCAATCGATCTTACTTTCTTGTCCCTCAATTTTCAATTTAGGTCTCCAGATGTCCAGAGCGTTCAAGTTCGTCCATATATGATGCCATTTCAGCCCAGACATCATTCTTGTTTACCGTATTGGAATAGCGTTCCAGTCTCACTGATTTTCTGACAGCTATCTCTCCGGGTCTAATTAGCTCTCCGTTTCGAAGGAAAATTACGAACTCTTCTGCCTCATCGTCTTGCACCAATGCCTCAGCTACCCCGTCTAGTCCTGAACGTGCGGCTTCGAGGTCCCCTTTCGGGATATTTATACTAATTTTCAGAGTACCTTTCTGACTGCTCCCAATCTGCGATGTTTTGTCATCTCGTCCAACCAGTCCATCAACCAAATTAGTAAGTGGTTCCAATAAGTTGGAGAATACGGTTCGACGAGACGCGCCTTCGCCAACTGTACTAGCGGTGGCTTTGTCTATTGAAACATTCAGTCCGATGCTTTTAGCGCCGATTGCCTCTATCCGTTTTAATTGGTCTGCATCTGCAATTCGTACAATTTCAAACCTTCCCGCTTCGTCTGGTAATTCGGCTTGTCGAAATAGTTCTTGAAGGTAGAAGCGAAGAGAAGCGGCGTTTTGCCCAGCATTTAGAGTGATGACATGGTTTCCACTAATTATTGCCATGAAATCGGAATTTAGAAAGTTTTCCGCGTTGCCTGGTGGGCGTTCGGTAAGGTCCGCTGCATTTTTCTCCATCATGTTTACGACGCCAACACTTTGTCTTTCGATGTATCGAGCGCAATGAAGAGCGATACCTAGTTTTCCATAATCTTTCATATCTAGACCCATGACTGATGTTCCATCGGGCCGCTCAATAACTCTATCTGTATTGTTTGGGAGTTCACGCCATGCCGTCCGCAAAAGAGTTTCCAAATTTTCCTCCGTTGTAAACCAGCGAGATCGTCGATATTCAATAAACCGAGAGACTAGTGCCATGGAAAAACCTTCGAATTTGGAGCGTAAAATATATAGTGATTTATATAATTTATAATGTAATTAAAAGTTTTTCAATAGCTTCCAATTTGAGTGGGACGAGATTGGCACGATTCTATGCAAGAGGTGCCTGATGACGGACAGTTGATTGTTGGGTGTGCGTGCAATTTAAACTTGAGTTCCCGTTGGAAATTGCTGCCTACGGACCCACCTTTAAGCTATCAACTCCATCAACTTCTCAAACCCTCCTCATACTGAACGACCTCACCGCCAATTTCATCCCAGCAGGCTTTTGAGCCTACGAAAATGTGTTCTTTGATTTTTATGTCGGGGTTGCCATTTAGGGTGCCTAGGGTGATGCCGATTACTTGGGACTCGTAAATGCCGCAGAGGGTGCTGCCGCATTTTTTGCAGAAGCCGAGGCCCCAGCCTTGTTTGCCGATATAGGCTTGCAGATTTTCTTCTCCGGAAGTCCATGAAAATGTCGCTGGCTCGATGTGGGCAAAGGCGGAGCTTGCGCCGCTGAAGGCTTTGCGGCAGCGGGAGCAATGGCACATGGTGGTGTGCTCGGGTATTTCAGACAGTTCGTAGTGCATGTCTCCGCAGAAACATTCGCCTGTGATTTTCATGGGGGGTCCGTTCGTGCGGTGGGTGTGGGGCCTTTGTTAGCTGTGGGAAAGTAGATCATGGGCGCGAGTGGGGAGCAATTGGCCTTTGGTGGTTCAAGGTTGACACGCGGGTTTTTCATATATAACCATATTGTTATGGAGCAAGTGAATTATATAGAAACGCCCCCAAACCTTGATGCGATTTTTCATGCATTGGCGGATGGGACGCGGCGGGCGATTTTGTCTCGGTTGATTGAGGGGGACGCCTCGGTCACGGAGATTGCCAAGCCGTTTGATATTAGCCAACCGGCTGTGTCGCGGCACTTAAAGGTGCTTGAGCGAGCGGGCTTGGTGGCGCGTGAGATTGACGAGCAGCGCCGCCCGGCCAAGCTGAAGGCGGAAAACATGATTGCCGCTGTGAATTGGTTGGCAGATTTTAGGCCTCTGTGGGGCACAAGCTTTAGCCAGCTCGACAAATTGCTGATTCAAATGAAACAAGAGACATAGGACGCGCACATGACTGACCTGCCTGAATTCATCTTGGAGAGAGAGTTTGATGCCCCGCGCGATTTGGTGTGGCGGGCGTGGACCGATCCGAAATATTTGCAACACTGGTATGGGCCCGGCGTTGAGACGGTGATCCATAAGTTTGAGCTGAAGGTGGACGGGGTTTGGCTTAATGAGATGAAGATGAAAAATGGCTCGAGCTTCCAGAAGGTGATTTTTAAGGAAGTGAGCGCGCCTGAGAAATTGGTTTGGCATCATTGTTCGGCGGATGCTGACTGGAATGTCGCTGCCAGCCCGATGATGCCGGATTGGCCGCGCATGTTGCTGACCACTGTCACGTTCACGCAAAGTGGTGAGAAAACCAACGTGCGCCTGACACAAGTGCCGATGGAGGCGACGGAGGCTGAGATCGTTTGTTTTGCCAAAATGAAAGACGGCATGAGCGGCGGTTGGGGCGGTGGATACGCCTTGATTGATGAGCTGCTTGGGGAGATGATGAAGGAGATGAAATAGGGGCAAGTCATGGATGAGAAAACGACCCGTACTGTGCAGCGCATCCTCAAGGTAAATCATGCGGGGGAGTTTGGGGCGATCCGGATTTACCGGGCGCAGCTTTTTGTCTCAAAGCTTTTGCACCGCGACCTCGTTGCCTTTTTGGCGCACACGCTTTCTCATGAAGTTGATCATTGCCAAAAGTTTTTAAGTGCCATGCCTGCCTATCAAGGGCGCCCGTGCCGGATGATGTGGCTGTGGGGGATGGGCGGTTATCTGCTGGGGTTGCTGACAGCGTTGATGGGCCGTAATGCCATTATGATCTGCACGGCATCGGTTGAGAAAACCGTGCACGTACACTTGGAAGACCAAGTTAGATTTCTGAATAAGAGGGATGATGGCTTAAGGGCGCTTATCCAAGAGATTCAGATTGAAGAGAATGAACATCTTGAGTTTGCTGAAACGAATATGAAGCCAAGTGTTCTGCACAGGCCGCTTTACGGGCTCATTGCGGCAAGTACGGAACTTGTTATCTGGTTGTCCACCCAAGGGGATGTGACCAAGATGAAGAAGGCGATCTCTCAAAGCTCTTCTGTTTAGAAGGTGAACCCTTTTGCGCGGGCTTCCTTGAGGATCAACAAACGCTCTCCCTCATATTTATCTGTCGCTGTCAGTTCTACTACGCGTGCCAAGGCTGCTTTGTTTTTCGCAGGATCGGATTTCTCGGCGAAAAGTTGCAGGACGCGTTCGTCCGCCTCCTCCGCAGAAGCGCCAGCCTCTAACAGCTTTAGAAATTCGGCTGAGCGGGCCATTGCTATTTCCGGGGTCTTATGACGGCGATGTTTGTGCCGGTACGCCATGTAAGCAATGAGAGCGAGTAAGGGAATAAGAAAATACAGCATGAAACCTCCGTGCGACTTTATCTCTTCATACGGGAGGGGTGGCCAAAGGTAAAGTTTTAGTTTCTCTGTTGGCGCTGATTGGAAAGTTGGAAGCTTTGTGCGCCGCCCCCATGTTAGAGTGAAGCTTGGATTAGCGGCGCTGAAATTTGAGAGTAGAGACTATGACTGAGACGAACCTTCACGCAAATAAGCTGAAAGAATTGATGGACCGGGAGGCAATTCGGGATTGCCTGTACCGTTATTGTCGCGGCATTGACCGGGCAGACGAGCAATTGCTGCGGGGGGCTTATTGGCCCGACGGGACGGACAATCATGGGCCGTATCAGGGCAGTGCGTCTGGGTTTGTTGATTGGGCGATGAAGTCGTTGCCGTATATTGATCGGGGCATCCACCAAATCCACAATATTCTGATTGAGTTTCAGGACGGCGGCGCTGTCGTGGAAAGCTATTTCTCGGCCTATCAACGCCAGATGGGGGCGGAGCGCAAACTGCAGCAATGGGATATGAAAGGGCGATATCTGGATTGGTTTGTGGAGCGCGACGGCGAGTGGCGTGTGCTCAACCGCACAGTTGTGTTTGATTGGGTGGAAGAAATGCCGATGCCGCCGGGTAGTGAGGCGGAACGCTTTGAAACGCGCACGCCGATTGGCGGACTTTATCCTGATGATGCGATTTACGCGCTGTTGAAGTCAAAATCTAATCAGTAAGCTGATTATTTAGATTTGGGGACAATTTGGGCTCTGGTGAGATCGACGGCTTTGCCTTTTTCGTCCACCAGAGCGACCCTCAAATTCCCGCCGGTTTTGGTGTCTTTCACGTCGTAAGGGGCGTCGCCGTCTATCACGTGGGTCTCTCCCCATTGAGACAGGGCGAGGAGGGTGAGTGCTAGCTCTCTTCCCATGGCGGTGAGCACATAGGCTTGGCGCGCGCGGCTGCCGGGTTCCTGATAGGACTGCCTTTCCATTAATCCATGGTCTACGAGTTTGCTTAAGCGGTCGGTCAACATTGACCGGGGCGCTTGCAAATCTGCGCGCATATCGTCGTAGCGCTGCACCCCGTAGAGGGCTTCTCGTAAAATTAGCAACGTCCACTTATCGGCCAAAATGTCCGTGGCTTTGGCCATGGGACAGTCTTTGAGGGCGATGGGGGCGCGGAGGCGGATATTTTTTTCAGGAGCAGGGTTTGACATTCGGTACTAGCTATCACATATAGGTCTGGTACCAAAATACGGTTTCAGCTATTTATGGGAAAATTAGAATGCCAAATATCTTTGTGAATATTCCAAAAGACACTTTTACCACCGAGCAAGTCGATAAGCTTGGGAAGAGCATTACAGATGCCGCGCATACAGCGGAGCGCATTCCTGAAGACCCGCAACATCATTTTTTGACGTGGCTGACTGTGCGGGAGATTGAGCAGGAGCATCTCTTTATTGGGGGTAACCGTGCGCTGCCGGACTTTGTGCCGATTATTGTAAAGTTCTATCAGCCGGAAGGGGTGATGGATAAAAAGCAGCGTAAGCTTCTGTCTGAACTTACTGATAAGGCTATACGCGCTAGCCTTGGAGAGGCGGCTGCGAATGTGCTGATCTCCTGCATTATGTTGGATGTGCCAGATGGACAGTGGGGCGCGAATGGAGATGTTTGGGACTTGCCGCAAATTACTCAGCTTGCTGGGTTTCAACATCTCAGTCATTTGGTGGAGCGGGGGGCATGAGCAAGTCTCCCGAGACACCGGGTGCCCGTAAGCAGGGTGGGTTTTTGTCCGCCGTCGCTGAGATGGGTATGACGGATCAAGAGCGTGTTGCGCGGGCGCTTGAAGAATTGTTCGACCGTGTCGCCAAGCTTGAAGCTGCTAAGTAAATGATGAGCCCGAGCCTGACTTGATCGTTGGGCTCGGTTTGTGCACTTAGAGTTCCGGCTTGAACACCATTAGGTAGAAGATGACCATGACGGCTGGGAAGGCGAGCGACCCCAGTGTGATCCACCATCTATCCATTTTCCAATAGGCGTCGGGTAGGTCGGTGTTGTTGTCTACGGCTTGCTTGGCCATGTCGCGCATTTTGAGTTGCATCCAGACAACGGGGAGCCAGCAGGCACCGGCAAAGAAGTAGAGGGCGAGGGCTGCGAACATCCAGCCGTCGAAGAGCTCATAGCCCAGCACATGCACGAGGCCGACGCCGGTGACAAATTGCACGATGATGCTGGGGGTGGTGAAAAGCCAGTCTGCAATGACGACGTGGCGGGTGGCGAAATAAATGTCGGGCACGTGTTTGCGCCGATTGGCCATGAACATGTAAAAGGCGCTGCCCATGCCTGTGCCAAATAGGACTGTGGAGCTTAGGATGTGGATCCATTTGAGAGCCAAGTAGTCCATATTATTTCTTTCGCTTCACTTTGGTTTTGCGGGAAGCCCTTCGCTGGCTCTCTTTTTTGATCGGGCGGCCAACGGGGCAGACTTCCAATACAAAGCTGTTGAGGGTGTTCACGAGATTGTCTTTCACGAGGCTGTAGTGAATGAAGCGGCCCTTCTTTTCGCTCTCAATCAGGCTTGCATTTTCCAGCACACTCAAATGTTTGGACAAGGAGGGTTTGGATATTTCAAACCGTTGCGCAATTTCACCCGCAGTCATGCTGGAGGCAGATAGATATGCGAGTATCTTGCGGCGCACGGGAGATGATAATGCTTGAAATACTTTGTCCATCTAATCTTGAGAGCTCAGTTTAGTCATTTTCGGGTGAGACAATTAGTCCATTGACTAAGAGTTTGCTCGGTGTAACGGTTAGTTTGTTAGCTAAATATAGAATGGTCTTATCCGTTAGGCAAGAAATTGATGGTGAGTTGATGACCTATGAAACAATATATTTCGTCTACGATGGGGAGTGCCCGATTTGCCAGATGGGGGCGGATCTGTACGAACTGCGCCAATCTGTTGGCGAGCTGCTGACGGTTGATGCACGCACCCAACTTGAGCACCCTGTGTTGCGGGAGGTTAATCAGGCCGGGTTAGACCTGGACGTGGGCATGGTGATCAAATATCGCGGCCAGCTTTATCAAGGCAAAGAGGCGTTGCGGTTGATGGCGTTGCTGGGTGCAGGGCGGGGCTGGTTTAATCGTTTGGTGATCACTCTCTATCGGTTCAAATTCATCACATGGCTCAGCTACCCCTTTATGAAGGGTGCGCGCAATTTTGCGTTGAAGCTGAAGGGTGTTGGGCAAATTCGGAATTTGGGTCCTAAGCCTTAGGGGGCAACGATGAACACGCATGAACCTATCTTTAAGCCAGTGTTTGGGGAGAGTTGGGAGACGCTGCCGCCTGTGATGCACAAGCACTATGCCAACCGGCCCTATTGCGACGATGTTTCGACGGTTGAAGGTGTTTTGGATGTTATGTGCAAATGGTATTTGAAGCCTATCTTCTGGGTGATTGGCACAGTGCCACCGCACACGCAGGCAGGGGTGCCCGTTACGGTGCATTTCACCAGTCAGCCCACGGACGCCGCTTTCAGTTTCCACCGCATTTTCAATTTCAAAAACCGTAAGCCATTTCACTTTCGTTCGCGCATGACCCATGTGGGCGGGGATGAAGTGATGGAGCAGATGAACTACGGCATTTGTTGGCATTCTCATTATGGCTGGGACGGCGAAAAAGTAACGCTGCGCCACAAAGGATATTCGTGGCGGGTTGGTGGCCTCAACATACCCTTGCCTGTTACGTGGCTGATGGGGCGCGGTGACGCGACAGAGTGGCCGATTGATGAGGAGAGTTTTGAGATGTCGGCGACAATCACGCATTCCTTGTTGGGCAAGGTCTATGAATATAAGGGACGGTTTAGGGTGGTAAAGGAAGCATGACAACTAGAGTTCTTATCATTGGTGGCTACGGCAACTTTGGTGGTTTTATTGCGGGCATGTTGGCGCGGGATGAGGCTATTCAGCTTATTATTTCCGGGCGTAACCTTGCTAAAGCTGAGAAGGCGGCAAGTGTTTTGAGAGCTTGCAATGCGGCTGAGGCGGCGGCGCTTGATATTCATCAGGGGCTTGCGGGTTCGCTTCGTGAGCTTAAGCCAGATGTGGTTATTCATACGTCTGGTCCCTATCAAGGCCAAGGGTATAGCGTGGCGCAGGCGTGTATTGATCAAGGGTGCCACTATGTTGATTTAGCGGATGCGCGTGACTTCGTGGTGGGCATTACGGAGTTGGACGCGCAGGCGGCGGCAAAGGGTGTGCTTGTGTGCAGCGGGGCGAGTTCGGTTCCATGTTTAACAGCTGCGATCATTGATCATTATAAGCCGGAGTTTCAAACGCTAGAAAAAGTGGAATATGGGATTGCGACGGCGCAATTGACCAACCGAGGGCTGGCGACCATACGCGCGGTGCTGAGTTATGCGGGCAAGCCTTTTACCACGCTGATCGATGGGCGCATGCAAAATGTGTATGGCTGGATGGGTTTGACGTGGCGGCAGTTTTGGCGGCTTAACTTGCGGCCGCTTGGCAATTGCGACGTGCCGGATTTGGATTTGTTTCCACAACGTTATCCTGATTTAAAAACGGTGCGGTTTCGCGCGGGGCTTGGGCTAAAGCTGTTGCACCTTATTTTGGTGGGCATGTCTTCTCTTGTGCGGGTGAGAATGTTTCCGCCGCTGCAAATTCTCTCAAAGCTTCTGTTGCGCATTTCGTATCTGTTCGATTTTGTAGGCAATGATGACAGTGGGTTCTATATGGCGCTTTCTGGTGTCGATGAGGCGGGCGTTGAAAAGCGGATTACTTTTGACCTCGTTGCGCGACACGGAGACGGGCTGTGTATTCCCAGCGTGCCTGCAATCTTGATGGCTCGGAAGTTTGCGAACGGAGAGATTGCGCAAATGGGCGCGACGCCGTGCCTCGACCTGATTACGATGGATGAATATTTGAGCCTACTTGGTGAGTTCAATATTGAGTGGAAGACGACCTATTCGACGTGAGGCGTTGGGTTAGGTCGGTAGGGCTTTAACGCGCTTTAGAAACTCTTGTACTTTTTCAGTGCGGTGCAGGTCGACGTGGGTGACGGTCCACAGAGCGCTTGTCCATTCATCCCTGGGGGGAATGATTTCGATGAGGTCTGTGCGGTTTTTCGCGTCATACTCTGGAAGGAAACCCAAGCCGATGCCTTCGAGCACACCACTTCTGCTTACTTGCTGATCGATTGATCGCAAGGCAAGGGCTGATGGTGACACGTTGGCTTCCATCCAATCTAAAAAGGGGAAGGGGGCGGGGCCGCCTATTGTGCCGACAAACTTATGGGTCTCGAGGCGGTCGATGTGGGGCAGGCCTGCGTGCTCCACATAAGATCGGCTGGCATAAAGCCCGAACCGAACTTCGCGAAAGAGCGTTACCACGTAGTCTGGCGTATCGGGTTTTGGCCCTGCGCGGAACGCGATATGGGCCTCGCCGTGTTCGAGCCGCGCGAGCTCTAGGCTGGCGACAACTTCAAGGGCGATGTCAGGGTGGGCGCGGTGGAACTCTTTGATTGCTGGCATGATGAGCGGGGCAACGCCGGGCAGGGCGGTGATGACTAAGGCGCCGGACAATTGCCCTGCGCGCCCGCGACTGCGCCCTGTGAGATCGGTGAACATTTCATCGGCGCGGTTTGCGACCTCGAGCATGTCGTGCCCGGTCTCGGTGAGGGTGTAACCCCGTGCATGACGCTGGAAAAGCGGTGCCCCAAAGGCAGCTTCCAGAGTTTCTACATGGCGGTTGACGGTTGCGCGGTGCACGCCGAGTTCTGCCGCCGCCGCCTTGACCGTCCCCAGCCTTGCAACCATGAGGGCTGTACGCATTTCCATCCAATGATCCATGAGCCTAGATTAGCAATATAGTTATGTCGCATCAATGCGCATATGATGTAATTTTGGGTGTGTTGTGCGCGTTTTGGTGTCATGTCATTATTGTGCCAGTGAATACAAATCCCTCCTGAGTGAAAGAAAATATCATCATGAGTGCAGCACACAAAAACCAAACGCGGCCTAAATTTGCCATTGTGGGCGGCGGTTATCTTGGGGCTGAGCTTGCTAAAGGGCTCGACGCAGACATGGATGTGACGCTGATTGAGCGTGCGAGTCACTTTACTCATGCGCCCGCTATGATCCGCGCGATGGCTGTGCCCGCCTTGGTGGAACAGGCGCTGACCCCCTATGACCGACTTCTGGATCATGGACGTGTGGTGCAAGGGGAGGCTGTTGGTGTTGACGCGGACGGCGTGACGCTGGCCGATGGTACAAAGGTTCTGGCTGACTATATTGTGGTGGCCACGGGCTCAAGCCACCTTGCGCCGTTCAAAGCGGGCACTGGAGATATTGCGGGGCTGCGGGCTGAGAATGATCGCTGGCACAAGGCGCTCAGCGATGCACAAAGCGTGTTGATCATTGGAGCGGGTGCGGTGGGCACTGAACTGGCCGGGGAAATCGCCCATGCAGAGCCGAAGAAGAAAGTAACGCTTGTCTCAAGCGATGCGGCGCTGTTTCCGGGGTTTCCCGCAAAGCTGGGCGGGTCGCTGTCGGCCAAGCTTAAGCGAATGGGTGTTGAAATTATCGTGGGTGCGCGGGCTCAAACCCTGCCGGGACGCGACGGGCCTGAGGGGGGCAGCGTGACGCTCTCAACGGGTCAGACTATTGACGCGGATTTGATTATTCCGGCGGTGGGCTCCTCCCCGTTAACGGGATTGCTTGAGACGTTACCGGGTGCGCAGCTTGATGGCGCAGGTCGGGTGAAGGTGGACAAATGGTTGCGGCCCTCCCAATTGCCGAATGTGTTTTCTGCTGGGGATGTGGCGGCAAGCGGGGATGCGATGACTATTGTTGCGATTTCTCGCCAGATACCGTGGTTGGAGAAAACCCTTCGAGCAGTGGCGGGCGGCAAGGCGGTTGAAAAACTCAAGCCCTATGCGCCGTGGAAAAAAGCGCCGATCTTGGTGCCGTTGGGGCCAAAGCGGGGGAGTTCCTTCCTTGTGATCATGACAGCAGGGAATTGGATTACTGGCACCATGAAGGGCAAAGACCTTTTCATTGGGAAGTATAAAAAGCTGATGGGCCAAGGTTGATTTGAAACTGATTAAAGTGCTGATGATGGAAACATCGGCGGCATTTTTGCGACTGACTGTGGTGAGGGGAAGTCAATCGGCATACTACATCTGTCCCAGTTGTGAGGCGGTCTTTGAGAGGGCAAGTTATGGCCTACGGCACATATGTGGGTGCAGGGTGGTGCCATTCGATGGCTTTGATTGGATTGCAAATGTTGAGATGTGCTATTTATACGATTGGATTTATCGGTGCTTTGATGGGCTCTTCGTTGGCTGAAGAGCGCTCCCCGCTGCAAGTGGTGGAGGCGTTATATGATGCGCAGGCACAAGCCTTTGAGGAGGGTTCGGCTCCCTTGTTGATGCATGAGGCGGCGGCGCAAGAGTTTTTCTTCAACGACAAAGCCAAAGTTTTGGATGGCATCAATATGGGCTATGATCCGCTCTACCAAGGCCAAGATGCCCAGATCACCGAGATGGTGATAAAGCGGAATACAAACTTTCCCAAAATGGCGGGCACAGCGGTGGTTGATGTCGCGTTTCGTAATTTTGGGGAATTGGTGGACATGAAATTTGTGCTGCACCGTGAACTTGCTGACGGCGATAAATGGCAAGTCTTTGATATAGAATTTGATGGCAGTACGTTGTCGGCGCTGGTGTCATTGGCACATAATCATCCGGGCGGCTTTATGGATTGAATGTGGGTTGGAATGGGAAAACTATTGCGTATGACTGACAGAGATACCGTCGTTTGAAAGAGTATCAATCTATACGTAGTGGAATGTCTGATACTACTATTTTGTCCCCAATGTTTTGAACACCAAGTTTTTCCAGGATATCTTCAAAAGCCTTCACTGTGACATAAGGGTGGCGAGTAGGCCCGATAATGATCCTGTCTAACAGGGTTGGGATATCAGCATTATGTAAGCCTGCTTCTGGGATACTTTTCAATGGAAGTTTATAGATTTTTTGAGGAATCCCATTCCTCACAACAGTTTCGGCTTTAATAAGAGAAGCACCGGGTTTAATTGCCGTTCCGAGAAGTTTGTCATTAGGGCGATAAAAAATACGCCATTCTCTTTCCTCAGAAAACCCAGGGTGTTTACTCGCTATTGCAGTAAAAAAACACATACAGTAAATGCTCAAAACAAGATTATCTTTTCCCAAGCTTTTGAGAAATTCTCGATTTTCCCTAATTGACGCCGTCACCTCAATTAGCTGACTCTCATATTTCTCACGGGATTGATATATGACCGGGGTTGAGAAAACGCCTAAGAGGTCTGTACTAGCAAGCAACGGTCCATTATTTATGACAATTGCTGTATCCCCATAAGCTCGCCACATTGACAAACGACCGGCTTCATTTTCTGTTTTAAGGTGATGTGAAATGCATGCGAAATATGTCTCCAATTTCCAGTCGTCAGCCTGCTGATTTATGATCTCTTCGACCGTAGAAATGGTGCCGCTAGCGATTTCGTCAATGGCGGCCCGAAATTCTATTCCAACCTCCCCATAGATGGTTTCTTCTACAAGGCTCAAGCCGTATGTAATTTCGGAAAAATCATTCATGACAGTAGCGTTTCGTAACCAAAGTTCTTGGTTCTCCAGAACCATCTTCGCTGTTTCTGCTGTTGTGTAATACGCAAATCTCCTGCCTTCCTCTTCTACCGCCATGGTTTCGCTAAAAGCTTCGGGTGTGAAAATTTTGTAGATTCTTTCATAATTCTCGATCATGCTCTTATTCGCCCGTGTTGGTAGAAATGTAAATTTGGCCGCATACCCTATTTGTTCTAAGTTATACTATTTTTTCAACCTTTCGAATATCTCGAACTCAGGTGAGGCGGCATCGAATTCTTCCAGCTGGTCTTGTTGGGCGCGGAAAATTCCTTGGTGTTTGATGCGGTAGGTGCCAGCGGGCGTTTCATCAGGAACGGTCCATGAAATGCGGGCCAACAGGGCGTCTTCTTCTTGGCGCCACCGAATGGTGGTCGACCAATCCATATCGCCGTAGAGCACCTGCCAGCCTTGCGCGGTCTGCTGTTCGATTTGGATGAAGTTGTTTTCCTTGCTGTAACCCGCAGACGGATTGCCGGACCAAAAATCAATCTGGATTGTTTCGCCGGGGGCGAAAGCTGTTTTGGTTAGGGGGAACGTGTCGCCAAAGGATACGCCTGTTGGTAGGACGTCTAGGGTATCGCCGACAAGGCTTGTGGATTTGGATTTTCCGCGCCAGTCGTCATAGGCCGGGCTATCTGCAACAGGGGTGTTGGTTTCCAACGCCTGCGCTAGGTCGGTGATGATTTGTTGATAGGCAGGCAAGCTCCACTTGCCGTGAAGTGTGTGGCCGCCCTCATATTGTTGGGTTTCATATTCTTCCGGGGTGGTGACATAGCCCGCATACCCGTTGGCATAGCCTGAAATGATGATGTGTTTTGCCCACGGGCCCAGTGCGGCTTTGGCGGTGGCACGCAAGCGACGCGCGGCCATGGTGGTGATTTCAGCAGGCATGGCGATGAGGGCAATGGAGCCGATGCGGGCGATGCTAACCGACCGGATTTGAGACTGTATCGGCGGGGTGCCTGTGCCGGTTTCAAATAGAATGGGTTTTGGGGCTTGGCAGTCTTTGACTTCCTGCGTCCATCCGGGTGCGCCGGTTAGAACGCCGGTGAGAAAATCGAGCCACCAGCTTTGTTCTTTCATGCCTTCGCTTAGAAGAAAGAAACCGCCGCCATCTTCTGTGGAGCCGCCGCCGAATGAATAACCATAGGCGGAGGGGCAGGTGGTTTGTTCGCCCGCCCCGGTAAAGGCGTCGGTGATTTTATAGTGCGACATGTCTATGTAAACGCGGCGCACGTCGATGGGTCCGGTGACTTTCTCTGACGCATTATCAAACAAGGATCGGGCGACGTCGAGTTGACGTTGTCCGATGATCTTTGTGCTGTCGACCATATCGACGCCGGGGCCGGTGTTGTTCAAATTTAGATTTGGCGTGATGTCGCCGGGGGTGGATTGGGCAAAGGCGGCGACAAAATCATCGTCGTCCACGTAGCGCACGTTTTTCATTTTCTCCCACGTCAAGGAGGCATAGCCTTTGTGGTCACCGGAAATGAGGTGATTGTCGAAGGTCATGGAGGTGGGGTGGACGGCAAACCAATTCAATACGCCGACGGGGCCTTGCGCGCGGTTGAATTTCAGCAAGGTCATTTCCAAATCCATCGGCAAGGCGTATTGCGCGCGCTCTTCCTCTGGATTGGCAATGTAGGCGGCCATGGAGCGGTTTGCGCCTGCGCCGACAACGTCCCCTTTGTTGATCAAAATGGAGCCGGGTTTAATGTCTTTGTGCGCTTGCTCGATGGAGGCAACGATGCCGGAGACGATCCGCTCGAAATGCTTTTTATAGAAGGCGCCGGAAAGGCCGAGCTCAAGGCGGCTGTGCCAATAACCTGCGGGGCCTGAATGGGTGTGGGTGGCGGATAGAATGACGTTGTCTAGCGTATAGGCGTCGCCCAGTTTGGCACGCAGGCGGTCTACGACCTCTAGGAAAACATTATGCTCGATGCTGCCGATATCGACACTGGCAAAGACCAAACGGTTTTGCGTGGTGGGATCGATGAGGATGAAGGCACGGGATTTAAGGCGGGTGTGGAGGCCTTGGGTGGTTTGTTTCTCTTGACCAAAGCCCCACATGGGACTGCCAAAGGCGGGGCCGGTTACGTCGGCCATGCCGCGCCCGATGAGGTAATCCGCAGTATCCTGCGCAGCGGCTGAACCGATGAAACTTGTCGCGCAGATTAGATAGATGCCACAGACAAAACCGGCTGTGGATGTCCAAATAGAGTTTCTCATTACGCCCCCCTTTAAAGTTTTTCTTTAAACGGTAGCAGGTTGACTGTCCTAGGGGAACTCTGGCTTTTGAATAGGCAGTGCGTCTGCCCTTCATGACCCCCAAATACAGGTGGTCATGAAGGGTAGAGCTGATTGGCGCTTTACTATTTACACGTCACAACGATTTTGCCGAAGTGGCCTTGGGAGGCTTGATAGGCGAAAGCTTTGCCGAGGTCTTCAAGTGGGAAGATTTTGTCGATCACCGGGTGGATGTCGTTGGCTTCGATGGCGGCGACCATGTTTGCTTGTTGGGCATGGGAACCAACGGTGATGCCGGACAAGGTGATGTTGGCAGAGAAGAGGGCTGCTGTTGGCACTTCACCCGTCATGCCGGTGAGCACGCCGATCAAGGAGATGTGGCCACCGATGCGGGCGGCTGCGATGGACTGCGTGAGCGTGCCGGGTCCGCCGATTTCGACGATTTCATCAACGCCTTTGCCGCCGGTGAGGGCTTTGGCTGCTTTGCCCCATTCTGGTGTGTCTTTGTAATTGATGACGTGGTCGGCACCCAAGGCTTTGAGCTTTTCTAGCTTGGCATCCGAAGAGGATGTTGCAATGACGATGGCGCCTGCGGCTTTGGCAAATTGCAGGGCGAAGATGGAAACGCCGCCGCTGCCTTGCACAAGAACCGTGTCGCCGGGTTGGATTTTGGCTTCATCCATGACAGCGCGCCATGCGGTGAGGGCGGCGCAGGGCAGGGTCGCGGCTTCCTCAAAGGATAGATTTTTTGGCATGGCGGTGAGGGCGGTTGCGGGCACACATACGTGCTGTGCCCCAAAGCCGTCTGCATGGTCGCCGGGAACGCCAATGAGTTTTTCAAGCTCTGGGCGTCCGTCTTGCCAGTTTGGGAAGAAGGTGGAGATGACTTTGTCGCCCGCTTTGAAACGGGTGACGTTTTCGCCGACGCTGACAATTTCGCCTGCACCGTCTGACATCAATACGCGCCCGTCTGGAGCGGGCAAGCCGCCGGATGCGACGATCAGGTCGTGGAAATTCAACGACGTTGCATGGACGGCCATGACTACTTCGCCCGCACCGGGTGTTGGAATGGGGCGCTCGACGATTTGGATGTTCTCTAAACTTGCTGGCAATTTGATGACGGCGGTTTTCATTTTTGGTCTCCGGTTGACGCCCCCTTTTGGAAGTGCGTCGATTGATAATTTTTGTTTATCTTTTCGGTCGGGATGGAGTGAGTCAAGCAGTTCGCAAAATGAAAATTGGATGTGTTTATTCCCCTACGCCAAATGTTGGGGGCGAGGGGGTGCGATCGTTGGGTGTTTTTGGGTTTTTGTTTTTTGTGCCGTTGGCCCCGTTGTTAAACGAGCGGTGGGACGGCCTTTTTAATGAGGCGGTCGATGATAGATTGGGGTGCAAATCGCTTGATCAAAGAGAGGCCTTTTGCCCGGTCTAGGGGGACGCGGAGGGGTTTCTTCTGTGCGGTCAACACCGCGTAGATTTCCTCTGACACTTTTTGCGGGGTGAGGTTGGAGGTGCGGGTTTCTTTTTCCATGCGGGCGAACATGCGCCGAGTGGGAGAGGCTTGCGGTGTGTTGGCGGCGACACCAATGTGGGTGCCATTTTCGGCGCGTTCCATGCGCATGGCGACGGGCTGCATGATGACGACGTTTATGTCGTGCGGTTTCATTTCGTGGTAGAGGGCTTCGCTGAAGGCCTCAAGGGCGAACTTGCATGACGTATAGGTGCTGAGAAGTGGGACGGCGAGGAGGCCGCCCAGCGAGCTCATGGTGACGAGTGTGCCGCGTCCGTGAGGGCTAGCTGCTTGGGTTTTCATCTGGGCGGTGGCGTGTTTGGCAATGCGCATGGCCCCAAAGAGGTTGGTGTTGTAGAGGGCTTCGACTTCTTCCAAGGAGGTTTCTTCAACGCTGCCGAGGATCATTTGATTGACGCAATTGATGACGACATCAATGCGCCCTGTGCGACTTATCACCTCATCGAAGCAGGCTTTGATCGACGCATCATCTGTGGCGTCGAGGGGGAGCATGTCGAAGGGGAGGCCTTTTGGCGCGCGGGAGGGGTCGCGCATGGTGCCGAAGACTTGCATGCCTTGGTCGGTGAGATGATTGGCGAGCACAATGCCGAGGCCACCGGATGCGCCGCAAATGAGAACTGTTGGAGCGTGTGTTGAAGAGGTCTTTTGGGGGCTCATGTTCATTCCTTTGGTTCTGTCGGGTCTGGCGGTTCTGATATGAAGAGGGCGACGAGGGCGTTGGCGTGAGCGCTGACGACTTCGGGGTCCATTGGGTCGATGTTGAAAATGCGTTTGCACTCTGGGCGTTGGTGAAACAACTGGGTGACGGCGCCAATGAAGATGTAGTGGAAATGAGGTGGGGGCATGGGGACGCGGAGCGCGCCGTCTTGCATGGCTTGCTCATAGAGGGCGGTAAGGGTAGCGAAGATGGGTTTGGCGTGGGTGTCTACCAGCCATTGCATGCGCGGACTTTCCTGTTTGCCTTCCTCATTCATCAGCAAGATGAATTCGGGGTAGTCGGCAACAAAGTGCACGTAACGGCGAATGAGGTGGGCGAGGTGGTCTGCGCTGGAGCCCGTTTCGAGGGACAGGGCTTTGGGCTCCATGGCCACGTTTAGACGCTCAAACGCGATGTTGACGGCTTCCTGCCAGAGCCTCTCTTTGGTGCTGAAATAATAGGGGATGTGACCTTGGTTGGCCCCCGCCGCAGAGACAATTTCGCGGGTGGAGGTGCCGTCAAAGCCTTTGCGGGCAAAGAGTTGGAGCGCAACGGCGAGCAAGCGGGAGCGCATGTCGCTGGGTTCTTCTGGTTGCTCTGCTGACCTGTCGGACACGGGGGTGGATTTGGGCGCTGTTGGCATGGGGTTGCTCTCATCTTATACGGGTGTATAAGTATTTATACGATTGTATAAGATGAGAGTCAACTGAACGCAAAACGCCCTAGCATTGCGGCTAGGGCGTTAGGTCTTCATATGTGTTTTAAAGCTTTAGCGCCACGCCACGACGGCGGCGCCAGCTTGTGTGGAGCCATCCATGCGGTTGGGCTGTGTGGCGCGCAAAGTGGCCACTGGCTTGTCCATAATGCCGGTTAGCACAATGTCGTAGCCGCGCAAAGCCCACTTGGTGGCAGACGACATATCGTTTCCAAGGCAGCCAAAGACGGAGGCGTATCCTGTTGTGCCAAAGCTAATATTGCGCAATGTGAGGTCGCATTGTTTGCCATTGGACTCGATGCGCCATTTGCCCACATAGGCGCTTGTTTGATTGGCGTTGGTGGCTGCGGGTGCCGCCGCTGCAGGAGCGGTGCCGCCCAATAAACTCATGAGGGCGTTCCCTAGAGCGGCTTTGTCAACTGACATAGAGGCGCTGGATGAGGTTGTTTTGGTATGTTTGGTGCCGTTTGCACTCACCCAAGATTTGGTTTTTGATGTGGTTTTCTCGGTGACCTTTTTGTGCCCCGAGCTGCCAAAAATAGGCGCTGGTGCCGGCATCAACACAGGCGGTTGAGCTGCTGTATTTGGCGCGTAGGTGCCGCCATCTGTTGCAAGGCAGCCGGTCAGGCTGAGCGTCGCAAAGCCCGCTATAAGTAGATGTTTCATGTTTCCCCTTTTCCCCAAAACGTTCCCGTTCCTCTATCGTATCTGATTAGAGAAATGAGTTAAATATCATCATAAGTTGTAGGGGGTGGGTACGAAACCTGTCAACCATTGGACGGGGAAATGATTTTCTTGGTAAAGACGATCGGGCGTCTGCGCGGAGGAGAAGGCCCCTCTACAAAGGCCCCTCTGCAAAGTCGTCGGCTTAAACCAATTTGTTTGCAGAGGGGGGGAGGCTAGTGGTCTTCTAAACGACATCCACGGGCTTCGAGAATGGGGCGGAGTTCTCGAAAGGCGGCGGCATTTCTGTTGAGCGGCATGCCGGGGTGGAGGTGGTGGATGATGTGATGTTCCATGCCAAGGGAAAGGATGTTGCCAAAGAAATAGGAAAAGGAACGTGTGTTCCGGTACCGGCCTTTCTCGGCGAAGGGGTGGTGGGGCCACCAGCTGAGAAGCAGTGAAATATAAATTTGCCCGATATTTTTGGGCAGCCACCAGAGGAGGGCTGCTTCTACGGCATAGCCGCTGACACTTAGGCCCGCAAGGATGAACCAATAGGCAAGCGTTTGAATAGCGCCTTCTGTGCCCGCACGTACCGCCATTGGGTCGTTTGCATTCTCAGCAATTACCTCACTGTATGAATTGGGAACGCCGGGTTGGCTGCGCTGTATGGTTTTCCACATTGCGGCACGCCAATTGGGCGCATTCACCGGATAGTCGGGGTCTTTTATCGGGTCATTGGTGTAGGTGTGGTGACGTAAGTGGGTGTAGCGCGCGATTTTAAAGGGCAGGACCCATGGGATGGTTGAGACATAGCCGATTAATTCGTTGAGCCAGCGCAGGGGTGTGCCCGCGGCTGCATAGTTGGAATGTTGAGCCTCGTGAGAAGGTAGGTAACAGAGGATGACATTGAGGGTCGCAATGATGAACCCGAGCCATAGAGGCATAATGCCAAGGAAGACGAGCGGCCAAAGAGAGAGCCAGCAAGCTAGGTTGGTGAAGCACCATATCGCCATAAAATAGGGGAAGGGTCCGATGTATTTTCGGGCGATGGTCATTTCTTGACGGGCGAGATTTTTGATCGCGGCATCGTCGAGTTCGGTACTGGCTGCAGCGGTTGGGGAAACATTCGTGTTCATATCCAACGCCCTCCTACTTTGGCGATAAGGCCCCAAACTAAGCCGGAGGCGATACCAAGTTGTAGATTGGAAATGCCCATGGCGGGGACAAGCCCAATGTTTGTGAGCACTTGGTCGATGAGTGGCGCTAGGATGAAAAGCCCGAAAAAGACAGGCCCCCATGGCATGAGTATTTTGAGAATTGTGATCATGGTTTTACCTCTTGAAGGGCCTTGAGTGCCTTCAATGATGGGGGAATGACAATGTCGATGATTTGGTCGGCTAGTTTTTCCACATCGACATCTTCAAAAAAGTTCATGTCGCTGTGTGCAGTAAGCAGGGTGGCCGCGCCGAGGGCGGCTGCGGTGGAGAACGCAAACACGGTGAGGGGATCTTGATCGGGCAACCAGCCTGCTTCTCGAGCGTCCGAAGCGGATGATTGAACGAGATGTAGTTGAGCAAAAATATAGGAACTCAATTTTTCATCTGCATGCTTCAACACATCAGGGTGATGCATGGTGGTGTAAAAGGCTGGGTTTCTAATGGCGAATTTGATGGTGGCTTTACCCATGGCGTTGTGACGCGCGAGGGGGTCTATGCCTGCGGCTTCAACTGCTTCATCCAAAGCAATCATCATGCGCAAGTGACCTTCATGGGCGAGCGCATTGAGCAAGGCGGCTTTGTCTTTGAAGTGACGAGCGGGGGCCCCGTGAGACACGCCAATGTCGCGCGCAAGTTTGCGCAGGCTCAGGGCCTCGACGCTATCTTCAGCGATGATCTGTGCGGCACGGTCCAGCAAGGTTTGGCGCAAATTGCCGTGGTGATAGGTCATGGGTAGCCCCGAATGTTGTCGTTGACTACATCAAGCTAGGGGCTAAATGTTATGTTGTCAATGACTACATTTCGGATACTGAGTCTAATGCTATGGTTCCCTTACGCAATTTTTTCCGTTTGGTTGCCTTGGATTCCTGCTGGAGGCTGCTAGAGCGCTGACAAAAAGCGTGTTCCCGTCATGTTTTCGCTCATTTCCCAGAGCTTTTTGGCGGCTTCTGGGTCGCGTGAGGCAGCACTTGAGCCGACTTTCACTGCTTTGCCCTTCATCTGCCGCCAGCCGTCTGGGCCGGTGTAATGGCCGCCCAAAATATCTTCGCCTAGGGCTGCGTATAGGGTTGGCTCGGCTCCAGCTTGCGCACTTTGGGCCACCAAGGGCGCTAAGGGTTGGATGATTTTGGGCATATAGCGGGTGAGGCTTGTGGCTGATACGCCTGGGTGGGCGGCAACTGAGAGAGTTTTGTGGCCAGCGGCTTTAAGGCGGCGATCTAACTCATAGGAGAAGATGAGGCAGGCGAGTTTGCTCTGTCCGTAGGCGAGCCGCGCGCTGTAGTTGTTTTTGTAATTCAAGTCGCTGAAATTAATGCCCTTCCACGAATGGGCCAGGCTTGCTAGCGAGATGACGCGAGCGCCCGGGGTGGCGTTGAGCAGGGGGAGAAGGTGGCCCGTTAGGGAAAAATGCCCCAGATAATTGGTCGCCAATTGGGATTCAAAGCCATCTTCTGTTTCGCTAAAAGGCGGTATCATGATGCCTGCGTTGTTGATCAGCAGGTCTAGCTTTTTATGCGTGGCGGCAAAGGTTTGGGCAAATTGTTTGACGGAGGCTTGCTTGGACACATCCAACGTCATGGTGGAAATATTGGCAGTCGGGCATTCGGCCCTCATTTTGGATTGTGCGGCTTTGGCTTTTTCATCATTGCGGCAGGCCAAAATAACGTCGGCGCCTTTTTGGACTAGACCCAGTGCTGTGTAATACCCCAAGCCGACATTGGCACCGGTTACAATGGCTAAACGTCCTGATTGGTCTGCGGCGTCATTAAGTGTCCAAGGCATGGGCTCTCCTAAGGGCTGGAATGGGCTTGTTGAGGCTATCGTAACGTCACTCTTTTGGCTAAGGAAAGCCATTATTGTTGGAAAGGGGTTTTGTCGCTAGAATTGACAGCAAGAAACAATTTCAAGGTGTGCTTGTGTGATTATACAAAAAACAATGACCGACGAATTGCTGACGTCTCGATTGTCTCTGAAAAAATTGGCGGCATCGGATGTTGAGTGTCTGGCTGAGATTTTATGCGATAAGCGGGCCATGAGATACACACTTCAGATTGAAGACGCTTCGGCTTGCAAAGTGTTTTTAGAAAGGCACGAAAAGCAGCGAGACGAAAAGGGGTACGCCCCTTGGGTTATTCGTTCACGCGAGAGCGGCGAAATTGTTGGCTGGGGCGGGATATACGATGATCCTTTTGATCCGATATGGGGCCCGGAGCTCATATATTTTTTTGGACAGAGAGCTTGGGGTAAAGGTTTTGCAACGGAACTGTCTTTGGCATCCTTAGAATTTGTAAAACGACATCTATCTTTGAAGAAGGTTTGCGCTTTTGCGCATCCAGAGAATGCAGCTTCCATAAAGGTCTTGCAAAAAGGTGGGTTTGGAGAAGTTCGATTTCTTCGAGACATGAATAGGTTTCTGTTTGAGGCCTCTACGACGGATTTAATGGATCGGATTTCTTGAGACTTCAGATAAATGACGTCTAGCGCTGGAAAATGACGTCGCGGCTTTCTATCTCAAAGAGGTGTAGATATTTCTTCCTACCACCGGGCGGTTAGGAGGGGTAGGCTGCGGGCAGAATTTATTGGCATGGGCCTCCTTATTGGGCGCCCGGCTTAACGGGAGACGGACATGGCTGAATATTCTCTTTTGATTAATGGTGCCCTTGTGGCAGGCGACGCAACAATGGATGTTATTAATCCGGCTACGGAGGAAGTTCTTTGTGCCGCACCTCGTGCGTCGGAAGCGCAATTGGACCAAGCGGTGGCTGCGGCTAAAGCGGCATTCCCGGCGTGGAGCAAAACGCCGCTGGATGAACGCAAAGCTGTCGTCAATAAAATTGCAGATGCGATTGAAGCGAATGCCGAGGGTTTGGCGCGTCTATTGACCCAAGAGCAAGGCAAGCCGATTGGCGATGCAACGGCTGAAGTTTATGGGACGGCGATCTTCTTGCGCTATTTCACCTCATTGGATCTGCCTATCAAAATTATCGATGACAGTGAAGGGCGCCGGGTTGAAGCGCACCGTCGTCCCTTGGGCGTTGTGGGCGCGATTGTGCCGTGGAACTTCCCGATGATTTTGATGGCTTTCAAATTGTCCCCTGCTTTGGTGGCGGGCAATACGATTGTTGTTAAACCTGCGCCGACAACGCCTTTGACAGCGTTGAAGCTTGGGGAGTTGATTTGCGATCTTGTGCCAGCTGGTGTTGTGAACTTCATTACAGATGCTAATGATTTGGGCGCGCCGCTAACGGCTCACCCGGATGTGCGCAAAGTATCCTTCACAGGGTCAACGGCAACTGGCGCTAAAGTGATGGCGGGCGCTGCGGGTTTGCTGAAGCGGATTACGTTGGAGCTTGGTGGCAATGATGCGGGTATTGTTTTGGGCGACGTTGACCCGAAAGAAACAGCTCCAAAATTGTTCCAAAGCGCGTTCCAAAACAGCGGGCAAGTGTGCATCGCGATGAAACGGCTTTATGTGCATGAGTCCATTTATGACGAAATGTGCGATGAGTTGGCAACGATTGCTAAAGCCACTGTGATTGGTGATGGCTTGGAGCAGGGCACGCAATTGGGCCCGTTGCAAAACAAAATGCAATTCGACAAGGTACGCGAAATGATTGCGGAAGCTGGCGAAGACGGCAAAATTATTGCCGGGGGCGACGTACCTGATAAGCCGGGCTATTTCATTGCGCCAACAATTGTGCGCGATGTAACAGACGGTGCGCGGATTGTGGATGAAGAGCAATTTGGCCCTGTTTTGCCCGTGATTAAATTCTCTGATCCATTGGATGCGGTGGCCCGTGCCAATGCCTCTCCTTATGGCTTGGGGGGCTCTATCTGGTCTGGTGATCTTGATAAGGCCTACGCGCTGGCTGAAGAGATGGAAAGCGGCACGATTTGGATCAACAAACACGCTGAGCTTGATCCGAGCATTCCTTTTGGTGGTGCGCGTCAATCTGGCCTGGGCACTGAGCTTGGACAAGAGGGCTTGGAAGAGTTTACCCAGCTTAAAATGATCAATATTGCGCTCTAAGCGTATTTCATTTGAAACAAAGGGCGTCCCAGCAATGGGGCGTCCTTTTTGTTTGGGGACTGCAAACTTATGGCGCTGGGTTGGCGAATAGGTTAGACCTGAGGCTTGATTAAGTGGCTCTCTGGTGAGGGCAGGTCTTAGGGGTGTGATGGACACGGCGCGTCAAATGGATGAAACGGCTCTTTTGGCGCAAGCAGAGGGGTTTTTGCGAACAACCTTTGGGTTTGATGGCTTTCGCGATGGCCAGGCTGAGGTTGTCGAAGCTGTGCTGCGCGGCGAAGATGTGCTGGCGGTTATGCCAACCGGGGCGGGTAAATCGCTCTGCTATCAATTGCCAGCCTTGCTGCGCACGGGCGTCACGGTCGTTGTTTCTCCGTTGATTTCTCTGATGCACAACCAAGTGGCCCAGCTGGACGGGTTTGGGGTGTGCGCGGCGACGCTAAATTCCTCCATTGAATTTGATGAATATAGGCGCGTGATGGGCTTGCTTGAGAGCGGCGAGTTGCGTCTGCTTTATGTGGCGCCTGAGCGTTTGATGAAGTCTGATACGATTGCCATGTTGCGCCGTTTTGGGGTGAACATGATTGCGGTGGATGAAGCTCACTGTATCTCGCAATGGGGGCATGATTTTAGACCCGAATATCGCGACCTTGGCTCGGTTGCCCAGCAATTGGGTGACGTGCAGGTTTTGGCGCTTACGGCGACAGCTGACACGGCGACGCGGGAAGACATTACGGGGCGGCTTTTCTCCAAACCGCCGACCGAATTTGTGCATGGGTTTGACCGGCCAAATTTGAAACTGGCGATGATGGCCAAGGCCACGGTTAAAAAGCAAATCGCTGATTTTCTCGTTACCCATGGTGATCAAAGCGGGATCATTTATTGTTCCTCGCGCAAGCAAACTGAATCATTGGCGCAGTGGCTGTGTGATGAAGGCCATCGGGCTTTTCCCTATCACGCGGGGCTGCCCCCTAAGGTGCGCACCAAGCACCAAGATATTTTCCTGCAAGAAGATGCTGTGATCATTGTGGCAACTGTGGCGTTTGGCATGGGGATTGATAAGCCGGACGTGCGCTTCGTCGTGCACGCGGGGCTGCCCAAAAGCATGGAAGCCTATTATCAAGAGATTGGCCGGGCGGGCCGGGATGGACTGCCAGCCGATACGCTCACACTTTATGGGTTAGATGACATTCGGCTGCGGCGCACGCAGATTGAAGAGGGCGATGCGCCTGATGATCAAAAGCGGGTGGAAATTCAGCGGCTCAATACGCTGATTGCCCTGTGTGAATCACCGTCGTGTCGTCGCCAGATGTTGCTGAGCTATTTCGGCGAAGAGTCCGGGCCGTGCGGTAATTGTGATTTGTGCATCGACGGGGTGGAGCTGGTTGACGGGACGGTCTCAGCGCAAAAAGTTCTCTCCGCCATTGTGCGTACCGGGGAGCGGTTTGGCACCGAGCATTTGGTTTCCATTTTACGCGGAGACGCGACGCCTGCCATCACAAAATTTCGCCATGAAGAACTCCCGACTTTTGGGGTGGGTAAAGAGTTTTCCAAAATTGAATGGCGGACTGTTTTTCGGCAATTGTATGCGCTGGGTATTATCTCGCTCAACATTAGCCAATATGGTCGCTGGGAAGTAGCGCCGCGCGGATGGGAAGTTTTACGCGAAGGGCGCAAGGTGTCGTTGCGGAAAGAACCTGCGCTCAAAGCGCGTGGACGCAAGACGGCGAAAGCTGGCGCCCCTGTTGTAGATTTGGATGATCCTGAAACCGCTCTGCTGACAGACTTGCGGACGTTGCGCACAGAACTTGCCCGCGCGCGTAATGTGCCTGCCTATGTGGTTTATGCAGATAAAACGCTGATTGATATGGTGGCGCGTAAGCCGATGAACGGGGCAGAGATGAGCTTGGTACACGGGGTGGGTGCGGCCAAATTGGTGCAATACGGCGATGCCTTCTTGGAAGTTGTGCGCCGTCATTATGGCTGACCGGCCTCAAGGGCGTGCCGATTTTAGTTGGGCCTTGGGGCTTCCCGTCCTATCCTTCCCTCATTGACATTTATATATGAAATTAAGGGCGGCTTTGCCCTAAAGGGAGGATGCATGGATCTCTCATTCCATGAGGCGGACGAACAGTTTCGGATGGACGTTCGCGCTTACTTTGAAAACGAATACCCACAAGACATTGTTGAAAAGCTGAAGCGCGGTGAAAAGCCCTCTAAAGCCGATATTCAACGTTCTGAACAATCTCTGACCAGCAAGGGTTGGTTGGCGGTAAACTGGCCCAAAAAATTTGGGGGCACAGGGTGGAGTGTTACTCAGAAATACATTTTTGACGAAGAACTAGAGCGGGTTGGTGCTTTGGGTGTGAGCCCGATGGGCCTGCTTTATGTGGCGCCGGTGCTTTATACATTTGGCACCAAGGCGCAACAAGAGCGCTGGTTGCCGGGCATTTTGAACAGCACTGTTTTTTGGGCACAAGGATATTCTGAGCCTGAATCCGGCTCAGACTTGGCGTCGTTGCAATCAAGCGCTGTGCGGGACGGCGATGAATATGTCGTCAATGGTACAAAGATTTGGACCACGGATGGACAGTATGGCGACTGGATCTTCTGTCTGTTGCGCACCGATAATTCGGGCAGAAAACAAGAAGGCATTTCCTTTATTTGCATTGATATGAATACGCCGGGTATTACCGTGCGTCCGATTATCACGCTAGATGGGAACCACACGCTGAACCAAATTGAGTTTGAAGATGTGCGTGTGCCCGCTGAAAATCTTATCGGTGAAGAAGGTAAGGGCTGGACCTACTCGAAATATTTGCTTGGGCATGAACGTACGTCTTATGCCCATATCGCTGCCAAGCGTGAAAAGCTTGAGGGTGTGAAACAGGCGGCGGCCACTGTGCAGGTTGACGGAGAAACCTTGTGGGACGATGTGTCGTTCCGGGCGAAAGTGGGCGCGATTGAAACCGAGCTTGATGCGCTTGAGTTTACGTTGTTGCGCGCGATTGCGTCTCTGACCGAAGGGGATGCGCCGGGCGATGCAGCGTCTGCCTTGAAAATTTTGGCGACAGAAAACCATCAACATATTGATGAGCTTTTCATTGAGGTGCTGGGGGTTTACGGCGCGCCGTTTGATTTGGATATGTCTAATGCAGCGCTTGCGACCAATAGCCTGCAAGTCCCGCCTTATGCGTTTCCGATGATGCGGCAATATTTTGGGAACCGTGCGCAAAGCATTTACGGAGGCACCAATGAAATTCAGAAGAATGTGATTGCCAAGGCTGTATTGGGTCTTAGCTGATCCATTGGCGCATAAGATGATGAGTTGAGAGGGCGCTGTGAGGCGCCCTTTTGCTGTTATAGGCATATCGGTGGGGCGTGTTGCTTGGTAGGCTACGCAAAATGTTGTCGGTTAAAATTGGAGGACGTTATGGAAGCGAGTTTTTCAGGGGTTATTGCTTTTGGGTTTATGGCGTCCATGTTGCTGCTGGGGGTTGTGGCCCGGGCGCGATTGGGTTTTTTCCGTCGCTTGATGATCCCGGCGAGTTTGCTTGGGGGGCTGTTTGGGTTTCTGTTGATTTCAATCGGTTGGGGGCTTGGATTTGGACCGGAAGACTTCAAGCTTTTTACGCTGCATTTTTTCACCCTGAGTTTCATGTCTCTGTGCTTGACAGGGCCTGATGAAATGCCGGGCAAAGCACCCCCTGCTATTTTTCGCGGGGCGTTGTGGCTGAGTGTTATTTGGGTGATGTCGCTTTGCCTGCAAGCGCTTCTGGGTATTGGCGTGACGGATGTTATGGCCTTTTTCGGTGAGGGCGCTGGGATGAGCCCCTTCCAAGGGGCGATTATTGCCAATGGCTTTACGCAAGGCCCGGGTCAAGCGCTCGCCTATGGCTCGATCTGGGAACAGAGTTTTGGTTTGACTGATATTGTGAGCGTCGGACTTATTTTTGCGTCGCTTGGGTTTGCCGTTTCGTTTCTTGTTGGCGTGCCTTTGGCGCGGTGGGTTGCCTCTAAACGTGTGGCGGCGGGGCATGGGTCGCAGACGCTGCAAGCTGATGTGCTTTCGGGCATTCTACGGGCGGAAAATCGCGAGCCGGTGGGCAAATCGATTACGCATTCGGCTAATGTGGATACGTTGGCCTATCACATCGGGCTGTTGGGCTTGGCCTATGTGCTGACCTATTTCTACATCGAGTTTATGTTGAGTGTGACCGACGGCATGATGATGGGGAAAATGCCTGTCGCGACGTTCTTTAGTTACAATCTATTTTTCTTTCATGGGCTGGTGGTTGCGACGGTGCTGCGGTTGGTTCTCACTCGGCTTGGCTTGGCGCGCTACTTCGACACTGGTACGCAAAAGATGATCACGGGTACGGCGGTTGATTTTATGATCGTGGGCACTTTGATGAGCATACAGCTTTCGGTTCTTGCGGCGTATCTTGTGCCGATTTTGATTGTCGGTACGGTTGTTTCGCTCGCGACACTGGCTCTGTGTTTTTATTATGGGAGCCGTTCGGACTCCGAGTTGGGATTGTTACGCGCCCTGACGCTGTTTGGATGTTGCACCGGGTCGGCGGGCACGGGCTTGCTGTTGCTGCGTATTGTTGATCCAAAATTTAGCACGCCGATTGCCCGCGAACTCGCTCTTTTCAACATTCTAATTACGTTGCTCGCGGCGCATCTTTTGATGTTTATGATCCCAATTTTGCCGGAAGTGGGCTTGTTATTAGGGTCGGCTATCTATGCGGCGACTCTCGGCGCGGGTTTTGTGGCGATGCGGTTCATTAGGGCTTAGGTATTTGCTTTAATGATATTTCATTACATTTTTTCCTTGATATGAGCCATTCTTGAGCGAGAGGCGCTTAATCTAATACTAAAGGTTTTTCTTTATGCTGATTGAATAGACACTTCAATCTGCGCGAGTTTGTGCGCGTTTCTGGAAGGACATAGACGTGGGTTTTGTTAAGACCTTGAGTAATGCCTTTCTGGGTGGGGCGAGTGACGAACTAGCGACTAAGAATGAGCAAGTGTATGCATCAACCTTGGGGGAGGATGGTGTCGCGGCTTGTGTGGTGGATGACTTGGATGATGGCCTGGCCTTACAACACCAATTGGAAGCGCTGTTTGAAAAACCAGATGCGCTGCTGGCGGGCAATGTGCAGCTCATTGGGCTGGAAAAAGTGCGCAAGGCGTTGGGGGGTGACTGGGCACACCTTAAGGCTACTCTCTATATCGCGTTGGAAAATCTGGTGGCGGGTCAGTTACGTCCGCAAGACCGATACCTTCGGGTGGGAGAAGATAGTTTTCTGATCATCTTTTCTGAGGATGATGAGGTTTTTGTTTCTCAGGCGGTTGCCAAGATTGTTGGGAAGATGCGGGACCTTTTGATCGGTTCGGCTATTCACGACAATGGCGGCGTTGATATTCGGTCCATTATTGGGCGGTTGGAACAAGACGGTGACGGGGGCACTCTGTTTGCTCCTATTGAGACGCCTGTGGCAGTATCGGAGCCGCAAGCTGACACTGAAAAGATGAGCCCGGCTTTTAGGCAGCTGGGGGATGAGGTTGCTGTTCCAAAATTGCGCCGGGTCGTTGAGCGCAAAAGTGTGTCCTATGAAACGGTTTATGCACCCGTGTGGGATGCCTTTCATGAGGTGTTGTCCACCTATGCTGTGATTCCGATTGGTCACGGCCGGAACCCAAATGCACCGCTTTTGTTTGGCCATGATGTTTTGCCAGCAGGTGCGAGCGATGTTGAAATAGCTGAACTTGATATCAAACATCTCCAGATCATGTTGGAAATGATCGGCGAACTTTATGAAAATGAATTTGCGGTGTTTCTTGTCACCTCCGTTCATTTTAAGACGCTGTCTAATGGGGGGCTGCGGGACCGCTATTTGGCGCTGTGCCGCCAAGCTCCTGATTTCCTGCGCAAATACATCAGCGTGCAAATTGTTGGGGTGCCCTCACAAGTCCCTGAAAGCATTTTGACCCAGCGGGTTTCTTATCTGCGACCGTTTTTTGTGGGGGTCAATGTGCGCTTGTCCAGTCTGGACGTGAATGCGTTGACCTATGCCAGAAGCGGTGTGGGGGGGGTGACGTTTTGCTATCCGACAGACCCTGCTGAGATGCGGGCCGCGCCTGCCTTGATTAAGCGTCATGTGCTAGATCTATTGGCGCATAGGATTCGTTTGACCATTGAGCTTGTGCCCAATTTGGCTGTAGCTCAGCAGATGAAAGATTTGCGGGTGACCTATTTGACGGGAACGTGTTTTGGCGGGTTGATGGATACGCCGGACAATATGAAACGGTACCGGTTGGAGGATTTCGCGACCCCAAATTGAGGGCCGCGAAATATCTTCTTATAGGTTGAAGGTCTGCTTCCAGTTTGAGAAGAAGTCTTCGCGCTGATCTGGCGACCATTGAGGCGTGAACGTTTTATCGATTTTACGCATATGGTCTGCACCACTTTCATCCCACATACCCAAAGCGGTACCGACAGAAATGGCGACGCCAAGAGCTGCGGCATCGCGAATGGCGAGGCGTTCAATGGGCGTGCCGAAAATATCGGCTTGGATTTGCATCAACACATCATTGTCTGACGCGCCGCCATCAACCCTTAGAGCTTCTGGTCGGGTGAGATTGGGGGCGGCTAGATAGCAGGCATCGGTTGCTTCGCGAATACGACAGGCAAGGCCTTCCATCGTGGCGCGCATGATGTGCTCTTTTGTGGTGCCACGTGTGAGGCCGGAAATTTGGCCGTGGCGTGTGGGGTCATTGTGAGGAGAGCCTAGACCCTGCAAAGCGGGCAATACAGAGACACCGGCTGATGAAGGGGTCTGCGCCACGCTTTGAGTAAGGGCATCTAGGTCTGGGGCAAGTCCCAGAGAATTGGTGAGCCAATCAAACATGGCACCGGCTGTATAGACGAGGCCTTCGATGCAATAGGCGGTTTCACCTTCGTGGTGATAGGTCACCAGAGGATAGGTGCCCTCTACCAACATCAGTTCGCTGCCTGTGTGAATGTTGATGGCAGCCGAGGTGCCGTAGGAAATGGAGACATCACCGGCTTTTTTGGCCCCTTGGGCAATCATCGCGGCTTGCTGGTCGCCTAGGATGGCGCATAGAGGAACTTGTGCGCCGAAGACTTTTGAGCTTGTGGTGCCCAAAGCGCCCCAGCTGTCGGTTTGGGTCGGGAACATATCGATCGAAAGTTTTTGATGGTCGATCAGGTCTTGTAACCAGCCGTGGCTGAAGAAGTCATAATAACATGTTGCGCAGGCTTGAGACATGTCGGTGATGTGCTTTGCGCCGTCGGTGAGGCAGAAGGCGATGTAGCTGTCGACGTTACCCCAACATAATTCACCGCGCTCCATACGGGCGCGGCCATCTTCCACATTGTCTAGGATTTGCTCAAGCTTGCAGGCAGCTGTGGGCGGAGCGACCATGAACCCTTGGGCGACTAATTCATCTGCTCGTGCTGCGCCGCGCATGTCTTGCCAACTGACCATGGGGCTTAGAGGCAGCCCGGTTGCCCGTTCCCAGATCATCGCACTTGTGCGCTGACCTGTAATGCCAATGCCGTCAAGCCCGGAGGGGCCAATGCCTGCCTGCTTGAACGCTTGCTCAATGGCGGCTTTGGTTCCTTGCCAAATGTCTAAGCCATTTTGTTCCACATAACCCGGCTGTGGGTAGGACATGGCGCAAGGCATCGCACCTGTGCCCAGAATGGCGCCACTGGCTGAGAAGATGATGGCGCGGACACTTGTCGTGCCCGCGTCAATAGCAAGTATCGTATTATGCATCGGGCAATAATACTCCTGGGTTCATGAGGTTGTCAGGATCGAGAGTGGCTTTAAGGGCGCGTAAAAGAGCAACGCCGCCTGCGCCAAGATCATGTTCAAGATAGTTTTTACGCACGCGGCCAATGCCGTGGTGGTGGGCAACGCTGCCGCCTTGTGCAGCTGTTGCTTCCATGATGGCTTTCCAGCCTGCATCATAGACCTGGGCCATATCTGCACTGTCCTCGGGGCGACCTGCAAATGTGAAGTAGAGGTTCAATCCATTTGCGTAGCCGTGGGAGGAGTGTGCGGATGCGTTGAGCATGTTTGGCAATTCCTTGAGGGCTGCGATGGCGGCGTCATAGACATCGCCGATGCGGTCCCAATTGGCTGAGATTTCTACCGTATCAAGAATGATGCCGTTATCAAGAAATTCAGTCCATGTGGGCACGTGATTGCGTTGGTCTAACCAGCGGGTGACGGCGGCGGTGTCTGCTTTTTCAAGGTTGTACTGGGTGGCAATTTTTTCGATGGCGGCAAGTTCAACGTCGACGCGGGCCGTCGGGCCTTCGTGCACCATGATCAACATGCCGATGTCCTCACGGGCTTGATCGGGGAAGTTCCGTTTGGCTTCGCTGGCATCATATTGACGCATCACAGGGGGACGCCAGCCGGACTGTAAAATTTCACGTTGGAAATCGAAGCCTTTTGGAAGGTCTGCAATATGGTAGGCGGTGTGGGTGACTTTTTCAGCCTTGCGTAGAATTTTGAAGGTGACTTGGGTGATGACGCCCATGGTGCCTTCGCTGCCCAGCAAGATGTGGCGCAGATCTGGGCCTGCGGCTGCGCGGGGGCCTTTGCCAGTGTTGATGATGGTGCCATCGGGGAGGACAGCTTCAATGGTGTAGATGATGTCTTCGATGTTGCCATTGGCGGTTGAATATTGACCAGAGGCGCGCGTGGCAACCCAGCCGCCGACGCTGGAAACGGCAATGGACTGTGGCCAGTGGCCGATGGTGAAGCCTTTTTCGGCAACTAGATTTTCGGCTTCCAAGCCATTGCGACCTGCTTGGAAAGTCACCAGAAGGTTTGTCTCATCAAGAGAGATCATTTTTGTCATCTTGCCCATGTCGAGCAGAACTTGGTCGGCTGATGTTTGAACGCCGCCGCACACGCCACTGCCCAAACCGAAAGGGACGAGGGCGGTGCCTGTTTTACGGCAAAGCTTGACCACGTCGGATACTTCTTGGGTGGTGTGGGGTTGCACGACACACAAAGGACTTGGGTTTTTATTGTCTTGGTGATCGGCAAGCCAGCTGCGCATCCAATAATCATGACGGCGGGAGTCGCGTGTGGCGTCGTCTGTCAGTACTTGGTCGGCGCTCAATGTGGCTGCCAATTGTTTTACGATATCGCTCATCAGGGTGTCCTTCGATAACTGGGGCGGGGAGGGAAATTAAGAGGTGGATGCAACATTGGTCATGTTGTCAGCATGACGTTTTTCACAGTGTTGAATTTGATTGGCTTGTTCTTTTGGCGTCCACCCCAGCAAGGGGGACATGGCGCTGGCCATCACAGCAAGGTCTGGGAGACCCGCTTTGGGGGCAAACCATGCGCGTGCTGTCCGGCGCACCCATACGTCTTCCAGCGTTAGGGCGCCTTCATGGGTCACGGCGTGTTCGGCTTCCGCGCGTAGAGGGTTTGGGGCTGAGGCAATTTTTTCTGCTTCATTGCCATATAGCTCTGCCAAACGGAGAGCTTGGGCGGGTGTGCAGGTGGAGAGAAGTTTGGCCATGATGTCCTCAACGGATTGAGGGCCCTCGCCGCCGGGTAGCGGCGTGGTGGCTGTGATGCACGGTTTCGCGGTGAGGCCGAGTGTTTTGACACATTGATCGACAATGCGCTCTGCCATTTTTCGGTACGCTGAAAGTTTGCCGCCTGCGATGATGAGTACGCCGCCCGGGCCTGTCCAAATTTCGTCTTTGCGGGAAATGTCGGATGGCTTTTTGCCCGGCTGGCTGATGAGAGGGCGGGTGCCTGACCACAGCGACGTAATGTCGTTGTGGGTGAGTGGGTCAACCCGCAGGGCTTTGTTGGCGGACTGTAAAAGATAATCGATGTCGGCGGTTTCAACGTGAGGCCAATAGTGCGTTTTCTCGTAGAAGGTGTCGGTGGTGCCGATGTAGGTGAAGCCGTGGCGGGGGACAGCGAAGACGCTGCGCTTGTCGAGCGCTTGAATGATCAAGGTGCCATTTACCGGTGCTACTGCGTGGGGCACAACGATATGGATGCCCTTGGTTAGTGTGAGTTTCGGCGTTTGTGTGTCATCTTCAAGGGCGCGAATAGCATCTACCCAAGGCCCGGCTGCATTGATGAAGAGCTTGGCTCTTACGCTGGCTTCAAATGTTTCACCGTCAAGTGTGCTGGACACACGGGCGGCGATAGCGCGGTCATTCTCCATTTCAAATGACGTGACTCGAGCATAGTTGAGCACGTCTGCGCCCGCCGCTTTTGCGGCGCGAATATTGGCGACGGTTAGGCGCGCGTCATTGGTGAGAAATTCCGGATAGAGAACCGCGCCAGAGAATGGGTCTGTGTTGGCGGCTGGTTCTTGCTGGGTGAATTCTTTTTTGTTGAGGACTTGGTGTTTGTCCTCTGCGGGGACTTTGCCCAGTTTTTCGAAGGCCCACATGCCCGCGCGCAATTTGGCAATGCCTGCGGCGGAGGTGGCGGGCAAAACAAATTGCGTTTTGCGGGCCAGATGGGGCGCGATGCGGCGTAAAATTTGACGCTCGGAGGCTGCCTCTCTGACTAAAGGAATGTCGCCTTGGGGCAGGTAGCGCAAGCCACCGTGGATCATTTTTGAGGAGCGGCTCGACGTGCCTGTGGCGAAGTCCTGTGCCTCGACCAAGGCGACGGACAGGCCTCGTTCTGCTGCATCGCGAGCAATACCTGCCCCGGTGATGCCGCCGCCAATGATGACCACGTCATAGGTGGTAGTATTCCACGTGGAGAAGGCGCTGGCGCGGTTGCGCATATCAAGGGCGTGATCGCTCATAAAACTCTCAAATTAATGGGTTTGGGATGAAAATACATTCTGGGGTAGACGTTACGCGCATTACCAATAATGTGGTAATGAGTAATTGGAATGACCCTATGAGGGCGATTTTGGGTGAAAATTGATGGAAATCCGGCATTTACGGCATTTTGAGGCGGTTTTTCGGCTCGGCAGCTTTGTGCGGGCGGCGGAAGACATGGGGCTTACCCAGTCTGCTTTGAGCCGGAGCGTGAAAACCTTGGAAGACGAGCTGGGGGAGCGGCTGTTTGATCGCACAACCCATGAGGTGTCGCCCACACCTGTGGCGGAGAAATTGATCCGCCATGCGATGGATGTTTTGGGGGCGATGTCGGCGTTTCGTGAAGAAGCGTTGGCGGGGGGCGAGGGCAGCGAGGGGCTGGTGCGCGTGGGCGCGGGGCCTTACCCCGCACAACCTTTATTGACCTCTGCGATTGAACAATTTGCAGTGCAAGCGCCCAAAGCGCGGGTGACAGTGAGCATGGGGCGTTCGGCCAGTTTGTTGGATGGGTTGGTTCAGCGCGACTTGGACTTGGTTGTCTGTGATGTGTCTAAGTATGCTCAAAGTGCATACGCTGATGAGATTTCTGTGTTGCGGTTACCACCAGAGCAATTGGTTTTGATATTTGCTTCTGAACATGAAATTGGATTGGGGGCGTTGACCTCTGACCGGTTGGCGTCTGTGCCTTGGGCGCTTCCCACACCGTCACCGGCAGCGGTGGGTCTGTTGGCAGCCCCGCTTGCCCGCGCTTTGCAGGCGGGTTTATTTCCGGCCTATCAAATTGAAACCACGGCGGCGTGCTTGGATTTGGTGCGGGCAGGCATTGCGGTGTCTGTGGTGCCGATATCTTTGGCGCGGCAGGCCAAAGCTTATGGCGGCATTGGGTTTCGTAGTCTCAACAAAGCCTCTGCAACGAATGACGGCATTCATTTTTTGAAGGGCAAAACACAAAGCGCCCTCGTGAGGCGCTTTGTGAAGGCTGTGCGCCGACGGGCGCAAGAGTTGGTTAGTGACGCTTGATGGGCTCAGGCTGTTTGGTCGGATGAGCGTGCCGGGCTGATGCGGGTGAACACATAGCCTGCAACTGCACCCGCTACGCCTTGCATGAGCAAGCCTGCCATTGTGCGGGCGCCTGCAATTGGCATAAGGCCAAGGGACGCTTCCATAATCAGCAAAGTGGCAATGACAGCGACAAAGCCTGCAACACCGTAAACGAGCCACCGAAGAGATGGGGCGAGCTTGGTGACGTAAATGGCGATGAAAAATGCGATCAACAGTCCAATTCCCATGATGCCACCATAGAGAGGGCCCATGCTGATCATGTCGAAGAGGGACGTGGAGATATTATCGCTAAGGGAGACCGGGGTTGGCACCGGAAGGGCGTTGAGTACAAATTGTGTGTGGAACAAGCTGCCCAAGATAATTACTGCAAGGAGGGCCACCAAAAATGCGCCGAGTTGTATGCCGAACTTTTTCATTATGTGTTCCCTCTTGATTTCTATTCTTGAATTCCGATCTTCTAAGGTAAGCTGAGTTAGATATAAGAACAAGATGGCACTTTTGGCTTTATTTGTAGTCGGGTGTATTGAATCTTCGAAAGATGACCATGAGGAGAAACACTATGGCTGGTTTAAGTCAGACGTTGAAACAATTCGCAGTCGGTGGGTTGCTAGGTGCGGGTGCTTTATGGGTAGGGCTGGCTGGCGTGATGTCGGAAGCTTCTGCCGCCTCTGCCTATCAGGTTGAAGTGATTGAAACTGAGGTGGATTATCCGTGGGGCATTGCTTTTCTCCCCGATGGATCTTTGTTGGTGACGCAGCTCAATGGTCAATTGCGGTTGATTAAGGACGGCACCTTGGTAGAGGCGCCGATTGCGGGCGTGCCTGAGGTGTTCTTTGAAAGCCAAGGCGGCTTGTTTGATGTCGTGCTGCATCCTGACTTTGGGGAGAACCAATTGGTCTATCTTTCCTTTGCAGCAGGTACGCCAGACTCAAATGGGACGCGGGTTGTGCGGGGTCGGTTTGATGGCACTGCCTTGCAAGACGTTGAGATGATTTTTGACATAGAGCGTAAGAAAGACACGTCGGTGCATTACGGCGGGCGGATGGCGTTTGATAAAGATAATCATTTGTTCCTCACTCTGGGGGATGGTTTTGATTACCGGGAAGAAGCGCAAGACCTGTCTAATCTGTTGGGGGCCATTGTGCGCCTTGATGATGATGGCTCTGTACCCGTGGGTAATCCCTTTATTGGTCAAAAGGGCAAGCAGCCGATGATTTGGAGCTACGGGCACCGTAGTCCCCAAGGCCTATTAGTTGCGGCAAATGGTCAGATCTTTATGCATGAACATGGCCCTCAAGGCGGCGATGAGATCAACTTGATCGAGCCGGGGCAAAACTACGGCTGGCCGATTGCGACATATGGGATTGATTATTCTGGCGCGGCGATCTCCCCTTACCAAGAATATGAAGGCACTGTGCAGCCGATTAAGTATTGGGTTCCCTCCATTGCACCGTCTGGTTTTGCCCTTTACGAAGCGTCTCTTTTTCCCGAGTGGCAAGGTGACTTCTTCGTAGGCGGCCTTGTGCCGGGTGATTTACGCCGGATTGAAATGGAAGACGGCAAGGCGATTGGCGAGGAAATCCTTCTGGCCGAAATTGGTGAGCGGGTACGTGATGTCCGTGTGGCTCCAGATGGGTCGCTCTACGTTTTGACCGACGGGGAAGACGGACGCATTTTGCGGCTAGTGCCAGCCAAGAAATAGATACCTTAGGGGTAGATCTGATGTCTGGATGGAATTATGGAGCTTGAAACAATCTAGTCATTGGGTGTGTTTAAGGAGACAATAAATTGGATGCATTGCAAAGATTGATTGGTCAAACTGTAGAGCGCATTGCCGGAGTGCTAGTTGAGGGGCGGGTGGATTATATTCAAGTCATATTCGCCGATGGGACCAATATGAGTATACTTAATCCATATATTTATGACGGCGCCGACGTATTTACTGTTTCTAAGGTCAAAGTCCGTGATGCTTGTGAAACTGATGAGCTTCTTTCTATTAGATTCGAAAACAACAAAGTATTGCAAGTCGATATGACAGATGATGCATTTGTTGGGCCGGAGGCAATTGTTTTGGTACGAGAAGGCGAGCCTACTGTGGTGTGGAACTAACCTTGTTGTAGAGCTTTGTTTCATTTTGGGTAGCGATGGGCACTCTGTGCAAACGGGGAGGAATGACATTAGCGCCCATCGCGACGGCATTGACCCTATTTGGGAGCCTATGCCAAGAAAATGGATGTTTATGGGACATCCACCTCTCTTCTAAACTCACCGTTTCAATAAATGGGCCGGTTTTGACGCTTGGGCGCCTTGAGCGGGAAGTAGGGGGCAGATTGGTTTCTCGCTTGCTCTTGGAGGCCCGCACGGGTACACCGCTCCTATGAGCCCTCCATTATTACATCTTAAAAATATTCACCTCACCTTTGGCAGCACTCCCTTGATTGAGGGGGCTGAGCTTGCTGTGTCGCGCGGCGACCGCATTTGCCTTGTTGGACGGAATGGGTCTGGTAAGTCGACATTGCTCAAAATTGCTGCAGGTGCGATTACGCCGGAGAGTGGCGACCGGTTTGTACAGCCGGGCACCACCATTCGTTATTTGCCGCAGGAGCCGGACTTGTCGGGCTATGACAGCGTGTTGGACTATGTCGAAGCAGGGCTGGCGCCGGGGGATGATCCCTACCGTGCGACCTATTTGCTGGAGCAGGTGGGCCTGACTGGCACAGAAGATACGCAGAATTTGTCAGGGGGGGAGGCGCGCCGAGCCGCGATTGCCCATGCGCTTGCACCCGAGCCAGACATTTTGTTGCTCGATGAGCCGACCAACCATTTGGATTTGCCTGCGATTGAATGGCTGGAAAAAATTCTCAAAGGCTTGCGGACAGCGTTTGTTTTGATCAGCCATGACCGTCGGTTTTTGGAAACTCTTTCGCGCCAAACTGTTTGGATTGACCGGGGGGTTACGCGCCGGATTGACCGTGGGTTTGCCCATTTTGAAGAATGGCGTGATGAGGTGATCGCAAAAGAAGAAGCGGATCGCCACAAGTTAGACCGTAAATTGGTCGCCGAAGCCCATTGGATCACTTACGGCGTGACTGCGCGACGTAAACGGAACCAAGGGCGGTTACGTAAACTCCATGCCATGCGGGATGAAAAGAAGAACCAGCGCAAGCAATTGGGCACCGTCAAATTTCAAGTTACTGAGGCGGGTAATTCTGGTCGTAAAGTGATGGAAGCTGAAGAGATTTCCAAAAGCTATGATGGCCGAACCATTGTGAGTGATTTTTCAACCCGTATTTTGCGCGGGGACCGTGTGGGTATTATCGGGCAAAATGGTGCCGGTAAAACGACCTTGCTGAATATGCTCACGGGCGCTTTGAAGCCCGATAGCGGCACCATTAAGCTGGGCACTCAGCTTGAAATGGTGACGCTGGACCAGCGGCGCGATATGCTTAAGCCAGATTGGACAGTGGCGGATGCGCTGACCAATGGGGCTGGAGATTTTGTCGAAGTGGCGGGGCAACAAAAACACGTTGTCAGCTACATGAAAGACTTTTTGTTTTTGCCTGAACAGGCACGTACGCCTGTGACTGTTTTGTCGGGCGGGGAACGGGGCCGGTTGATGCTGGCGCGGGCTCTTGCGCGGCCTTCCAACCTATTGGTGCTCGATGAGCCGACCAATGATTTGGATTTGGAAACCCTAGACCTGTTGCAAGAAATGCTGGCGGAATATGCAGGCACCGTTTTGCTGGTAAGCCATGACCGTGACTTCTTGGACCGGGTGGCAAGCTCGGTGATCGTTGCAGAAGGTGACGGGACATGGGGTGAATATGCGGGCGGCTACAGTGATATGTTGGCGCAACGCAAAGCCAATCCATTGCTTGAGGGCGTTTCTGAGGAAACCAAAAGCGGTTCTGGAACTGGTATTTCGGGCGCGGAAATCAAGAAAAAACAAGGTGCGGGCCGGACGCGCAAAATGACGTTCAAAGACAAACATGCTTTGGAAGTTCTGCCTGGCGAGATTGAAAAGCTGGAACAGTCGATTGTGGCTTTTGAGGCGAAATTGGCGGATGCTTCCTTTTTCACCAAGGACCCTGATGGATTTGAAAAAACCATGAAGGGTCTTGGCAAGGCACAAGAGGATCTGGCGACATCTGAAGAAAGATGGTTGGAGCTGGAAGCTGTGCGTGAAGAGATCGAAGGCTAGGGTCTTTAGGCTTTATTGACTTAAAAAGGGGACGCCGCAGCGTCCCCTTTTTTGTTGAGTGGATTTTCACTCGTTTAGTCGTTTGAAACGATCTGCCAACTACCATCATTGCTCTGACATGCCGTTCCGTATGCTGCTTCGCTGTTGCCATCGATATAGATGGTTTGTTCAAACTCGCGGCAATAGCGGCCTTGTGAACTACGTCCATCACGGATGGATGTTACAGCGCCTGATGCACGGCCTTCGCTCCAGTAAACGGTTTCACCGATGGGTGCTGAGGTGGCCACAATTTGAGCCTGCTCATGGGCCCGTTGTTGGGTTTCGCTCAAGGCATCTAAGAGAACAAAGGCGATAGCGGTGAATGCAAGCCATTTCCACGCATCATTGTCTCTATTGTGATAGCCGTAACCTGCATACCAGTGGCCATAAGGACGGTGAATGACATAGTTGCGATAGTGACGTGAGCGGCTGTGTGGAATGTGGCCGTAGTGACGTGGATTGTAGTGGCGCACGTTGAAAGAACTGTTGCGGTGGTGGCGGTTGTAGTTCTTGTAATGCGGTGCACGTTTGGCATGGGCCCCACGGTAGTGTTTGCCGCCCCGATTGTTCCATTTTTTGGCGTTGTGTTTGTTCCAATTGTTGTTGGCGTGCTGTTTGTGGTTTACGCCTTTTTTGTTTTTCCAGCCGTTGCCGTTTTTCCAACCATTGTTGTTTTTCCAGCCGTTGCCATTCTTCCAGCCATTACCGTTTTTCCAGCCGTTTTTGTTTTTACCATTATGATTGGCGGCGTGCTGTTTGCCTTTGCCGTTTTTGTGATTCTTGGCGTTATGGTTTTTGGCATTACCATTTTTCCAACCGTTGCCATTTTTCCAACCGTTGTTATTTTTCCAGTTTTTGGATTTATGGTTTTTGTGGATGGCCTGTTTGTTGGCTTTGTGCTTCCCATTATGCTTACGAGCATTCTGGTTTTTCCACGACTTGTTGTGGTTGTTTGCTTTCAGGCTTTTCGGGCCATGCCGCTTCTGATTGGCGTTCTGGTTCTTCTGATTCTTATTGCGCTTTTGATTTTTGGTGACCCCTTGATTTTTAGGGCCTTTGTTGTTCTTTTTAGCCTTCTTATTGGCCTTATTGTTTTTCTGTTGTTTCTGGGCTTTGTGATTTTGCTGCGCATTGCCCTGTTGATTTTGGGCGTTATTGGCATTTGGGTTCGGGGAGTTGTGTTTCGCGTTTGCCGCAGAGATCACCATCGGATTGAAGGTAAGGCTGGCGACTAAAACGGCGACACTAAACTTCTTCGTGGCGTCTATGAACATCTGCGTTCTCCTGTCGAGCTCGTAATCGGGGGGCATCGAGCGTTGTACGCATTTCAGTCTATTTAAGATGAACGAAAGCTGACCACGACTGTCAGGTTTCGTTGTTCTTCGGCTGGCGGGGATTTTATTGTTCTATCCCTTTGTATTTTCTTCTGTATTTTTGTTTCATCTTTTCTACTATTTTCTTTGAACGGAAGAGATTGGGGAGGCCTGAGGAGGCGTGTTGAGTTGACAGAGGGCGCGCGCCACCTGAAATGACACAATTCTGTGCGGTAAAGGGCCTATGAGAGTGCATTATGGATAAGACTGTTTTTACCTATGCCTCGAGTGATGATGGGGCGATGCGACGGCTCTTCATTCGCACTGTTGAGGTGGTGACGGGGCGGCGCCATTTGGAACGGCTCTACACTGAGTATCGATCTCGTCCTGCCCCACGGCCTGCATTCTTTGATGCAGCGGTACGCACATTAGATTTGACGCTAAACCTCGACCAGACGGCTCTGCGCGCAATTCCTCAAAGCGGGCCGGTGGTGTTGGTGGCGAACCATCCCTTTGGCGTGTTGGACGGAATTGTGATGTGCCACCTGATCTCTCAAATACGCCCGGACTTTCGCGTGTTGGCGAATTCTGTTTTGTGGAAAGCAGAAGAAATGCAGAGCTGCTTGTTGCCGATTGATTTTTCGGTGAGCAAGGAGGCGCTGCGGACTAATGTGCGTTCCCGGCAAGACGCGCGGCGCTTTTTGGAGCAGGGGGGCGCTGTTGTTGTGTTCCCGGCAGGGGCGGTTTCGACGACCCCGTCGTTTTTTGCCTCTCAAGCGCAAGACCAACGGTGGGGCACTTTTACAGCACAATTGGTGCGCCGGGCTAAAGCGCCGATCGTACCGCTTTATTTTGAAGGCCAGAACAGCGCGTTATTTCAATGGGCAAGTCATTTACACGAGACGCTGCGCCTCGCCCTTTTGTTTCGGGAGGTGAAAGAGCGCATTGGGACGCGGCTTGGGGTGCGTATTGGCCAGCTGTTGCCGTACGAAGAGCTCGCGTCATGGGGTGAGCCGCAAGAGATGATGGACCGTTTACGGGACCATACGTATCAGCTTGGAGAGGGGCCTCCCTAAGACCGGGGCGATGGACGGGCGAGCTGTGACAGGCAGCCCTGCATTGAGGTGCCCATATTTTCTAGCAGTGCGGGGAAGAAATTTTCTGACAAACCGAGATTGGCCCCTAGGGGGTCGAGCTGTGAGAACTGGGCGGGTGTGCCGACAAAATATTTCCGCGTGGCTTGTTGATCGAACTCGGGTTCCAGGAATACGCAAAACCTTGGCAATGCGTGTGCTTTAGTGCGCAGGGCGTTGAGGGCTTTGGGGCCGATGCTGAGGTCTGGACGTAAGTTGACGATGCCTTGGGCCTGCAAACCATATCTGTGTTCGAAATATTGATAAGCGCTGTGGAAGGTGAAATAGGGACGATCCTGAAGCTGCGGCAGTTGCTCGGTTAATTGCGCATCAATCTTTTGTAATTTCTCTATGAGGTCCTGCGCGTTTTGTGTGTAGAGGGCCGCGCGGGAGGGGTCGAGTGCGGCAAGTTTTGTTGCCATTGCCTGAATGATCAAAATAGCATTGTCGGTATCAAGCCAGATGTGGGGGTCCACTGCCTCTATATGTGGCGCCAAGTCGATTTGATCGCTTTGGTGGTCGTGGCGAGCTTGGGCTGGGAGCAGCGTGAGGCCGGGGGTGTCGAGCAGGCGGATATGTTCAGCCTGTGGCGCGATGTTCTTAAGCGGGCGGGCGAGGAAGGGCTCTAGCTCTTCGCCAATCCAGAACACTACTTGGGCTTCACTTAGGCGCTGAGCGTCGGAGGGGCGCATGACATAGTCGTGGGGAGATTGGCTGGGGCGCACCAGAATATCAGGTGTGCCGGTTCCTTTCATGACCGATGCGGCGAGCGCATAGACAGGTGCAATGGAGGTCACGACTTTGAGCTGAACTGGGGCGAGCTGACTTGGGGCGCGTTGCGAGGCGAGAGCTGGGGAGGCCAGCAGCACGAGAAAAGTGAGCACAACAGGCAGGTGCGTGAAGCGGGCAAAGGGATTTGAGCGAAATAAGCAGGGCATTTGATATCCAATACTGAGGGAGTGTTGTTATATTATAACTTTTCGTAGAGTGCAAATGCCCAAAGCCTGCTTTTTGTGATGTGAATTCCTTATTTTGCGCGCGTAATGACGTGATCTCAATAGCTTCATTACCCGACGTTAAGGTGTGTTGTCTAAAATGATCGGACTATTCAACTTCATTTGGATGGGTTTCGACATTAGCTGTATGTGGAACCTTCCTTAGAGACTGGACCCGTCGCGTGAAACCGCACGTCGTATTTGTGGATGAGGATCTGACAGTGTTGGATCGGCTGCGCCAGCAGTTGATGCCGCAAGCTGACGCGTGGGGCATGATCTTTGCGCCGGGCGCGGAAGATGCGCTGATGGTGCTTGAAGACAAGCCGGTCGATGTTGTTATTAGCCGTAGTAATCTTTCAGGTATGGGCGGTGTGCGCTTGTTGGAACGTGTGCGTTCTTTGCAGCCGCGTGCCAGCCGTATCTTGATGGGCGGCGCTGATCTGAAAGATCAGGTGGTGTCGGTTGTCGGGCCTGTGCACCAAGTGGTTGATGGCTCTGATATTGAGTCCATTACAGATTGTTTGGACCGATTGTTGCGGATGCAGGCGACGTTGGACCGGCCGAAGTTACGGCAATTGGTGAGCGGCGTTGAGACCCTGCCCAGTCCTTCTGATGCCTATTATCGGCTTATCGATTTGTTGGAGCGAGAGGACGCTGGCGTAAAAGAAGTGGGTGAGCTGGTGTCGCAGGAAATTGCGATGTCTGCGCAGCTGCTTAAGTTGACGAACTCGGCGATGTTTTCTTTGCCAACTCCTGTCACGCATGCGGCCCAAGCCGTTCAAGTCCTTGGCTTTGATGTGGTGCGCCAGGTTGCGCTTATGGCGGGCGTGTTTGAACTGTTTGAGGGCGCGCCAGAGGTACAGAAAAATATTACACGGTTGGGACAAAACAGTCTGGGCATTGGTCAGTTGTGCGGTGAAATTGCCCGGATGGAGAATTTACCCAAGGACGTGGTCGCGCAAGCTGAGTGTGCGGGTTTGATGGCGCATCTTGGGATGCTGCTGTTGCTTTCTGAATATGGGGATCAATATTTAGAGACGTTGAAGCTGATAGACGACGAAGGTGTCAGTATCATTGAAGCGGAGCGGATGGCTTACGGGGCCTCTCATGCGGAGGTTGGGGCTTACTTGCTTGGCCTATGGGGCTTTTCCACACCGATTGTTGAGGCGGTGGTGTTTCATCATGAACCCCAGCTTCTACAAGGCAAAGAGTTGAGCGCGAGCGGGGTTCTTCATGCCGCGCAATTCTTGGCCACGCCGCGTGCGGTGAAAGCAGGCTCTAGCCAAGAGATTGCTGCGATGCTGAGTGAGGGGGTCAATGTCCCCTACTTTGAAGGGCTTGGTCTTACCCACCGCCTTATTGCGTGGCGTCAAAAAGCAGATGAGATGCGCACAGCGGGCACGTTACGCTAATAGGTCCGCGACCAAACTTCATTCCCTTTACATGTGCTAGTATTGCGAAAGACATCAAACGCTGCTACCGGTTGATGATCACTTTCTTTGATATATTGTCTTGGCCTTACCGACCGGGATTTGGTGACTGGAACTTGTTGCATGGGTGCGAAGAAAAAACACTACGAGAAGATCTACAAAGACTTCACGGCAGATATTTCTAAGACATTTGATTGTGGTCGATTTTGTGCTCCGCTCAATGGTGGGGAACCTGTTTGTTGTGACCATGGCCACGCAATCCCTGCTGCTTCACCGGCTGAATGGAAGGTGATGAAAAAGCGGACCGATATGTGGACGCGCCACAAGCCGGTTGATGACCCTCAGGCCATGAAAGAAGTGCAGGAAATTGAAGAGACCTGCCGCGCCATTGTGTGCAAGGGCGCGCGCCACTGTGAACGCGATAATAGATTGATGGCGTGCCGGTCGTTTCCGTTTTTTCCTTATATGACAAAAGAGGGTGATGTTGTTGGCCTCGCCTTTTATTGGGGCTTTGCGGACCGGTGTTGGGTGATGTCCAATTTGCATATTGTGGAAAAGAAATACGCCAAACAATTTACAGCCGCCTATGAAATGCTGATCTTTGCGGATGAAGGCGAAAAGCTTGCTTTCATGGAGCAGTCGGCCAACATGCGGCGGATTTATTCTCGCAAAAAAGAACCTATCCCGTTGATTGGGCGCAAGGGTGAGTTCTTGCAAGTTCTGCCAAAATCAGGCGGTAAAATTGTGCCGGCCGACCCCGCTGATTATCCCAAACATGGGCCCTATGTCTCGGATGAGGCGTATGAAGCGGCTGTGGCTGAGGCGTTGGAAATTTACGGTCCTGGGGAGCCTTGGGACTGAAGTGGCGTTCAATTTGCTGTTTGCCCTTTCTAGAACCGTGCTCTTGCCGAAAAATCATCAAAAAAAGTTGAAAAAGCGGAGAAACAGTACGGTAAATGCTTGGCGTTTGCCGCGTTTCGATGTGTAATCCGGCCAAAGGCGCATTAGGCGCTATCAAAAGAATCGACACTAGGGAGTGCTTCATGAGTGAAACTGCGTCTGGGCTAGAATGGCCTGTTATGTCTATGGCTGATGCCGATGCCTTCATTACGGCTCCGGGTACCCCTCTGGAAACAGAAGAGATGGTTATTCGCGGCACAAAGATGCGGGTTTGGAAAGAGGCTCCTGCGTCTTTGCGTGCATTGCTAGAGATCAGCCGTGGGCACGGCGACCATGTTGCAGTTGTCTATGAAGGCGAGCGGATTACTTATAAAGATCAACACCGGGCAATCGCTAAATTGGCGCATGAGTTGGTAACAACTTACGGCATCAAAAAGGGCGACCGCGTTGGTTTGGTGATGCGGAACTATCCTGAATGGCCGATGATTTTTTGGGCTGCGACGTCAATTGGCGCGATCATTGTGCCTTTGAACGCGTGGTGGACTGGCGCTGAGCTTGAATATGGCTTGAACGATAGTGGATGCCGTTTGGTGTTTGTTGATACCGCTCGCGCCCGCAGCTTAGCAGAGCACGCCGACAATTTGACCGCTTGCGAGCACATGGTTGTTGTGCGCGGAGAAGATGATCTTTCGCCGCATTTAGTGCGTTGGGAAAAATTGGTTGCGGCACCGGGAACTTATGGTGAGCTGCCAGACATTGATGTGCCTGAGTGTGAAATTGCTTCAGAAGATGATGCGACGATTTTTTATACATCTGGTACGACAGGCAAGCCTAAGGGTGCGCTGGGTACACACCGCAATATTCTGAGCAATGTGATGGGCCTTATGTCTATCGGCGCACGGGCGATGATGCGTCGGGGCGAAATGCCGACACCTCCTGATCCAGATGCACCGAAAACAGGCATGCTTTTGTCTGTGCCGTTGTTCCACGTGACGGGGTGTCATGCGATATTGTTGGGCACGACCCTTCAAGGAAATAAATTGGTGATCATGCATAAGTGGGACGCCTTGCGTGCCATGGAGCTTATTCAAGACGAAAAGCTTGCAAGCTTTGGCGGCGTGCCCGCAATGGTTTGGCAAGTGCTTGAGCACCCTCGCTTTAAAGAGTTTGACCTGTCCACTGTTGAAAGTATTGGCTATGGCGGCGCGCCGAGTGCCCCTGAGCTTGTGGCCCGGATGAAGGAAGAATTTCCTAATGTTTCAGCTGCAAATGGATATGGGCTGACTGAAACCTCTGCTGCCATTAGCCAGAACTCTGCTGAGGATTATTTCAACCGTCCTAACAGTGCTGGCGTGCCAACAGCTGTGACCGATGTGCGCATTGTGGGCGACAATGGCAAAGACTTGCCGATTGGTGAAATCGGTGAGCTTTGGGTGCGTGGGCCAAATGTTGTTAAAGGCTATTGGAACAAACCTGAAGCGACGGAAGAATCATTCGGCGGCGGTTGGTTCCGCACAGGTGACTTGGTGAAAACGGATGAGGAAGGCTTCCTCTACATTTTGGACCGGGCTAAAGACATGCTGATCCGTGGCGGTGAGAACGTCTACTGCGTTGAAGTTGAAGATGCGCTTTACAGCCATGATGATGTGATGGATGCAGCCGTTGTGGGTATTCCTCACAAGATTTTGGGCGAGGAAGTTGGCGCGATTGTGCAAGTGGTCGCAGGCTCCAAGCTTACAGAGGAATCTCTGCAAGCCCACGTGGGTACTGCACTTGCTGGCTTTAAAGTGCCAATCAAAATTGAATTCCGCAATGAGCCTTTGCCGCGTAATGCGAACGGCAAGATCGTTAAACGCGATTTGAAGGTTGAGTTCTTGGCTAACATTGGCCGCTCGGAAGCTTAAGCTTTTTGACACTCTCAAAACAAAGGCCCCACCAATTTGGTGGGGCCCTTTTTGTGACCCACGTCTTGAACTCTAATCGCCTAACGCCAGCGCATCATCCGCGTTGAAGCTGATCCATACCTTTGTACCTTGCTCAAAAGCTGACGAGCGAATGCGGGTGTCGTTTGATACTTCAGCCATGATGCGGGTGCCTGCAACATCCACAAATACATTTGAATAGCCGCCGTAGTAGGCGATGTCCGTCACAGTGCCTTGCGTCATCAAGAGATCGGCGGCGGTCGGTTTTTCAATGTCGATGTTTACTTTTTCAGGGCGGATGGCCAGAGAGACCGGGCCTAAGGTTTCTCCCCAAATTTCCATCGTGCCAAATGGCTCGACCGTGGCGTGTACTTTTTCTTCTGTCTGGGAGGCCGTGGCTGTGCCGTCAAAGAGATTAATCTGGCCAATGAAATCGGCAACGAAGCGGCTGTTTGGATCTTCGTACAATTCTTCTGGGGTTGCGATTTGGCGCACAGTGCCGCCTTCCATCACCGCGATACGGTTGGCCATGGAGAGGGCTTCGGATTGGTCATGGGTGACGATGACAAAGGTAATGCCGACGGTTTTTTGGAGGCGCACGAGTTCCATTTGCATGGCTTCACGCAATTTTGCATCTAGGGCCGATAGGGGTTCGTCAAGTAACAAAACCTTTGGGCGCTTTACCAACGCGCGGGCCAGAGCAACCCGTTGGCGTTGCCCACCGGACAACTCGTCGGGCATACGGGCCCCTAAATGCCCAAGCTGCACAAGCTCCAAGGCTTCGGCGACACGCTCCTGAATTTCCTTCTTTTTCACGCGGTCGACTTTGAGGCCGTATCCCACATTTTCTGCGACAGTCATGTGGGGGAATACGGCGTATGATTGGAACACCATGTTGACGCAGCGCGCGTTGGGCTGCACGTCCGTCATATCCTCCCCATCAATCATGATGGTGCCTTCATTGGGGATTTCAAAGCCGGCTAACATGCGTAACAAGGTGGTTTTGCCGCAGCCTGAAGGGCCCAAGAGCGCAAAGAACTCGCCTTGATGGACTTCCAACGAAACGTTTTTGACGGCCTGCACATCGCCTGGATAGGTTTTGGAAACCTGATCAATCTTGATGATGGGATCTGATTGCGTTGAGGATGTCATACGATCGGAAGCTCCTTGTCCCGGTTCTGAAGCTTAAGCGCCAGAGCGGTGAGGATGAGTGTGAGGCCAATGAGAACCGTTGAGGCTGCATTTACTTCCGGCGTAACGGAGAAGCGCACCATGGAATAGATTTTCACAGGGAATGTCAGGGTGTTTGGCCCAGATGTAAAGAAGGTGATGACAAAGTCATCCAGAGAAAGAGTGAAGCTGAGGAGCGCGCCTGCAATCAGTCCCGGTTTCATGTGGGGAATGATGATGTCTTTGAACACTTGGAATTCGCTCGCGCCGAGGTCTTGTGCACTTTCGCTGAGTTCGGTGTTGAAAGTTTCCAAGCGCGCGCGAATGACGATGGCGGCAAAGGGAAACGAGAAGGCGATATGGGCGATGGTGATGGCGGATAGGTTGAGCGGGTAGGGTAGGTCTGTTGGCCACCCGACGCGGGCAAAGAAAACCATCATTGCCACACCCATGCAAATTTCGGGAATGACAATGGGCAATGCCATGCCGCCTTCATAGACCGCTCTGAAGGGGAATTTGAAACGCCACATGACATAGGCTGATAGAGCCCCGAGGATAACGGCGAAGATGGTGGTGATGAGGGCAATGGTGAGTGAATTACCAAAGGCAACCATCAAGCTGTCGTTGGCCCATGCCTTCTCATAATATTTTAAGGTGAAGCCACGCCAGACAATGTTGCGGCGGCTGTCGTTGAAGCTGAAGGCGATCAGATTGACGATGGGCGCGTAGAGAAAGAACAATGTGCCGATGACGGCCAATCGCAGCCAGAGCTTGCGATAATAATCGAGCGGGCCTGCCGGGTTTTTGCTGGTGTCGCGTTTGAATGGGTTCTTTATCCAACTCATGCCGCTTTGCCTCCCATTTTTTCACGTTTAGAGAGGACGGCGCGCAAGGCTAGTCCAAAGAAGGTGACATACATCAGGATGAAGCTTAAGGCGGCTCCGAATGGCCAGTCGTTGGCAGACTTAAATTGTCGCTCAATGACGTTGGCGATCATCTGACTGTCCGTCCCGCCCAAAAGGTCTGGGGTGAGGTATGACCCCATCGCGGGAATGAAGGTGATGACGATGCCGGAGGCAATGCCGGGCAGGGCCAAAGGAATGATGATGGAGCGGAAGGTACGCACATGGCCTGCACCTAGATCAAAACTTGCTTCCATGTAAGAGCGATCGAGGCGGTCTAGGGCTGCATAGAGCGGGAGCACCATGAAGGGTAGGTGGACGTAGACGAGGCCGATGAGGACGGCACTATTGTTATAGAGCATGCCCAGTGGTTCGAAGTCGGCGCCGAGCAGATTGTATGACCCTAGCCCGATGAGGGTGAGGAAGCTGTTGGCATGTTCCCACATCCATTCAAGGCCGAAGTTGACTTGGCCCCGGGTGCGCAATACCGCGATCAACGCATAGGTGCGGATCAGCAGGTTGGTCCAGAAGGGCAGGATGATGAGGAGGAGGAGCCATAGGCGGGCTTTTGGCGGGGCAAAAACAATGGCGATGGCAACAGGAAAGGCGATGATGAGGCACAGGAGGGTGGTGAGGAAGGCCATCCAGAGGGATTTGGCAAAGATGCCCAGATAAAGGGGGTCGAGGGCGCGGGCATATTGTTTCAACGTCCACGTAATGTCGATGCCGGTGATGCCCTCTTTTTCTCCAAAGCTGAACAGCCACAGGAGAGACAGGGGAACGAGAAAAAACACCACAAGCCAAAATGTTGGCGCGGTAAAGGCAGCCCAGAATGCAGAACGATGTTGGCGCCAGCTGTCCATGGTGTCCGTTTCCAATTGAAAAGTGATGTAGAGGTGCGGCCGTCTGTTCGAAGGCCGTAAAAAGGGCGGGTAGCTGTTGCCACCCGCCCTTGATTTCGTTAAGCCGCGAAGATGCGGGTGCAGGCTTCGTCTTTCTTGGCGATGTCTTCTTCGCCTAGATAGTTTGCAGCTTCTGCATTTGCCAAATCTGCTTCAGGGGGGAAGATCGCAGGATTGGTGCGATAGGCTTCCTCAGCTGTTTCGGCAGCGACTTGGTTGGGCGTTGCATATTCGATGAATTCAGCCAGAGGTACATTCACTTTTGGATCGTGAATGAAGTTGATGAATGCATGCGCGTTTTCTGGATGCGGAGCGCCTTTTGGAATGGCAAGTGTGTCTTCCCAAATGAGGCCACCCTCTTTAGGCACAACGTAGCCGATGTCATCATCTTCACTCATGAGCTGAGCGATGTCGCCGTTCCATTCCATCACAACATCTACTTCGCCAGACGCCAACAGGTCTTGGCCATTGTCGTCGTGGAAAGATTTGATGTGTGGTTTCTGCTTGATGATGAGAGCCGTTGCTGCTTCAAGCGCTTCGTCGCTGGTGTCATTGACGGAGTAGCCGAGATATTTCATGCCCATTTGCAGAAGTGTGCTGCATTCAGACATCAAGGCAATTTTACCTGAGTAAACGTCTGAATCGTAGAGAGCGCCCCAACTGTTTGGCACTTCTTTGACTTTGGATTTGCGGTAGCCAATACCGATGGTGCCCCACATGTAGGGAAGAGAGAATTTGCGCTCTGGATCAAATGCCGGGTTCATGAACCGTGGATAGAGGTTTTTGATGTTTGGCACTTTGGAGTGATCAATTTCTTCCAACATGTCGGCGGCAATCATGCGCGCAACGTAATCGTTGGAAGGTACAATGATGTCGTAGCCAGGATTGCCTTCACGCAATTTGGCAAACAGCTCATCATTGTCGGCGAAGAGATCCATTTTAACTTCAATGCCGGTTGCGGCTTTAAAATCTTCCAGTGTTGTCTCGCCAATATATGTATCCCAATTATAGAGATTTAATTTGGCTTCTTCCTCAGCAGACGCAAGGTTTGGCATTGCTGTAACGCTGATGCCGACCGCTGCGGCTCCTTGAACAAATTGACGACGTGATAGGGCATCAAGTAGTCCGCCCATCCCTCTTTTGCTTTTACGCATATCTAGGTCTCCGATTTGAAAGTTATCCCCCAATGCCCCTCCCATTCACCACTTATGATCGGGGCCTCTTAAAGAGTTTTCCCTCGATTGAACAATGGTGCAAGCAGAACACGCATGGAGTGTTTAGAATTATTGACGAAATTGGCTACGTGTAGGTTTTTGAGCATAAAGCATGGTGTTAGAATTTTGCAGCGAAATGGCTAGGTGCAGGGATTTTGTGCAGTTGGTGCGGTGCGTCACATTTTTTGAGCACTGACGAGACGGCGCGGCGATGCATCGTTTTGCTAAGTATTTGCTCTAAATCTGGGAGGCGACGACCGCTTCTGCTTGGGAGCTGCTGAGTATTCTTTAGGCACTTTGTGTGCAGATGCACAGTGAGGTGGGATTTACACGATTTTTTTCATTTGTGTGCCCGAAGTGATGCCTTCTTTTTTCTTTATGGGGAGGCGAATGGTTCGATTTGAGGGTGAAAAGCGCGCTCGGTGCAGAATCTCTGCGAGAAAGACTTGATCCCTGTGAGAAAGACTTGGAGCGCGCGGGGCTGTCCGATACAACCCCTTATCGAATTCAAGCCCATCGTTAAGCCCAGATATAGAGTCTAGAGCTGTTTAGGAGCGTCAAGTGAATTACCGTCACATATATCATGCAGGCAATTTTGCAGATGTGTTGAAGCATGCTGTTTTGGCGCTGTGCATTGACTATCTGCAACGTAAAGATAAGCCGTTTTGTGTGCTTGATACGCATGCAGGTCTTGGGGCGTATGATTTGAGCCAAGATGAGGCGCAGCGGACGGGGGAGTTTCACGACGGGATTTCGCGGATTTTGGCTGACCCGGATGCCCCAGAGGTATTGGCGCCCTATTTAGATGTGGTGCGCCGTATGAACCAAGGGGCGATTGGGGAAGATGGCAGCGTGCGCCATTATCCGGGCTCTCCCTGGGTGGCGCGCCAAATGTTGCGCGAGGATGACCGGCTGATTGGGTGCGAATTGCATCCCGATGATTTTGAGGTTCTGGCGGATAATTTTGCCCGTGATCGACAAAGTGCGATGTTCCACCAAGACGCCTATCAAGGTTTGCGGGCACATTTGCCGCCGCGTGAGCGACGCGGGCTTGTGCTGATTGATCCGCCGTTTGAAGTGCGCGATGAATTTGGGCAAATTTTGCGGGGACTGGTGCAGGCTTTTAAGCGCTTTTCCCAAGGCACCTATATGATTTGGTATCCGATTAAGGACCGTCAGAGCGTTGATGCTTTTTGGGCCGGGCTAGATGAGACTGTGGCGTGTGAAGCTTTGCAGGTGGAGCTTTATGTGAAGCCGCTGGGCGAGGAAGGCTTGCCGGGGACGGGTTTGGCGATCCTAAATCCACCCTATGTGCTGACCGAGCAATTGGGGCCGTTGTTGCCCTATCTGGCTGAAAAGCTGGCAATTATGGGTTCTGGAGACTTCCGATTGAAGAAACATGACCTTGGGAAGGGCATAGACCGGTAGTTGTTGACATTCATTCTCATAAATGCTTATTAGAATAGTTCTAATTTGTAAATGAGGGTCTTATGCGCGATTTACTTAAAACACTGTCGTTTGCGGCGTTGCACTTTTGTGTGGGCTTTGTGGTCGCCTATTGTTTGACGGGATCACTTGGTGTGGCGCTCGGCATGGCGCTGATTGAGCCCTCTATCAATACGGTGGTCTTCTATTTCCATGAGCTTGCGTGGAAACAGGATAGGACGTTTAGTTTCAAAGAGTTGTTTTCTGTGCGAGGACTTGTGCACGCTCACTAAACCTATTTCCAAGCCCAGACGGGTTGCTCGTAATGGGCGACCCGGGTTTGTTTGCCTCTGACGGCTGCTTCCAAAAATTGAAGAAGAACAGCCGCGGTGGGGGCGTGGATCTGGTGTTCCATCAGGTTTATGCGCAAGACGGGGCGGGGGCTTTCTTCGATGGCCATCTCAGTGACAAGGTCTTCTCTATAGGCTTGGTTGAGGGGAATGTAATGCAAGGAGGCTACTTCTTGCGGGTTGGCTTTTGGGCGCAGAGCGTGCTTGGGCCAAAAGACAAATGGTGTGATGAGATAGCCTGACCGTGTGGGATAGCTGTCGAGTTGCCCGAGGCAATCGACCGGGCGCAGGTCGAGCCCCACTTCTTCATGACTTTCGCGCATGGCTGTTTGTTGCAGCGTTTCCCCCTCATCTTGACGGCCACCGGGCAGCGCCCATTGGCCTTTGTGGGTGTTGAGAGTTGTCGCGCGTCTGGTGAGCAGAAGGCTTGCGTTTTGAGGCCTTTCTGGATCTGGCAAAACGATGAGTGCAACCCCTGCTTGGCGGGTGACTGCTTGCTCTTGTACCGGTTTTGTGTCTATTATTTTAAATTCAGAGAGGTTGCGACTCATACGATCGCGAGTTGTTGTGTTGTATTCTGTCATTTTTGTGATCGTTTCTCTTCATTTTTCCGGTGGCCGGACTCTTCTGTGTTGTTCAATATTATAGACGCTTGAGCTGTGGGATGCAAATTCCGCCCTTGTGCGATTTGGTGGTTTGCCTAGGCTTGAGCGTGTCAGAAACAGTCGCGACCGCGCGGGGGTGTGTGACCCTATTGCAGGAGATAAAAATGCTCATTGGTGTGCCAAAGGAAATTAAGGTTCATGAATATCGTGTGGGCATGACCCCGGCGAGTGTGCGCGAAGCTGTGCATCACGGCCATGACGTGGTGGTCCAGAAAGACGCAGGCTCTGCGATCGGTTTGCATGATGAGCAATATGTTCAAGCTGGTGCGCGTATTGTGGAGAGTGCGGCAGAGGTTTTTGGCGCAGCGGACATGATTGTGAAGGTCAAAGAGCCTCAGCTGGCGGAATGCGCGATGCTGCGTGAGGGACAAATTCTCTTCACCTATTTGCATTTGGCGCCCGATCCAAAACAGGCGGAGGCTTTGTTAAAGTCTGGCTGTGTGGCAATCGCTTATGAAACGGTTACTGATGTGCGCGGCGGACTGCCGTTGCTGGCACCCATGAGTGAGGTGGCTGGCCGTATGTCCATTCAGGCCGGGGCGCATTGCTTGGAAATGGAGCAAGGCGGGCGCGGACAATTGCTGGGCGGTGTGCCGGGTGTGCCCGCGGGTAAAGTCGTGGTGCTTGGCGGCGGTGTTGCCGGTACCAATGCGGCGCGGATGGCGATGGGGCTTGAAGCCCATGTCACGGTTATCGACATTAATTTGCACCGGCTTTATGAGCTTGATATGCAATTTGGTCCAAAGTTGAACACAATTTTTGCAACGGTTGATGCCATTGAAGAGCATGTGTTGGAAGCTGACTTGGTTGTGGGGGCTGTGTTGGTGCCGGGTGCAGCCGCACCTCAGCTTGTGACAAAGGACATGGTTTCGCATATGAAGCGGGGATCGGTGCTGGTTGATATTTCCATTGATCAGGGCGGATGTTTTGAAACATCCAAAGCGACCACCCACGCAGACCCTACCTATGTTGTGGATGAGGTTGTGCACTATTGCGTCGCTAATATGCCGGGCGCCGTGGCGCGGACGTCTACTTTTGCGCTTAATAATGCGACTTTGCCGTTTACATTGGCGATTGCAGATAAGGGATATAGGGCAGCCTTGCTGGACAATCCCTATCTATTGGCGGGGCTTAACGTTCATAGAGGTCAGCTGACGTACCCGGCTGTGGCAGATGCCTTGGGCATTGACGCGCGTGATGCGCGCGGTGTGTTGTCCGTATAAACACCATTTTTTGATTTGACGAAAACCACCGCTTTCTGAAAGGCTGTCCGTAATCTGATGATCGGGCGGCCTTTTGGCGTTTGCGTGCGTGTTGTGAGGTCGTTATTCTGTTCTCTCCCGTGTCCAGCCCTTTGTACTGGTGGATGTGGGTATTGGCGTATGTGGCGACGCATCTGCTCTATACATGGCCTAATCATGAGGTGGTGTTATGGAATATCTCAAGATCAGTTCGGCTGCGCTTGTGAGACATGCAGCCTTTATCGTTCAGCTTTTTGTATCTTTGTATGCGTTTTGTCGGGTGCGTTTTTTTAAGCGCTTTTTTGCTGTGTCTGGGTTTGCCAAATTTAATGTGTCGGTTGCGGCGGGGTTGGGCTTTGGTATGACTATCGGGCTTTGGGGGCATAGTGTGAGCGAGGCGGTTTGGGCACACCCTTGGTCGCCGCCAGTGCCTGCGGCGGGGCTTCTATTTGCCAGGTTGGATGATGAGGCTTTTGCTCGCAATCACCTGAGCGATTTGCCTCCTCCTGTTTCTGCTGTAGGCATTTCCTTATTTGATCGCGGTGAGGCCGGGAGCTCGGTTCATGGGGACCGTCTGTCTACGTCTTATTTCTCGGCAAGGCGTACGCGGTTCGTTATTCGTGGTGAGATTACTCCGTCGCTTGCTGCATACGTTGAGACGTTGCCAGATTCGCGTTTGACATTGGTGGAGTTGGATTCGGTTGGCGGAGATGTGGCGGCGGCAATTTCTATTGCGCGCCGTATCCGGGCGGTTGGCGGGCATACCTATGTGGGGTCACGCGGGAAATGCTTTAGCTCTTGCGGTGTGATCTTTCTGGGCGGCGTGCGCCGGGTTGCCGCTTCTAATGCCCTTTTTCTGCTGCATTATGCCAAACAAGAATCCACTGACCCTCAATTTGCCCTAGAAAGCAGCATTTGGGGCACAGTGGCATTGATTGAAACCATGATCGACTTGGGCGCAGACCCCGCCCTGTATGACCAAATACCGGGCTTGGGGGATTGGTTGCTTACGGCACACCAAGCCGAAAGTATTGGTATTGTGCAGTACGTAGAAACGCTCCGCTAAAAGGGCTGTTTGGCGCAGATTCATGTCTCAAGTTTAATTTTTCTCCACTGGTGTTTTTTCCAAAGAACAGTATGCTGCTATAAGGTAATTTAGATTTACTATTCGGGAGGAGTGGACATGAAGAAACTCAAAACAACCCAGGAATACTCGATCGGTGCTGTGCGGCTTGTTGCTGGCGTGGCTGTGAGCATGGGCATAAGCCTTGCGGCTTTGAGCGCTGCGCAGGCGCAAGTGCCTGAGACAGTTGCGGCGCGGCTTGGTGGCGACCTAACCCCTGTGGGTGCAGAAAAGGCTGGCAATGCGGCGGGCACAATCCCGGCGTGGACGGGTGGCTTGTCTGCTCCGCCGGCAGGATTGGGCTATCAACGCGGTGAGCACTATAAGGACCCGTTCAAAAGCGATCCTGTGCTGTTTTCCATTACGGGCGCTAATTTAGGCGAGCACAGCGACAAGCTGTCTGAAGGTCAGAGAAGCATCCTGTCGACCTATCCTAGCTACAAAATGAATGTCTACAAAAGCAGGCGTACTTGTGCGTTGCCGAACAAGACGTATCAACAGTTGCGGCGCAATGCGACGGTTGGGAAATTGGCCTCGGATGGTAATGGGATTGAGGGTGCTGTGCTTGCAAGCCCGTTCCCCATTCCCAACAATCCGTGGGAAATGGTGTGGAACCACACACTCCGGTATCGCGCCTTTAAAATTGCGGCCAATACTGTGAATGCTGTGCCGACCCGCGGGGGTGATTACACGCCTATCATCGCGGCGGTGGATACTATTATTGCCTATTCCAATCCAAGTGTGACGGATATTGAGGAACTGGACAATACGTCCGTCTATATTTTGATCCACACAACAGCGCCTGCACGGGCAGCTGGTAGCGTGACGCTGGTGCATGAAACGTTGAACCAAGCCAAAGGTGTGCGGAAGGCTTGGCAATATAGCCCTGGTACACGCCGGGTGCGTCGTGCGCCAAATATCTCCTATGATAATCCGGGCACGAACACAGATGGGCTGTCTACATCAGATAGTTTCGACATGTATAACGGCGCGCCTGATCGGTATGATTGGACTGTCAACGGCAAGTTTGAAAAGTACATTCCGTACAATACCTATAAAATTGGGGGGTCAGACCTTCAGTATGACGACATCATCAAGCCGCTCCATCCAAACCAAGATTTGCTGCGGTATGAATTACACCGGGTTTGGCAAATTGAAGCCAACTTGAAAGCTGGCTCACGCCACCTTTATAGCCGCCGGGTGATGGGGCTGGATGAGGATAGCTGGGGCATTTCCACAACGTCTCTTTATGATGGTCGCGGAGAGCTGTGGCGTTCGCAGGAGCGTTGGGCGATTACAGCTTATGATTTCCCGTTGTGCACGGCTGTTGGTGGGGTGGTGTATGATCCCAATGCAGGTCGGTATTTGATTGGTGGACTTGTGAACCAAGAAGAAACGACCAATTATGATGCGCAAGAGCTTTCACAGGGCCGGTATACGCCGAGCGCTATGAAACGTATCAGTGGCCGATAGAGCACCTAAATTAAAGTAAGTCGATTTAGGGGGGTGTTCCTCCGTATTTTGACTGACCAAACTTCAAAGCCGGGCAGGAAACTGTCCGGCTTTTTGGTGTCTGGTTGGAACGGTCTTGAAGGTATCGTTAACGAAATAGTGTGATTTGTAGATGTATCTTGGGTGCGGGGTAGGCAGGCATAGGGCCTGTAATCGACAAGGTGAACCAATGACTAAACACGGAAAAAGCGTCCCTTTGATTGCCGGATTGATTGCATCTGCCGTCATCGGTGTTGCCGCCATGAGCCATAGCAGTGCGCGTGCGAGTGAAGATCAAGCGCTGAGCGGCTACGACCGTCAGAGCATGGATCTGTTGTTTCAACAGGCGATGAGTACGCCGGGTGGATTGACCAATGATGATATGCTGACGACTGGTTCTATTGGGCGCTCAAAAGTTGCCTCAGATAGCCAAACTAAGCAGCGTCCACGGGATATGGATCTGAACAAATAAGTTGGTGCTTGCGCTGACATTTGGAGGCTACGGCGTGATCGTCGCAGCCTCTACCACATCTGCCATATAGGCAACGAGTGGCTCGGGCGACCCTTTGTAGGTGGCCCCTAACATCACAACAATCATATCAAGGCTTGGCACGATCAGGGTTACCTGACCGCCGAAACCGCGCGCCATAAAGGCATCGGTTGGGATGCGGTCGGTTAGAACCGCCTTGCCTGTTTCTGGATTGATAGCGTTCAGCCAGAAATGCGCGCCGTATTTCCCTTTGGACCTTTGGGTGAGGGTGCGGGCATGATCGACCCATTTCTCGGGTAGAATTTTTTGACCATCCCACACGCCGTTTCGCAGATAGAGCAGACCAAAACGTGCCCAATCTTGGGCTGTCATGTGGATGTAAGATGAGCCGATGAAGCTGCCGGAGCGGTCGAACTCAGGCACTGCGTTGCGAATGCCGATGGGCTGCAAAAGGGCGCGTTCCATAAAGGCGTGGGAGGCCTGCGAATTGCGGTCAGTACTTAAGGTGCGCCGCATGATCCACCCCAAAACATTGCTGGTGCCGCTGGAATAAGACCAATGGGTGCCCGGGGTGTGTTTGATGGGGAGGGAGGCTGCATAGCCGCCAGTGTTGAGGCGACCGATGCCAAAGAGCATTGGTAGGGCATGGGACTTCTCAGGGTCGTTGTAAACCTCCTCAAAGGAGAGGCCGCTTTGCATGCGCAAGAGATGGTCGAGCGTAATGGAGGCGCGCTGATCGCTTGAGGAGCGGTGCCAGATGTCGATGGGAGCGGGTTTGTCGAGAGCTAATTGACCGTCGCGCACCAGAACGCCTATGAGCGCGTGGGTGACGCTTTTGGCCATAGACCACGAAGGAAACTGAGTTGTGTCGCTAAAGCCCTCTTTATAGGCCTCCGCGATGATTTCACCTTTGCGCACGACAAGTGTGGCGCGGACATTCTCCAAACCTTCTTGAGGTGCCTCGCCCAGAGCCGATTGCAGCGTTTGATTTAGTTTTGCGGGCGTTGCAGCACGGGGCCAACTATGTGTGGGCCACGGCACATCTGCGGCCTGGTCCGGCAGTGCGATCAAAGTGGGTACGAGGACTGGTACGGGGCTGGGCTCTGATTCAGCTTGTGCAGGCAGTGTGGTGACGCATGCAGCAATCCATATGCCCATTCCCCAACAAAGCGAGGAAGAGATCTTTTTTCTTTTTGTTGGCAGGTGCATGGACACAGGCAGGCTCCGTAGGTCATCTTAGGAAATGATTTGGTTGGAGAGAGAGTAAGGGGGAATGCTGTGAACTTCAAATTTGTGGTTGCGGCAGGTATTTTGGCTGTTGCGATGATGTTGATCTATCAAACGGTTGAAGAGAAGGTAGATGCGGCCTTTATTGTTGCCAATGCGGTCGCTAAGACAGCGTGCACCTGTGTGTTTGTGGCTAAGCGCCCGCTTGAGGCGTGCCGGAAAGATGATCCGCCGGGATTCTCGTTTGCGCGTGCGTGGGTGACAGAGGCTGATGCCGATGAGCCCAACGATGCGCTTTCTGGGGTGTCGACATCGGTGATGTGGATTGTGCGGGGTCGGGCTTTCTATCGGTCAGACCTTGGGTGCCAGTTGGAATAGGGGCTTATTCGGTGTGATTTTGGGGGAATTTCGAGGTTTTTTTGGCCTAAATGCACAAAAAACATCGCTGAGAGCGATTCTTTCGTCGATTCCGTATTTTGGCCGTGGACGCGGGGCTGCTTTGATTGTATAAACCCCGCCAATCTTGAGAGTTCTTCCGTGTGGAGAATCTGTTGAGAACTGAATTTGAAATCCTACAGGTTTCGGGCTTCCTATGATGGCGCTACAGTTTGCGCCTCTCTACGAGCGTCCGCCTTAGACATGAGAGCAATAATATGGCTGTTCCAAAGAAGAAAGTTACCCGGTCTAAGCGTGGCATGCGTCGCTCAACTGATGCGTTGAAGCAGCCGACTTATATTGAAAATCCAGAAAGCGGCGAACTTCACCGCCCGCACCACGTTGACCTTAAATCTGGTCTCTATCGTGGTCGCCAAGTTTTGGAAGCAAAAGAAGACCTTTAGGGTTTGGTTCTTTTGTAGAATTTTAAAAGGCGCTGATTTTTCAGCGCCTTTTTGTTTGTCTGGATGGCGGGTGCGTTTGAGAAGACGTGGGTGCCCGGAACAAATCGGTGGGTGCGGTGGTGTTTTGGGGGTTAAGACCTGTTTTTCCGCTAAATCTGGCGCTTTTGTGCCAATTCAGGACAGGTTCATGCTGTTGCCGCATTCTACTCTTAACGTTGATTAAGATTTCAAGCGGTTCTGCGAGGGCCCCGTGCTAGGGTTTTGCCGTGTAGACCGATTGGGGACACTGGTTGCGCTCTTGAGCGGACCGTGTTGGTCGTGTCAGGTATTCGCCCGCTTAAGGGCATTAAGACAGTAAGGGGAAATCATGCTTGGTTCTGTGCCGTTGATGGCTGTAATTATCATTATCTACAATGTGCTGGTGTATGTGACGGGAGTAGATTTGTCTGCTGTTGTGATGTCTTTCACATTGATTTCAGGTGAAGAATGGTCGGTTCATATGAGTGACCTGCTGCTTTTGGGCGGCCTCATTCTGTTGTTCTTTGAAATTGTGCGCGCCACGAGTTCTGCGACGTCTTCCATCATCAATCATGGGCTTTCCATGCTGGTGTTTGTGGCGGCTCTGATTGAATTCATCGTGTTGGCGCCCTTTGGCAATACGACGTTCTTCTTGCTGACCTGTTTTGCACTGTTTGATGTGCTTGCAGGCTTCATCATCACCATTGTCACTGCACGTCGTGACTTTGCCGTTGGTGACTAAACACCACCCAGTGGTTTGAGAGATTTGAGGCGGGGCTTAGGCTCCGCCTTTTCTATGGCTGTTTGGTTAGAAGTGCGTCGTAGGCGTTTTGCAAAGCGGCTTGTTCTGGTGGGGCGGTCAGGGGTTGCCCTTCAAGCTCTGACAAGGTTTGCAGGCCGACGAGTGAATTTGTCGAGAAGGCACCTGTTGCAGAAGCGAGCTGCGCTCGGGTAATGGTTTCTTCGTGCACCGCCAGCCCCTGCTCGCGGGCAAGTTCTATTATTTTTGCGCGGGTTATGCCCGGTAGAATGCCTGCGCTTAGGGGCGGGGTCACAAGGCGCGCCTCTTTAAACCAGCAGAAAATATTACCGACACTGGTGCAAGCCAGCTCATCTTTCGTGTTGAGGAAGACGGCTTCCTCTACGCCTTTGGTTGCGGCTTCTTGTTTGGCAAAAATAGCCTCTTGGTAGCTCAGCATTTTTAACGCCGACAAAGGCGATCGATCATTGCGGCGCGGGGTGGCGATGGTTGCGCGCGCATGGGTCGGCGGTGTTGGGCTGGGAGCTACGCTGACGAGACAGGTGGGGGTGGCGTTAGCGGGCGGGTGAATGCCTCTGGGGCCGGGGCCGCGTGTCAGGGTGATGCGGGCCGCGATGCGTGGCTGGGCTTCTAGAGCGTTGGCCTTTAGGAGACCCTCTATTGCTTGGGTAAGACTTTCCAGCGAGGGGCAAGAGGGGAAGGCGAGCGTGCGGGTGCTTGCGAGAAGGCGTGCGTGGTGCTCTGCCAGAAATACAGGCGTGGCATTCTGGATGAGGAGAGTTTCGAACAGACCGTCGCCGAGCAGGAAGCCTCTGTCATTTGGGGCAATGCGTGCGCTGTCGGCATCGACTATTTTTCCGTTGAGCCAAAGTTTCATATCAATTCGCCTCCCTTGCTGGATGAAGCGGCGTGTGGGTGGCCGAAAGCCCGGCGATGCAACTTAAAAAGTTGTCGAGTATTTGGTGCCCGGTGGGGGTCAAAATGGATTCTGGATGAAACTGGGTGCCGACAATGGGCAACGTTTCATGCGTCAGGGCCATGAGCTCATTGTCGTCTTGCGCCCATGCGGTGGGGAGGAGCGGGCCGCCCGGGACAAGGTCTGCGACTAGGGCGTGATAGCGGGCGGCGGCGAACGGGTTTTCAAGGCCGTTAAAGAGGGCGTGGCCCTTATGTTTGATCTGGGACGACTTCCCATGGCGCGGGTGGCCTGCACGTCGCACCGTGGCGCCGTAGGCTTGGGCTATGGTTTGATGGCCTAGGCAAATTCCAAATAGGGGGGTGGTTGTCCCAAGCTCGCGCACGATGTCGAGGCAGATGCCTGCTTCATCTGGCGTGCAGGGGCCCGGTGACAGGATGATTGCTTGGGGATTGAGTTCTTGGATCTGAGCCAACGTGATGGCGTCATTGCGCACCACTTGGCGCTCGTACCCTAGCTCGCCGACATAGCGGGCCAAATTGAAAACGAAACTGTCGTAATTGTCGATCAGGAGGATCATTTTTGTTTCTCCTGAGACGGAGATGTTTGCGGCGCGGCAAGGATGGGTGCTTGCCCCCGCACGGCGCGGATCATCGCGGCGGCTTTGGCAGTTGTCTCGTCGTATTCTTCGTGGGGTTTGGAGTCTGCAACGATGCCGCCGCCTGCTTGGAAGAGGATGCGGTTTTCTTTAACCGTCATTGTGCGGATGAGTATGTTGGTGTCCATTGTTCCGTCAAAGCCGACATAGCCGAGGCTGCCGCAATAGGGCCCCCGTGTAAAAGGTTCGAGCTCTGCAATGATTTCCATCGCGCGGATTTTTGGAGCGCCGGTGATGGAGCCGCCGGGAAAGCAGGTGCTTAAGAGGTCTAGCGCATGGGTGTTCGGCCGTAATTGTCCCGTGATCGTGGAGACGAGATGATGCACGGTTGCGAAATGTTCCAGCTTGCACAGATCAGGCACTTTGATCGATCCATCTAGGCAGCTGCGCGAAAGGTCGTTGCGCAGCAGATCGACGATCATCACATTTTCAGCCGTGTCTTTTTCCGAAGTGCGTAGCTCTTCTCCAAGGCGGATGTCTTCTTGGGGGGTGAGGCCGCGCGGGCGGGTGCCTTTGATCGGTTTGGTTTCTACCGCACCGTCCGCGCATTTGAGAAACCTCTCGGGAGACGAGGACAAAAGACTGGCTATGCCGAAATTGAAGAACCCGGCGAACGGAGCTGGGGAATGCGCACACAGGCGGCGATAGAGCAGGAAGGCGTCTTCGTCCGCTTGCAGTTCGGCTTCAAAACGGCGCGATAGGTTTGCTTGGAAAATGTCGCCTGCAAAAATGTAGTCGATCACTTTGGCAACCGCTGTTTCGTAGGTGGGGCGGCTGATGGGTGACTGGATTGCAGAGGCATCGCGTGGGCGGTGGGGCCATTGCACTGCTGGTAGGGATGGGTTGAGGGCGAGGCGGGCGCGCCATGTGGCAGCGCGGGCTTGGGCGCGGGCCGCACGCGCGGCAGTGGTTGTTTCAGGTGCCCCTGTGGAAATGAGGAAACACCGCCGGGCATGGTGGTTAAAAGCCAGCACCACGTCGTAGAGACCCAACGCATAGGTGGGTAAATGGGTGTCGTCTGTCAGGTGCGGTGCTTTGGGGGAGCCGGGGCTGGGGAGCTTTTCAAAAGCTCGCGCAAGGTCGTATCCCCAAAGCCCTGCTATGCCGCCTGTGAAGGGCGGTGGTGAGCTATCCGCTTCTGCCATTGTCTCGTCTAACCAATGGGCGGGAAGGGCGTTGTGGTCCAGCCAATGATGCAATTGAGGAAATGGGTTTTGCGCAGGTTGCTGGTTCTGGTCGCTTGGCCCGATCAAGGTTTCGTACGGGTCGGCGGCGATGAAGCTCCATTGGGCATTGCTTTGCGGTGAGCTGTCGGTTGCGTGTGAGGTGCTGTCGAGCAAGAGCGCGAAAGCCTCGTGAGCGAGGGGGGCGAAGACAGCATGAGGCGCGCGGTAGGGGACTTCCTCCACGATCTGGCCGGTTTCCAATACTTTTTGGAACATGCTCATTCTGGTCTGGTGCTCGCCTATTGGTTTCTCTTCCCTTGTTGTAGGGAGCAGTGGCGAGGGCTTCAAGGGCGGAATGAGCTGGTTTGGGTGTTAGGTGTTTTAAAGTGGGGTTTGCGGCGCTGACGGGGCCTCTGTCTGGTCGTCTGCGTGGCATTTACACGGGTGTTTCTCCATACGCGCTGTTTTACTTTTAGGCTTGCCGCCCGCCCCTGAAGGCCAGAGGCGCTCAGGGGTGCTGCTTGCTTGGTCATCACTCTTCATGATCTCAGGGGTTGGCTTTTGAACCTCTAGGAAGGGTAGAAGCGCTTCTTGGATGAGATGAGGGGCTGCGTAGGTGATTGCATGGACTTGGTTGGGCCACGTGACGAGCTGCATTTGGGGCAGTAGAGCTTTGATGTCAGCCGCCGTTGCAGGGTCGCAGGTTTCGTCTGCCTCGCCCCACAGGGTCAGGACGGGGAGGTCGGTTTTGCCGATGATCTCATATTGTGCGCGCGTGTCGCGGACTGGGTAATTGCGTGCGGTAGACAGAAGGGCGCGGCCATATCCGCTGTAGCGGGACTGGCGATCGAACTGTTGGGTAAATGATTTTGGATCTGGACCGGGCAAGGCGGTTTGGGCCGACACTGTGCGCAGAGTGTCCAATCCGATAAAGCGCATGACGGCTTCACCGACGACCGGGGTGCCCAAGGTTTTTTCCAAAGCGCTCGGTGGTGACGGAATGCCTGCGGGGGCAATGAGGGTGAGGGAGGCGACTTGACCGGGGTGGCGCGCGGTAAATGTGCTGGTGATGGGTCCGCCCATGGAATAGCCGACGAGGTGCACGGGCTGGGTTAGGGATAGTTTTCTCAGTAGGTCGGTGAGCAGGCGATCTGTGCGGTCGGCGGTGTAGGGACCGTCGGGGCGATCAGAAAGGCCGCGTCCGTAATTATCGAAGGCGAGGACCTGAAAGCCTGCGTTGGTGAGGGGGGCAAAGTAAGCGTCCCACACTAATGATGGGGTAGAAAAACCGTGGACCAATACGACGGTCGGGGCGTTTTTTTCACCTTCTAGGCGGTAGTGGACGACGCCCTCTGACAGTTCAATAAATTGATGGGCGTGGTTTTCCGCAGAGAGTTTTGCGCGCTCTTGGGAGTCTAAAACCGGCATTTGTGATCCCAAATAGACATAAAATCCAGCGCCGAGTGCGATCAGGAAGCCGAGGCCGAGGCTTGTGTATTTGATGAATTTCATGAGGTTTCCTGCCCTATAGGTTGGGAGCTGCGCTGATTGGTTTTGAGAATTTCTTTTGCGCTTTTTGACAGGCTATAGGGTTGTGGGCTGAAGCGCAAAACGTAACTCTTGCGGGCTAAAACCAATGGCGGAAATAGGGCGCCCTTGGTTTCTACGTAAAATTCTTGTTATATTGTTGGATCGATTCTGGATGGGGATGCGTTGGGCAAATTTGCCTCAGTTTCCCGTTGGTTTTAAAGGACGTAACAGTGACGCAAGAGTTTGAACCACGGCGCGTGATGGCCTCACTGGAGCAATTGGCATCCCTGGACAGTATGGAGGGGATTACGCAGGCTGAAGTGAGCCCGCCGACCCCTTTCTTTGAACGCTTTGTCGGCGGCAAGCTGATCTATGCGGTTTATCCCGGGGTGCTTGTCGCCCTGACGATTGCCTTGGCATCGACTTGGCTTTCGCAGGAATATAATGCGCCGGTGATGCTGTTTGCCTTGTTGTTTGGCATGTCGTTTCACTTCTTGTCGGAAGAAGGACGCTGTGTTGCGGGGATCGAATTTGCGGCCCGTAATGTTTTGCGCTTTGGGGTGGCCTTGTTGGGCGCGCGGATCACCGTGGGCCAGATTGCTGAATTGGGTGTTGGGCCTGTCGTGATGGTGCTCGGCGGTGTAGCAACCACCATTGCTATCGGCTGGGGCCTGTCGCGGGTCCTTAAATTGAAATCTGCCTTTGGTGTTTTATCGGGTGGGGCTGTGGCCATTTGCGGGGCATCGGCCGCACTGGCGATTGCCTCTGTCTTACCGCGTTCCGAGGCTGCAGAACGCGATACGATTTTGACTGTGGTTTCTGTTACCGCCTTGTCGACATTGGCAATGGTTCTCTATCCAGCCTTTGTGACGGTCCTTGGGTTGAGCAATGGAGATGCGGGTATCTTCTTGGGTGGCACGATCCATGATGTGGCGCAGGTGATTGGCGCTGGATACATGGTGTCGGAAGAAACCGGGGATATCTCGACGATCATCAAGTTGTTGCGCGTGGCGACATTGGTGCCTGTTGTGTTGGTGATCGCGGTGGTTGTTTCGCGGATGAGTTCGCAAAAGAGTGCGAGCCGTCCACCTTTTCCACTGTTCCTGTTGGGGTTTGCGGCCATTGTGTCGGTGAATAGCACCGGGGTTGTGCCGTCTGAAATATTGGACGGGCTGGTCACCGTGTCGCGCTGGTGCTTGGTGACAGCGATTGCGGCTCTGGGCATGAAAACGTCGTTTAAAGCCTTGCTGCAAGTTGGCTGGCGTCCTGTTGGTTTGCTGGTTGGGGAAACAATATGGATTGCGCTCTTTGTGCTCATAGCGATCCTTTTCGTTCTCTAAATGGTGAGTTTGCGAATTGAGAGATGCGCGATAGTCTTGTCAAAAAGGGATGGCTATGGCGTTATTTTTCGATCGAGGTTGGTTTGATGGCAGGCTAAGAGAGCTTAGCTTGGGGCGTGAAATTGTGGCCGGGGCGTTGCACCTTTCTGAGGAACAAGTGAGCGAAGTCTGGAAGGACCAGCGAGAATTATCTGCGGGGCAAGTCTCTGTTCTGGCACATCTATTGGATGTGTCGGTTGAAGAGATTGCGCATCATGGCGGTGTCTCGACGCCGCTGCCTTCAGCGCCAAAGCTAGCCGCACAGGCCCCTTCCCTAGATGCCGGAGAGATGGCGCAGGTGCTCTCTTTACTTTCTCACATGAATGACCGAATGGCACGGCTAGAAGAAGAGGTCATTGGCCTCCGCAAGCTTATGCAGGGAGTTAAAGATGCGTGATTTACATTTGCCGGGGCGCTCTCCGGTCTATGCGGGCAATGGTATGTGTGCGACGTCTCATCCCTTGGCAGCGCAGGCCGCTATTGCATGCTTGCGGGCGGGAGGCAATGCGATGGACGCGGCCTTGGTGGCCAGTGCCGTTCTGTGTGTTGTCGAGCCTTATAACACTGGTGTCGGCGGAGATTGTTTTGCGCTTGTGTCCCCTGCGGGTGGCGGCGACGTGGTTGGCTTGAATGGGTCAGGCCGAACGCCGATGGCTGCGTCTAAGGAGTGGTATTTGGACCGGGGCATCACAGGCATTGGCTTGAGCGATGTGCACTCGGTGACGATACCAGGGGCGGTGGATGCATGGGTGCGGCTGCAAGAGGATTATGGCAGTTGGTCGATGGCGGAGATTCTAGCGCCCGCTATTGGATATGCTGAAGAAGGGTTTCCGGTCAGTTCGCGTGTAAGTGTGGATTGGGGATTGCTGGAAGGCCATCTTGCTCATGACAGTGATGCGGTACGGACGTTTATGCCGGGTGGGAAAGCTCCCCGGTTGGGCCAGATGGTTCGCTTGCCCGCGCTGGCGCACACTCTGCGTTTGATTGGGATGAAGGGGCGTGCTGGATTTTATGAAGGCGAGGTGGCTCAAGATCTCGTGGAGAAATTGCAGGCGAAAGGCGGGCTTCATACGCTGGATGATTTTGCGGCAACGGCTTGTGATTATGTGACGCCAATCCGAACCACGTACCGGGGCAAAGAGGTTTTGGAAATTCCGCCCAATGGGCAGGGGATTACCGCCTTGTTGATGCTCAATGTTTTGCAGGAATTTGATTTAGGTGCGCTGGACCCTGCAGGCGCTGAGCGGTTTCATTTAGAGATGGAAGCTGCACGGATGGCGTATGACATGCGCGATCATTATGTAGCGGACCCGGGTAAAGTGGATGTGCCGGTGAGCGATTTTCTCTCTCGCTCCACGGCGCAGGAACTTGCAGGTCGTATTGATCCTGAGAAGGCATTGGAAAACCTGTCGGCGTCTCGTGATCCCTTGCACCGGGACACTGTGTATTTGAGCGTTGTGGACCGGGACCGGATGTCTGTGTCCTTTATCAACTCGCTCTATTTTGGATTTGGGTCTGGCATTGTGGGGGCCAAAAGCGGGGTTGCATTGCAGAATCGTGGCGCTGGTTTCGTAGTGGAAGAAGGCCATCCCAATTGTATTGATGCGGGCAAGCGGCCTTTGCATACGATTATCCCGGCGATGATGTTGGACAAGGGCAAGCCAGTTTTGTCATTCGGTGTGATGGGCGGTGCCTATCAAGCAGTTGGGCATGGGCATGTCGTTTCTAATATGGTGGATTACGGCATGGATATTCAGGAAGCGCTGGATTATCCCCGGGCGTTTCATGTGGGGACGCAAATTGAAGTGGAACGCGGGGTGAGCCCGCAAACTGTTGAGGGACTACGTGCGCGCGGACACACTGTGGCCGAAGCGGGGCTGCCGCACGGGGGTGGGCAAGGCATTGTGATTGATGAGGCTGAAGGTGTGCTGATTGGTGGATCGGACCCGCGCAAAGACGGGGCGGCGATCGGCTATTAGGCTGGTTTATATTTTACGTTCTGAGATGTGACCCAATTGGCTGTAGATCAAGTCTAAGCTCTCTCTGTAGGCGTTTTCTGCTTTTGCCCGTTGGCGCAAAACCACTTCGTTTAACGCGGCGCGAGACTGGTCTGTGTGTGCGGGATTGTTTTGGAGTTGCTGCCCTACATATTGTGCCACAAATTGCGTTGAGTGGTTTCTGGGAGCTTGCTCGCGGGGGACATGCGTATGGCTTACCTGAGATTTAGGCGTCACTTCCCCGTCAGCTGTCCTTTTTTGGGACAGGCTGGCCTTGGGCCGAGGTAATTTCCTCGGTAAAGCTGCTCGGGTTATGGGCGTTATACGTGTCATGCCTCTTAACGAGCAATTAACGCGCCAGCTTTAGCTGTGTTGTATTGGGACAGATTGGGCCAGAGGGAAGCAGGGCTTTAACGCCTCTTAATACTCTAGAGCCTGTTGGACTGGAGGCATCAGTCTTTGGCGTCGTCTTTTTTGGCTAAATTGTCGAGCTGTTTTTGCATGGCGGATAATTGGTCGCGCATATGCGTCAGGTCACTGCCGTCAGAAGGGGGGGTGACTGTTTTGGGCTTCGGGGCGGCTTTGGGGCTCGCCTCTGGTGGTGTTGGTGCTTTTGCGCTCGGGTCTGCGCCTTTGGGGCCGCCCATGGAGCCGAAAGGAGAAAACATCCGCATGGCTTCTTCGAACATTGAGAAGTTTCGGCGAATTTGCTCTTCAAACATGTTGATGCGGTCTGCACCCCCGAATGCGCTTGAAACGCTTTCTCGCATTTTGCCTTGCTGCTTAGAAAAAGCGTCCATGCTGAGGTCGAGATAAGAGGGTACAAAGGACTGTAGGCTGTCGCCGTAATAGGTGATGAGCTGGCGCAGGAAATTGATCGGTAAAAGGTTTTGCCCTTTATTTTCAAGCTCGAAAATAATTTGTGTGAGGACGGACCGTGTGATGTCGTTGCCAGATTTGGCGTCGGTTACCACAAAGTTTTGTCCGTCACGTACCATCTGTGCAAGGTCTTCAAGCGTTACATACGAACTGGTCGCTGTATTATAAAGCCGTCTGTTTGCGTACTTCTTGATGGCAATGACATCTTCTTCTGCCGGTTTCTTCGCGCTTTTAGTCAAGGTGGTGCCACTCCGCCTAGTGTCGGTTGCATATAAGCTGGCGTTGATAGTGGCGCGTGTGTGTTGCTCGGCGCAAGTCTTTTTGTGCGTTGCGGAAAAATGATTATGGAAAAATCAGTGAGCGTGTGGTTTTTGTATCATTGACTTACTGCTTATTGGCGAGAAGGAGCGATTTTTCCGCGAAATAAGTGTTGTCACTGACCCGCTTTGGCCGCTGCCATCTTTGCTTGCAGTGCATCATATTCATCTGCGCGGTTGGGTTTTGGCTTGCCGGGCCAGACCCATTGGCCTGCTGGGCCGACATCTACATGCACAAAGGGACGCTTGGTGGGATAGTAGCCGCAGCCGCCAAGGTTCAGTTTTTTGGCGATGCGATAGAGTTCTTCGGGGTCATGAAAGTTTTGGGTTAGATCCATCGCCATGCCGCGCATGTGGAAACTGGCCTCATCTACGCCTTCAGATTGGGAGGCCAATTTGGCGTTGGTTTTTGGCGTGCGATAACCCGACATCGTATAGAGCGGGTTTGTGGAGCGGGAGTGTTGATCCAATTCCCACAACAGATCAAGGAGGCCCGGGTGCATGGCGGTGGCGCGTTGTGCCCGCAAATCACGCATGAACCAATTGACCCGTTTGAGAGCTGCGGGAATGTAGTCTCCCTCTGCCCAATAGGTGATGTTTAGTTTGGCGCCCGAGTTGAGGCTCTGCATTCGCAAGGTGCGTTTGTAGGGCGCATCGGCATAAACAATCGCGGGCGTGACCAAAGCGGTGGTAAGCGCTGCGCCACCGGTCAGCAAAAGATCACGCCGGCCAAGGGTTGGTTGCTTTTGGGCGGGCTTTGTGCTTTTCGGTGTACTCATGGCATGTCCTTGCGCGGGCTTGTTCTCATCGGTGTGAGGAGAGTGTAGCGGCGAAACGCATGGGCGTCCAAGTAACGCTTTTGTTTCAGTTAACGCGGGACGGTGTGGCAACCAGCTTCACATGGGGCAGGGGTTTGGGCTGCATGTGAGCGGCTGTATATCCTCTGCTTTTCAGGGCGCTCAAAATACGTGGCAGTGCCTTGGCTGTATTCACCTTGGTGTCATGCATGATGATGATGCCTTTGCCTGCGGCTGCCACATTGGCCAATGTGCGCTTGAGGATGCGGTTGGGTGAAATGCCGCGCCAATCATCGCTGCCTAATTCGCAGGACATAATAGCGATGTTCTGTTTCCCCAGCCATTTGGTGAGGCGGGGGCTGTCATTGAGGCCGGGAAAGCGGAAGAACGGTGCGAGGCTGATATGGTTCAGGCTTGGGTCTTTGCGCAGGGCAGCTGTGATGGACTTCATGCCGCGCGAGATTTGATTGCGGGCATTGGTAGAGCTTAAGCGGCGTAGATTGTTGGGATGGGACCAAGAATGGTGCGCAATTGTATGGCCCCGACGTGCGGCTTCTTGCACGAGCTCTGGGTAGCGGTCTGCCCGCAGGCCAGTAAAGAAGAAAGTAGCCTTGAGGCAGTGTTTGTCTAGCGTATTGAGAATGCTCAGCGTGCCTTTAGGGTCTGGACCATCATCGAAGGTGAAGACCAGTTCCTTGGCGTGTATGTCCACAGTTTTTGCATATTGTAACGTGCCGTAAGAGCCGCCGCCTTGGGTGTCGACGTGGACAATTCTGGCTGGGCCCATTTGATTGGGGATTTGTGGGCAGGCGCTCTGGGCTTTTGCCGCCATGGGCATCAGTACTGCTGCACAGAAAAGGGCGTACAAAATGATATAGCGCGCGCGGATTGGTGTGTGTGTGGCATGGCGGGGCTTCATGTCTGGGGTTCCCAGTTGTCGGGTGCCATTTCAAAGCCATCAAATTCAAAGCCGGGGGCAACGGTGCACCCTACCAAGGTCCATGCGCCTGTCGGGCGGGCAGATTGCCACGCGGACTTAGGGACAATGACTTGGGGCATGTGATCTGCAAAAAGATCGTTGCTGAGCAGGTAATCGCGGCTGCCTTTTCCATCATTGGATACACGCAAACGCAAGGGAGCGCCTGCATACCAATGCCATGTTTCAACAGCATCAACGCGGTGCCAGTGAGAAAATTCACCTTCTTTGAGCAGATAATAGATGGCAGTGGAATTGGCGCGGCCGTTGATCCCGTCTGGGTCGCGGTATGTTTCGCGAAAATGCCCGCCTTCTGGGTGGGGGGCGAGCCCCAGCCGTGAAATGATCTCTTCTGCGCTTTTCATGATCTGCCCCCTGCAGACGAACCTACCGACTTTGTAGGCCTATCGACTTCGTGAGATTGCCAATTTGGCCGGAGTCTACTCCATTTGAAAAGTAGGACTAAACCTTTTGGTTGATAGCTGTACGAAATAACCGCCATGCTGGCAAACATGACACAGAAACTCACGCGATACTTGCGGTTGATTTCTGGTCGCAACTGATCCGCTAGTCAAGACTAGAATTTATCTTTGAGCTGGCGGGTTTTGGTGAATACGTCGAGCAAGCTGGACCCTTGTTTGCCAATCGTGATTTGCAAATTGTCACTGTCGGGACGCAGAAAGGGGTTGGTGGCTTTTTCCAATCCGATGCTGGTGGGTATTGTGGGTTTGCCTTGGCGGCGCAACTCTGCGATTTGGGCAACGCGGGCGATCAACTCCTTGTTGTTTGGCTCCACTGTAATAGCGAAATTCGCGTTGGCTTGGGTGTATTCGTGGGCGCAATAGACGATGGTGTCATCGGGCAGGGCCTTGAGCTTTTGTAATGAGTCCCACATCTGTGCGGGCGTACCTTCAAAGATGCGGCCACAGCCTAGAGCGAATAACGCGTCGCCGACAAAGGCGATATGGGCGTCGGGAATGTAAAAGGCAATATGACCAAGCGTATGACCACCCACGCCCAATACGTGAACGTCGTGTGCGCCAAATTTGAAAGTGTCTTGGTCTGCCACCTGACGGTCTAGGGTTGGGATTTTGTCGGCTTCGTCCTTGGGACCAATGATGAGGGCGCCGGTCTGGTTTTTAAGTTCTTCGTTGCCGCCCGCATGATCATAATGGTGATGGGTGTTAAAGATGTGGGTCAGGGTCCAGCCTTTTTCGCTTAAGGCGCCTTGGATTTTGCTGACCTCGGGGGTGTCGATGGCGGCGGTTAAGCCTGAGGCTGGGTCGTGGAGGAGATAGCCATAATTGTCTGACAAGCAGCCGAATTGGTGGACTTCGAGAGGGGACGATGTGTCGGACATGTGCTTTCTCCTATTTGGTGCCGTACGGGCTTCTGAGCGACCCTATGGGGCTTATTCATCTTTGCTCTATATGGTGAGCAACGTGGTAGTGTAAAGGATAACTGCTGGATCCCTCCGAGGGAAGCTGAAGCGGTCCTTATCAAAAAGGAAGTATGACAGAATGGATGTCATAGATCTGCGTGATTTTTATGGACGGACGTTGGGCAAGATCGCTCAACGGGTTGTACGCGCGCGGATTGCCGAGTTTTGGCCTACGGTCAAAGGTTTGCGGGTGGCTGGCCTTGGGTATGCGACACCCTATTTGCGTCCCTTTTTGGGCGATGCAGAGCGGGTGATTGCGCTGATGCCTGCCCCGCAAGGGGTACACCATTGGCCCTATGACCAACGTTCCTTGGTGAGCTTGGTGCATGAAGATCAACTTCCTCTTGCGGACGAAAGCATTGATAGAATGCTGTTGGTGCATGCGGTGGAGGACAGTGAATCTTTGCGGGCGATGTTGCGTCAGGTGTGGCGGGTGCTTGCACCGGGAGGGCGTGTACTTATCGTTGCGCCGAACCGGGTGGGCATTTGGGCGCGTCGGGAAACGACGCCGTTTGCACACGGGCGTCCTTACAGTCGGTTGCAGCTGACCAGCGTTTTGAGGGATGCCATGTTTTCCCCCACCAGTTGGCGCTCTGCTTTGTACATGCCGCCCTTTGAGTGGCGCCCTTTCATGCGCACGGCAAGTACGTGGGAAAAGGCTGGGCAAATGTTGGGGCAGCGGTTTGCCGGAGTGATTTTGGTTGAAGCGGTGAAGCAGATTTACGCTGCCCCGCCGCAGCTGCCTGAGGGGCATCTTGTGCGGGCGCGTCAAGCGGTGCGCGGACTGGTGCCAAAGACCCGACGGCAAAACTCTCGTACCAAACATACCCCGCCAGATTGACCCTTTTTTGGGCAGCACTTTTTTTCGTCAATCTTCATATTGCCCGCTAAATAGGCAGCTTTAGGACGTTTTCCATTTCATTTGATGGGAAGGTATAAAGAAGCTTGTGTCTGTGGGAATTGAAGGTAAAGGTGGTTACCGAAACAAAGTTAGTCGGTTTGCGGAGCGACTATTAGCGGAGGGGTTACCCATATGAAGATGATTGTTGCAGTCGTAAAGCCATCAGTGACAGAAGCCGTTATGGATGCGCTGGCTGGTATTGGTGTGTCTGGTTTGACCGTTTCTGAAGTGCGAGGCCATGGGCGTCAGAAGGGGCAAACTGAGATTTATCGGGGCGCAGAATATAATGTAACCTTGGTGCCTAAAATACGTTTTGAAATTGCAGTCGATGATGGCATGGCGACCCAAGTGGTCGACACGATTACGAAGGCTGCAAAGACAGGCAAGATTGGGGACGGCAAGATTTTTGTCATGGACCTCTTATCAGCCACACGTATCCGCACAGGTGAAACCGATTCTGAAGCAGTTGCTGGATAAAAGTTTCGCGGCGCTCAGCGCCTTGCGGACCTAAATGAGGACGTTCCTAAAGCTAGGGACGTCCTTTTTTGTTAGATGATTTTGGTTAGGCCGGATTTATTAAGCAGGATCGCGGGAAACTAGAAAGACTGCTTGTTCGGCAAATAGGTTGTCACGGCGGCCGGGCTTTTTGACCCGCCGATCCTGATCTCCAGACAACATGCGCGTTTGTTCAATGTGCAGGCCAAGTTCACCGCATAGAGCCGCGAAGTCGAGCACAGTGCACAGGTGAATATTGGGCGTGTTGTACCATTGGTAATCCAATGTATGAGTGACCGGCATGCGCCCATGCACGCCTAGCTGCCAGCGAATGCGCCAATGACCAAAGTTGGGGAATGACACGATGATGCGGCGACCGATGCGCTGCATTTGCGCCAAGACCTCACGTGGATTGTGCGTTGCTTGGATGGTTTGGCTTAAGATCACATAATCAAATGCATCGTCGGGATAATCTTGCAGGTCTTCATCCGCATCGCCTTGCACTACCGAGAGGCCGCGCGTCACGCAGGCATTCACGCCGCGTTGAGAGAGTTCAATGCCGCGCCCGTCAACTTGTTTTTCTGTGCTGAGGAGATGCAGGAGGCCTCCAGCGCCGCAACCAACATCCAACACACGGCTGCCGGGCTCTACAAGATCGGCAATGACAAGCAGGTCAATACGGGCTTGGGCTTCGGGCGTATTCTGGCTCATGAAATTAAGCCTCTTTGCTGGGCGGCGGAGGAAATGAAGCCGGTTAGGGTGGCGATCATCTCTGGCTCATCGAGGAAGAAGGCGTCGTGGCCTTTGTCGGTGTCGACTTCCACAAAACTGACGTTGCCTGCCGCCGCATTGAGTGCTTTGACGATCTCTTTGCTGTAGGCGGTTGGGTAGTGCCAATCGCTGGTAAAGGAGACCACGCAGAAACGGGTTTTGACATTCATGAAGGCCTTGGCCAAAACATCGTCGTGGTCACGGGCCAGATCGAAATAATCTGTGGCTCGAGTGATGTAGAGGTAGGAATTGGCGTCGAAGCGATCCACGAAGCTTGTGCCTTGATACCGCAGGTAGCTTTCGATTTGGAAATCTGCGCCAAAGCCGTAGGAAATGTTGTCAGCGTCTTGCAGGTTCCGATCGAATTTACGGAAGAGGGCTGCTTCAGACAAATAGGTGATGTGGGCAGCCATGCGGGCGACGGCGAGGCCTTTGTCTGGGCCTGTGCCATGTTCGTAATAGTCGCCTTCTTTCCATTCAGGGTCAGCCATAACGGCTTGGCGACCGACTTCATGGAAAGCGATGTTCTGGGCGGAATGGCGCGGGGCGGTCGCGAGGGGAATGGCGCTGAAAACCCGTTCTGGATAATCAACAGCCCATTGAAGCGCCTGCATACCGCCCATTGAGCCGCCGATGACGCAAAAGAGGCTTTGGATGCCCAGCCGGTCGATCAATTTTGTTTGAGCGCGTACCATGTCTGCAATTGTGATGACGGGGAAGCTCATGCCGTAGGGCTTGCCGGTTGCTGGATTTTCATCCTGCGGGCCCGTTGAGCCATGGCAGCCACCGATGACATTGGTGCAGATGACAAAGAAGCGGTCCGTATCGATGGTTTTGCCGGGTCCGATGATCGCTTGCCACCAACCTGCTTTTTGGTTTGCCGGGTTGGGGCTGGCTGCATGTTGATCGCCGGTGAGGGCATGGCAGACCAAAACGACGTTTGATTTGTCGTCGTTGAGGGTGCCGTAGGTGTTGTAGGCAATGGTGAAGGGCGACAAGGTGACGCCTGAATCTAGGGTTAACGGCTCGTCGGTGCCAAAGGTTGCGCTATGGGCCTGATGATTGATGCTTGAGGCTGGGCCGCCGGTCGCATTGGTATTTTGGGTGTCGCTCATATCGCTTCGCTTTTTTTCCTCGATTTTGGAGCGCTCGCGCCGCAATCGAGTGTGTCGTCAATACCAATTTCGAACGTCGTCTTGGAGCTCAGCACTTAGCTGGGCCTTTAAGATCTGGCATTCAAGATCGTTATACAGGCGTTGAGGCTCTATTTCCTTTAAATTCTTTGGAATTAGCCTCGCTGCTGGTGGTGCAGGCCGGATGCACCCTGTATTTTGAGGCTTAGCTAGGGTGGCGGGCCCCAAAATGTCAATTGGTTTTGGGATTTGGGTGTGTATTACGGGGTTTTCTTTGATTTTGGTGAGGGCGTTGCGTATGAATACAGGCTCGTGCCTTCGCCTTTGGGGACCGCTGGGTCTGTGAATGCGGTCGTATGGGGATTGGGAAGCTATCTATGACTGCGTCAACGACACATCAGCCTGAAGCAAATGGTGAAAAGACCTTGGATGAGGTGCGCCGCGAAATCGATTCGATCGATGATGCGATGCATGACCTGTTGATGCGCCGGGCTGACCTTGCAGCGGAAGTGGCGGCGGCGAAAGCCCGCGACGCCCAAGCGCAAGGTGCTGGTGGCTTTATTCCCTTCCGCCCTAAACGTGAAGTGGAATTGCTGCGCCGTCTTGCGGGTCGCAATCACGGCGCTTTGGCGCTGGGGGTTGTTTCTCGTATTTGGCGCGAAATAGTTGCCTTCATGAGCCAAATTCAAGGACCGTTTCGCGCTATTATGTGGGCGGGCGGCGGCATAGATTTTTGGGAACTTACCCGCAATGGGTATGGCTCTAGGGTGCCAGTGACGCCGATAGAGGACTGCGACGATATTATTGAAGTGTGCGCGCAGGACCCGTGCGCGGTTGGGGTTTTGCCCTGGCCCGCAACGACTGCGACGCCGTGGTGGTTGGCTTTGACCAAAACGGCGAACGTGCGCGTTGTGATGGCGCTTCCTGTGATTTCTGAGAGCGGGGTTCCTGAGGCGTTGAGCGTGGCGCAAGCCGAGTTTGAAGCCACAGATTCTGACACCAGCCTTTTGGTGATCAAAGGGTGTGGGGGGCATGAGGGATGTGCCACCTTGAGCGCCCATGGATTGAACGGCCACGTGGTTGATGAGATTGATGGGGCTGCATTGCTCAGCGTTGAGGGCTATGTGATTTTGGGAGATGCGCGGCTTGAGGCTGCGGCATCCGATGGTGTGTTTGAGATGATTGTACCGATTGGCGGCTATGCCCAGCAGGTGCGTTTGGCAGGAGAGCGGTCATGAGTAAACTTGTACCGGTAGACGGCATTTTGGATATTTCTCCTTATGTGCCGGGGCGTGAAAAAGTTGATGGTGTCGCTAAGCTCGTCAAATTGTCCGCCAATGAAACGCCGCTTGGCCCTAGCCCCAAAGCTATTGAGGCTTACAAGAGCGTTGCAGATCAATTGCACCGCTACCCAGAAGGCAGTGCATTGGAATTGCGCCAAGCTATTGGCAAACACTACGGATTGAACCCGGACAACATTGTGTGCGGTGCGGGCTCTGATGAGTTGTTGCACTTGTTGGCGCAATGTTATGTGAACCCCGGCGATGAAGTTATTTATACCGAGCATGCTTTTTTGGTTTACCCGATTGTGACCAAAGCGGCTGGCGGAGTGTGCGTGACTGTTGCTGAAGACAATCTGACAGCCAATGTGGACGGGATTTTGGCGGCCCAGACAGCGCGGACAAAAGTTGTATTTGTCGCGAACCCTAACAATCCAACCGGCACCTATTTGGCGATGAGTGAAATGCGTCGGTTGCGGGCTGGGTTGCGCGATGATGTGTTGTTGGTTGTGGATGCGGCTTACGCTGAATATGTGCGCAAGAACGACTATGAGGCTGGCATTGAACTTGTGGCGACGCACGACAATGTGGTGATGACCCGCACCTTCTCCAAAGTGTACGGATTGCCTGCGTTGCGCTTGGGCTGGGCTTATTGCCCGGAGGGCGTTGCGGATGTGTTGAACCGTGTGCGCGGGCCCTTCAATGTGAATGTGCCTGCGATGCGCGCTGGGATTGCGGCCATTCAGGACCAGAGCTTTTTGGATAAAGCCATTGCTCATAATGACGAATGGCTGGGTTGGTTGATCGAAGAGATTAACAAGCTTGGACTTGAAGCGTTGCCAAGTGTGGCTAATTTTCTGCTTATCCGGTTTCCCGAAGAAGCAGGCAAAACAGCGGCAGATGCTGATGAGTTTTTAGCCTCGCGTGGTTTGATTTTGCGAGCGGTGAAAGCGTATGGCTTGCCGCGTTGTTTGCGCATGAGCGTTGGTTTGGAAGAAGACAATAAAGCTGTCGTGGCGACGCTACGCGCTTTTGTGGAGGGGTGGAAATGAGTGATCTGGTAACGACCCCTATCTATAAAAAGGTAGCGCTTATTGGGCTTGGGCTTATTGGGTCCTCCATTGGACACGGCATTAAACGGGCTGGCCTTGCTAAGACTGTCAGTGGTTTTGCGCGGTCGCCGGAAACGCGTGCGCGTGCCCTTGAAATCGGTTTCGTCGATAGTGTGCACGGTACGGCGAAAGAAGCTGTGGCTGAGGCCGACCTGATTATTCTATGCGTGCCTGTGGGTGTGCTGGGCAAGGTCGCCAGCGAAATTGAGCCAATGGTGAAAAAGGGCGCGACGATTACGGACGTTGGATCTGTGAAGTCGGCCGTGGTGCGCGATGTAGGGCCTTTTGTGCCTGAAGGCGTGCATTTCATCCCCGGTCACCCCTTGGCGGGAACGGAAGAGTCTGGGCCGGATGCGGGCTTTGCGGAGCTGTTTGATGGGCGCTGGTGTATTTTGACGCCGGTGCCGGGAACAGATAAATCAGCTGAAGCGCGGTTGGTGTCTTTCTGGGAAGGGCTTGGGTCCAAGGTCGATGTGATGGATGCCAAGCACCATGATGTTGTATTGGCAGTGACCAGCCATGTCCCGCATTTGATTGCCTATAATATTGTGGGGACGGCGACGGACTTGGAAGAAGTGACGCAGTCGGAAGTTGTAAAATACTCCGCGTCTGGGTTCCGGGATTTTACGCGGATTGCCGCGTCTGATCCGACCATGTGGCGGGATGTGTTTTTGAACAACAAAGAAGGCGTGCTGGAAGTTTTGGGGCGTTTTTCCGAAGACCTCGCGGTCTTGCAACGCGCCATCCGCTGGGGAGACGGGGACCTTTTGTTTGATCTGTTTACCCGGACCCGGGCCGTGCGTCGGTCCATCATCGATGCGGGCCAAGAGACAGATGCGCCTAACTTTGGCCGAGTCGCGACAGGTGACGCAGCAGAAGATGATGACGAGGGGTAATTTTCTTCCCAGCAGTTGAGTTCTAAAAGAGGGGGTCTAGGCGCGCGATTGAGAGGGGGCCTAGAAACAGAACGCCGTCTTTTAAAACGATGGGTATGCGCACGCGTCCTTCTTTTTCGCCTTGAAGAACGGAAAGTGCCCGCAAGCCGGTGAAGGCTAGTTTGGCGGTTCTACGGCCCACAACGTCAGCGGCCACTAAGGCTTCAACCAAGACATCCAAATTTCCTAGAGACGCTTTGAGTTTGCCTGCGGGCCGGCCTTGCTTGTCCATGCGCAGCTCGCCTTTAGCTGTTAGGTCGATGGGTCCCCAATTCAAAATTAGATCTGAAATTGCGAGGCTGCCCCCGTCGCGTAGCCATTTTTCGACGGAAATTTTTCGGCCCATCATCATGTGAACGGGCACGTTGCGCATGCGGCTTTGCATGCGGAGGAGTTGGATTTCATCGCCGGGCCACAGGTCAATTTTGGACTGGCTCCAGCGAAGGTTCTTTCCCTGAAGTGCTAGGTCGAACGGATAGGTTTGGGCGCCAGGGTTTTCTGCCACAAAGGACGGCGTGGGATGCCCATGGAGTTGCAACCGCTCGGCGGACCATTGCTCAATCAACGTCCCTTGAGCATCGAAGTGACTTGACGCGGCGCCAGTGACATCAATAGCGAGGCGCCCCATGGGGCCGGTCTCATAGACATGGCTTGCCCAAAAACCGTCGGTGGTTAGGGTCAGGGAATAGGGAGCCGGGGCTGTTTTTGGCGTGTAGGTGACAAGGTGGGGGCCGGTGATGTCGAGAATAATGTGTTTTAGATTGTAGGGCTGAACCGTGGCGCGCAACATTTCGCTGCGCCATGCCCAATTGGTTTTGGAGCGTGTGTCTGCCAGTTCAGGCTTATCCAACGTGGTGACGAAGCGATAAGGGAAATCGCTGAACGACATATCCTGCCACTCAGCAATGAGGCCGCGTTCGGCTTCTTTGGCCTGCCATTTATTCAGACCCGCTTCAGCTTGGGTTGCAAGGCCTTGCCAGAAAATCCAATACAGGGCAATGACGAGTGTGAGAAGCAAGGTGGGAAGTGCAATTTTTAAATGTGAGCTCTTCAAAAACTTCATGGGCTTCGCATCCGGTAATGAGCTTTCTGACGTTTTGGTATGTCAGACAGCTTTATGGAAAATCTTGCTTCTTAGCGCAACAGGTACAAAAACCTTGTACACTGAGCGCCTAACGATTGAGGATTATCATGCAGGATTTATGGGTGTTTGGATACGGGTCTTTGATGTGGCGACCCGGCTTTTCATATGAAAAATGTGAACCTGCACGTCTGTATGGGTATCACCGGGCCTTTTGTGTTTACTCGCACGTACATAGAGGAACGCCGGAACAACCTGGGCTTGTATTCGGGTTGGACAATGGCGGGGCGTGTCGTGGATTGGCGTTTAAAGTTGGGGCTGATCAAGCTGAGAGCGTGCGGCAGTATTTGCGGGAACGGGAGCAGGTGACGATGGTTTACAAGGAAGACATCCGCCCGATCCACCTGCTCGATAGCGAGGCCCGTGTTGAAAGCCTGTGTTTTACAGTGGACCGGGACCATCACCAATATGCTGGGAAATTGCCTTTTGATACACAGGTGAAGTTGATTGCAGAAGGTGTTGGGCAATCGGGGCGTAATCCAGACTATTTATCCCAAACGGTGGAACACTTACGCGAGATTGGGGTGCATGATCATGGCTTAGAAAAACTGTGGTATGCCGTTGCTGAAAAATTAGGCGTATCGGCTGCGTAGGTTTTTTATTTAAATATGAACTATGTTTTCTGCCCCAACGAATTTGGCAAGGCGGGCGAGTTCTTGGTCAAATGCTTTGGTGCGCGCTGGGGTTTGACGCACGCCCTCTTCCCACCACACGCCCTTCATTTGCAGAGTGCTGGTTTTACGGTCCATCTTTAAGTCGACACGTCCGGTAAACTTAGAGCCTTCTAGAATAGGTAAGACGTAGTAGCCATATTTTCGTTTTTTCTCTGGTACGAATATTTCGATTTTGTAGTCGAAATTGAACAGGCGCTTGAGGCGGCCCCGGTCTCGAATGAGGGGGTCGAAGGGGCTTAGGAAGCGTAGCCGGGAGCTTGGCTTGGGGACATGCTCTAAACGTTCGGCCAATCCGCGAAAGGCGACGGCTTTGTGGGGCGCGCTTTTGTCAGCGCTGGCGATCTCTACGTGCATGAGGTCGGCGCCGTTGTCTTCGATCCATTCGGATACAACAGCGGGTTTGTAGCTTTGCCAGAAGGCTGCTATCTCGCGGGCATTGGCGACGCCTAAGCGGGTGAGTGCTTGGCAGCATTTCCAATCGAGTGTTTCGGCCTTGGTGGGTTTGGCGGTGCGCAGGTCTTCTGGGATGATGTCTTTGCTCAAGGCGTAGGCTTTTTGAAACCCCTTGCGGTGACTGATGGTGAATTCACCGCTGCGCCAGAGGTATTCCAATGCGGTTTTGGACGGACCCCATCCCCACCATGCGCCTTTGCCTTTGTCTTCGAAGTCGCGGGTCATGAGCGCGCCTTCTTTTTTGACGCGGTTGCGGACTTGGGAAATGATTTTGTCGCCCTCAGGCCCGAGCCGTTTTTCCCAGCGGGTGGCGCGGTTCTGTTTTGCATGGTCAAACCGGTGGCGCCAATGAGGATAAAACTGTGTGGGGATCAGGCACGCGTCGTGGGTCCAATGCTCAAAAAGCGTGCGGTCGTCTTCGTGCAATGCGGTGAGTTGGTCGGGATGGTACTTGTTTGCGCGGCTCCACAAAATCATGTGGTGGGCGCGTTCAATGGTGCGGATGGAATCAAGCTGCACGTAGCCCAGCTGAATAATGAGGTCCTGCAGGTCTTGGTTTGAAAACGGGGCATTGAGGGGGCGGGTGAGGGCTTGTTGATGCAGCCAGAGTTTTCTGGCGGTTTGATTGTCTAGCTGCATCATATTTCCTGAGCGTCTCTGATTATTTGGATGTGAAGCTTTAACCGCAGCGTGAGTAGCCGCATGAGGTGCAGCTGTCACAGCCTTCTTGGCGCATCAAGGCGCGTTCGCCGCATCTTGGGCATGAGGCCATGGGGGAACCGCTTTGGTCGCCCACTGCTTTTTTCTCGGCCTGTGTTTGTGAGGCGGGCGCAGTGCTTTCTTTTGCATCAACAAGGAAGCCAATGTCGCGCATGTGTTGTTCGATAAAGCCGCCGATGGCTGCAAGCAGGCTTGGGATGTATTTACCGTCCATCCAAGCGCCGCCGCGTGGATCAAACACGGCTTTGAGTTCTTCCACCACAAAGGTGACATCGCCGCCACGTCTAAAGACAGCCGAGATCATCCGGGTGAGCGCGACGGTCCACGCGTAGTGCTCCATGTTTTTGGAGTTAATGAAAATCTCGAAAGGCCGTCTGCGCCCATCTTGCACAATGTCATTTAGGGTGATGTAGATGGCGTGGTCGCTTTCAGGCCATTTCAATTTGTAGGTGTAGCCGGGTAAAATGTCGTCACGCTGCAAAGGCTCTGCCATATAGACAACGCTGTTGTCTTCGGGATAGCTGGCGGCGACCTCTTTGACTTCTTCGGGCTTTGGCTTTTCTTCTTTAGATTTTTCAGGCGTTACGGTCAGCACTGAGCCACGGATATCGCTTGGGCGGTAGGTGGTGCAGCCTTTGAGATTTTTGGTCCAGGCTTGCTCGTAAATCTCTTTGAAGTCCTCAAAGGAAATATCTTCGGGGCAATTGATGGTTTTTGAAATGGAACTATCAATGTGCTCTTGCACTGCGGCTTGCACGGCGATGTGGTCTGAGGGGCTTAAGCTTTGGGCGGTGACAAAATAGTCGGGAAGCTTTGCGTCGTCGCCCTTGAGCTGGCGGAAGCGGGCAAGGGCGTAGTCCACGACTTCTTCCTCGGCACGGGTACCGTCTGGCAGTAAAACTTTGCGGGTGTAGTTCAGGGCAAAGATGGGCTCAATGCCGCTGGAGACATTGCCGGCAAACAGCGAAATGGTGCCGGTGGGTGCAATAGATGTAAGCAGTGCATTGCGGATGCCGTGTTTGGCAATGCGGGATCTGAGATCACTGTCGAGGCCCTGAATGGTTTCTCCTGCCAAATAAGGTTTGGCATCGAAGAGCGGGAAGGCGCCTTTTTCTTGGGCCAAGTCGATGGAGGCGCTATAGGCGGCGTGTTCGAGCGATCCCATCCAATGATGGATTTTGGCAATGCTGTCAGGATTTCCGTAGCTGAGGCCGCACATGATGAGTGCATCCGCGAGACCCGTGACGCCTAAGCCAATGCGTCGTTTGGCGTGGGCTTCTGTGCGTTGTTCTTCCAGCGGAAAACGGGAAACATCAACAACATTATCCATCATGCGGATAGCAACAGCGACAAGCTCTTGCAGGTCGGTGTCGTCGATGTGGGCGTTGGCTGTGAAAGGTTCTTTGACCAAGCGGGCTAGGTTGATGGACCCTAGCAAACAGGCCCCGTAAGGCGGTAAGGGTTGCTCGCCACATGGATTGGTGGCTTGGATGCTTTCACAATAGGCCAAATTGTTGCGTCGATTGATGCGGTCAATGAAAATCACGCCGGGCTCAGCATAGGCAAAGGTGGAGGCTGTGATTTTGTCCCATAGGGTGCGCGCTTTGAGCGTGCGGTAGGTGGTGCCGTTGAACACCAAATGCCAATCTCCATCGGCGTGGACAGCATCCATAAAGGGATCGGTGATGAGGACGGAGAGGTTGAAATTTGTCAGCCTGCCTGCTTCGCGTTTGGCATCGATGAAGTCTTCAACGTCTGGGTGGTCGCAGCGCATGGTGGCCATCATGGCCCCTCGGCGCGATCCTGCGGACATAACTGTGCGGCACATGGCATCCCATACGTCCATGAAACTGAGCGGGCCGGATGCATCTGCGCCGACACCTACCACCGCCGCGCCTTTGGGGCGAATGGTGGAGAAGTCATACCCAATGCCGCCCCCTTGTTGCATGGTGAGAGCAGCTTCTTTGAGACCGTCGAAAATGGCGCCCATATCGTCGCCGATGGTGCCCATTACAAAGCAGTTGAAGAGAGTGACGTCTCGTTTTGTACCTGCGCCTGCAATGATGCGGCCTGCGGGCAAAAACTTGTAGTCGCTCAAGGCATCGTAAAAGCGCTCTTCCCACCCGGCGATTTGATCGGAGGGTTCACAGGCAGCTAAGGCTTTGGCAATACGTTTCCAAGTGTCTTCCACGGTTTCATCATGAGGCGTGCCATCGGCCTTTTTGAAACGATATTTCATATCCCAGATTTGTTCGCTGATGGCTGGGAGGATGGCAGGTAGATTGCTCATAACAAGGGGCTTTCAACTGGTGACTTTTACTTATTTGGCAGAAAAATACCCCTCTAAGCTAGGCGCGTAGAGGGGTAAGAGTCAATAAATGTTCTTGATAAGTTCTGGCCTCAATGACCCTACTGAGCGCTGCTTTTTGATCTCTCAGTCAGTTTTTCGGGCAGGCCTTCGGGAACCGCGGCGGCTGGCAGTGCTTCGATGGCTTCGAGCATTAATTTGTCAGTTGCGTTGTTCATGCGGCTGTCTAGCTCAGCAAGGAAAGCCCGTCGTTTAAGGCCCGGTTGGATGGCTGGAAGAAACTCTATGATGATCGTGCCTGCATGGTGCTCTTGGGAGCGGGCTGGCCAATAGAGGCCTGAGTTTACAGCGACGGGAATGCACGGCACTTTGAGGTGGTTATAGATGGCGGCGACACCGGGCTTTAATTCTTCATGTTCGCCGGGGGCGATGCGGGTGCCTTCTGGGAAAATGACGATGGGGCGGTTGTCGGACAAGGCTTCTTTTGCCGCATTGAACATTTTGCGCAATGAGGCAGAGCCTGCTTCGCGGTCGACAGCGATCATACCCGCCTTAGCAGAGTACCAACCATAATAGGGAATGGAGAGGAGTTCTTTTTTCATCACAATCGCTGGGTCTCTGGTGATCGCATTGAAAACCATAGTGTCCCACAAGGATTGGTGTTTGCACGCGATGAGACAAGCGCCCTCGGGCAGGTTCTCAAGGCCGCGAATTTCATAACGGGTGCCCGCAAAGATGCGCAGGAGCAAGATTGTACCCTTGGACCAGCCGCGCATGATGGCAACGGTGAAACGACGTGGCAAAGCGTAGACGGGGGTCAGGACAATGCTGTAGATCGCACTGAGCACGTAGAAGAAAAAATTGAATGTGACAGCGCGGAAAGACAACATGATTCGAACTTCCATTTGGCATTAAGCAGAGGCATTGGCGTTAGACGGGGCCCGTCGCACAATGAGTGAGATCGTTTAGTTCGTCGTTTGCGCAGGAGTTGGTTTTTCCAACCATCGCAGACGTACAAGCGTTAGCAGATATTTTGTGTACTCCGCAATCAAGAGTCGTGCGGAACCGGGATATAGGTACCATTGGTCCAAATGGACGCTGGCTTGATGCACAGGAAACCCCTGTAAAGTGAGGGTTGGCATTGTGTACCGAAGCTCTTGAGTGGCGCGGGGTAAATGATAAGCGCTGGTGACCACGAGGAGCGAACCATAGCCATTTTGATGGGCCCACGCTGCGGTTTCGGTGGCATTGCCGATGGTATCTTTGGCGATCCGGCCAATATCGATGCAACAATCAAATAGGGGGCTGTCGACGCGCTCTAGGCTGCGAATGTCATCTAGAGAGACCCCTTGATCTACCCCTGAGATGAGAAGACGTGTTCCAGAACCTGCGGTTAACAGGCTGACGCTTTGTTGAATGCGTTCTGGCCCGCCGGTTAGTACGACAATGCCGTCTACCTGGGGAACTGGGCTTGGAGGGGAACGGGGTATGTCAGCGATGAAAATACTGAGGCCGATGAGATAGGCCACTGACAAGAGAGCCAGTACCCCAGAGAGAACGGTGGCATGGATTTTCCAGCGGTTTAGAAGTGTATGACGGATTGTACGCTTCACCCAAAGCTCCCCCGCGTGGTGTGGTTGGTGGCTTGATTCTAAATGAAGAATTTCAATTGTCTGCCAAAAACTGCTGCTTTTTGGATGGATTTCTTGGTGAATATTAGACCATTTTACCTAAAGTGCGCAAAACTGTCACGTGAGCCGTCGTGGTAACGGTCAAAAGCAGGCTGACGGGTACACATGCCAACCAAAGATATTGCCACGGGGCAAGCGAGGGGATCGGCAGCAATAAGTCAGATTGGGTGCTTTGCAGAGTGGACAGAGCCAAAAATGTAAGGGCTGCGGCGCCAAATCCCAAAATGCCCCCGCGCAGGCCGAGCCACAGGAAATGGGTTTGGATTTCGGTGGCGATGAACCGGTCATGGGCCCCGATGAGGTGGAGCACTTCGACAACGCCGTGGTTGGCGGATAGGCCCGACCGGGTTGCAAAAATAGCGATAGCTATTGTTGTGCCCGCTACAAGAGCCAAAATGGCAAAGGCCAGCCATTTGGCGGCTTGGGCAGTGGAGAGAAGTTGCTCAAGCCATTGGCGATGGGTATCGAGGACAATGCCGGGGGCCACGCTGTTGAGGCGGGCCGCCAATGCGGCTGTATCCAATTGAATTTCTGAATTAAGCACCACGTCGATCAACCGGGGCAGGGGCAAGTCTTGGGTTATATTGCCTTCGCCCAACCAAGGTTCTAACAGCTTGGCGGTGTCTTTGCGCGAGAGTGCCTGCGCGCTTTGTACGCCCTTGGTGGATTTAAGAACGGTGAGGGCGGCCTCAATTTGGTCTTCTATGTCAATGCCGGGTTGTGGCTTGATTTGCACAGTGAGAACGCCGGTCAGGTCTGAGGTCCACGTGTCCGTGGTGCGATTGACGATGAGGGCAGCGCCTAAGGCCAGTGATGCTAGAAAGCACATGGCCGATAAAACGATGACCAATGTGGGGCCGGTGGTGCCAACGGAGGGCACAATGCCGCTGGGCTGTACGAAGAGCCCGCGAAAGGCTGACGCGATTTGTGCGCCTAAGGTTCTGGTGCTCGGTTCGTCAGGATCATCCATTTGACCCTCATGTATTTGCCCCTCTGGCATTTCAATTGGTTCAGCCACGGTAGGTCAGCTCCCCATTATTAATGATGAGTTCTGGGGCACCGGTTTGTTCAACCAAGGCGTGGTCGTGGGTGGCAATGAGAACAGAGGTGCCTAGCTTGTTGAGTTCGACAAAGAGGCGCAGCAATCGGCGCCCCATTTCGGGGTCCACGTTGCCGGTGGGCTCATCGGCAAGCAGAAGGTCTGGTTGGCCCACAACTGCGCGGGCGATGGCGGCACGTTGTTTTTCCCCGCCTGACAATGTGGGGGGTTTTGCATTCAACCGGTCGCCAAGGCCCACCCACTCCAATAATTCACAAACGTCTCTGCGGAAGTCTTCTTCGCGACGGCCTGCTATTTTGAGAGGGAGGGCGACATTCTCATAGGTTGTGAGGTGGTCGAGCATGCGAAATTCTTGAAACACCACGCCAATGCGCCGACGCAAGGCAGGCAATGAGTGGCGGTTGGTTGTGGCGATGTCTTGGCCAAACATCGAAATCAGACCACGTGAGGGACGGTGGGCCAGAAACATGAGCTTAAGCAGGGAGGTTTTACCTGCACCTGAAGGGCCGGTGAGGAAATGGAACGAGCCGGGTTCGAGGTGAAAATTTACATCTCGTAGGACTTCTGGCCCCATGCCATATCGCATTCCTACATTTTCAAAACGAACCATGTGTCTCTCTTGCCTTAATGCCATTAATCCAAAGATTGCCGCTGGCTTTAACCCACTTTTAAGGTAGAAATTGTCTACTGTGGGGAGGAAGCACTGGCATATATTCTTTGCATTTTTGATTGAAATGTCGAGGCGAGCTTGTCACTCGGGCCCGGACTATGCAAAGTCTTTCATTGGATACCTTAGATCGAATCGTATGAGATCATAATCGCATGATTATCACTTGCCCATCTTGTTCTGCACGCTACGACGTTGCCGCCGCTGGATTTTCACCAGCAGGGCGCAAAGTGCGTTGCGCTAAATGTGGTGAGAATTGGCATCAAGAGCCAGAAGAACTTGCTGTTGATGATGTGATTACGCAAGAAGTAGACATTGCACCTGACGTGGAGGCCGAGACACCTGAAGCGACTGCGCCGCCGCCTGTGCACAATGAGCCTGACGTTGAACCTGATCTTGATGATGATATTGCTTTTGCCGAGCCCGACCCAGAGCCGGTTGCGAAGCCTGTAAAAAAGGCCGCTGCGAAAAAACCACCTAAGAAGAACTCACCAAAAAAGAAAACGCCGAAGGCTAAACGAAGTGTTGGGCAGAAACTGGCTGTTGCAGCGGGTTGGACCTTGTTGGCGCTCTTTGTAGGGGGAACCGCCTATGGGTTTTCTTCCTATAAAACAGATATTGTGCGTTCGTGGCCTGCCACGGCGACGCTTTATGCTGCGTTTAATGATCCTGTAGATTTGCGCGGAATGGAATTTCAGCAAGTGGCCTATAAACACGTCTATGAAGACGGGGTGCCGGTTTTGTCTATCTCTGGCCAAGTGGTCAATGTGAGCGATGCGCGTTTGTCTGTGCCTAAAGTGCGGGTTGGTTTGCGCGATGAAAATAAAAAAGAGCTCTACTATTGGACGTTTGGTTTGCCAGAAACCGCTTTGGAGCCTGAGCAGAGTGCGGAGTTTGTCACCCGCCTGTCTGCGCCCCCCATTGCGGCTAAAGATTTGGAAATCACCTTTGTGACGCCTGAGAAGTTGCCGAAGAGCTAGGCTGCTTGGGGTAGGCTTTCTATTTTCCCACAGTTTATGTAGATACCTATCTCTCAGGTTGTCTTTGCGGGCAGCTTTCGGGTATTTTGCGATTTGCCTATTTCAAGTTGAGAGTAATTGAATGTCTGATACCGCCCACACTGGTGACCCCCTGCTTGAAGTGCTTTTTAGTGCGGAGGTTTTGGCTGAGCGTATTGCCGCGCTGAGCGAAGAAATGGCGCCCGTGATTGGTCTCAAGCCCTTAGTGATTCCGGTGTTGTCGGGCAGCTTTATTTTTGCGGCTGATTTGTTGCGGGCCTTGCACGGCGCTGGCTTGCGCCCGGACGTGGATTTTTTGTCGCTCTCCAGCTATGGCACGGGTACGCAGTCTTCTGGATCGGTGAAACTTGTGCGCGACATTGAAGTGTCTGCGCAAGGACGGTCTGTTGTGCTGGTTGATGATATTTTGGAATCCGGTCGGACATTGTCTTTCGCCAAGGAATTGATGGTGTCACACGGGGCAGATGTTGTTCACACGTGTGTGCTGCTTGATAAGCCTGAAAAACATGTTGTACCGATTGAAGCCGACTTTGTGGGCTTTGAGTGTCCCGATGCTTTTGTTGTGGGCTACGGCATGGACCTTGCCCATGGATACCGGGAATTGCCCTTTGTCGGGCAGCTGATCTAACAGCGCGCTAAAACCGTTGCAGCAGACGATCCAAATAATCTAGTTCACTTTGCGGGCGGCCAAGTTGGGCAGCTCTGCGGCGCAGTTCTTCCAAAATTTCGCGGGCTTGTTGGCGTTCGCTTTCGTCAGGGATTTCACCTGAGCCTTCTTTGCCTTTGCCGCCGGGTTTTTGAGAACGCCCTAAGGGATCAGAGCTGGACTTGTCCTTGCCAGTGCCTTGGCCGGACTTGCCTTGGGCCATGTCGCCCAAACTTTCCATCAATTGCTCGACCATGGATTGACTGCCTGCGCGCATTTGTTCTAGCGCTTGGCCTTGGGAGCGGGTGGCTTTGTCGGTGCGGCCAGCCTCTAGTCGATTGCCGGCCTGCTCCATCGACTTACCTGCTTTTTTCAAATCTGAGGGAATTTGTGCGCCGCCTTCGCCCAAAGACTTCATGGTTTCTTCGAGTTGCTCGTTGAGCGACTGTTGTGCCGCTTTGAGGTCTTCAAGCGTATCGAGGTCTTTTTGGCTCGGGGCTTGGTTTGGCATGCCCGTAGAGTTTTCATACATGTCATGGGAGAGGTTGAAGGTTTCCTCCATGATTTGTTTTTGTTGATCCATCAGATCTTGCATCTCGTCCAACGCATCGGACAGAGCTGACTGCTGGGGAGTTGCAGCGGACTTGGGGGCTTGGGTCTGCATGTTCTCCAGCATGTCATTGAGCTGGGAGAGCATGTCACGGGCCTGATCGCGTGCGCCGGTGTTTGCAAGGTCTTCAATGGTCTTGAGCATGTCTTCCAGATCACTTTGATCAATGCTGTTGCTATCCCCATTCTGATTGGCAAGGTCTGGATTGCTTTGCTCCCCTTGGGTGTCGGCAAGGGCGTCTAAGTAGCGGGACAGGGCTTGTTTGAGCTCCTGCATAAGTTGGGAAATTTCTGCGTCCGACGCGCCGTCTGTTAATGCACTCATCAAGGCTTCACGCGCGTCGCGTAGCTCTTTTTCAGCGAGTGAGAGGTCCCCATCTTCAAGGTAGAGGGCCATGGTCCACAGCATGTCGATGGCGCTGGCGAGTTCAGACTGAAACGTACTGCTGTGGATGTCTGCATGGGTAATGCGCCAATAGACGGAGCGCATGCCCAAATAGATGGAGAAATCTATTTGGCGGGTGTCGGGGTAAATGGAAAATGACTCTAGAAAACCAGCGACGGAAAACCGGGCCTGAGGGTAAAGTGCTAAGCGACGTCTTTGTTCCACGAACGCTTTTGCAAGAGGCACTGTAAATGTCCGCTCCGGCAAAGTGAGTGTTTGAGGCGTGGTCGGCGTCTTCTGGCCTGCCCCGTCGTGGGCAACCATTTCAACTGTGACGGGAAGGCCTGCCCATGGATGGCTGGTGAGGTCTTGGTAGTGTGTTTTTTTCAGTTTGAGCGGCGGTACGCTGGAGATCGGTATGTCGATATGAGGCGGGCCGATGATGGGGGCAGTTGCAATATTATTTTCTTCGGCACGCTCGTCGGATTTTTGGGTTTGAAAGAGAGTGCTTTCGCTTAGGTGAACTGACGGGTCGAGGGTGAAATTGGCTTCTACCGATGTCAGGCCAAAATCATCCGTTGCTGCAAAATCAAATCGAAGGGAGTTGCGCTGGGTGGGGGTGATGGGTGTGGTGAGAGTGAGCGTTGGGGGAAGGTCTGGTGTGACGCTAAAATGCCATTCTCCCAAAGTTTTCCCGCTTTGGCTGACCTCCATGGTTTGATCGGCGGTGAGGGCAAAACTGACTTCATAGGTTTTTTGCGCAGATGTGGTCTTGGGCTCGAGAATCTCAACGATGGGATCATTGGAGCCTGAGAAGCTTGGGCGCGAGCCGCCGCTGATACGCACTTCCAGTAACGTTCCCTGCACGACTGTAAGGGCTTGGACTGAATTGGACGGTGTGCTCACGCTCAAATATTTAGGGGCTTGGCGGGTGTAGCGGGGCGGGGTTAGCCACGCGTTGAGCTCTCCTTGAGAACCACGTCCTGCAAAGCCGGGCCATAGGCCTTCGCTCAACCGAAGGTTGATGGTTGGTCCAGCAAAAACAGCTGCCGCTAAGAGGGCAAGGAGAAGGGCCGCGCGAAACGTATAGGGGTCCGCATTTTCTTTTTTGCTGGGGTGGGGGAAGGCGAGGCGTAGCTTTACTAATTGACGGGCGCGCCAATTCTGTTGGGCCAGCCATAGGGCGGTTTCGCCGCTCAAGCCGACAACGTCTTCGAGTTCGCTTAAGGGGCGGTGAGAGAGGCCTGCATTGTCTTCTAGGCGACGGCTGGCGGCATGGGTGCTGGGCCAACCCAAAGTGGTGCGCTGTTGATAGACTAGGAAGGCGGAGAGCCCCAAGGCTGCGATAAGCAGCGCCCAGTGCAGAAGGATGGGGAGGGACCCCAGCAGGCCTGTCAGAGCGCCTAGAATGTAGGTGCCGATGAGCAGAGTGGGCGCCCAAAGCACATGCCATAGGCGTTCCCAAAAGAGGGTCAGTTTTGCAAGGCGAATGAGGGTGTGGATGCGGCGTGTTTCATGGGCCCCAAGGTTGGGGCTTTGATCCCACGCGCCTGCTTTAGTCGATGTTGCTTGATCGGGATTCGCGCTCACCGGTCTCTCCGCCCACTTGTTTTTATGCCTCTGGCTGCCTGAGATGGTGCTGGAGACGCTTGTTCGAGAAACCGTATCATGCCTACTCGAGAGCGGACAGCGCCACGATGCTTAGGATGTGTGCGACCTTACAGCTGAAGTATTGCCTTATGCGTCGGTTTCTTCGGTGAGCCATTTACTTAGAACGGAGACTTCTTCTTTTTGGTATCCTAGCGTCTGGTAAAAACCTGCTGCTACGTCATTGTTTGTTCGCACCATTAGTTCGATTTTAACGGCCCCTTGTGCCTTCACGAATGCTTCGGCTGACACCATTATTTGACGTCCGAAGTGCTTTCCCCTTAAGGAAGGGTCGACCGCGAGATAGTAAACCCAGCCTCTATGACCATCATATCCCACCATTGCGGTCGCCCCAATTTTCTTCCTATACCAACCGACGAGTACCGTTGACGTGGGTGTTTGTTGGGCCAGAGCGATATCGGTTCTTGGGTCATTCCATGGACGCGTTAAGTCACACGCTTTCCAGAGAGCGATGACTTCTTCTATGTCGGCTTCTTGGATACTTCTGATGTCCATCAGGCTGTTTTCTCCCAATTAGTCACAGAGCCCGCGATGTGCAAGCGTGCGTTTTCACCGCCGCGATCATTGAAGGAGATCGGGGCGGTTTTGTGACGAAAACCGTTGCAAATGTTGTTTGGTAAGTTTTAAAGCCAGTCGGGGACGGTATCGAGATCCAGAATGGCGTCATAGTCTGGGCGCGCGCGGATCACAGCGTATTGATCGCCGTTGACCAGCACTTCTGGAATGAGCGGACGGGTGTTGTAGGTGGACGCGAGGACTGCGCCGTAAGCCCCGGCCGACATGACCGCAATGAGGTCGCCTGACTTGAGATCGGGGAAGTCCCGGTCTTTGGCAAAATAGTCACCGGTTTCGCAGACCGGACCCACAATGTCATACCGGCTGACCGGGGCGTCGTGTGCTGCTTCTGTCACGGGTAAAATGTTGTGATAGGCGTCATAAAGTGTGGGGCGAATGAGGTCATTCATTGCGCCATCGGTAATGAGGAAGGAGCGGTCATCGCCGTGCTTGTTGTAAATCACTGAGGCGACGAGAACGCCTGCGTTGCCTGCAATCATCCGGCCGGGTTCGAAAATGAGCTGGCAATCTAGATCGCCTACACATTCACTGACCATTTTGGCGTATTCATCGGGATGAGGTGGTACGTCGTTGGTGCCCAAATAAGGTATGCCCAAGCCGCCGCCCAAATCGAGACGGGTGATGGGATGGCCTTGGTCGCGCAAGGTACGCACCAAATCGCCCACACGGTTGAAGGCGGCGCGGAAGGGCGCAAGATCTGTGAGTTGGCTGCCGATGTGGACATCAATGCCGCTGGCGACAATGCCGGGCAGGGTTGCTGCGTGGGCATAGACTGCGGGCGCGCGTTTCCACGAGATGCCGAATTTATTTTCCGCTTTGCCTGTGGAGATTTTCTCGTGGGTTTTAGCATCAACGTCCGGGTTTACTCGAATGGCGATGGCGGCTTGTTTGCCTAAGCGCGTTGCAACAGCGGAGAGTTGGTCCAGCTCGGGTTCAGATTCCACGTTGAACTGGTGGATGCCTGCGTTGAGGGCGTCTTCCATTTCGCGAACGGTTTTGCCCACACCAGAAAAGACGATGCGCTCGGGCGGAATACCTGCGCGGATGGCACGGCGTAGTTCGCCGCCAGACACAACATCAGCACCGCAGCCTAGGTTGGCCAAGGTGCGCAACACAGCAATGTTGGAATTGGCTTTCACCGAATAACAAATCAGCGTGTCGGTTTTTTGGAAGGCTTGGGCAAAGACCTCATAGTGTCGGGTGAGCGTTGCCGTCGAATAACAGTAGAACGGTGTGCCGACAGCACTTGCGATGTCGGTCAGGGAAACGTCTTCAGCGTGTAGAACGCCGTTTTTGTAATTAAAATGATGCATGTGTCGTCGTGCCCTGATCGAACCGAGTGGTGTGCCGGTGTTAGTCTGTTGTGCTGTCTTGTGCCGGAGGTGGTGCAAGATCACCCTTTTTACCGCAAGCTGACAGGCTTGTGCTGAGTGCGAGTGCCACAATTAGGGGAAGTGCTAGGCGGCGCAAACGTGTTGGTGTCGAATTGGTCATATCTAAGTCCTCTTATTCTTTTGCTCAGATCAGTTGGTCCAAGATCCGCTCTGGCCTATTTGGCCAGACGTTCGCGCCATGCTTTCACAGAAGCGCGCACATTGTCTGGGCTTGTGCCCCCAAAGCTTGTGCGAGATGCCACTGAATTGTCCACCCCTAGCACCGAATAAATTGCGTCGGTGATGCCGGGTTCCACAGCTTGCATGTCGGCAAGGCTCAAATCGGACAGGTCACAGCCCTTTTTCTCCGCTAGTGCCACCAAGGTGCCCGTGATGTGGTGGGCTTGGCGGAACGGTACGCCGAGTTCGCGCACGACCCAGTCAGCCAAATCGGTGGCTGTTGAGAAATCTTGTGCAGCGGCATGGCGCATCTTGTCTTTGTTGACCTCAAGGCGTGAGATCATGGCTGTCATTGCCGCAAGACAGAGGGAGAGGCTATCGAGAGCGTCAAAGGCAGTTTCTTTGTCTTCCTGCATGTCTTTTGAATAGGCCAAAGGAAGCCCCTTCATAACGATCAGCAAGGCATTGAGTGCGCCTACGATACGGCCCGTTTTGGCGCGTACCAATTCGGCAGCATCTGGATTTTTCTTTTGCGGCATGATCGACGAGCCGGTGGTGAGGCTGTCTGGTAATTTGATGAATTTAAAGCCTGCGCTCATCCAGATCACGATTTCTTCGGCCATGCGTGACAGGTGGATGGCGGTGATGGAAGCAGCGCTCAATGTTTCGAGTACAAAATCGCGGTCAGACACGCTGTCGAGTGAGTTGCGTGTCGGGCGATCAAAACCAAGTGCCTTAGCTGTCATTTCCCGGTCGATGGGGAAAGAGGTGCCAGCCAGAGCGGCAGCCCCTAATGGGCATTCGTTGAGGCGGGCACGGGCGTCTTGGAACCGGCCTTTGTCACGGGAAGCCATTTCCACAAAGGCGAGGCAATGGTGGCCGTAGGTGACAGGCTGTGCGGTTTGCAAATGGGTAAAACCGGGCATGACGGTGTCGGCGTTATTTTCGGCCAAATTCAACAATGCGCCCATGAACCCTTCAAGCTGGCCGTCGAGGTGGTCAAGGGTGTCGCGGATGTAGAGTTTAAAGTCATTGGCGACTTGGTCGTTGCGCGAGCGGCCTGTGTGTAGGCGTCCAGCGGTGGGGCCGATCAGTTCGGCCAACCGGGATTCCACATTCATGTGGATGTCTTCGAGTTCCCGTTTGAAGGTGAACTCTCCGGCTTCGATTTCGCCGAGGACTGTGTCCAACCCAACGAGAATTTGATCGGCATCAGCTTGGGAGATGATACCTTTTTTGGCCAACATCGTGCAATGTGCCTTGGAGGCGCGGATGTCCTGAGAATAGAAGCGCTTGTCGAAATCGATGGAGGCGTTTATTTCTTCCATGATCTGGTCCGGAGCTTCGCCAAACCGGCCGCCCCACATTTTGTTGCTCATCATACTTCTCCGGATTGCCTGATTTGTTGGCTCGGAGGCCTGGAGGAAAACCATGTCCACTCAGAAACCCACTAAAGGGGGCAAGCCCGCTTTGTTCGTGAGTGCTGGTGTGGCGCTGGTCGCCCTACTGGCCGCGTTTCTTTATCTAGGAGAAGGGGATAGCAATGGCGGGGCCAAGTCGCAAGCGGGGAATCGCTCAGCGGCTGTTTTGAGGGCTGCGGCGCAAGGGACTGTGGCAAATTTCACAGTGGCTAAGGATGCCAAAATTGTGGCGGATATCAGCTTTGTGGATGGGGCTGGGACCCCCAAGAAGCTCAGTGATTGGCGGGGGCGCGTGGTTTTGCTCAACGTCTGGGCGACGTGGTGTGGACCGTGCCGCAAGGAAATGCCGGCTCTAGACCGCTTGCAGGCCCTTATGGGCAGTGATGAGTTTGAAGTTGTCGCGCTGAGCGTTGACCGGGGCAAAATTGGCTTGCCGCAGGAGTTTTTTGACGAAATCGGGGTCAAAGAGCTTGGGCTGTATCATGATGGTAGCGCCAAGGCGGGGTCTAAGCTGGGTGTGTTTGGGATGCCAACGACTTTGCTGCTTGGTCGCCAAGGCCAGATTTTGGGCCGGCTTGTGGGGCCTGCGGAATGGGATGACGAACATGCCCAAGCGTTGGTTGGCGCGGCTTTGGCCCTTCCTGGTGATGCAGGCGCGCCTTAAACTTGCTTTGTGGATCTAAAGGTCTCTGGTTGGGATATGCAGATAAAGAGCTGTTAGAATTTGTTCCACATCCCCAGTCGTTTTGGTGAGGGGGAGAGAAATAGCCCGTATTTGGTGGTGTTTCTTTGTGATATCGAAACGCGGCCCGGCCCAAATAAGCGGTTTTCTCTCCTCTATGACCCGGTTCATGATGTCCAGCCATCTGAGTTGAGCTTTGTTCATTTCCAAAGTCGTCTCTATGCCGGTGGTGATGTTGGTGAGTGTTCTGCCTGTACGGTCTGGTCCCATCCAGTCTGATAAGTTCGTGCCGAACAGCCGAATGAGGAAGTCATTTTCTTTGGTGAGTTCCATGATTGTAATGTCGGGCAGGTATTTTTTGAGATGGCTGGGATTGATCGCACTGCGAGGCGGCAGCGCGGGGACCTTCGGATCGCGATGGTCTTCACTTATGTTTGCCCGGCTTAGGGCGTACCAGTAATCTTTCAGCTCTTGAATTTCCGGCTGTTCTGGGATTTCTGATGGGAAGGTAATATCTTCCATTAGGCCTCTATGTTGAATTCTATACTATATGTTTAGTTAGGCTTATCTATTCCAATATCTTAACACCTCTATCTAGCTAGGTATTAATTAATTTGCATTAATATTCATTTGAAAACCTACTCAACATTACTTTATACGCGAAGGGGTTTTGTTTTCGTTAGCATCAGGCCACTCAAGGGGCTAACGGGCGTACATCAATGCGATGACCTGCGTAATTTTTGGGCTGCCATTTGTCAGCGGCAAGCAAATACCTTTTAGGACCTGATGGCGGTATCCGGCGCGTAGGCGGGGTGTTTCAAAGAAAACCGGTGCTTCAGCTTGCAGGGTTTTTGTCAGAACTGCTTGCCATGAATGGATAGCGTTTTGTTCGACGGCGGCCTCAGCGTATTTGTCGGTTAAATTGTCTTGGGTCCGGCCCGTGCGGTCTTCGCCGAACAGCTCCATGAGGGCGGTCCCAAATAACCGGACTTCAAAAGCTTCAGCCGCAATGTCGACCTCAAGAATGGCAAGGTGTGGCAGGTGCTTTTTCACAGCAACGGGGGAAAAGTCTTTTCGGTCTGGTACGGCGTTGTCGCCACAAATCGATTTCCAATAGTCATGAAGTTCACTGATTTCGGCGAGGTCTGGCAAATTTTCGAGGAAAGTTACTTTTACGGTCATGTTGTTTTCTTGCAGAAGGAGGAGTGTTGGGATCACTCTTATAGATACTAATAACTATTTTTATCTATGACAAAGCGACGCATTCATTCTTTGGTGGGGCTGATTGTCGGTCTGGGAGGGAGGAAAGAGCGACAATATTCAGCGAGACGAAGGGATGAGAGGGGTGCTATTCGCGCAAATTTGGGCCATCTCTGTCGAGTTTGACTGGATTTCGGGTTTCGTAAGGCGTAGAAAACCGCAATTTATCATGCTGCAGGTGATGGATTTGCTGAAGAGACTACCTAGTCGGGACGGGGAACTCGCCGCGATAATCATAAAACCCGCGCTGTGTTTTGCGGCCAAGCCAGCCAGCTTCCACATATTTTACCAAAAGAGGGCACGGGCGATATTTCGTATCACCCATCCCGTCATACAGCACCTGCATGATGGACAAGCAGGTATCCAAGCCAATGAAATCGGCGAGTTGGAGCGGGCCCATTTTGTGATTGGCGCCTAAGCGCATGGCTTTATCGATGCTTTCAACGGAGCCCACGCCTTCATACAGCGTGTAAACGGACTCATTGATCATCGGTAGCAAAATACGGTTTACAATAAAGGCTGGGAAATCTTCGGCCGTGGCGACTTGCTTGCCAAGGCCAAGAGCTAACGTCTCAATTGATTTGAACGTTGCGTCGTCTGTCGCGATGCCTCGGATCAATTCAACCAATTCCATCACGGGAACCGGGTTCATGAAGTGCATCCCCATGAATTTTTCTGGGCGATCGGTGATTGCTGCAAGGCGGGTGATGGAAATGGACGAGGTGTTGGTGCACAAAATTGTTTCAGCATTTAGGTGCGGGCACAATTCACCGAAGATAACCCGTTTTACTTCTTCGTTTTCTGTCGCAGACTCGATCACCATGTCGGTTTCGGCTAATCGGGCATAGTCCATGGAGGGTGAGATGCGATCGAGAGCTGCATCGCGTTCGGATTCCTGAATTTTACCCTTGGCGACCTGCCTGTTCATATTGCCCATAATGGTGGCAATACCGGCTTCTGCCCGTTCCAGAGAAATATCATGCACAATGACGTCAAATCCGTTGAGAGCGCAGACGTGTGCGATCCCATTACCCATTTGACCGGCGCCTATAACACCAATACGGCGAATTTCCATGACACTTCTCTCTTTTACTCAGAGGCTGACGGTTGGTCTTGTCGGTGACCCGTCCAATCGTCGCCTTTATACTTGTGAACTGACTGCTTACTACGGCGTGGCTATTACTTTGAGCTCTTCATTTTTATCTGTTGGTCGATTGTTTCTTAAAAGGGTCGTTTTTGCACCTAGATACTTAGGCGTGCCCCCCTCACAAGAAACGGCGCTACTGATATTCAGTAGCGCCGTTTGAGTCTAACGTAAGTGTATTGATTTGGCCAAGTTAAAGACCAATTTTGCCCAGTTCTTCTTCAAGTTCTGGCACTGCTGTAAATAGGTCAGCGACCAAGCCGTAATCGGCTACTTGGAAGATAGGAGCTTCTTCATCTTTATTGATGGCAACGATGACTTTTGAGTCCTTCATGCCAGCCAAATGCTGAATGGCACCGGAGATGCCAACAGCGATGTAAAGATCAGGAGCCACAACTTTACCAGTTTGACCAATTTGATAGTCATTTGGTACGAAGCCCGCATCAACAGCTGCACGTGAGGCGCCAACGCCTGCGCCCAACTTGTCAGCGATTTTTTCCAACATTGGGAAATTATCGCCAGACTGCATGCCGCGACCACCAGAGATGATGATTTTAGCAGATGCAAGCTCAGGACGGTCTGATTTAGTCAGCTCTTCGCTCACGTATTCAGAAATGCCTGGGTTGTCTGTTGCAGTGATTGCTTCAACAGCTGCTGAGCCGCCGTCGCCAGCTGCAGCGAATGCAGTTGTGCGAACAGTCATGACTTTCTTCGCGTCAGTAGATTTGACGGTCTGAATGGCATTACCTGCGTAGATTGGACGCTCAAATGTGTCAGCTGAAATCACCGCAGTGACTTCTGAAAGCTGCATGACATCGAGAAGCGCTGCGACACGTGGGGTAATGTTCTTACCATTTGTGGTCGCAGGATAAACGATGGCATCGTAATCACCTGCCAAAGAAACGATCAAGGCAGCAACTGGCTCAGCCATTTGCTTGCCGTATTGAGCGGCATCGGCAACGAGGACTTTAGCAACGCCTGCAATTTTAGCGGCAGCTTCACCCACGGATGCACAGCCTTCGCCAGCAACCAGAATGTTTACATCGCCACCCAAGGCAATAGCTGCGGTAACAGCTTTAGCCGTTGCGTCGTTCAGGTCTGCATTGTTGTGTTCTGCAATAACGAGAGAGGTCATCCGATCACTCCTGCTTCTTTGAGTTTCGCAACCAATTCAGCAGCAGACTCTACTTTAATGCCAGCTTGGCGTTCAGCAGGTTCCGTTACTTTTTGAACTTGAAGGCGAGGCGTAAGGTCTACGCCGTAATCTTCTGGTGTTTTCGCATCAATCGGCTTTCTTTTGGCCTTCATGATGTTTGGCAAAGATGCATACCGTGGCTCATTCAAGCGCAGGTCAGACGTGACAACTGCAGGCAGGTTGAGTTTGATGGTTTGCAAACCGCCATCGATTTCGCGGATGACGGTGAGCTTGTCGCCGTCTTTTTCCACTTTCGAAGCGAAAGTACCTTGTGGCCAGCCAAGAAGGGCAGACAACATCTGACCGGTTTGGTTGCTGTCGTCATCGATGGCTTGCTTGCCAACAATGATCAGCTCTGGGCTCTCTTCGCCAGCGATGGCTTTGAGAATTTTTGCAACAGCGAGAGGTTCAACCTCTGCATCTGTTTTAACGTGAATCCCGCGGTCAGCACCCATAGCAAGGGCTGTACGGAGCGTTTCTTGAGCTTGTTGTGGGCCGACAGAAACAACAACGATTTCGGTTGCTGTACCGGCTTCTTTCAAGCGAATCGCTTCTTCGACAGAAATTTCGTCGAAAGGATTCATGGACATTTTCACGTTGGCGAGCTCGACGCCGCTTTGGTCCGCTTTAACACGTACCTTCACGTTGTAGTCGATCACTCGTTTTACGGGAACGAGGACTTTCATAGAGCAGAACTCCTGCACATTGTCTGACGTGAGCGTCAGAGGCGGGTCTTGGTTCGCCGCAATTTTGCAACCAAAGAACAGCTCGAAGAGGGGAGCGGCTCTTTGCACAATTAAATGGCATGGTCGAAAATGCGACATCTTGCCAGAGCGCGGGTAAATGAACCGCAGAATCTAGCGCTTATGGAGGCGCAAACTAAGCTGGGACCGGCCTTGTGTCAATGAAAGGGAGGGTATCTGTACGGCGATATATGGTCGCGAGGCCTCCAAAGGAGGTCCCAGCACCTAAAGATGTTGGATTCTGTAGGGATTCTTGGGACTGGGCGGCTAGCGGTTGGCACCCGGGGTCCACAAAATATCGGCCTGACCTTTGTCGTTCATATAGCGCGCCATGACAAAAAAGAGGTCTGAGAGGCGGTTGAGGTATTTGACGGCGGCGACGGTCACGGCTTGGGGTTCGCGTTGCATCAGGGCGGTGGCAAGGCGTTCGGCCCGGCGCGCAACCGTACGGGCCTGATGCAGGTGTGCAGACGCGGGAGAGCCGCCGGGTAAAATGAACGAGTTGAGCGGCTCAAGGTCGGTGTTGAGCAGGTCAATTTCTGTTTCTAACCGGTCAACTTGGGCATCAATGATGCGGAGCGGTTCGAATTCGAGTTCTTTGTCGGCGGGGATGCAAAAGTCAGCGCCCAAATCAAACAAGTCGTTTTGGATGCGCCCGAGCATGGCATCTACATTTGGGTCTGATTGGCAGTGCAGGCGGGTGATACCCAAAATGGCGTTTAGCTCATCGCTGGTGCCATAAGTCTCGATACGCAGATCATGTTTGTCGACCCGCTCGCCGGTGCCCAGTGCTGTCGTGCCTTTGTCGCCGGTCCGAGTGTAAATTTTATTGAGTAGCACCATGGTGTGGCCTTTCGGGAGAGGAGTTCATACTTTCGAGAAAGGTAACATGCGTTTGAGCACTGTGTCTTTTTGTATGAAGTGATGATAGAGCGCCGCCACAATATGCAAAATAACGAGGGCGGACAAAATGAATGCGTTTAGGCCGTGCAATACGTGGAAAACTTGATTGAGCGTGGCGTCATAGCCTTGCGAGAGGCTGCCCACTCCAAAGGGGCTGACATCGTATTTTGCAAAGAGAGATTGGCCAATGCCCCAGATGGGTTGGGTGATGGCAAAGAAGTAGAGCGCAAAATGGCTGGCCTTGGAGGCCTTGGTTTGCCAGCTCGGCATCGTGTCGGGCAGGTCTGGTGCGGGATGCCCGCGCCGCCACAACAGCCGGGCGATCATGAGAAGCAGAACAGAAATCCCGAGGCTGGAATGAATGACAAGGGTTTGTACTTTTTCATCCAGTGGCATGTCTTCGAGACCCCATCCAAAGATCAACATGACACTCATAAAGAGCGCGGCGATCCAGTGCAGAGTTTTGGCGGTTCCTGTGTAACTTGCTGGCGTGGTCGGTGCGTCTGACATGTCGGTCTCCCCTTTGGTCGGTTGGGTATGAGTTCAGCATGGCAACCGGGGGGAACGCTGGTCAAGTGAAAGCGTCTCGCAACAAGCCCCGCGAAAGCACTTTGGAGCTTTGCGGGGCGTGTGGCGTTTCGTGTAGTGGTCTGGGTTGGTGCTAGAGCGTTTTGAACCAGTCAGAGATAGCGGCTCCAATTTCGTGGGGGCTGTCTTCTTGGATGAAGTGACTGCCTTTGACCGTGAGTGTGTGCTGGTTTTTCCAACCTAGGCAGAAGTCGCGCTGCTTGCCGATCAGGATTGCGCCGGGTTCTGCATCTACGAAGAGTTTCGGCACGTCGTTTTGGGCCATCCATTTTGCGTAGTCATCAACCAAGGCCACGACATCAGCTGGTTCGCCGCCGAGGGGAATTTGACGTGGCCATGTGAGGGTTGGGCGCCGGTCTTCGCCTTCGTTGGCAAAGGGGCGACGGTAGACTTTCATTTCATCTTCGGTCAGACCGCGTAAAACAGAACCGGGGAGAACGGCTTCAACAAAGACGTTTTTGTTGAGCACCATGTCTTCGCCAGCTGGTGAGCGGAAGCCTTCAAAGATTGGACGGGCGTCTTGGCTGAATTCATCCCATGCCATCGGTTTTACGATGGCTTCCATATAGGTGATGCCTTTAATGCGGTCGCGGTTTCGGTTGGCCCAGTTAAAGCCGAGTGCTGAGCCCCAATCATGGATGACGAGGGTGAGCTTTCCGGTGGGGATGACGATGTCGAGGAAAGCGTCTAACCATGCAGCGTGTTCTGCAAAGGTGTAGCGATCGGGTCCGGAGTTATCCAGCTTGTCGCTGTCGCCCATGCCGATGAGGTCTGGAGCAATACACCGCCCTTGGTCTTTAAGGTGGGGCATGATGTTGCGCCACAGATAGGACGAGGTTGGGTTGCCGTGTTGGAAAAGGATCGGGTCGCCCTCACCCATTTCTACATAAGTCATGTTTTTGGTGACGCCGTTTACGGTGACGGCGACTGATTTTTTGGGGTGCTGCGCAGTTGAGATCGTGCTCATTGTTTCGTCTCCTATTGGTGCATTGGTCGGCTTTAAGTGTTCGAAAAATCTGGTTTCCGTTTGCCCAAGAAAGCTGTGATGCCTTCTTGTCCTTCTGGGCCGACCCCTTGAGCGGCAATCGCGCGGCCTTCAATTTCCATCTGCGTTTCAAGGCTGTTGGTCGCTGACAGGTTGAGAAGGTTTTTGACTTGGCCGTGGGCCTTGAGGGGACCACGTGCAAGCTGTGTTGCAAGTTTTGTGGCTTGTTCCATCAACTCGTCGGCCGGGACGATGCGAGAGATCAGACCCCATTCAAGTGCTTCCTCAGTAGAGAGGCGTCGGTTCGTTAGCATCAGTTCTTTAGTGCGGAGGGTGCCGATGAGACGGGGCAGGAAGTAAGTGGAACTGCCGTCTGGTGAGAGGCCTGCTCCTGTATAGGCCATGGTGAAGGCGGCACCTTCGGCGGCCAAAACAATGTCGCCTGTTGCGGCAAAGCTCATGCCTGCACCTGCTGCCATGCCATTGACCGCAATGATCAGGGGGGCATCCATTCGGCTGAAACGTGAGACGGCTAAGTGGAGGTAGCCGGTCATTTCTTTGAGCTTGGCACCGATGGCGTCGCCAAAGCCGGCCATGGATTTGAGGTCTCCGCCTGCGCAGAAGAATTTTCCTGCGCCGGTTACGATCACGGCGCGAATGTCTGGGTTTTCATCACAGTGCGTTGCTGCGTGCATGAGATCGTTGCACAACTCCACCGTCATGCCATTAGCCGCAGACGGACGATTGAAGGTGAGCGTCGCCACGTTGTTTTCGACAGTGAGGAGGAGGTTGTCAAACGTTGGAATGTTCATTTGTTTTTGCCTTTGGATTGCGCGTCAGAAAACCCGCGCGCAGTCTCTAATATTATTTGTGAAAAATGAGGGTCATCGACGGCACGGGATAACACCATGGCGCCGACGCAGGTGCTGATGAGGTTGAGGGCTTGCGCCTTTTCGGACCCTGACTTTGAGGTGGCCAGAAGGTCTTCAACGCGGGCCAATGAGATTTTAAGCTCGTCCTCGAAGGCTTGTTTTGCTTCGGGCTCACCGCGCGCAACGTCAAGACCGCAGGCGGCAAATGCACAGCCGTTTTCTGGGTGGTCGCGATGTTCAGGGGTGAGGTAGCTCGCAATCAATTGGGCTTTGCGCTTGTCGGGCGTGGGGGCCGAGGCGCTGGCGAGCCACGTGTCTCTATGGTCAAAGGCTGCGTGGAAGGCCTGACGTAAAAGGTCTTTCTTGTTCTTGAAATGGGCGTAGAACGCGCCGTGGGTGAGGCCTGCTTGCGCGGTTATTTCATTGATGGAGAGCTTAGAGGCGCCAAATTTGCGCAAGGCTCGACTGGCGACGCGTAGCAACCTATTTTTGGATTCGAGTTTTTGTGCAGCGCGTTGTGTCGTGGGAGCGTGAGAGGTCATCGGCTCTCCTTTCCCCGGTAGCTTTTCAGGGAAAGAGGGCGCCGTCAAGTTTCATATGATATGTATCATATGAAACTGATATTAAAAAAGCCGCGCGGGAGGACCCATGCGGCTTTTCTGGAGAATAGCGCTGTGGAGGCGCTAGAAATTATGGCCCTAGCATAGCCTCCAAAAGGTTAACCTATCGTTCCTCCTCAGTGGACTGAGAATAAGGACGATAGAGCGCGGTTTTATTGGCCTGAAAAATATAGGCCTGTCATCAATAGGATGATGGCGACAAATTGCAGTCCAACGCGCCAGCGCATCAAGTTTTGTGACCTACTGGGCGAAGTCCCTTTGAACATGTTCCACAGGCCAGCAAAGAGGACCAGAAGGACAGCGAGCATCAAAAGAGGGACGATATATGTGAGTAAAATTTCCATGTCGTAGATTTAATCCGCTGATGGGGAAATAGCCAGTGCCGTAGTGTCGCGGCCTAGTGCTGTACCAAAAATTTGGTGAGGTGAGCCACAAATTCTACCGGGTATAATTCATAGGCTGCGCCGTGGGTTGCCCATCCCTCATTTTCGGTGAGTAAGGCGTTGGGTAGCTCCGGCGTCGGCATGATAATTATGCTCACGTTGTCATTTGCGTCTGCAAGTTCTTGCGAGAATTTGGCCAATGTCACCGGGTCCTCTTCATCTTGAATGATGAGGATGGGGGTTGTGAGTGTTTTTCCTAGCTCAATGGCACTGTCTTTTGGTAGGCCAAAAAATGTTTGCGCGCTCCAAATGACAGGGCTGATGAGAAAGTCAGGAAGGTCGAGCATTGCCTTGACCCCACCTGCTGATGAAGAGGCTGCGTCTAGAAGAGGGTCCCACAGTAGGGCCGCGCGAATGGAGGTTTCCTCTGCCAAGGTGTAGACCAATGTGCCTCCGCCCATAGAAACGCCGCCTGCGTATAGTGGCATGTCGGGTGCGCGCTGGGTGATCATGTCAATGACGGCAAGCACGTCGTTTTTCTCTTCCAGACCGAACATCAAGGTGCCTGAAGGCGAGCGCCCGGACGTGCCGTGGTTGCGTAAGTCTGGGGCAACAACTGTGTAGCCAGCTGCGACCATGTCTCGGTAGAGGTTGAGGCTTTCCAGGTATTGTCCTTCTTTGGAGCCGTTAGCTCCGTGGATGAACAGGAAAATACCTTTCGGGTTTTCAGCGGGCATCCACCAGCCTTCAAGGGGAATGTTGTCGGTGCGGGAGGTGAGGGAGAATTCTTCAAAAGCAAGCCCACGGTCTGCAGGGGTTTCGCTCATCTCCGAATTATTCCCTTTGATGATCTGGGAGGGCAGGATTGCCAGAAAGGTTACGGCCCATAAAACAAAGAGCGTTCCGCCGACAATTCCAATCCATTTACGCATGATCTTCTCCCTTAGAACTTGGAACCTACACTTTGGTTCTGCTCAGTATACTAGGGAAAGAGGATCGCGCGTTTTTGGTGATTGGGGAAGTGATTTTTACTGTGCGGGGTTTTGTGGGCAATGGAGCGCACACCAAAAAGCCGACGGGGAATAATTCCCAATCGGCTTTTGAGCATGGACCGTTTGATGTTCTTTTAGTTGGCACCGTCAAGAACGCGGCGGGCGATGACTTGGGCTTGAATTTCGCCAGCGCCTTCGAAGATGTTGAGAATGCGCGCGTCGCACAAGATGCGGCTGATTGGGTATTCCAATGCAAAGCCGTTGCCGCCGTGGACTTGCAGGGCGTTGTCGGCGGCACTCCATGCCACGCGGGCGGCCAGAAGCTTGGCCATGCCTGCTTCCACATCACAGCGGCGGTCTTGGTCTTTTTCCCGAGCTGCAAAGTAAGTGAGCTGGCGGGCGACCATGATCTCTACGGCCATCATCACGATTTTACCGGATACGCGTGGGAAGGAATAAATCGGTTTGCCAAATTGAATGCGGTCTTGCGCGTATTTCAAACCGGTCTCAAGCGCGTTTTGAGCCACGCCAATGGCGCGGGCTGCTGTTTGAATGCGGGCACTTTCAAACGTGACCATGAGCTGTTTAAAGCCTTGGCCTTCCACGCCGCCCAATAGGTTTTCGGCTTTGACTTCGAAACTATCAAAGCCCAATTCAAACTCTTTCATGCCTCGGTAGCCGAGCACTTCGATCTCGCCGCCAGTCATGCCTTCTGCGGGGAAGGGGTTGGCGTCATCGCCGCGTGGTTTTTCAGCCAACAGCATCGACAGGCCTTTGTAGCCCGGTGCGTCGTTGGTGCGGACCAGCATGGTCATAATGTCCGCGCGTGCTGCGTGGGTGATCCATGTTTTGTTGCCGGTTACTTTATAAACGTCGCCGTCTTGTTTTGCCCGCGTGCGCAAGGATGCGAGGTCTGAGCCCGTGTTGGGTTCGGTAAACACAGCAGTGGGCAGGGTCTCGCCTGCGGCAATTTTTGGCAGCCATTTGGCTTTTTGCTCAGGTGTGCCGCCGCCTAAAATTAGTTCAGCTGCAATCTCTGAGCGTGTGCCCAAGGAGCCAACGCCGATGTAGCCGCGCGAGAGTTCCTCAGAAACAACGCACATGCTTTCTTTGCCAAGGCCCAAGCCGCCAAACTCTTCAGGGATGGTGAGGCCGAAGACGCCAAGCTCTGACATTTCGTTGACGACTTCCATCGGAATGTATTCGTCTTTCAAGTGCCAGTCGTGGGCGTAGGGCAAAACTTTGTCATCGGCAAAGCGGCGCATTTGATCGCGGATTTGGTCGTAGGTTTCTTCTAAGCCTGCGTTGCCGAAGGTTGCGGCGCCTGCGCTCTCCCCAATCATTTGCGCGAGCCGGGCACGCACTGCACGTGTGTTGCCTTGCTGGGTCAACGTTTGAACAGCAGGTGTTTGGAGGCACTGCAGATCATCTTGTGACAGGCCGAGATCTTGGGGACGTACAATTTCTCCTTGGTTCATCGGAATGCCGCCTTGCATTTGCAGGAGGTATTCTCCGAAAGCTGCTTGCACAAGGAGTTGCTCCATTTCTGAGAAACGGCCCTCTTCTTTCATCCGGGCAGCGTAGGCGGAGAGTTGGCGTAGCGCTTCTACGTAGGTGGCAAACCAGGCCAGTCCGTGGGCGGCAACTTGTTCTTTTTCCAGCAAAGCCGGGGTTGGCTTGCCGTCTACACTGACTTTTTTGGCAACGGCGATGCGGGCTTTGGATAAAAGCGCGTCGGCAGCGTCTACCGCTTGGGCGGAAAGGGGGATCAGGTCTGTCAGTGTTAAATCGCTCATGAAGTGTCGCCTAATGTAGGAGTGTCGCCAAAGGTCAATAATATAGCCAATTATCGCGCAGAATGGCAGAAATCCTCGTATTGGTCTCTGATTAAATGCAGCGATACGGAGGGTATATAGGCTGTAGCCCCTTGCGGCAAATCGTGAGTGGCGGTTCAGGGGCGTCATAAAAGATTTGTTGGCATGGAGGGGAGAAAGTGGTCATGCTTCACTCGTTTCAGGATCGGTGGGTCGGTCCGGGCGAGTATTTTTTGGGGGTAAATATGGTTAAGGGTGTTTCGATACTCATATTGCGTGTGGTGACCGGCTTGATTTTGGTGATTGTGACAATGAGTGCGGCGGATAGGCTTAAGGGTGTTTTGGTGGCGCTTGAGCCGTATTTTGCGCCTTATGCGTCTATGGCGACGATGCAACAGGGGCTTTTTGTCCTGCAATTGGTCTTGGCAGGGGCTGTGGTGCTCGGCTTGGCGCGGATTGTGTTTCTCCCCATTCAGGTGCTGGCCTTTGCCTATGCGGCTGGTCTGACGTGGGTTTCAACGTGGGATCAAATGGCTTTTGGGGTGTCCTTGGCCGAGCTCGACATGTTTTTATTGCCGCTCACGATCACGCTGTTTTTTGGCGCAAGTTTGGTCCAGTTGTTAGATCGCGGGGATGATCGGTACTCTGCGGATCGGCTCCTCTTTAACCGAAGTTGATTTAGGGGGTATGTCGCCTCACGTTGGGCGGAATATGTGTAAAAAAAGGCCGCTCCCTTTTCAGGGGCGGCCTTTTTTGTATTCAGTTTGCGTCGTTTACTTCGTCGCCGCGCGGGTCTCTTCAAGATTTTTCAAGCCTTCGCGTGGGGCATTCACAAGCACGGCCATGTTGCCGGGCAAATGTTCATTGCGCAGCATTTTGGTGTGGGCTTTTGGAATGTCTGCCCAGGAGAAAACTTCTGACAAGCCCGGTTTGATTTGATCATTGATCACCATGCGGTTGGCAGAGGCTGCTTGCTTGAGGTTGGCGAAGTGGGAGCCTTGAATGCGCTTTTGGCGCATCCACACAAAGCGGGCGTCCATGGTCAGGTTAAAGCCGGTGGTGCCTGCGCAAATGACAACCATGCCGCCGCGTTTACACACCATTGTGGAGACGGGAAATGTGCTTTCGCCGGGGTGTTCAAATACGATGTCGGGGTCATTGCCTTTGCCGGTGATGGCCCAGATGGCCTTGCCGAATTTGCGGGCTTCTTTCATGAAGGTGTGAAATTCAGGGGAGTTGACGGTAGGCAGTTGTCCCCAGCAATTGAAGTCTTTGCGGTTGATGACGCCTTTTGCGCCCATCGACATGACAAAATCGCGTTTGCTTTCATCAGAGATCACGCCGATCGCGTTGGCCCCTGCGTTGGCAACCAATTGCACCGCGAATGACCCTAGACCACCAGATGCACCCCAGACCAATACGTTTTGACCCGGTGTCAATGTGTGGGGTGTGTGGCCGTAAAGCATGCGGTAAGCCGTTGCCAAAGTGAGGGTGTAACAGGCGGCTTCTTCCCAGCTCAGATGGGCGGGCTTGGGCATGACTTGTTGGTCTTGCACGCGGGTGAATTGGGCAAAGGACCCGTCGGGGGTTTCATAACCCCAAATGCGTTGGGAGGAAGAAAACATGGGCTCGCCGCCATTACATTCTTCATCGTCGTGGTCGTCTTGGTTGCAATGAACCACAACTTCGTCGCCGACTTTCCAGCGCTTCACTTTGGAGCCAACAGCCCAGACCACGCCTGACGCATCAGAGCCAGCAACATGATAGGGCACGTCGTGAACGTCGAAGACGGAAACGGGGTCGCCGAGGCCTGCCCAGACGCCGTTATAATTGACACCTGCTGCCATCACGTAGATCAGCACCTCGTGGCTGTCGAGTTCCCATGTTGGCAGGGTTTCGACGAGCATGGATTGTTCGGGTTCGCCTTGGCGCTCGCGGCGAATGGCCCAGCCGTGCATGGAGGCTGGCACGTGGCCGAGCGGAGGAATTTCTCCCAAGTCATAGAGGTCTTTGGTTTGGTCGCTCATGGTGCAGGCCCTTTAAATCCAGAGAGGTGAAGTGCTTGGCGATGCGCATGCCAATCTATCTCGCTTTTGGCGGTGGATCGATTGGGCACATTTAAGTGCGCATCATACCTTACAGGTACGTCAATAGGTCGGATATTTGCCATGCGACGCTGCGGATGCAAAGAGTTTTGTCATATTGTGAGGTTAAATGGATGAAAACTATACGTTTCGGCGGTAAACGCGGCCAAAGACGCTGGGGATTGAGGTGTTTATACGTCATGCTTTTGCGTATGGGCGCGGTCTATGGTACATCGCGGCTCTAATTTATTGAGAGTGAGAGCTGCATATGGCCACCGATACCCCGTTCCAGCACGATAAAGATCGCCCGTGGATTTTCCGTACCTATGCGGGACACTCCACAGCCAAGGCGTCTAATCAGCTTTACCGCGATAATTTGGCACGTGGGCAAACCGGGCTTTCTGTTGCTTTCGACCTGCCGACCCAAACGGGCTATGATAGTGACCACGTTTTGGCGGGCGGTGAAGTCGGTAAAGTGGGCGTGCCGATTTGCCATTTGGGCGACATGCAGCAATTGTTTGAGAATATTCCGCTTGAACAGATGAACACCTCGATGACGATCAATGCGACGGCCCCTTGGTTGTTGGCCCTTTACATCGCAGCTGCCGATGAGCAGGGTGCGGACCGGAACAAGCTTCAGGGCACTGTTCAAAACGACATCATTAAAGAATATCTGTCGCGGGGCACCTATGTGTTGCCGCCAAAGGCATCGCTTCAGCTTAAGACGGATGTGATTTCTTATACCTATACCAACATCCCGAAATGGAACCCGACGAATGTGTGTTCCTATCACCTGCAGGAAGCCGGGGCGACGCCGGTGCAGGAATTGGCTTATGCTTTAGCCACAGCGATTGCGGTTCTAGACCGGGTGCGCGAAGGCGGCCAAGTGCCGGAGGCGGACTTTGCGCGGGTTGTGGGGCGGATCAGTTTCTTTGTGAACGCAGGCGTGCGCTTTATCACTGAGATTGCGAAGATGCGGGCGTTCGTGGATTTGTGGGATGAGATTTGCCAAGAGCGTTACGGCGTTGAGGAGCCTAAGTTCCGTCGTTTCCGGTACGGGGTTCAGGTGAACTCTTTGGGACTGACGGAGCCGCAGCCTGAAAACAATGTACATCGGATCATGATTGAGATGCTGGCCGTGACCTTGTCGAAAGACGCGCGGGCACGGGCTGTGCAATTGCCTGCGTGGAACGAAGCGCTTGGCTTGCCGCGTCCTTGGGACCAGCAGTGGAGCTTGCGGGCTCAGCAGATTTTGGCGTATGAGACCGACCTTCTGGAATATGAGGACATCTTTGAGGGTTCTCATGTGATGGAAAAGAAGGTTGCTGAATTGAAAGCGGCTGCCAAAGAAGAAATGCGCACCATTGAAGAGATGGGCGGCGCGGTGGTTGCTGTTGAGAATGCCTACATGAAAGAGCGGTTGGTTGAATCCAATGCAGCGCGCTTTGCCTCGATTGAAGATGGCTCCATGACAGTTGTTGGGGTGAACAAATACCAGCAAACTGTTGAGTCTCCGCTTACTGCGGGTGAAGAGAGCATTATGGTTGTGCCTGAAGGTGTGGCTGAAGAGCAGATCGCACGTTTGCAAGAGTGGCGCGAACAACGAGATGATGACGCGGTGAAAGCGTCCCTCGCTGCGTTACGCCAAGCGGCTAAAGAGGGGCGCAATGTGATGGAGCCTTCCATCGTGTGCGCCAAAGCTGGTGTGACCACGGGTGAGTGGGGCGATGTGTTGCGCGGTGTGTTCGGTGAATACCGGGCGCCGACGGGCGTTGCTAAAGCGGCGCGCAATAATCCAGCGCCTAACTTGGACCCTGTGCGCGACGCTGTTTCTGCTGTGTCGCTCAAACTGGGTCGTCAGATGAAATTCTTGGTGGGTAAGCCGGGCTTGGACGGACACTCAAACGGGGCTGAGCAAATTGCAGTACGGGCGCGCGATACGGGCATGGATGTTGTCTATGAAGGTATTCGATTGACCCCAGAACAAATTGTAAGCGCTGCTGAAAAGGGCGACGTGCATATCGTTGGTCTGTCGATCTTGTCTGGTTCGCATGTGCCCTTGGTTGAAGATGTGATGGAACGGATGCGGGGAGCTGGGCTGTCCCATATTCCTGTGATCGTTGGGGGGATTATCCCGTCCGAAGATGAGGCGACGTTGAAAAATGCGGGCGTGAGTGCGATTTACACGCCTAAGGATTTTGATCTGAATAAAATCATGTTGGATTTGGTGGTTCAGGTGGACCCTGATCAAAAAGACAAGCCTGCCTAAAACGTTTTGTGGAATTTACATTTTAAGCCGTCTCCCTTTGCCTGTAGCGGGCTGTGGGGAGGCGGCTTTTCTGTTGCGGGGGCGCATTGATCCGGCGATGTGGCCCAAATTACCCATAATTCACATTTTTGCCCCATTTTGGGACTGGTTCTGCCCAATTATACACGCAACACTTCAGGGTCGGCGGATTCTCGGCGTTTCGTGAGTGAGAAACCCGTCAGCATTTGGTCATCGCGCATTCATCTAATGGTCTTTAGGCTGTTTAATGAAAGAGCTAGGTGGGATTGGGAGCGTTTCTGACAAACGCTTCTTCCAATTGAAAGGCGGGGATATGGGACATAAACCGACAGAGGGCATGAGTGCCTATGAATATGGACGCAATGGTGAACCCTTGCCCGACATTCATGTTTATTCGGCCTTGAGCCGCCGAGATGCAACTTATACAGATGAATTGCAGCGCTTGCGGGCACGCCAAGAAGTGTGCGAACGCGAGATCACCGGATTGGCCAAACGCCTTTCTGCTCCCCTTGATGATGGTACGGACGGGCGTAAGCCTTGGTACCGCATTTTTGGTGGATCTAAATCCACCAACAAAGCGTGAGGGGATAGATCATGAGCGCACAATCCAGCACAGCCATTCATGCCCATACTGATCTTGTGAGTACAGATCAACGAGGCCGTATTCACGACAATCTTTTGACCAGCGAACGTCAAGCCCGGTTCGCGCCCTTCCATGTGGGTGCGGTGGTGCTTTCTATTCTCATCTCTTGTGGTGCGCTTTATGTGGACTACGCCATTGTCACCGAGTTTTGGACACGGGCCTTGGCCAATGAATTTCTAGAACTGCCGGGCGCTTTGGCGACCTCAGTTGTTTTTAAATCGTTGCAGGTTTTGTTTGCAACGATTGCGGCACACATGTTGATTGAAAACATGTCCAGCTTTGGCCGGGCTATTTTCCTGCGTATCGTTTTCATATTGGCGCTGACCATGTTGGCTGGACTGGGTTTTCAGTTGGCGATGATGTCGCTGCCAAATGGCATGGCGGAAGTGGGCGCTGGCGGTGTCGGTGATAGTTTGAGCGGTGCGTTATCGCAGTTCGGACTTGAAGGTGAAGCCACTGCCGAAGAAGTGACGGCGCAAGGCAGCATTAGTTCATTGATGGCCTATCAGCCTGTGTTCTGGATGGCTTCTTTGAGCGTGATCTTTTTGGTGGTGACCGGCGTTGCGGCTCTGTGCTTACACTTTGCGATGACGGCATTGCGCAAACTGTTTTTAGCACGCGACTTTGGCCAACGCACGAAAGACATGGCGCGCTTGGCGACATTGGAAGAAGACTATGCCCATGCACGTGAGCGCTTGGCTGTGATGGCGGGCGCGGATAATCGTAAACACGCTTTGTGGACCGGATTGATGGAAGAATGTGGGGCCTATGAAAAAGGCCTGACGGAAGCGCGCCGGGGCAGTCTTTTGCCTAAGGCTGCAAATTCTCCCGCTCTTTCTGGACCCCGCTGGGCACGCGGTAAAAAGAATGCGGCATCTCAAGTGGACCCTGACTTTTCTGCCTGTGATGCGTCTCGTGAAGTGTCACGTTATGAAGGCCTTTTCAAAGACTGGTGGTCTAAATATTCTAGCTCTGCGATGGGGGCTGGGCCTTTAGATGCCTCGGGTGCGCGGATTGTCTCGGGTGAAGTTTTACCCGGCCTGCCGAGCCCACGTAAAGCGGCTGAATAGGAGAGCGTGATGATTTTTTCTCGCCCATTTGGATGGTTGTTTGGTGCGACTTTGGCTCTTACGGGTGCAACAACAGCGCAGGCTGTAGAGCAAGTTGGCGCCACAGCTCCCCGTCAGATCGTTATTGGGTTAGATCTTTCTAAGAGCAATCCTCTGGTAAGTGATAAGGGATATGCTGCACGGGTGGCTGAGCGGCTTTCGGGGGAGCTTTCCAATTTGCCCATTCGCTCGCGGGTTATTGTGCGCACCTTTGGTGTTTACAATGCGACGTCCAACCATTTGAAAATTGATCAGACGATTTCTGGACGGGCGCGGCCTGAAGATGTCGCCGAAGGTATTTCCAAATTGGTGGCTAATCTGCCTGCGCTGGTTGCCCAAGGTAAATTGAAGGCGCAGATGAAAACCAACATCGTGCCGTTTTTGGAAACCATGTCTCACGTTATTGATTGTTCGGCGATGGAAACTAAAGTGATTTTGCTGACCGATGGCGCAGAAGATTCTGAGTATGGCAAGTTGACCCGGCGCGGTGGTTCTTTGCCTGTGCCCGGCAGTGCGCTTTATGAAGGCTGTGAGCAACTTCAAGTATTGGGCATTGGCCAAGGGTTCAACAGCCCCAAAACAACCGCGCGTTTTCAAGTGGCTTGGAAGACTTGGTCCCAAGGGGCCGGGTTCAATGATTTTATAGGACTTTATGACTGGTAATTTCAGTCAGCCTGTTTGTCCCGCTGTGCCGTGTGGTTTAACTGCGGCATGATTTGACGGGCTTTAGGCGGATGGATAGGGTGCAGCGTCTCATGCTGGAGTTACCCCATGGAAGCCGCCGCGCTTGTTCTGCCCATCTTTCTTGTCATTGGTCTTGGTTTTATCGCAGCGCGTTTTACGCTGGTGTCCGATGAGGGTATCAACGGCATCGACAAATTTGCCTTCACCTTTGCCTTGCCCGCCCTCTTGTTTCGCGCTCTGGCTAATACCGAGTTGCCGACGGCTTTGCCGTGGGGCTTGTGGTTTTCTTATTACGGCAGCGTCCTGATTGTTTGGGCGATTGGTGGCCTTCTATCGCTTTACGTGTTGCGACGTTCAGCGGGTGACTCTGTCATTGTCGGGTTTGGGGGCGGCTTTTCCAATACGGTGATGTTGGGCATACCCATTATTTTAACCGCTTACGGCGCTGAGTCTGAAGTGCCCTTGTTCTTTATTTTGGCATTTCATGGTCTGACGATTTTCACCATTGCCACGTTTTTGCTAGAAAGCACGCGACCGCGCGAAGGGGTGCGGTTGGGTGTGCCTGCGATCATCCGCCAAAGCTTGATGGGGATGGTAAAAAACCCGGTGATTGTTGCGCTGGGCTGCGGGATCGGCTTTGGTCAGACGGGGCTGTCTATTCCGGTGCCCTTGGATACGACTTTGGAAATGCTGGGGCGTTCGGGCATTCCGTGCGCTTTGTTTGCATTGGGCGCCACGTTGACGCGGTATGAGCTGAAAAAATCCATCGGCACAGCGTCTATGATTGCAGTGCTTAAGTTGGTCGTGCATCCCCTGATCGTCTTTGGGTTGGCGACTTATGTGTTTGCCCTGCCGCCGCTTTGGATCAAGGTGACGACAACAATGGCTGCCATGCCAACGGGTGTCTTTGCCTATGTCTTGGCTAATCGGTATGGGGCGGCTCCCGGTGCTGCTTCTTCTGCGGTGGTTTTGGTCACTGCCCTATCGATGATCACCGTGACCATTGTGCTCAATATCTTCCTCTAACTATCCGCCTAAATTGGCGCTTCTTAAAACGCGGCGGTTTTGAGCGGCGGAGCTTTGTGTTTTTTCGTTTCCTCTAGCCGCAACAAGGTGGGTCGGGTGAAGAGGAAGGCAAGGGGTGTGTTGGCCAGCAGCCGGGCACCGAGCAGGGGAAGGGTGATGGCTCCGGCAATGGCCAAGCCAGCGATGATATCCCCATTTTCAATCAACCCTGTTTTTGCCAGACCGATGCGTAGGATCGCGCCGGGAAGGAAAAAGGCTAAATAGACTGTTAGGGATTGTTCACCGACAAAAGTGAAGGGTCGCATAATGGCCGCGCCTGAAAAGGCCGCCATGAAGGCGATGACAGCAGTGGCTCCGTAAAGGGCTGCGCAGAGTTGATCGAAACGCGGCTCAATCACCGCATTGTTTTGCAAGACAAAGACAGCGGTCAGCCCGAGCGATGTAATGCTTAGCGCCGCGACTTTGTGAATGTTTGCCCAATTGGCAAAATCTAGCACTAAGCGACTGGCGTGCAGGCCGACTAAAAAGAAAATAAAGCGTCCCGAAAACTCATCGACAGCGGTCCACCCTGTGTGAATGTCGGCAGCATAGAGTGCGCCCGCAAAGACAAACATGAAGGCGGGTGGCAACGCACGGGTGAGCCGGGCCATTAGGAAAAAGAGGGCGAGCGCATAGATAAACCACAAGGTGGCAAAGGGCTCAAAGGGCAATAACCAGAAGTCAGCGAGGCTGAGGTTGTGATTACCTTCGCCAGGAAGGGCGAGTTTGATGCCCAATTGCAGGACGGCCCACAGAAAATAGAAATAGGCGAAATGCAGGATTTTTGTGTCGAGGAATTTGCGCCAGTTCGCCTGAAGGGCTTTGGCCGCAAAGAGGCCTGCAATGATGAAGAATAAAGGTACGCGGAACGGGCGGACAAAATTTGTGAAATCGACCAACCACATATCACTGCCACCGAGCATGGCTTGGGTGCCTAGCGAGATATGCATCGTCACCACCATCATGATGGTGAGGCCTTTGGTAGCATCAATCCAATTGATACGTCCCGGTATGGCGGGTGTGACCAGGAACGCATGATTGGTGCTCTGGGTCGGGTCGGTCGGGGTCTGCGTCATCCAGTGTCGCCTCAATACGTGCCAAAACGGCACATGCTGGCGTAAAATGAGCCATATATGCCGTCGATTAATCGGTTTCCATCATCTATGAGGAAAACAACGCAGGTATCGTGCCGAGATGGGGGTTAGAAGCCGATCATTTTTCGGAGGTCGGCAGCACTTAGGCCTTTCTGGCGCAATTCGCGGATGCCTTGGTCGCGGGCGCTTTTGGCTAATCGACGGCCCGTGTCATCTCGGATGAGGCGGTGGTGGTGATAGCGCGGGGCGGGAAAGTCGAGCAGGACTTGTAGCAGGCGGTGGATATCGGTTGCTGCAAACAGGTCTTGGCCGCGTACGACATCTGTGACGCCTTGATCAGCATCGTCAAGGGTGACGGCAAGATGATAGGACGTGGGCACGTCTTTGCGCGCCAAAATGACGTCCCCGAACCGCTCGGGGGCGATAGGGCAAGTTGTGTGATCGCTAGAGATTGACGTGGGGAGGTTCTGCGGGCCAGATTCTTGGAAAGATATAGGGCCACCGTTCTTTTCTTCAGCCAGGGCTTTGGCTTTAGGCATATCGAGGCGCCACGCAAAGGTGCGACCCTCCCACATAAGGCTTGAGCGCTCTGGCTCGGTAATGTCTTTGTAGATACCGGGGTAAACGAGGCCCCCGTCTGGGTCGCGGGGCCAGCGCTCTAGGGGAATGCCGCCCTGAGTGATTGTATCGATGATTTCTTTGCGGGTGGCAAAACAAGGGTAGAGCAGGTCCATTTTCCGTAAGCGCTGGAGGGCATCCTCATAGGCAGGGAAGCATTCTGATTGGCGGCGCACGGGTTCTTCCCAGCTCAGGCCAATCCACTCTAGGTCTTGGTATATGCCGTCCACATATTCAGGCCGTGTCCGCCCGACGTCGATATCTTCCATACGCAAGATGAAGCGACCATGGGCGGCGCGGGCCCTCTCGAAGGCGGTCAACGCCGAGAATGCGTGGCCTAAATGGAGCCAACCATTGGGGGAGGGCGCAAAACGGAACAGCGGTGTGTCTGACGGGGGAGGGGTCGATTTGTCTGCCATGAAGTGTTGAGCCGCCATTTTATCATCTTTGCGCCCCATAGTGGGCTATCTCCCTGTTCAGGGCGAGACTTATGTGGGGAGCCTTGGGGTTTTGTCTAGAGGTGTGCCCCTTTAAGGGGGCTTCACATGGCTGTCGCAGAAGATATAGTAGGGTCATAGAACAGACGATTGAACGGGAGATGTGGCGTGGCTTTTGCTGACGGAACTTCTTTAGTACCCTCATTTGGATCTTCTTTGGGTGCTGCTATGAGTACCAACATGGGCGCGGCTCCTCGCGCACCTGAGGCCTGTCCTGCGCTCGTTTTGAATGCGGATTTTCGGCCTTTAAGCTATTATCCCCTTTCTCTATGGTCTTGGCAGGATGCGATAAAGGCTGTGTTTCTTGAGCGGGTCAACATCGTTTCAAATTATGAAACGTCGGTCCGATCTCCGAGCTTTTCGATGGCACTGCCCAGCGTGGTCTCGCTCAAATCCTATGTTAAGCCGCCGCAATACCCAGCCTTCACGCGGTTCAATCTGTTTTTGCGAGACCGGTTTAGTTGCCAGTATTGCGGCGACCAATTGGACCTGACGTTTGACCATGTGGTGCCGCGCTCCAAGGGGGGCATGACGACGTGGGGGAATGTGGTTGCAGCGTGCAGTCCGTGTAATTTGCATAAAGCCAATCACATGCCTGACAAAATCGGGATGGTTCCGATGCAAAAACCCTATCAACCGACGATGCATGAATTACATCGTAATGGCCGCTATTTCCCGCCGAACTATCTCCATGATAGCTGGATGGATTATCTCTATTGGGATAGTGCTCTTGAGCCATAAGAGGGCGAATCGAGAGGGTTTAGACTTTTTCGGCAACCCGGATGGCCAGTTTACAGCCCGCGCGAATGATCCCAGACAGCACTGGATAACCCGGCGCTTCTTTGGCGCCATTGGCTAAGGCGTGTTCTTTATGGGCGATCTCTTCATCTCTGAATTGAGTGATCGTGTCTTTTAGGTCTTTTTCGTCATCGCCCAAAAGCTCTAGCTCTTCGATTTGATGTTTGTAGTGCCCCTCAATGACATCCTCTACAGCTTCAGTGCAGGCATGAGCCGCTTTCTCCCCCATGAGGGCGGTGGCTGCACCTAGGGCGTAGCTTGCGACGTGCCAAACGGGATTGAAGGCAGTGGGGCGCACTTTGCGCTCTGCGGCTAATTCGTTGAAGCGTTTGAGATGGCGCTGTTCGTCCTCTGCCATATGCTCCAAATCGGCAGCGATACGGGCTTTGCCGGGGGCGTGTTTGAACACAGCGAGTTGGGCGGAGTAGATTTGTACTGCTGCATATTCGCCAGCTTGATCCACGCGGATCATCTCTTTGATCCGGCCTACGGTAGATTGACTTTGGGGGCTTGCGGTCTTGATGTTGTCAATGCTCACTTAAACGTCCTCTACACCAGTTGCGCGCCAATGCCGCACGAGAACTAAGCTTGCAAGTGCGCACAGACCAAGGGAAATGAAGAAGTTAAAGCCTGCCAGAGAAATGCCGAAGAGGGACCACGGTATTTCGTCGCACTGGGGTACTTTGATGTTTTGCAGCTGGGCTTGGAACTCTTCAATGGAGGCGGGCATTGCGCCCACGCCGGTGCAGCCTTGTGGGCCCAGCCACCATTTATATTCAACGCCTGCATGATATCCGCCGTATCCGGTGCCTACTGCGTAAATGAGCGCGAGGAGACCGATAAGTATGAGGGGTGTCAGTCCCAAGTTTGCTTCTCGGCTAAAGAGACCAGCGGCCAAGGCAACCGGCATGGCGAGGTAATAGGGCACACGTTGATCAAGGCAGAGCGCGCAAGGCGCTAATCCCACGACATATTCAAAATAGAGCGCGCCAGCGATGGTGAGAATGCTGACCCCTAGAATAATCCAAGGGATTTGACGGTTCGCAATGGGCAAAGTCATGTGTGGCTCTTTTTGCTAGCTTTACGTTTGTTCCATCTTGATGGCTCTGGAGATATTTGAAAAGGGCAAAGCTGCACTTTGCTGCCCTGTCCTTTTCACATCTTGGTGTTATGGGGGTTACGCTACGACGGTAAATTGCCCCATCATGCCTGCGTCTTCATGCTCTAAATTATGGCAATGATACATGTAAGGCGTGTCAGGGTCCGCATAGTCACGGAAGCTCAATAACAAGCGTACGCTGCCCTTCGAGGGTATAAGCACTGTGTCTTTAAGCCCGGTTTCGGTTTCAATCGGCAGCCTGCCGTCACGGTCCAAAATTCGAAACTGTACGTCATGAACGTGGAACGGATGAGCCTCAAAAGACGGATTTACAATGTGCCATACTTCCGTTGTTCCAAGCTTCACAACTTCGTCGATGCGCATCATATCCATCGACTTGCCATTGATGGTCATGTTGCTGCCCTCTCGGCCTAACATCATGCCAAAGCCTGTACCCATATCGAGATTAAAGGTGCGGGTTTTTATGGAAACACTCTCATCTACGCCCTCAAGCGTCGTCAATTTCTCAGGCAATTTGGCAGCAAGTGTGCGCCGCGTGCTTGGAATAATATCTAATAATTTGAAGGCTTCGTTGCCCCCTTCGCGCATCTGTGTCATGTCGCCAAAAAACTCTTTGGTGGCAGGGGTTCTACTGATGAGAGCGACAGGTTCTCCGCTGCTCAGGTCGACAATGATTTCTGCGCGTTCACCGGGGGACAAAGTTAAAGAGGCGACTTCGACTGGTTTTTCTAACAATCCGCCATCGCTTGCGATTTGGTGGAAGCGGCGACCATCGTCAAATTTCATTTCGTAAATACGGGAGTTAGAGGCGTTGAGCAATCGGAGGCGTAGGCTGTTACTTGTCGCTTCAAAATAGGGGTGGAGTGTGCCATTCACCAGCATTGTGTCTCCGGTGATGCCCATCATTTGTTCGTGCATACCCAGAGAATAATCAAAGCTTCCATCATCGTTGAATTTTCGGTCTTGTAATATCAACGGTATGTCATCGACACCGTAGTTTTGCGGCAAACCTAAGCCGTTTGCTTCCTCGTCTTCCACGATGATGACGCCTGCCAAGCCATGATAAACTTGGGAGCCGGTTTTTCCCATGACATGGGAATGATACCAAAAGGTAGAAGCGTGCTGTTTGACTTCAAACTCTGCCCGCCATTGGCCACCATTTTTTATGAGCTGATGAGGCCCGCCGTCTTGGTCTGCAGGTACATGCATGCCGTGCCAGTGCATACTGGACGTATCGCCTATATTATTGGTTACATTCATTTGGACAGTCTCGCCTGCAACCATTCTTAATGTGGGGCCTAGATAGTCCCCATTTATGCCCAATGTTGGCGTTTCCACATCCTCGAAAAACTGGCTTATGCCTTTTTGCATGTTGAGACCGTAGACGCGTACGCCATCCTTCAGCTCGCCCTTGTCTAACGGGGGTATCTTGAGGGGATGAGGGCCGGTCCTAAGTGCGTCGCCAGATGCCTCAGATGTGGTGAGGCGGCTATCGGTTAAACCTGCGGCCGCAGCTGAAGCTAAACCTAAGACCATTGTCCGTCTGGAAATCTTCATGCTCTCTCCCTGTTTCTCTCTTCTACACATGGTGGCACGCGCGCATGTTGCCAAGGGAGTTAATTGTTGTATAGGTGATCTCGAGCAAAATGCTGGGATTGGTCGGGCTGGTTACTGTTTGGCGATGCCTACCTATGGTGAAGATCTCTTTTTAGGGGTGGCATGCTCAAGGTGAGATGGGCGCGGATTGACGTTGGAGAGGGTTGCTTGATGTCGGAGACTAATGTGCCTCGTGCTTTTATACGTTTAGGCAAGCGCCGCATTCCGGTTCCCCGTCGGAAGAGGGCGCGGGTTGCGCTTGGATTGTGGTTTACGATTGGAGGGGCATTGCCCTTTCCGCCGGGTTTCATGTTTATACCCGTTGGCCTGACAATTCTGTCGATCGATTTTCCCACATTGCGACGGTGGCGGCGCAGGTCGACCGTCTGGGTTGGTCGACGTCGCAAAAATAAAAAGGATGCCTGACCCGTGTGCGTCTAAATGTATTTGAGCAGTACAAAGCCGCCGATCAGCAAAACGACAAAGGCAATGCTGATGGGTCCGAAATATTTGTCGATGAAGGCTTTGATTGGTTCGCCAAAATACCACAGGAGAGCGGCGACCGCGAAAAAGCGGATGCCCCGAGCCGCTAGGCTGGCAATGAGGAAAATTGGGAAGTTGAGGCCGGTGACGCCGCTGGCAATTGTGATGATCTTGTAGGGAAAGGGTGTCAGGCCCGCAATCAAGACAATCCACACGCCCCATTCATTGTATTGCGCTTGGAATGTGCCAAATTCTTCGCCTTTTCCGTAAAACTCCAGGATTGCTGTGCCCACTGTGTCGAACAGAAAATAGCCGATGGCATAGCCCACCACGCCGCCTGCGACTGAAGACAGGGTGCAAATGGCTGCATAAGTCCAAGCCATGGCGCGCTGGGCGAGGATCATTGGAATGAGAATGATGTCTGGCGGGATGGGAAAGACAGAGCTTTCCACAAATGAGACGAGGGCTAATCCCCACCGCGCATGTCGATGAGAGGCAAGATCCATTGTCCATTCGTAGAGGGCGCGCATCATAGAAGGCCTTTGTCCGCAATTACCAAAGCAAGGGAAACAGCCTTATCAGGGGGAAGGGGGGCCTGTCTATCGAGGGTTTGTTTTTGGGTTAAAGAGGCAGGCCTGACTACCAACTTCCAGTTGCCTAGGGGAGCTCATTAGTTTATCTTGCAAGTAGAGTTTTAGAATAAAAACACTCCCGACTTCCGCTTGGCTTAATGGGATCAGAGGCTTCTTAGCTCAATAAACGTTGAATTTCACAAGACATGCAAATGCAGGTAAATCATCAATGAGCGAGAGCGTCCTCAGTCAGAATAAGTTTGGTCTGCAAATTGGCCCAACGATAGAAAAAGAACTTCCGGGCATAGTGAAGTCTGGTTTGTCAAAAATGTCTCCAGACATGCAAGCCCTTTTCGAAGATAGTTATAAAGACAGACGAGCGGACCCAGTGTTGCGTCTTCTTTTAGCCATCTTTTTCCCGATTCAATTTATTCTCGAAGGGCGCATTGGATTGTTCGTGCTTTTTTTCCTTTCGTGCATAGTGTTTATCGGTTTCGTCTGGTGGTTCATTGATGTTTTTCTAGTCTACAAACGCACACAATCTTTGAACCGAGATCTTGCAGTAACAATTTTGCGCGACATAAAAATTACCAACGAATAAGAAATAATTTGATTAGTTTTAGATGTTCAAATTACACATTTCAAAACAACGCTGCAAAGGCAAAATGCTTTGGGTTAGATGTTCGAAGGAGGCGAATAGCTTCGAAAGGGGCGTTAGAGGCCTGAAAATGGAAAATATTTTCAATGTGAGGGCTCTAGAGCGACATTTCCCTTTGACGCCGCGATTTAGATTCTTATGATGCGGCCTCACGCTCGTAGCGTCTAAGCGGTTGCGACTCAGTGGTTTTCGTCATGAAAGACATTGAGTGAATTGATTAGGACGCTGCAACAGGTTGCCCCTGTGGCGGAACTGGTAGACGCGCGGGATTCAAAATCCCGTTTCTTCGGAAGTGGGAGTTCGATTCTCCCCGGGGGCACCATCTTTCTCATTATATATGATGTGACTTTTGTCGCGTGGCGCGGGGCCTCGTGCCGAGAGTGCGTCTTGAGCATTCGCCGCCAGCGGCGACGGACCTTAGTTGGGTCCGTGGCCGAAGTCGGTGTGGAGGGTGTGCTCTTGAAGCAATTTGGCGAGCCAACGGCGAAAACGTATCGGCGCGTCGGGGCCATCGCCCATGGAAGCTGCTTGGTAGAGGTCTTTGCCCATGATGGCTTCTCCTACAGCTGCATTGGTAACCAGCATTGCCATGAAATAGCTGTCTTCGGAATCAGGTGTCGGTGATGCCTCAGCTTGGGGTACTGGATCTTGCTTATTGCATTCTTCCACATAAGCGACGCGGCGTTCATGTAGTTGATCGCTGATTTCTGTGAGCAAGTGTGTTGCTGGGTTGCCGTTCTTGTTGGTGCGTTTGCCTGTCAGCAAAAGCCATGCGAGCAAGCGGGCGGTGCCTTTATCGGACAAGGCTTCGAACGCGCCATCAAGCAGAGCAGTAGAATTTTCCCCAATCATGGCAGGGTCGGCTGCGCGGTCCGGCAAGGCTGCCAAAAGTCGATCACGCAATTGATCGGTTGAACGGCGGATTAAAGCCTTTACCAAGCCGTCACGGCTTTCAAAGTGATGCAGAATGGCTGGATGCGAGACGCCGATGTCTTTGGCAATGTCTTGCAAACGAATGCCTTCAGGCCCTTGATCCGCTAACCGTTTTTCGGCTGCATCTAAAATGAGGCGTCTGGCTTCTTCTGCCGTACGGCGAATTCGTTTGGCCGGGCGCGCCTTTACAGCGCTTGTCGCGAGTGTTTCTTGCATGGTCTTCCCCACTAGGGGGGATGCCCTTTAAAACGACACGCACAATTGGCCAATAGGTTTTCCAATCGGTCCTTGTGCATATCGATACGTAAAAAGCTGGCGCACCCCAAAAGGGTCCTTGCGCCTCCCTCTGATTAAATTCCGGTTCCAGCAAGCATAAGCCTTCCAGACCCGAGCCTTATCCTTTGGTCTCCCCACCAAAGTGATGCACATAAACCGCGCACCTGATAAACGCGTAATGACTATACCGAGTATTTTGTTGAAAGGTAGAGTTAATACAACTGACCTGATTTATTTGACGGAGGGTGAGCATTTCTTTCTATAGGTTAAGAGTGCTTATGACGGAGGGTATGGTAAGGAGTTGATAGTGGCGGAAGGTTCATACTTTGCGGGTGTGGGGTATGCTCATTTCGATCTAATCGATGATTGTAAAATTGGAAAGATCAATTCTTTATGTTTAAAGTTTTTGGATTGAAGAACTGCGATACGTGCCGCAAAGCCATGAAATGGTTGGCTGGCGAAGGCTTTGAGAGCCAATTGCATGACGTCAGGAAAGACGGTCTAGAGGCTGAGCAAGTGGCTTTTTGGGCGCGAGCCGTTGGCTGGGAGCTTTTGCTCAACCGGCGTGGCACAACGTGGCGCGGTCTGGAGGACGCGGAAAAAGAAGACCTCACGGAAGCCAAAGCGATCGCCTTGATGGAAGCCGCACCGGCGTTGATGAAGCGCCCGATTTTTGTGTCTGGCAAAAATGTTCACGTTGGCTTTAAGCCCGCTGATCTGGAGACAGTTCGCCAGATGGCACAGACCTCAGCTTAAGGCGGCGCGCTGGATACGAAAGTAAGTGATGGCTTTGTCGGTTTCATCACTCCGCGCATCCAGGAATACATGGCCCGTTTCATTGCAAAAATGCGGTAAATCGAGCGCTGCAACAGGATCAGTTGCAGCCACTTGTAAGATGTGGCCCGGTTTCATGGCCTGCAAGGTTTTGCGCGCCCGCAGAACGGGCAGCGGACAATTGAGGCCGGTTGCGTTGAGGAATTGATCCACAGGACCAGATGTCTGGGCTTCTTGTTGGGAAGCATCCGCATTTTTGCGGGTAGAGGGATCGTTTGACTGGGTCATTTTCAAGAAGGCCGTTGAAGGGTGTGCGTATCCTTGTTTACCTGCGTCTGGACATTTGTGCGACTTCTTTTGTGTTCCCCCCTTCTTAAACACGCAGTGTGCCTTGACCAATAGTTCTGCTTCCGTACATTGAAAAGAGGGATATTCTGGGAGGAATGAAGATGGGTCTGATTAAACGCATTAGCAATGAGGTTACATATCTGCGCACAGCTTTGCGCGCGCTTAAGCGAGTGAATGGCGTGTATGAAACGCCCAACCGCACATTCTCTGATGTTATTGAGGATCTTGCGCGGACCAAACCAAATAACATTGCGATTTTGTTTGAAGATCAAAGCATTACCTACGCCCAGCTCAATGCAGCGGCAAACCGTTATGCACGCTGGGTGCGTTCTCTGGGCGTCAAAAAGGGGGGCGGGGTTGCGCTCCTTATGGAAAACCGTCCCGAATATATCATTGCATGGTTGGGCGTTATTAAGGCGGGTGGCGTTGCTGCTTTGATCAATACGAACCTGACAGCGCAGGTGTTGGCTCACTCCCTAGACATTTCAACCGCAGACCACATCATTCTGGGCTCTGAGCTCGCGGGCAACTTAGCCACGACTGATGGCTTGTTGGCGCGCCCGTTTAAAGTGTGGGCGACAGGTGGCTCTGTTGAGGGCGCTGAAGATTTGGACGCTGTGTTGGCGACCCAAGATGAAGGGGCATTGCCAGCAGACTTCCGGTCGGACTTAAAAGTGAACGATGGCGCACTTTATATCTACACCTCTGGCACAACGGGTGCGCCGAAAGCCGCCCGTATTCCTCATGGTCGACTTTTGGTGATGATGGGGGCTTTCTCGGCCGGGGTGAATGCGAAAGCGAGCGACCGCATGTATGTTGTGCTCCCTCTTTATCACTCTGCGGGGGGCGTATGTGCTGTGGGTTCTGTTCTCACGGTCGGGGGTACAGCGATCCTGCGTCGGAAATTCTCTGCGCGCGAATTTTTCGATGATGTGCATCGCTATCAAGCGACAATGTTCCAATATATTGGCGAGCTGTGTCGCTATATGTTGAACTCAGCCCCTCACCCTTTGGAAAAGAAACACAAGCTACGTTTGGTTGTGGGCAATGGATTGCGGCCGGAGATTTGGCCGGAGTTTCAGAAGCGCTTTAACATTCCAAAGGTTCTGGAATTCTATGGCGCGACTGAAGGCAATGTTTCGCTCTTCAATTATGACGGCACTGTTGGCGCGATTGGTCGTGTGCCTTCCTATGTAAAGAAGAGCTTTAACGTGGAAGTGGTGAAGTTCGATATTGAATCAGAAGAGCCCATTCGTAACTCCGATGGCTTCTGTATTGTGGCAGACCCGGATGAAGCAGGCGAAGCGTTGGGCATGATTGATGCAACCTCACCGACCAGTCGCTTTGAGGGCTATGCCAAAAAAGAAGAAACCGAGAAGAAGATTTTGCGCGATGTCTTTGAAAAGGGAGATCAATGGTTTCGGACGGGGGATTTGCTGAGACAAGATGCGCTTGGGTATTTCTATTTCGTCGATCGGATTGGGGATACCTTCCGGTGGAAGGGAGAGAATGTCGCGACCTCTGAAGTCGCTGAGGCGATCTCTGTCTATCCCGGTGTTAAGGAAGCCAATGTTTACGGCGTGAGTGTACCGGGCACGGATGGCCGTGCTGGTATGGCTTCTATTGTTGGCGGGGAAGAGTTTAACCTTGAGAGCTTCCGGACTTATTTGTCGGACCAATTGCCTGACTATGCGCAGCCGCTCTTTATTCGACTTCAGCCGGAGATGGAAATTACGGGGACTTTTAAACACCGTAAGGTCGATTTGGTGAAGGAGGGGTTTGACCCCGATACGATTGCGGAGCCGGTTTATTTTAATGACCCAGCGGCTAAGAACTTTGTGCCGTTGGATGCGCAATTGTATCAAAAAATCTGTGCAGGTGGCGTGCGCCTCTAAGTGTTTCCCTGCATCATTTTCTACAATAAAGGCGGCCCATGAGTGGGCCGCCTTTTCATTTGTAGGTTCTGCTAAGGGGGCTAGTCCTTGGCGGCGCCATCCATCATTTTGATAGCTGCTGCATGATCGGGGCTGACGTTTGCCTCCCCTTTTTCATCCATGTGGCGTTTGATGCGTGAGCCAACAGCCATCATTGCTTCACCAATGAAGGTTTCGTGGTTGTCACGTGCCCAGTCGTAGCTGTCTTGCCGATTGCCATTCATGCCTTGGAATTCAGGCATAACGTAGCGTGCAATCAGCTCATATGAGCGTTTTGTTTGATCGAAATCAGCCCAGTTATGCGCCATCTGCAAGAACGAGCCAAAGCCGCCGGATTGTTTTTCAAGACGCTTAATTTGAGCGATACAATCGTCTGGTGTGCCGATAACGGCCATGCCAGACGCGATCATTGCATCGACAGGGTCGCCGCCATCTGTTGGGGCGAGTGGCAAGGCTGCGACTTCAAGGAAGTACTTCAACCAATTTTCGAGACCGTAGCGTACATTCTCGCGGGCCTTCTCACGTGTTTCAGCTACATGTACGGGAGCTACAAGACGCCAGTTTTTGCGGTCAACAACTTGACCACTTTCTTTGGCTTGTTCTTGTGCAATGGCCCAGTTGGAGGCGAGTGCATTGAAGCCACCGGCTGATGTGGAGCCAACAGACAACAGAGAAAGACCGTGACGGCCTGCAGCTGTTGCTCCTGTTGGGGATACTTGGCTGGCGACCGCAATTTCTACCCGGGGGCGCGTGTAGGGTGCCATTTGCAGACGGGCTTCGTTGAGCGTGTACCAGTCTGTTTTTTCGGTAACGGTTTCCCCGTTGAGCAATTTGATGATGGCTTGTAAAGATTCGTCCATCATGTCGCGCTGTTTCTGCACGTTGATGCCCATCATGAAAGCGTCAGATGGCAAAGAGCCTGGACCAGCGCCGAACATGACCCGGCCACGTGTTTGGTGATCCAATTGATTGATGCGGTCTGCAAGCATCAAAGGATGGTGATACGGCAACGAGGAAACACCGGTCCCGAACTTGATGTGTTTTGTGCGTTCAGCAGCCGCGGCAATAAACACTTCTGGTGAGGCGATGGTTTCGAAACCGCCAGAGTGGTGCTCGCCAATCCATGCTTCGTCATAGCCAAGCTTGTCCATCCATTCGACAAGTTCAAAGTCGCGCTGAAGGGCTGTGTGAGGATTTTCATCCATCGCGTGGAATGGAGCGATGAAGGCCCCGAATTTCAATTTGCTGTCAGCCATTATTTTCTCCCAATTGGTTTGTTGTTCTTTTTTAAGCGTTGTCGTTTCGGTGGGGCTACTTAAGGAGCCCTCCTAAAGTGAGTTCAAGCATGTCTATATGGGCTTGCCGGGTATCGATGCCGGGCTCTTGGCTCCATTCGATTGTCACGGCACTCGAACTGGCCACCATCCCGGCTGCCATTCGGTGCGCGGGCACGGTGGTTTGGAATTCGCCGCTATCTTGGCCTTCGGCTATCGCATCGCCTAGTAATTCAATGATATGGGCGTTGGACTGAGCGCCTTCTTCGAAGGTCGGTATATCGTCTATGAATTCGCGGACCATTTTGCGCATGACGGTGGCGTTGTTTTGCCAAGCTGTCGCAAGTGCTTCAATAATGAGGCGCAATTTGTCTGCAGCTGTTCCATTGTAATGGACGAGGTCTTCTGCAATTGTTTGCGTTAGATTCTCATTGAAAACGGTCAAAAGGGCCGCTTTATTCGAGAAATGCAGGAAGAAAGTGGCTTTTGCGACGTCGGCACGATCACAAATATCTTCAATTGTGACACGGTCGTAGTCGCGCTCGGCAAAGAGTGCCATTGCTGCTTGATAAATTTCCCGGCGAGTTCGTTCTTTTTTACGGCTACGGCGGGACGCTGGGGCAATTGTTTGCGCAGGGGATTCTTCTGCTGCGGGTTTTTGCGTCGCTGTTTTGGGTGTCACTGGCTTTCGTGTCACTGCGTTTCCTTTGCCGGGATTCTTGGGTTTGGATCAGAAGTAGACTCAAGTCTAGTTATAGGAAATAAGTAAGTCAAATAGGACCGCGTTAGATGGTCCAACATAAAAAGGGAGAAGATGAATGGGCAAGCTAGATGGAAAGGTTGCATTGGTAACCGGAGCGGCTGCTGGTATTGGGTTAGCTGCTGCACAAGCTCTCGTCGCAGAGGGTGCAATCGTATACCTCACCGATATTGAAGATGAACGAGGCACGCAAGCTGTGGCAGCAATTACAGCTGGTGGTGGCAAAGCCTTCTATTTCTCTCAAGACGTACGCCAAGAGGCTGGTTGGGAAGACATCATCGGTCGTATCAAGAAAGACCAAGGCCGTTTGGATGTTCTGGTGAATAACGCTGGGATTGCGGTTACCGGTGCTATTACCGAAATGTCGCTGGACTCTTGGCAGCGTCAGAACGCGATCAATATTGACGGGGTTTTTCTCGGCATGAAACATGCGATCCCTGTGATGGATCTGCATGAAAGTGGCTCCATTATCAACATCTCATCTGTTGCAGGTTTGAAAGGCGCGCCGGGCTTGGCCGGCTATTCTGCCTCTAAAGGTGCTGTGAAATTGATGACCCAGTCTGTGGCGGGTGAATGTGCTGCGGGCCATAAGGGTGTGCGCGTGAACTCTGTGCACCCCGGTATCATCGACACAGAAATTTGGTCGAAAATGCCCAATGAAGGAATTCCTACGGAAGGGCTTCTTGCCAACATCGCTCCTCAGGACGGTGCCAATACAGTCAACCCTCAGGACATCGGCGCGATGATGGCCCCTGTCGGTTATGCAGGCATGCCGCAAGACATTGCCAATGGGATTGTTTTTCTGGCCAGCGATGACTCCCGTTATATGACCGGGTCAGCCTTGGTTATTGACGGCGGCCTAACCGCCTAAACTCGCTTTGATGGCAATAGTGAGGGGCCGTATTCGCGGCCCCTCACAAAGAAGTGTTTTTGAGTAAGGGCATTCCAGCGATAGCTTCCCCCCCTTAAATAAAGGGAACTATTTCATGAAAGCCTTATTACTTTTGCTCTTGCGTTTATCGACCGGGTTGCTTTTGGTCGCGTGGGGCTTGGTCAAAATTGGCGCGCCAACTGCCGCCACCAAAGTTTCTGATCATTATTATTCCGGTATGTTGAGCGCTGATGCTCTCCAATTACCTCTGGGTGTCGCAGAGGTTTTTGTCGGCTTGTTGGTTTGCCTTGGGTTGGCGCGTAAATTCGTCTATCCCATTCAGGCGGCTGTTCTTGTCTTCGGCGCGCTGGCGATTTGGAGGTATATCCTCGATCCGCTTGGGCTGTATTTGCTGACCGAAGAGACCCGTCAATTGCTCTTTTTCCCATCCTTCTGTGTGGCCGTGGCGTCGTTGATCCTCCTTGCCTTCAAGGAAGATGATGCGCTGTCGTTGGACAGAAAATTGGGCCTGAAATTCTAAAGGCTTGGCGCGAGACGCTGGTGTAAATTGACATGAAAAAGGGGCCGTGTTCACGGCCCCTCTTTTTTGTCGATCATGATCTGTGCTTAACTCTTAAAGACAAAGAAGCCTGCACGAGGGAAGTGAATGACAACATCGCCGAGCTCATCGGTTGTGCGCTTGATCGCGATCTCTTGAGCATTGGAAGTGACAAGTTCGCCTTGGATTGGATCGCGGCCATAATCGTCTGCCATGATGGTTACATTGTCGCCGGGTACCAAGCCATTTGGTTCGTGGGGGTCGGCTTGGGCAACCGTTGTGCTGGTTGTATCGAGGGCTATTGCTAAGCTTTCTTCGCGGCTCATCTCCATACGGTTGCCGTGGCCGATGGCCTGTACGGCACCTACCCACTTTTCCAAATGAGGGAAAGTACTCAGCATGTCTTTGATTGCTGGGTAAGCCACAAGCATGAAGGCGATGTTATAAAACGCCGACGCATCGGCCAATCCGGGCATATCTCCTTTTAGGTAAGGTCTGCCGTCTTGCAGTTCTGCATTGAGCCACCCTAGTTGCGAGCGCAATTGCTCCTTCATCATCGGTAAGGCCGTTGCCATGGCGTCCACATCAAAGGAACGGCCCATTAGTTTTTCGCGGTCTTTGATAAAGGCTTCGTCGGCTAAAGCGGTGCCACCCCCAAAAATGACAGCGACAACTGTTTGGAAAAAGACGCGATCTGCCCAGCTGTTCATGCACCAATCGAGGCCTTGGTTTGGTCCTCGAAAAAGTGACGGTGTGGGATAGCGTTTTTCGATTTCGGCAACAATGCGTTGGGTGTCGCAATAGACGTCGGCCCCAATTTGCATCACCGGAATTTTGCGATAACCCCCTGTCAGAAGGGTTAGTTCTGGCTTTGGCATGATGATGGGTTCATCAACCGCGTACCAGTCGAGGCCCTTAATGCCGAAGATCACACGAACCTTTTCTGAAAAAGGAGAGATGTCGTATTGGTGGAACAAGATGGCGTTAGATTTGTCTGTCATGAAAGATCCTGTGCGTTATGAAAATGTTGTGGGCTATGCGCGGTCTTTTGCCAGCGTGGCCATTTGAGAGAAAAGAGTTGTGGTGTCGTGGGGTGTGTCGTCGCCTCTGAACTCTCGGTAGAGTGTGGCTACGTTTACCGCAATGCGTTCGCCGTCGCCCCAACTGTCGTAGTCGGTCATGTTGATGTCGCGGGCGGCTTCAAAGCTGTCTAGGCCTGCGTCAAAGCGCTTGCGGGCTTCGTCGCGCACATAGATCAAATAGTTGCGAACAGCCGTCACGCCACGCTTGTCGGTGATGGGTCCGTGACCCGGCACGACGATGTCGACGTCCATGGCCAAAATATTATCGCAGGCGCTGATCCAATTGCTCACAGGGCCTTCCCACATGATGGGATGGCCTTCAATGAAGAGGATGTCGCCGGTGAAGACGGTTTTGTCAGCGGGCACATAGGCCAGCACGTCGCCAGGAGTATGGGCGGGGCCTACATGTTTGAGCAGGACCTTTTTATTGCCCACCATGCGTTCTAGTTCTGTTTCAAAGGTAGTGGTTGGAAGAACGGGGGTGACGCCCTTAAAGTCGAAGGCCCCAAAACATTTTGTGAGGTAGTCGCCTAGGTCGCCCAGTTCAGGGGCCATTTCTAGGAAGCCTGCCAACATGGAAGGCGGTTCGTGGACCATCGCTTCGGCCGCCAATTTGTGGGCAACGATTTCTGCACCGTGACAACATTCATTACCGTAGCAATGGTCACCGTTGTGGTGTGTGTTGACGAGAGTGTTGATTGCGTCTGCGGCTTTTGTGGCGCCGCGCATCGCATCAAGCATGTCGCGGGTGTGGGGCACATCAAATAGGGTGTCGACAAGCAGGGACTGATCTCCATCCACAATGAGGCCCGCATTTGACCAGCCCCAGCCCCCATCAGGTTGTAGCCAAGCGTAGGTATTGTTGCCAAGATCATGCAGCCCTTTTGTATAGCTGAACTTTCCAAGGCCGAGGCCTGTATTGGGAGATGGTGCAGTCATGGGTTTCTCTCATTCTATTTGATCGGTTGTCGTCACTGACTATTGTTTGTTGCTTGTTTGTGTCACTTGCCGGATTTCAGCTAAGCCTGAGCCTTCAATCTCTTCATCTTCGAGCTCAATGTCCAATGTTTCAAGGTAGCGGCTCACCATCATGTAGAAACCGGCAATGATGGTAAGTTCTTGGAGTTGGCCATCGGAGAAATGGGCTTGAGCTTTTTGGAAGGTGGCATCTGAGGGGCGCACATTGGCAACAATTTCTTCCACCATGCACAGCGCTGCATTTTCTGCGTCGCTATAGACGGCGCTGGGGGCGGGGCTACGTGTGGCGGCAATGCGGTCTTCACTCAGGCCTTCGGTGCGCGCTACACGCTCGTGTTGGTGCACTTCGTAGGTTGAGCCACTGATGTTACCGACACGCAGGATGACGAGTTCGCGTAGTTGAGCCTCAACTAAGCCATTATTCAGATACGCATTTATGAAATCCATGAACGGCGGAAATACTTCGCCCGCACCTGCCATCATCCGAAAGACATTGAGATTGGGTAATCCGTTCAAAATGTCTTGATGTTTTTGCGGGAGAGATCGAGGGTCGGGGTAAGAAATGCGGGCCATTTGGCGTCCTTATTATCGATATTTATTGCGCAGAGTTGGTCGCTCAAGGTAGCTAAATTCTCATTGAAGCGAAACCCTTACCGGGTGAGGGACAAGTGCTTCGCGTTCCCCTGCGTTACTTTAGCCGACAAATGACATGCCGGAAAAATATAGTATTTTGACGTTTCTGTAAGTAAGCGCTTCCTTTTTGGAACCTATACTAAGTGTTGAGTTCTTCTTGATTGGCGGGCAGAAGAACTCTATTAGAGTCAGTCAGGGAGACGGCAAAACTGTATGGAGGGAAGAGCTCATGATCGATTTTGACCAGGTTAAGACGATCGCTGATGTTGTACGCGTTCAGAATGCGGCAAATGGCGATAAGGTTGCTCAAATATTTGAGGGACGCACAACCACTTACTCACAATTGCACGATGCGTCGAGCCGTGTTGCGCAAGGACTGATTGCTCAGGGCTGTAAGCCCGATACGCGCATTGCCTTTATGGGCAAAAGTTCCGACGTATATTTTGAACTGCTCTACGGTTCTGCTAAAGCTAAAAATGTGATTGTCGGTGTAAACTGGCGCTTAGCAGCTCCAGAAGTTGCCTACGTGCTCAATGACGCGCAATGCGAAATTGTTTTCGTTGGGAAAGAGTTTTGCGAAATTATCGAACAAATTTTGGCGGATTGTCCAACCGTGAAGCGCGTTATTGCGCTCGACGGCGCCCACGGGGAGTGGGCTGGCTTTGATGAGTGGCGCGATGGCTTTCCTGCCGAAGATCCGCAGCTTCCCATTGCGGGCGATGATGATGTTATTCAACTCTATACGAGTGGCACGACTGGGCACCCTAAGGGCGTGCAATTGACCAACGACAATTACGTTTCTATTTTCGAACAGGGCGTTAAAGGCGATGGTTGGGCAAATTGGTCTTCATCGGACGTCAACTTGGTCTGTATGCCGCTTTTCCATGTGGCTGGTGTGAATGTAGGCGTGATTGGTCACGCGCATGGCACAAAGAATATCATCATCCGGGAAGTCAATCCGGCGCTGATTTTGTCATTGATCGAAGAAGAGAAAATCAATATCGCCTTTATGGTGCCTGCGGTGATTATGTTCCTCATGCAACAGCCCAACATTAATGATGTTGATCTGTCGAGCTTGCGTCAGGTGCTTTATGGAGCCTCTCCGATTTCGGAAGCTTTGTTGGTACAAGCCCAAGAGCGTTTCCAATGCGATTTCATGCAAGTTTACGGTCTGACTGAAACAGCTGGCGGTGGCACGATGTTGTCAGCGGCTGATCATGCGCCGGGGCGTGGTAAATTGCGCTCGTGTGGGAAACCGGGTTTCGGTTTGGAAGTGCGTATTGTTGGCGATGACAACGAAGATGTCGCACAAGGCGCAGTTGGCGAAATCCTAATCCGTGGCGGTAGCGTGATGAAGGGCTATTGGAACCGGCCGGAAGCAACGGCTGAAGCCATCGACAAAGACGGATGGTTTCGTACCGGTGATGCGGGCTTTATGGATGAAGAAGACTACATTTTCATCCATGACCGTGTGAAAGACATGATCGTGACGGGCGGGGAAAATGTTTACCCTGCCGAAGTTGAGAATGCTGTCTTTGCGCATGAAGCTGTGGCTGATGTTGCCGTTATTGGTATTCCTGATGAGCGGTGGGGCGAGGCTGTGAAGGCGATCATTGTTTTGCAACCCGGTGTGACGGCTGAAGCCGCTGACATTATTGCGTGGGCAAAAACACGCATTGCAGGTTTCAAAGTGCCTAAGACGATTGATTTTATCGACGCATTGCCTCGCAATCCATCGGGCAAAATTTTGCGCCGTGAGTTGCGCGACCCTTATTGGGTTGGGCGTGACAGACGCGTCGGTTAAACTACTTACTGTATCTCATTGGAAGGGCCCGCTTGAACAGAGCGGGCCTTTTTGGTTTTATGCCTCGGGCAGGATTAGTGTTTCTATTGACGTTGGGGGTATTAAGGGCAAAGCTAAATTATATTTCGCGTAAGAGCTCTGTTGGCTGAACAAGCCCTTGAGGGATGAGTTGACCATGACACCGCAAACTGTGATTGATTTTTGGATGAAGGCTGGGCCGAAAAAATGGTTCCAACGAGATGAGGACTTCGATGCGGAAGTCAGTGTTTTATTCGGTGGTTGGGTGGCCGCGGCGGCACAGGGCAAGCTTGATTTTTGGAAGACAGAACCTAGCGGGGTTCTTGCCTATGTGATTTTGTTAGATCAATTTTCCCGCAATATGTACCGAGAAGATGCCCGTGCTTATGCGTCTGATGCGTTGGCTGTGCAAGCTAGTCGGAGGGCTATCGCGCGCGGAGATGACCTTAAACTGGACGAACCTCTACGCCGGTGGCTATATATGCCGTTCATGCATTCAGAGGATCTGGCGGTTCAGGAGGAGGGGTTGCTCTATTTCTCTGAGCGGCTGGATGATGCGAATACATATAAATTCGCTGTCGATCATGCCGACATCATCCGTCAATTTGGTCGTTTCCCCCACCGCAATGAAGTGCTACTGCGCGCTTCAAGCGATGAGGAAATAACTTTTCTCGAGGAGGGCGGCTTCTCAGCCTAACCCTTGTTCGTCTATCCAATTAGGCCGAACGCACATCCGTCAAGAAACCATCGACTGTTGTCTTCAGCTTCTCAGACTGGGATGCGAGCTCGCCAGCTGCGGAAAGCACTTCGGAGGCTGCGTGGGCGGACTCCGTCGCTGCGGCAGTCACATCAGAAATGTTACTCCCTACTTCGCTGGTCGATGCAGATGCATTTTGGACATTTGTGGAGATTTCAACCGTGGCTCCATGCTGATCCTTGATGGATTCAGCAATGATCATTGAGATCTCGTTGCGTTCAGCGATCGTGCTGGTTACCTTCTGGATGGCGCCAACGGCTTCGCTTGTTGATGCCTGAATGCTGTTGATTTGCTGACCAATTTCTTCGGTAGCCTTGGCTGTTTGGTTGGCAAGTTCTTTGACCTCAGAGGCAACAACGGCAAAGCCTTTGCCAGCTTCTCCCGCACGAGCAGACTCGATGGTGGCATTCAAGGCAAGCAAATTGGTTTGTTCTGCAATGTCTTGAATAAGACCGACCACTTCGCCGATTTGGCGTGCTGCATCGGACAGGCCTTCAATTTTTTGGTTGGCTGCTTGCGCTGCGTTGGTTGCGCGGGCACCTACTTCATTGGACTGTTGGACCTGGTGTTGAATTTCATTGATTGACGTGGCCATTTCTTCGGCAATCTGTGCCACAAATTGAACCTTGCTGCTGGCTTCTTCAGACGCTGTTGCAACATTTTGTGCTTTGCTGTTCGTCATTTCTGCAGTGCTTGTCATGGAGTTGGCGGTGCCTTCCATTTCAGTCGCTGCGGCACTGACGGTGCCAAGCATTTGGTTCATCGATTGATCGAAACTGGAAATCATTTCCTCGATCCGACGTGAACGATCTTCTTTTTCGACTTGCTCGCGGGCCTGGGCTTCTTCCAGTTTTACGCGTTCGACGGCACTGTTTTTGAAGATTTCAACAGCGCGGCTCATGTCACCAATTTCATCGGTACGATTGAGGCCTGCAAGAGCAACGCTTAAGTCGCCACCGGCCAGCTGTGTCATGTCTCCCGTCAGTTCGCTGATGGGGTCGGTAATGCTACGTGAAACGAAGTAACCGGCACCTGCCACCATAAGCAGAAGTACGACGGTGATTGCGAGCATCATGTTGCGCATTTGAGTTAGAGGAGCTGTGATTTCAGCCACAGATTCCTGTGCAACAAGCGCCCAGCGTGCGTCGGCAAAGTCTAGTGGTGTGACGTAAGTGTAGGATTCAACCCCGAGGTAGGAGGTTAAGACTTCGTCACTTGCTTTCCCGTTTAGGATCGCATTATCGATGGCATCTGAAGTGACTTCTTGGGTGAGTCTGGTTGGTGTTGGGGAGAGGCGCGCATTGTTGCGCATCAAAGCATCTTCCCCGACCAGATACATTTCACCTGTTTTGCCCATGCCATTGGTCATGCCCAAAATTTTATCAATGACATGTGTGTCCATGCGGATGGCAAGGACGCCCACTTTGATGCCGGCATCGGAAAAGATTGGCTCGGCTAAGAACCCTGCAGGCACGTTGTTTGATGGCCCGTAGGGAGCAAAATCAATGAAGGTTGGGATGCCGGGAAGTACCTCAGCAGAGGCCACATCGAACACAATGCCAAGGTCGGATTGATTGTTGCGGTCTGCGAGTACGGCGGTCGCAAAGTCGGCGTCTTTCTTTACGGAATATATGACGTTGCCGTCCATATCCAACAAGAGAATATCAGCAAACTCTTTCTGTTTCATGATCTCGCGAAACCAAGGGTGGTAGCGCTGGTGTAAAATCGAATAGTAGGACCCATCTTTCGCGGTATCGAGTAGTTCACGTGCGGATGCGTCAGGATTTTTCGTGATGTAGAGGTCTTGTACCTTAGCGGCAGCCTCGTCTCCAATCACGCGCCATGCTTTGGCAAATTGTTGAACAGCATCGCGCGCTACAGGAGAGGCGCTCAAGATGCTTGTGTCGGCTTCGGCATCGTGGAAGTAAGTGCTCAACGCTTGTTTGCGATCTTCTAGCAAAGCGTGATATTTTTTGTCAGTAGCCTCTTGCGTGCTGCTTGCGGCCTGCATGTAACTGGAGATGCCAATACTCGTTGCCAATATGAGTGCGGCAGCGACGATAATCATTGGAATTTTTTGAGCTATTTTTAATTGTATAATTCTCTGCAGCATTTACGCCTCCAAATACACACGGAGCACCTCCCCCGGTGCCCGTTTAGTTCCGCTAGCGCGGAGTAACTTCCTATTCGTAAAATGCATGGAGTCTCCAAAGAAATGTTTAATCTGAGCTAATTAGATTCAAAATCAGCTGGATTTGCCTAGTCTTTGCCTGCCGATGGGAAAAATCTGCCGATGATTGCAAGGCATAAACTCTTCGAAAGTTCTTATAATATCAATAGCTTAGCTTCTATTCCAAAGTGGCCGGCTATTTGCGTTGTTTCTTGAAACTTTCTGTATGTTTGGAGTGAGAAATGATCAAGGAACAAGAATTGACCCGGCTGGCGGCCTTTATGGTGCACACGCATGGGATTGTGGCGCTGGATTACGCGGACTGCACAATTGTGGAGCTAGAGCATCAAGGTGAATTTGATCGGGCCGATAATTGGCGTGATCTGCGGTGCATGCTACGCGAGATGATTGATGGCCGCGTTAACCGGGACGGTCAAACTATTCATTAATAGATATGGGTGCTACGTGCATGAGCCCGGGCATGAGAATGTGCGTGTTAATGAAGACTTGGTAATTGCAAAGATCGGATACATTATACCGCAAATCACATTTGAGGTATGGAATGTCGTTAGATCCTGAAATCCAAGTACTTATAGATGGCATGGCTGAGGCCGGTGGGCCGCCGCTGCATGAAATGGCACCGGAAGATGCGCGCGCTCTTTATGCGGCAATGTCACAAATGCTAGACACTGTTGATACACCTATCGGGCAGGTCGAAGATCGCACGGTGGGCGAAGGCGTGCCTGTGCGGATTTATTCTCCGGTCGCGGGCTCAGGTGTTTTGCCTGTCTTGGTTTTCTTTCACGGGGGTGGCTGGGTTATTGGTGACTTGAATAGTCACGATTCCCTCTGCCGTAGTTTGGCAAACCAAGCGCATTGCCGTGTGGTTGCTGTTGATTACCGTCTCTCCCCTGAACATAAGTTTCCTGCGGCCCTTGATGACGCTTACGGCGTTTTGGAGTGGGTTGAGCAATATGCGGCGGAAATTGATGTGGACCCAAACCGCATCGCGGTGGCCGGAGATTCTGCGGGTGGCAATCTTGCAGCCGTCTTGGCGCTGAAGGCTCGGGATGAAAAAGGTCCGTCGATCGCGTTTCAAATTTTGATTTACCCGGTTACGGATTTAACCGCTGAAGATGGCTCGCGCGAAGACTTCTCGGAAGGGTATTTTCTGGCACAAGAGACAATGTTGTGGTTCTCGGAGCAATACATGGGCCCCGACGATGATTGGCAAACACCTTATGCCTCACCGCTTATGGCGGATGATTTCTCCGGCCTCCCCCCTGCTTATGTGGTGACAGCGGGCTATGACATTTTGCGCGATGAAGGCAAGGCTTATGCCGATGCTCTAAGTGCTGCTGATGTCTCTGTTACTTATGCGAATTACGAGGGCATGATCCACGGTTTCTTCAACATGCAGTCGGTCTCTAAAGTTTCGGTGCAAGCGGTCACGGCTGCGGCTGTTGCCTTAGAGGCGGCTTTCTCTGTTTAATCGGATAGATTAACGGATCAGTTTTTCTGGGTTCATGATCCCTTTTGGATCTAACTCGGACTTTAATTGGCGCAATAGGTTCATGCCTATTGCGCCTTTTTCTTCTTCCATCCAAGGGGCGTGATCGGTGCCAACCCCGTGGTGGTGGCTGATCGTGCCTCCATTCGACGTGATTGCATCGGTCGCGGCGCGTTTTATTTTTTGCCACTGGGCGACGTCGTTCTCGAGGTCGCGGGGAAACAGAAACGTAAAATACAGGCTGGCCCCATCTGGATAAGAATGACTGAGATGGCTCATGCATATGCCTTGCAGGCTTTGGGCATCAGGTGTAACTGGCGCGGGGGCCGTGATTGCGTCCAAGATGGCGGCGCGTACTTTGCTTTGTAGCTCTAAGAGGGTGGGCCAAGAGGCAGCAGTTTCCAGCGTGTCGATGCCAATGCCGCGGTCTAACATGGGGTCGCGGGCAAAGGGGCTGTCAAAGCGGCTGTGATACCATTTTTTGCCCGGGCGTGTGCCCAGGCTCAAGGCGCCTGCTTTGCGGCACAGGCTGCTGGTTTGGGCGCGGGCCCAGGCCACGGTGGAGGGATCGCCTTCTAACCCAATGAGGAGGAGGCAGGGCGTGTCTCCCATGCGTTTCCAGCGCAGGTAGAGTTTTTGTAAGGCTGCTTTAAGGCCAGAGGTTAAACCGGCCGAGAAGGCTTGGAAGTAGGCTGTTTCGTCTGGGTCAGATAAGCGCAGCATCGCAATGGGAATATCGGCGTGATTGATTTGGCGGGCTAAGGCGAGGCCGGTCTCAAAATCAGGCAAGAGATAGCCCCGATAGTCTTTAGCTTTCGGGATATCGTGGATTCTGACCGTGGCTTGGGTGATGACGCCCAAGGTGCCTTCTGACCCGCAGAGGAGTTGGCCAAGGTTAGGCCCGGCAGCGGATGCCGGAAATGCTTCTGTGTCCCAAGTTCCTTGCGGGGTAACAAGCTGTGCGCCCACTAACCACTTTCCCGCTTTGCCGTAACGGTTGGATTGTTGCCCGGCCCCGCTTGCCGCGATCCAGCCTCCCAAAGTGGAGAATTGGAAGCTTTGGGGGAAGTGGCTCAGTGTCACCCCATGCTTGGCGAGTTGATGCTCTAAGTCTGGTCCGTAAATGCCGGCTTCAATGGTGGCGGTCATCGCGTGTTTATCGATTTTGAGCACATTGTTCATGGCCGTCATGTCGAGGGTGATGATTGGGCCGCCGACGGATTTCGCATGAGCATTGACGCCGCCCACCACACTAGAGCCGCCGCCAAAGGGAACGACGGCAATGTTGCGTTCTGCGCATAGGGTAAGCACACGCTCTACTTGGGCGGAGGATTGCGGGTAGACAACAGCGTCGGGGGCAAGGCCAAGCTCCCCGGCACGCAGGTGCAGCAGGTCATGATAGGACTGGCCCCGGGCGTGAAAGGCGCGTTCAAAATCGCTCACATGCACATTGTCGGTGCCGACAATTTCTTCAAGCCCGTGTTTTGCCGCGGCGGGTAGTTGATTGAGGGGCAGGACGCAATCGGCCAGTTTTTTAGCCGGTGTCGCAGGAAGGGTCGTGAGACCGAGAGCCTCGCGCAGCAGGTTCCACTGGGGTGCCCCGTCTGGCAACGGATTGGGATGGCCTGTTTGCCCCCATCCATTCCACCGTAACTTGAGCCGATCGAGCGCGGAACTATTGCCGGTGTTGGGGGCAGGAGCGCGTGTCTTTGTGTCATCTTTTGAGCTTTTAGAGGGGGGCCGCTTCATGAACATCTCCGCGTCATACCAATTTTGGATAGTGTACGCGGGATTTGATGGGAACCGAACAGCTCTCTTTAAAAATCTCTCAAAGCTCTCTTAAAATTCACCTAAAGCTCGTTGGCGACTGTCTCAAGGCGGCGCTTCACCGCTTCAATTTGGATGGCGCGTTCTGAGATGTCCCAATCGAGTTCTTCGGCCATCAAGTCGGCGGCTTTGTCCAAAAGTTCCGTGCCCGGATGGCCAAGAGTGGCGATGCCAGACCGGCGAAAGAGCATGTCTGACAGGGTGATGGCCATTTCGTTGCGCACGCTATGGATGATCTGAGCGCCAATGTCGTTGCGTGTGTCACTCAGCGGTTCCAGCAGGGCGGCTGCGTTATGTTTGTTTGCGTTGTCGCTGGTCAAAATATCTTCCAAGCGGGAGCCGTGGAACCGTGCGAGGTTTTCGATGATCGCAGGGTCAATGTCTGGGTGGTTCGTTTGGGCTTGCTCTAGGAACTTACGGAATATTCTAATGTCGCCGCCGTAGAGCGGTGTTGTGGCGGTTGGGCTATGGGGCGCATCTCGGCCTAGTTTTTTGAAGGCCATGGTGACGACCTGTTCTGCCAAGTGGCGCGATGTTGTCCATTTGCCACCCAGCGCTGATATGAAGCCTTCGATGCCATCAAGCTTGGCGTGGTCAGCGACTTCAGCGGCACGGCTGACGTTGTAGCTTTCGGTTTCTTCGCCGTCATTTGGGTTGGTGTCGACCAAGGGGCGCAGGCCTGCGTAGTGATGCACGACATCTTCACGGGTGAGGTTGAGGCCGGGAAGGCCGTCGTTGACCACAGTGAGGAAAGACGCAATGTCTTCTTCGCTTACACCCAAAGCATCGGGATTGCCTTTAAAAACAGTGTCCGTGGTGCCGAAGATGGTGTGACCGCGCCAAGGGATGACGAAGAAATGCCCGCCAATGGCTGACTGAACAGCTAGAGCGGTTTTGCCCGACAGTTCGCGGGTGATGATGTGGATGCCTTTGGAGCGAATGAGACCACGCGAAGGGGTATCATCGGCAAGGCCCATGACTTTATCTGCCCAAGGGCCCGATGCATTGATGACCAAGTTTGCACGGATGTTGTGCGTCTGGCCGGTGAGCCGGTCTTCCACCACAACGCCTTCTACAATGTCATCATGACGAATGAAGTCTGTCACTTTGGCGTAATTGGCGGCGCGGGCGCCTTTGTCAGCGGCCCCTAGAATGAACTCAAGGCACAGGCGTTCGGGGGCAAACATTTGGCAATCATAATAAATCTTGGCCCCGGTCAGCCCTTCTTTTTTGAGCGACGGCATGATGGCGAGGGCTTCTTCTTTGCTGAGGCTTTTGTAGCCGGGTAGCTTTTTGTCTTCATCATTGAGCCAATTACGATCGAAGCTGAGCAGATCGTAAAATGTGAGACCGACGGAGAGCACGAAGCCGGACTGCATGCCTCTGCCGTAGGTGGGAATGAGGAACGGTAGCGGATCTACCATGTGGGGCGCAATGGTTTCCCAGATGCGGCGTTCTCTCAGAGATTCGCGAACAAGGCCTAACTCGCCATTGACCAAATAGCGCAAACCCCCGTGGATGAGTTTTGACGAACCTGCCGTTGTGGCATGGGCGAAATCATCTTTTTCCAGAAGCGCAACTTTGAGGCCGCGGAGTGTGGCATCCCATGCGATGGAGGCCCCAGAAATGCCGCCACCAATAATGACGAGGTCGAAGGTTTCTTGTGCCATTTGCGGCAAATCGCGTTTCATGGAGCGTCTCTTAAAAAGGGGGGGCAGGAAGGAGCGGCGCTACCATCTTTCGCCGGGGCGCGCTTGTCAACACACGCTTTGGTGGGGCCTGTTTTAGGGGGTAAACCGAAGGCTAGATGCACGAAAGAGCCGGGTGCGAGGAACAACCGGCCCTTTCTGCTTCGCAGCGCACCAGGGCGCTGCGAAATTTGGTAGCAGGGGGGGACTGCTACGAGGATAATTCTCCAAGGTTGAAGCCGAAAGTGATCGTTCCAATAGTGTCGCCTGTCTCAGGGTCTTTGATCGGCAGGCTGGCTTGAACTTGGACCGCGCCAGTAGAGGCGTCGTAATCTATGTCACTGATGTCATAAGACGTGCCGGTATCGGTCTTCTCATCGTGATAAAAGGGGTTAAGCCATTTGTCTTCGTCACCCTGCCAAAAGTCTGATGTGGCGGTGGACTGCGCGACATTTAGGCCCCGGTTATCTACGACGAATACTTCTGTGATGGCAAAACTGCTTGCGACCTGAAGACCCTTCAAGAAAGCAGCTGTTTTATTATTGAGACGGATAGTGAGCGCTTCGTTCGCGTCATCGGTCTTGCTGGCGCGCCATGCATTGTCCAGGGAAACAATGTGTTCAAAAGACAATGCGGCATGTTCTTCGTTTTGTTTGCGCAAGGCTTGGATGATGACGGGGTGGTGTGCCCATTCATTCAATTCATTCTGTGCATAGGCGTTGACCTTGTTTAACTGGCCTTCCATTGCCCATGCATTAGCACTGAAGAGAGAAAAGGCGGTTGCCCAAGCTGCGACGCCAAACTTTAGAAATGTACTCTTAGGAAACATGATCTCACCCTTTTTGTGCGTCCCCCCGTATCTCTCAATGAGATGTTTGTGAGACGTATCCGCTACGCTTTGTTCATTGCTGAACTTGAATTTAAGCTAGTGCACAGGGCCTATGATAAGTCTTAATGTCTGTTCATTTTTAAGGTGAAATCTTGGTTCTTAATTGCTGGCGAGTTTCGGAGATAGGTCACAATTTATGTAAATTTTCTCCGAAACTCGATTTTTGGCTAATTACCGCTATTTTTTCAAATTCTGTTGATCGAGGCGCCAGCGCAGGTGGCTGATGCGGTCTTGACCAAAGAAGGGCTCATCTTCGTAGACCATGAGAGGTACGCCCCAATGACCAGCTGCTTTTTGGCCCGCTTCATTGCTTTCAATGGCGCTGGCGTAGTGATCTGCCTTATCGATAATGAGCTGGTCTAGTTCGGCCAAGTCTAGGCCTGCGCGGGCCGTTGCTTTGGCAAGATGGTTGCCTTCATGCCAATCTTTGACGCCGCCAAAGGTCAATTTGCCGATTTCGGTGATGAAGGGGAGCGCTTTGCCTTTTTCACCTGCTGCAACGCCGAGGCGTGTGAGGCGGTGAATATAGGGTTGTTCTTCGGGCACAACGCCGGTTGCGAGATCCATCACGATTGGATCTGGGCTCGGCCATGCGTAGTCCATGCCTTCCATTTGGGCGACACGTACTGTGTCTTTGAACAAATACGGAGGCCACATTGGATTTACATTCTTGAAGAAGTCCTTGATGCGGACCGCGATTGGGTACACGGGACGCACGTTGACGGTGACGTCATAGTCTTTTTCCAACTGCACGATGCGCGGGGTAATCAAATAAGAATAGGGCGATCTGAAGGAAAAGAAGAGATCTACCGATTTGCTCGGGGCGTCTGCGGGGGACTGGGTCATAACGCTGCTTTCTGATGAGGCGCTTGGGGCGCTTTTGGGTGATGCGTTCTAATGGATTTAATTAAACCAGTGATTGCGGTCTCAGGCAATCAAACAAGTTTAGGGCTTCAATTTGGCCTGACGCTAAGGAAACTTTGCGATATGCGCAACGCTGCTGCTAGTCTCTCTCCAACGTAATTGGAACAACGCGCCTTAATAGGCGTGAATGGGAGAGCGCATGACACAGATTGAAGCGAATGGCATTAGTTTAGAATATGAAACCTTTGGGCCTGCGAGCGGCGAGCCTTTGTTGTTGGTGATGGGACTTGGGGCGCAATTGACGCTTTGGTCAGAGCCATTTTGCCAGCAGCTGGTGGATAAAGGTTTTTACGTCATCCGTTTTGACAATCGGGATGTCGGGCTTTCAAGCAAATTTGGCCACAAAGGTATTCCAGATTTGATGAAGATCCTTGAAGCCTCTATGACCGGGCAAAAGCCTGAGATGGTGTATGAGTTGAAAGACATGGCGAATGATGCTGCGGCTCTTTTAGGCGCACTCAACATTTCTGCTGCTCACATTGTGGGCGCGTCCATGGGCGGGATGATCGTTCAGCACATGGCCTTTGGGCACCCTGAGAAGGTGAAAAGCCTGACCTCTATTATGTCGACCACTGGACATGCGGGCCTCAGCCCTGCCTCTCCTGACGCGATGGCTGTGTTGATGAGCCCGGCTCCTGATGCAAGTGATGTGGACGCTGTGGTGGCGCGCGGTATTCAAGCGCAGACGACAATTGCGGGTCCTGTTTATGCGAAGGCTCCTGAGGATTTAGAAAAAGACGTGCTGCGTGATTTCCATCGCAGCTTCTACCCTGAAGGCGTGTTGCGCCAAATGGCAGCGGTTGTGGGTGATGGCGATCGGCGAGAACGGCTGGCTAAGGTTAAATGCCCAACTCTCGTGATCCACGGGGATATTGATCCTTTGGTACCGGTGGACGGTGGGCGTGATACGGCGGCTCATATTTCTGGTGCTGAATATCTTGAGTTTGAAGGCATGGGGCATTCCGTACCCGAAGCCCTTTATGGCCCCATTGTATCCGCGATTGCTACCAATACAGTGCGCGCTGCGCAAGCTGCCGAATAGGGGGAATTATGCAAGTAGATGCACGCGGTATCGCGATTGAAGTTGAACGGCATGGGAACCCTAGCCATCCGGCTTTTTTGTTGGCGAATGGATATACCTCTCAGCTTATTACGTGGCCTAAATTGTTGATCGACGGTTTGGTTGACGCTGGTTTTCAAGTTGTCGCCTATGACAACCGGGACGTCGGATTGTCGCAAAAGTTTCCCGAGGGCGGCCAGCCGGTTGCCAAGGATGTGTTTAAACAAGTGCGTGCGGGCAATGTGCCTGACATTCCCTATACGCTGTCAGACATGGCGGGGGACGGCATTGCGGTGCTGGACGCTTTGGGCATTGACCAAGCGCATGTGTTTGGCATTTCCATGGGCGGCATGTTGGTGCAAATGATGGCGATTGAGCATAGCGACCGGGTGTTGTCTATGACCTCTGTGATGTCGACAACGGGTAATCCAGATGTGCCACCTGCCACAAAAGAAGCGCAGATGGCGTTGATGGTTGCGGCCAAAAGCGATGCCTTGGAAGATGTGCTTGAGGTGGGTGTGCCGGGACGGCGGGCTTATGAAAGCCCTGCGTGGCCCAAAACTGATGAGGAGTTGCGGGAGCTGATTACAGCAGCTTATGAGCGTAGCTTTTATCCTGAAGGCAATGCGCGTCAGTACGCAGCGATTTTAGGCGATGGTAACCGGGTGGAGCGCTTGGGCAAAGTAACCCTGCCGTCGCTCGTCATCCATGGCCGTGATGATGCTTTGGTTCGCGTAGAGGGCGGCATGGATACTGCTAAGAGCATTCCAGGTGCCAATCTCGAGATCATTGAGGGGATGGGGCATGATTTGCCAGACGGTGTGTGCCCTAAAATTCTTGAGTTGATTGTGGCTCATGCGTGTGCGGCGCAGTCGGTTGTGGCTGACTAAAGAGCGTTAGACTTAACGGCAATAAAAAGGCGGGTCCCGAGGGTCCCGCCTTTTGCATTCGTAGAAATAGGGGTGCTTAAAGCAAGCTGCCCAACTGGCTGGCGCCGCCGTCACATGGAATACATACGCCGGTTGTGTAGGCAGATGCACGTGATGCGAGGAAGAGGGCAACGCCTGCGATGTCTTCTGGTTCGCCGATGCGGCCCATTGGGTTGGCGGCTTTGATTTCATCACCCATGGTGGCCAAAGTGGCTGCCATCATGTTGCTTGGGAACGGACCTGGTGCAATGGAATTGACCAAGATGTTTTCTGATGCCAAACGGCTGGCCAAGTGACGGGTCAACATCACCATGCCGGCTTTTGATGTGGAATAAGAATAGGTTTCCAAGGATGGGGGGTTCAAGCCGTTGATGGATGCAATGTTGATGATGCGTGCTTTGGCTTCAGGTGTGGCTGCGGCGCGCAAAAGCGGGAGCAATTTTTGAGTGAGGAAGAATGGACCCTTCACGTTGATGTCCATTACTTTGTCCCAGCCTTGCTCGGAGAATACGTCGATCGGCTCGCCCCAGCTTGCGCCGGCATTGTTGACGAGGATGTCGAGTTTTTCTTCGCGGTCTGAAATCTCTTTTGCGAAACCTTCAACGCCTTCCAAAGTGGAAAGGTCATATGGCAAAGAAATGCAGGTGCCAAATTCTGACAAACGCTCGGCCGTTGCGTTGCACGGGTCTGCTTTACGGGCGGTGATATATACTTTCGCGCCGTTTTGCACGTAGCCAGATGCAATCATCTCGCCGATGCCGCGTGACCCACCTGTGATGACAGCGACTTTACCTTTGATGTCGAATAAATTCTTCATGTGAACTTCCTTAAGCCATTGTTCCCGCATGCGTTATTTTGGCTGGGGACGTGTTGAATATTTTGATGAGCGGACCCTATCATGGCGGCGGTGGGGGTACTAGTTCAGAATTTTAGTCAGGAAATTGTGTCCCGTTGGCGTGAAGCCGAGCTTTTTATACAGGGCTTGGGCGCGCACGTTCTGATCGGTCACTTCAAGGTGGGCACTGGCCAATCCAAGCTCGCGGGCCTTATCGATGATTGTATTGAGAAGGGAAGTGCCATTGCCGCCACGGGCTTCTTCTTTCAAAAAGAGCTCATCAATGAAGCCATCTTTGCCACCGTAGTAGACGCTAAAGCCGAAGGTGAGGACGTAGTAGCCGACATCCGCGCCGTCTTGTTGGATGATGCGGGCGAAGATATTGTCTGGACCTTGCACCAATTGATCAATGGCGGGGCCATGGAGCTCGGGCTTATACGTTAGGCCATCAAATTCGTAATAGGCGCGCACCAGCTCCTCCATCAAAGACCGATCTTGCGGGGTGATGGGCCGGTAGGTGAAGGGCTGTTTAGTCTCATTGTTTTTTTGTGTCATGGCGTGAATTTTAGGGGAATTAAGTCAAAAGAAAACCCCGAAAGCGCAAGGCCGTCGGGGTTTTCAAACGTGTCAGGATCGGGGAGTTACGCGACGAATGCGTCTTCATCCAAAATCATCAAATCTTCAGAACCAAGTTCTAGACGCTCAAGGTAAGCGGCTGTGTTTGGCACTTCACGTTCCAACCAGAATTTGGCCAGAACCAATTTGCGTTTGTAGAAGTCAGGATTGCCTTCACCAGCTTCCAATTTAGCCAAAGCGACCTTCGCCATTTGAGCCCACATGAAGCCCAAAGTAACGACGCCAAAGATGTTGAGCATTTCGTATGAGGCAGAACCTGCATTGTCGAAATTCTTTGGTGCATTTTCCATCAACCAGCCAGCGGCTTTGCCCATGCGCTCGTAACCCACTTTGAGGGGGGCCAAGAATGGTTGCATTTTTTCGTTGCCTTCATTTTCTTTAATGAAGCCTTCGATTTTTGCAAAGTAAGTCATGGTTGCCCGACCGCCTTTGGAGGTCATTTTACGACCCACAAGGTCAAGGGCCTGAATGCCGTTTGCGCCTTCGTATACTTGGTTGATACGGGCATCACGCACGAACTGCTCTAGGCCGTGATCGCGAATGTAGCCGTGGCCACCCAGGATTTGCAAAGAGTTGTTGGCTGTCTCAAAGCCTTTGTCTGTGAGGTAGGCTTTAATGACAGGAGTGAGAAGCTGAGACAGATCTGCTGCTTCTTCCCGTTCTTTGGCATCGGGTGAATCTCTCATGATGGAGAACAGCATTGATACCCACATTGTGAGCGCGCGGCCGCCTTCAACGAAGGAACGGTTTTGCAGCAACAAACGACGCACGTCTGGGTAGACGATGATCGGGTCAGCTGATTTCTCAGGGTTTTTAGCGCCGGTTAGTGAGCGCCCTGCTGTACGTTCTAGTGCGTAAGCAGCGCCGTTTTGTGTAGACACTTCACCGATCGCAACGCCTTGGATGCCAACACCCATGCGGGCGCCGTTCATCATACCAAACATACCGGCCATGCCAGATGATTTTGATTTTGCAGGGGCTTTGCCATCCGCAGATTTCTTCTCAGGTGCGCCACCCAATTTGTAGGCGACTGCATCGTCGAAGTTCATCACGCAGGTGGATGAACCTTTGATGCCCATTTTCTTCTCGATGGAGCCAACCGATACGCCATTGCGTTTGGTCATCTCACCGGTCTCTGGGTCAACGAGGAACTTGGGAACCATGAAGAAGTTCACAGTGCCTAGGTCGTCCTGCAATTTACCGTTTTCGTCGGGGATCTTGGCAATCACCATGTGAATGATGTTGTCGGTAATGTCTTGGTCGCCACCAGAGATAAAGATCTTGGTGCCGTTCATTTTGTACGTGCCGTCTTCTTGTACGTCAGCGCGTGTTTTCATGATCTTGAGATCAGTACCGCAATGAGGTTCGGTTAAGCACATGGTGCCTGCCCATTCGCCCGACACCATTTTGGGTGCAATGTGCTCTTTCATCCACGGCGCGCCTGTGCCCCATAGGGCGGAATAGGCAGCGTTGGAGAGGCCAGGGTACATGCAGAATGCTTGGTTGGCAGACATGCCCATTTCGGTGAAGGCAAATGTCATCACGGATGGCAAGTTTGCGCCGCCCAGTTCTTCTGGCGCGCCCAAACGGTTCCAGCCGCCTTCGCAATATTGTTCCCATGCTTCTTTGAAGCCTTTGGGTGTGCGTACAACACCGTTCTCAAGGGTACAGCCTTCTTCGTCGCCGCTTTGGTTCAGGGGCTGCAAAACTTCTTCACAGAATTTCGCGCCGCCTTCCAAAATTGCGGAAGTCATGTCTGGGGTTAGATCTGCAAAACCGGGCAGGTCTGTGCGTTCCTCAATTTTGAGCCAATCGTGGAACAAAAATGCAAAATCATCTACTGGCGCCTTATAAACTGGCATCGGGGCCTCCCTACTTTCAATTATGTAAGTTTAGTCCCGGGCATTTTATCTGGATACGGTGATCTGTCGAGTAGAATCCACGTTTACCCCGGTGACGCTCCGGAAAATTTCAATAAACAGCAAAAAAGGGGAGCACCTGTACAAGCGCTCCCCCTTGAAATTGTACGCGACAATGATGTGTTTACGTGTCGGTAAACACAGGCGCCCGCTTTTGCATGAAGGCTTTGAGCGCTTCGATGTGGTCATTGGTTTGGGCACAGAGAATTTGATTGCGGTCTTCCATCGCAACCACGGCCTCTAACGAGCCAGCATCAACGGACATGTTGAGACACTCTTTTGTCAGGCGCAGGCCAATGGGAGAGGTGCGGAGCATCTCATCAATGAAGTTTTGTGCGGCTTGGGGCAAATCTTCTTGCGGTACTACATCCGAAACAAGGCCAACAGCGAGGGCGCGCTGGGCTTTGATGAAGCGGCCCGTCAGCATGAGTTCAGAGGCGACCGATACGCCAATGAGGCGAGGCAGGAAGTAGGAGCAGCCGATATCGCACGCGCCCAAGCCGATTTTAATGTAGGCGGCGTTGAATTTGGCGTTGTCTGCTGCAATACGAATGTCTGAGGCAAGGGCGAGTGAGAATCCGCCGCCACACGCAGCCCCTTGGACCAAGGATATAATGGGTTGGGGGCAACGACGCATACGGATGATGATTTCTGAAATACGGCGCTGGGTGGTGAGGCCAATTTGGGGTGTGCTCAGAGAAGAGGAGGCATCGCCTGCGTAGGCGTTGGAGCCTTCCTTCAAGTCCAAGCCTGCGCAGAAATTTCGGCCTGCGCCTTGAAGCACGACAATGCGTACTTCTTTGTTCATGTAGAGGCTGTCGAAATAGCGGAGCAGTTCATCCACCAGCTGTGTATTGAATGTATTTTGCTGGTCGGGCCGGTTGAGCGTTACCCAATCTACCGGTCCGTCTTGGCGGATCGATAGGGTGTCATAGGAATAGGTCCGGCTCAGATCCCAGGGCGGGGTGTGGGACGGTGCTGGGCTTTCATTAGATGTCGACATGTCTCTCTCCTGCAATATCTATTTGAGAGACTTTCACCCATTCAATTGGGGCATTCAAGGCCTTAAGAAACCGGGTCCGCGCGGTAATTCCTCAAAAGATTGCCCGCCGCTGCGTAAACCTCTTGTACAGGGAGGTTAGATAAATCGTCTACTTCGATGACTTGCACATTTGGCCGGTGGATACCGGATTTATAGGCTGGAAAATAGCGCCCAAACAGAGCGACCGTGATTTGATTCATATGGGCAGCGAGGTGGACCGGGCCTGTGTCATTGCCGACCACAAAGCTCGCCTCCTTCATCAAACCAGCAAGAGCTGGCCAGTCGAGATAGGGGTCGCCTTGGATCATCACGGATGGAAGCTGCTTGCAGAGCTCCACATCGTCGGGGCCGGGGCACGTCACCGTCTTGTAGCCATCGGCTTCAAGCTTGGTGATGAGTTCTTTGTAGTGCGGCCAGCGTTTCACGATGTGCTGTGCTGAAGAGCCGGGCACCAAGAAGATGTAGGGCTTGTCTGTGAGGTCGTATTTGGCGAGCAGCTCGCTGACGTCTTCAGCCAACCATGAAATATTGGGTGAGATGGCGTGTTTTGAGATGAGCCCGGCTTCAAGCAATTGGGTTTGATATCTGGGTAGGCCGATAATCTTGTTGCGATCTTTTGAGCGCCGTCTATGGCTGGCGCCACGCACAATCCCGGACCACGGGGTCTTGGGAAATAGAAACCGGAAGTAAGACCCGGAGCGTCCGTTGTTTTGCAGATCGACCACAAAATCAAATTTTTCAGCACGAATGCGTTTGCGCAATTTCGCCATGGCGGGTAAGTGCCAGCGAGAAGAACGGGGGTCTTCAAAAATGTCGTCCACCCATGGGCAGCGGGCAAAATATTTCGCGTAAGCTGGTTCGCTCATCACCGTGATATGGGCATCAGGATAGTTTTCCCGAATGTCCTGAAAGGCACCATCGGCTTGGATGATATCTCCCAAGGCACCATGTTTGATGACGAGGATATTTTTTGCTGCGGGCTTCGTAATCATCGTGTGCGTACTATTTCTTCGTAGAGTGCGTGATACCGCTGGGTGATGATGGCTTCGTTGAACTCTGTTCGGTGGCGTTTAGATCCATTGCCGACAAGCTCTTGAGCAAGGTCTGGGTTTTGCAAAACTTTGTTGACGGCCTTGGCGATCGCATCTGCATCGTTGATGGGAACGAGCAGGCCGTCTTGTTGATCGTGCATGAGTTCAGACGGGCCATTGCTGGCAGCCGCAACCAAGGGCACGCCGTGGGCCCACGCCTCAAGCATTACATTGCCGAGCGGCTCATAGCGGGAGGGGAATACGCAGACATCGGCAGCTTTAAGCAAAGCTGTTCGGTCGGTTTGCCAGCCGATGAATTTGACCCGGTCTTGCAATCCAAGGGAGTGGCTTAAGGTGGTCAGTTCTTTGCGCAAGGGGCCTTCGCCTGCAATCCAGAGATGGGCTTTGGGCACATCTGGCATCGCATTGATGAGCACATCGAGCCCTTTGGCCGGGTGAAGTCTGCCCATAGCCAAAAGCAAGGGAGCGTCTTCTGGCGTGTCAAAATTTGCGCGCGGTATGGCGGCGCTGTTGTTGACGGTGCAGAAGTTGGGCACATAGTGGACTTGTTTATCAGACCAGCCGCATTCTTTTAGATATGTCACAATGCCGGGCACATTCCCGATCATATGATCATGTTTGCGGTAGTGCTTCATTTTGTAGAAACCACCCAAACGGGCCACGCGGATAAAATCGCCGTCTGGGCACAGGGCCGCGGCGCGGTTCATCCATGTCATCACAATGTCTGGCTGTACGTCTTTGACCAAGCGTTTTAAACCCCAGCGGGTTGCTAAATCGAAGCGGCCAAAACTAAAGAGGTGCGGGTTTGCGCCGACTTCGCGCAATTGGGCTTCTCGGTGAGGGTGGGGTCGCATGCCAAAATGCACATCTTCTCCGGCAGCCTTTAGGGCGGCACCAAGTGTGATGTAAAATGTCTCAGCTCCCCCAGCGGGTGAACCTGCCATTAGCTGCAAGCTGCGGACCGTCATGTAGATCGCCCTCGATAATCGCTGTCATTAGTGACCGGGGCATATCAGTACAGGGTAATTAAGCTGCAAGCAATCCACAGCTTACTCCGCAGCATACGGGGCCCGCCGATGTTTGAGCGGGCCCTGTAGAGAGGTTCAGTCTTAGAAGTGGGCGGTGAGCACGAGGCGCACGTCGCGGCCCGGTTGCAGCACTTCGTCTTTGCGCATGGAGCTGTGCAGACGAATGTCATCGTCGAGCAAATTGTGCCCTACGAGGCCAATGTCTAGCTGATGGTTGCCAATTTCCATCTGGGTGTTGATATTTGCGTTAAGCAAAGTATAGCCCTTTGTTGACGTTTCGTTGTCAGCCACAGAGTTTTGCTTGCTGGCCCGCAGAACATTGATACGCGCGTTGACGTCATCTGCTTCCCAGAAAAGGCCGAGCCCGTAGCGCAGTGGTGGGATGCGCGGAACATTCCCGGCACCTGATGCATCGCTTGAAAAACGAGCCTTTACAAAGTCAGCTTGTCCGTCGATGCCAAAAACCCCTTGGGATGTGGATAGGAGGGACCATTTAGCTTGGGCTTCTGCACCCCAGAAAAATGCATCACGCTGTACAAACAGAGCTTCTGAAAGTTCTTGAGCCGGCGCGATCGCGCAGGATACGTAATCGTGGTCGCACGTGCGCCCGGTGAGGTGCTTGTAAATGAACCCATCAAATTGGCTGGCATAAGCCGATACTTCGAAGGTAAACGGAGATGAGTAACGCCGCAGGCTGATTTCTGCGGAGTAAGCTGTCTCAACATCTAGATCCGCATTCCCCAATTCAAATGTCTCAGAAGCGTGGTGAGGCCCTTTGGCAAAGAGTTCAAGAGCATCAGGTGCGCGTTGAACCATTTGACCGTTTAGGCTTGCCACCCAATCCTCTCCAAAAGACTGAACGAGGGCGAGGGATGCGTTAAGCGGCGTAAAGCTGCGGGAGCGCGCACTTTCGGTGAGGGTAGCTGTATCAAATGCTGTGCCCTCTACTTCAACATGCTCGGCGCGGGCACCCATTTGAAGGTCTAGGCTCTGGGATAGGGGGAGCGTTTCAAAAAGGAAAAGCGCAATGCTTTTGGTTTTTGCCGGTGCAATAAGCTCTTCTGCTTCGCCGCCAGCCGCAAGTTCTCGGGTAAACCCGTTGAGGCCGATTGCCCCTTCCATAGAGCCAATTGTCGGGTGAAGCCACTCAACGCGACCATCCCATTCTTCGATGTCGAATGTTGCTCCAATTTCGGAACCCCCTTCGATCTCGTCGTGGGTGTAGTCTGTATAGCCAAGCGTTGCGGTGAGGCTGTTGCCCCACGCGCCAAGGTCATCAAAGACAAATTTTGTGTTGATACGTGTTTCGCGCATGTCGATGGTGATCGGCTCATCTGGATCTTCGGGAGCGGGTAGGCCGTATTGGCTGTCAATTGTGGATGCGGATAGGCCAAAGTAACCTGTCGTGAAGTGAAAAGCTGCGCCCCCCGCAACGCTTTGGCTTTTTGTCGCGGTGTTGACTTCTACGCCTGCCGCATTTGGTGCTTCGTAATCACTAGCGTGTTGGTTGGACGCGTCAAGGTGGAGGGAGATATTGTTTGAGCTATCCCCGAAATCAGCACCTGTTTCAATTTTGAGAGATTCTTGGTGGCCCTTGTTGACGCTGCTTACTGACCCACTAAATGATCCGGTTGTATCTGTGAGAGGCGCGCTGGGAATGCGGTTGTTGAGCACGTTAACAACGCCGCCTAAAGCCTGACTGCCGTAGCGAAGGGTTGCAGGGCCTTTGATGATTTCAATTCGGTCTGCAGAAGCTGCATTGACCGGGACGCCGTGATCTTCGGACAAGGCAGATGCACCGTTTGCTGGCACCCCGTTTTCTTGAACCAATACGCGGAAATTATCGAGACCGCGAATGATGGGCCGGTTGGCGCCCGCCGCAAAACCAGACTGCGTAACGCCGGGCAGCTCACCTAATGCGGTGCCTAGGGAATTGGGTTGTTCCGCAGAAAGGGTTTGTGCCTCTACGGCTTGGCTTGGGAGGGCCAATTGGCTGGCATCGGATGTCAGCGGACTGGCGGTGATCGAAATTTTGGGCAGCAAAGTGGTTGGAGAGGTGAGCGGTTCTGCGCTCGTGGACGCGGCAAATGTGCTGGCCAACATTGTGCCCAGAAGAGCCGTTGTGCTCATATGAAGAAGGGATAGGGGGTACTTTTGCGACATGGCTTTGATCTGACTTTCTTATGTTATAACATAACATAACCTATAGAGCGCCCCCAGCCTGAAATCAAGCCCGCTGTTTTACCTAGCTTCCGTGATCAACGAAGGAGAGGGTTTGGGTGAATATTTTTGAGGTATGATCAGGGCCTGACAACATCGTTAGGCTCTCCAAATTCTCCTGCCAAAAGGGTGTGAAGCCGCTTTCCAAGGTAGTGAGCATTGCAAAGACAATGGGTTTGGGCGGAATAGCGGGAAGGGGCGCCGCATCTGCGGGAAACTGACTGGGTTTGTCGGAGCCATGTTGGGGCAGTAAAAAGCTCTGATTGAATTCAGGCAACGGCTGGGTTGGGTAGGTGGGCATGAGCACTTGCAGCCTCTCGGAGACCGCGCAATGGGAGGTTTTCAGGGAGGCCTTGTGCCACGTGATTTGGCACGGTGCCTCGGGGGACAGTTCTAGGTTTTTGATGACCAACGCCCAAGGCAATTGAAAGTAGGCAAATTGATGGGTGGTGGTGCTGGCGGTTCGGTAGAGGGCTGAGCTGTTGAGCATCAAGGCGATGTTGTAGACCTTCTGCGCGGATTGAGCCGAACGCGGCGCGGAGGCCTGTGCCAAGGGGGCCGATAGTTCAAAGTAAAGCGGGGCATATCGAATATTCCCCTTATCTCTGGTCAATTTCAGCACCAATTGGCTGGCCACTATGGCAGACCGGGCATCACCGGCTGAGCTACTGGCTCTCGTGTCTGGGTCGTTGAGGCGAAAGAAGTAGAGGCAGCTTGGAGGCAAGGCAGGGTCTGTTTTTGTGCGCGGGAAAGAGAATGAGGGTGTCGAGGTTGTTTGATAGACGATGGCGTGGCGTTTAGCGTCTCCTGTCACCCGACTTCCGGGCCAAGGTAGCGCTTGCCCGGTGGCTTGGTCCGATACAATACGCATGCTGATTAGAGGCGGCTTTGGCGGCGCTTTTTGGAGAGGTAAGTTTGCGGGCATTTTGTAGCCGCATTGGGTCAAAACGTTTGTCGGGAGGCTGTGTGGATTGGTGTTGACCTCAAAGTGGGTCCGCTCCGCATTTTCTGACAAATAGTAGTTTGCCCGGTGCGGAAGCCAGATGGCACTGGTCTCAAATTTGGCGGCATTTGCCGGGAGGCTCGCCGCGTATAATTCAGGGGTGTAAGCGGTTGTGGAGATGAGCAGCAGGCATAGGCCTGCGCACAGTTGATCAATAAAATTCCAGCTCTTCATGCCAGCCCTCAATCGGGTTGCGCCTCAGAGCCCCACTCCGATCAGAGCTTAGCTAAAGAGTGTTAAGTGAAACTTGCCGGAAAGCGTTTCGGTGAAAATAGCCTCTTTTGGGCCTATTTTAATGCAAAAATGGGTCAAAAAGGGTCAAATTGGCCGATTTCTACCTTATACACTTTTTGGGTGTGGTGATGTGAGGGGCTGTGGGGTGAAGAATAGTCACCCTATTTCGCCTTAGGCTCGTGTCGCCTCTGGGCAGGGGAGATGTCTTTTGCTATATAATCGGCACATAGCTATGGCCCCGTAGCTCAGCAGGATAGAGCACCAGATTCCTAATCTGGGGGCCACGCGTTCGAATCGCGTCGGGGTCACCAAATTCTCATTTAATTGGAGAGAGCTATTGCACGGCACATGAGTTCATCATGGGGGCAATTCGCCTGAGAGCTCAGAAGCGGGCGCTTAACGATTTAACGTGTCGATTTCAGTGCCGCTTTCTGCCACCAACACGGCATTTTCTATCAGGCGACGCGTCGCCTTATCGTTTAAATCGGCGCTAATCTCCTTTCCACTGACGGTCAGTATTACACTGTCAATGATGATATCGACCTCAGCGTTGCCGCCTGAGTCCAGATGTGCCTTCAGAAGATCATGAATACGAATATTGGTGGCCTGAGACGGTCCGGGCGTTCTGTAGTGCTGGAAACGGCGTCTCAAATGGATTGTTTCCCCGATGTAATTCTTGCGGCTGTTGCTATCCATCAGACGAAAACGGTATAGCCCAGGTATGGCTGGCGCGGACGGAAAAGAAAGGTTGAAGTCCTCATCTTGCGTTAGTGTACCAAGATTTCGCCATTTTACATCAACTGACACTTGGACAGGCAGCGTGTCGGCAGGTGGAAAGGTGTTTGTCGAGTGGGTAGTTTCTTGAGCCTCGGACGGGTGTGCCGTTTTGGTGTGCGTTTGTTTTGGGTTGGAAGGTTGCGAATTTCTCGTTCGCCGGAAGGTTACTTTCTGTCCGTCTAAATCAAGCTCTTCGGTCTTCCATCCAATGGAAATCCAGACATAAGAGTGTCTACTGGGAATTGGGTTGTTGGCCCACCATGCTTGGTACTTATATGCGCTGGGGGGCAATGAAAAGCCGAGTATTTTTTCCACTTCACCAAATGTCATTCTTTGAGTCAAAATAGTTTGCTTACTGAGAAAACTATTAAGCCTTTCATATTGGCTCATTTTTTTACCCTGAAATTGTTTTCTTGAGCCTAGCAGAAAAGTTTGCGCTGCCTAGGGCATTTTCATTGGATTCTTTGAAGACTCTCTCGCATTTTTCTTATGCTTTCGCTCGTCCTCTTTGCGGGCAGGTCTTGTTTCTGACGCTGCCTATTTCTTTATCTCCAATGATGATTGAACCAGATCGTATTTGTTCATGAATTTCAGCAGTGACCGGTAGGTGGATGTTTTTATGTCTCCGTCGTGGTCACTCGTGGCGACGGCTGTCAGGGGCTTAAGTTTGGTGCTCCACGCCGACCAAATTTGTCACGCTCATGTCCACCAGCTTTTCCGCTTCTGTCCATTGATAGGCTGAAATGGTGATCTGGGAATGAGCGATGCCATTGAGCGTGCAGATGAGTAAATCAGTTTTGTGTTTGAGTTTTTGATCTTGAGGATCGAGCTGGGTTGCTTGCTGCATGGCCTCAAAAAAGGCGACGAAATGATTTGAGATTTGGGTGTTGTCCACAAAAGTGCCCACCTCTTGCTGGGATACACCTTCGCTCATAAACACCAGTCGGTAGTGCTCTGGGTGGTCGAGCCAATAGGCGACGTAGGTTTTTGCCATATGGGCGAGGGCTTGGGTGGGGCTGGCATGGCGGGGTTGCGTGCGTTCAATTTGGTCGAACAGGGTTTTGAATATCTGGGCCCAAAGTTGGCGCAGGATCTCGATCTTATTCTCATAATATTTGTACAAGGTCATCGGGGAGCACCCGACTTCACCCGCCAATCTGCGCATTGAAATGGCGCTATACCCTTCGTCTTGGAACAGACGCCCCGCGTGGCTGGCAATCTCTCCCCGCATGGTTTCCTTTTGCGCTTTGCTCAGCGCGGGGCGGCCTTTGCCTGCTTTTGGGGGTGTGTTGGATTTGGGCATGGGTTGTTGGGGCTCTTGACAGGAGGGGGTTCGATAATTAAATGTAACGCGTATATTTAATTAAAGCAACTTCATTCGGGACGGTGTTCCCTTTCAAAAAGGATATCTGCCATGACCACTTCGGCTTCTGAAACTTCCCCGTCGACACTTCAAACATCTGACGTGCCGGTACCTGCCTTCGTGGCCCTTAGATTGATTTTGGCGCTGGCTGGTGCGGGTATTGTCTTCTTGGGTTTGAACGTGGGGTTTGGCGGCATTGCGACGTTGGGTTGGCAAGGGTCGCCCGACTTTGTGGTCGCGGCGGACGCTTATGCCTATAGCGTGCAAGACAGCCATGTTCGCTTTTTGGGTGGGGTGTGGCTCGGTGTTGGCGGCTTGTTTTTACTCGGTGCATTGCTGTTTAAACGGCTGACTTCGGTGCTCATGGTGCTGTGTGGGTTGATTTTTGTCGGCGGACTTGTGCGGATGAGTGGGTTTGAGGCCACTCCGCTGCTGGGCGGTGATATTGCGCCATCGCTCTTTGCTGAGCTGTTTATCTTCCCAGGATTGGCACTGTGGATTGCACGTGCGCAGGGAATTTTCTCGTCGGGTTCAGACTGAACGCGCTCCTCAGGAGTGGGCCTATGTGCCGAAATTTCACATTCATGGGCTCTCCACCCTAATTTTTGACGCAGATCAGTTTACAACACACTTCAGCCTGTCATGCTCTGGGTATTCAAATTGACAGGCTGGAGATTGTGCACATGAATATGACCACCCCCATACCGGGCGCCCCCCAAGGCTGGGCCGCTGCAGGGCGCACCCCGCGCATTGCCATTATTGGTGCTGGCTTGTCTGGCATTGGCGCGGTGGTCAAGCTGCGCGAGGCGGGTTACACCGACCTCACCGTGTACGAAAAATACGACAAGGTGGGCGGCACGTGGCGCGATAATACCTATCCGGGATTGTCGTGTGATATTCCCTCGCATTGGTACTCCTATACATTTGAGCCCAATCCAAATTGGTCGCACCGGTTTTCCTATGGGCCTGAAATTCAAGCTTACGTTGAGCACGTGGCGCGCAAATATGATGTGATGCCGATTATTCAATTTAATACCGCTGTGAGTGACATTACTTATGAAGCACCCGTGTGGCGGTTGAAAACTGAACAGGGGGCGGAGGAAATCTTCGATCTTGTGATTACCGCGACGGGAATTTTGCGTAACCCGGCTGTTCCAGACTTTAAAGGACTGGATCGTTTCCAAGGCGATTGCTTTCATACCGCGCAGTGGGATCATTCGGTCTCGCTTAAAGGCAAGCGGGTTGGGATCATTGGCACAGGGTCAACCTCAGCTCAGATTGTCGGAGCGATTGCAAAAGACGTCGCTCATCTCACAGTATTTCAGCGTACCCCGCACTGGGTGGTGCCCCTTGCGCAAAAGACCTATTCGGCATTCTCAAAACGGGTGTTGAAGATGTTCCCGATTTTGCAGAAGTTTCTGTACAATTATTTCTATTGGGCAATGGAGCGGACTTTTTCTGCCGCTACCATTGGCGACAAGGCCAAACAAAAGCAGATCACCAAAAGCTGTCTGAAGAACTTGGCAGATAATGTTCCAGACCCTGAGTTGCGCGCGAAATTGACGCCGGACTATCAAGCGGCCTGTAAACGGTTGATCTTTTGTTCTGACTTTTACCCCGCGATGTCTCAAGATAATGTGTTGCTGGAAACCGACGGCATTGAAGAAATTGAGGCGCGCGGTGTTCGCACGAAAACGGGCGCGTTGCATGAATTTGATGTGTTGATTATGGCGACCGGGTTTCGGGTTGGTGACTTTGTGTTGCCGATGAATGTTTACGGGGAAGACAAGCTTGAGCTTTCTGCTCTTTGGGACGGGGCGCCGCGTGCGCACCGGGCTGTGGCGATCCCAAGTTTCCCCAACTTCTGGATGTTGGAAGGGCCGACGGGACCTGTTGGCAATTTGTCGTTGATTTCAATTACCGAAGCGCAGATCGGTTATTTGGTTCAGTGTTTGGACAAGATGAAGTCTGAAAAATTAGTGGCCATGGCGCCGCGCCAAGAAGCCTATGACGATTACAATGCAGCGATGAGCGAGGCCGTTACCCATACTGTATGGGCGACGGGCGGGTGTCAGAGTTGGTACATTGATAAAACAGGCAAGCCGAACCTTTACCCGTGGGCCCCAAAACGGTTTAGAGAGGAAATGGCCAATGTCGATTTCTCAGAGTTTAGATTGATCTCCGAGCTGCCGCAGCAATCGACGCCTGTTGCGGGCGACTAAGTGTGCGATCAGCCACTTTTATCTAAGAGATAACGCAAACCCCGGAGAGCCCTGCTTTCTGGGGTTTGCTTGTCTTTGCAGCTCTCTGCCTGATAAGCTTTGGCCAATCAAAAATGAAAAATGGGAAAGTGAAATGTCGCAATCAAATACAGAGACAAAAATTAACGGGCACGTTGCGCCAGGCTTTGAAGGGGTGCGCGATGTATTTGCGGCTCAGTTTGAGAGTGGGAAGGAAGTTGGTGCCTCCTTTGCGATTTATAAGGATGGCGACTATCTGGTTGATCTATGGGCGGGTCATGCCGATAAAGCAAAAACCAAAGCGTGGACGCGGGATACCTTGCCAAATGTATGGTCCACCACGAAGGCGGTTACCGCCCTTTGTTTTGCGTTGCTCGTTGAGCGCGGTCAGCTTTCTTACGATGATAAGGTCGTAAAATATTGGCCGGAATTTGGCGTTCACGGTAAAGACCAGCTGACGATTGGGCAGGCTTTGTCTCACCAAGCTGGTTTGTCGACGTTGCGCGAGCCGATATCTACGGAAGATCTCTATGATTCTGAAGGTTTGGCGGCTCGCATGGCAGCGGCAGAACCCTTGTGGGAGCCGGGTACGCGCTCTGGTTATCATGCAATCACCTTTGCCTATCCTGCCGCTGAATTGGTGCGCCGGATTACGGGCAAAACACTGGGACAGTTTTTCCGAGAGGAGATTGCAGAGCCTTGGAAAATTGATTTTCATATTGGTTTGCCCGAAAGCGAAGAAGGCCGTGTGGCCGAGATGCTTGCGGCGGTGAATGCGTCGGCTTTGGATCCAGCTAATATGACGGACCTACAAAAGCTGACATTTAGCAATCCTGCACCCTCGGAAACATTGCCCAATGAACGGGCGTGGCGGGCTGCTGAAATTGGCTCTGCGAATGGACGCGGATCTGCTTCTGCGTTGGCAAAGCTTTTTGGTAATGTTGCCACGGGTGGCACAGCGGAAGGTGTTTCTTTGTTTAGCGCAAAGAGCCTTGATGCTTTGACGAAAGAGCAAATCTTTAATGAGGATTTGGTTTTGGGTTTGCCGGGCAGTTGGGGCGCAGGTGTGCTGCGAAATCTTGGCGGGCTTCTTTATGGGCCGAATGAGCCTTCCTATGGTCACTCTGGTTGGGGCGGGTCATTTGCGATGAGCGACCCTGTTGCTGGCATTGGGATATCTTATGTCATGAACCAAATGGGGCCTGACCTAGCTGCCGACCCTCGGGCGATGGCTTTGCTTGCAGCGTCTTACGAGGCGCTGGGCTAAGGCTCGGATTTCGTTAGTTAGATGAACAAAAGGGCGTCTGTAAATATACAGACGCCCTTTTTGGTGCTGCGTGATCGCGCCGCTTAGCTGGCGAAACGGGCAACCTCTTCGCGTAAGGTTACGGCTTGTTGTGCAAGCTCGCTGGCGGATTCGATCATGACCCGCGTATTGCCTTGGTTGCTTTGCACAGAATCTTTTACCTCAGCCATATTGGCATTTACTTCCGAGGTGCCCGCAGCGGCTTGGGCCACGTTGGCGGCGATTTCATTTGTCGCAGCACCCTGCTCGTCCACAGCCGAGGCAATGGACTGGGCGATGGTGCTGATTTCGTCAATGGTTTCTTGGATTGACGCAATGGCTGCCACAGATTCGTCGGTCACACTTTGAATGGCTGACACTTGGTTGGAAATTTCTTCCGTCGCGTTTGAGGTTTGGTTGGCCAGAGCTTTGACTTCGGAGGCCACAACGGCAAAGCCCTTGCCGGCTTCCCCCGCGCGGGCGGCTTCGATGGTTGCGTTCAGCGCAAGCAGGTTGGTTTGGCTGGCGATGTCGGTGATCAAGCTCACCACTTCGCCAATCCGGCTTGCGGCTTCGGTCAAGCTTTGTACCGTTGCGGTTGTATTGCGGGCTTGGTCTACAGCGCGTGCGGCAATTTCAGAACTCTGATTTACCTGTTGGCCAATTTCGCGCACAGAGGCTGTGAGCTCTTCAGCAGCGCCTGCAACTGTTTGAACGTTTTGAGCCGCGTTTTGCGATGCATGTGCGACCAGCTCTGCTTTTTCAGACGCATTGTCTGATGTGGCGGCCATTTCACGGGCGGTTGTTTCTAGGCCAGCGGCTGCTTCGGCGACAATATCAACGACGTTTTTGACGTTCTCGGCCAGTTCTTTTTCGTGGCTCTCGGCGGACCAGCTCACCATAGCAGCAGTTGGTAGAGACGAGATGGTCAGCTCTACTTTTGTGCCTGCAATTTGGGTGGCTTGTTTAAGGGGTAATTGATTTGGATTGTGCAGCGCTGAGGAAGGGACGCCTGTGCCGTTCAATACGCTGTCGATGGTCTCGCCCACGCGGGCGCCGGCGTCTTGGCTGGCTTTGTTGGCGAAAGTGATTTTGCGGTCGTTGGTATCAACCGCCACAATGGATGCGTCGAGCGTGTCGAGCATGCTTTGCATTGAATGCGAGGCGGTCAATTGTGTTTGGATTTCCAGCAACGCGTCCCAAGTGGCGTCTAAATTGCCAGCTGGTGGTGTAATGGGTTGGCCTTTTGCCATCGTTGAAATCGCCTCAATGAGGGATGCCACGTGTTTGGACCCTAAAGATCCCCCATTTCTTTTTACTTTTTTTCCCAGTGCAGAAAAAAGATTTCCTTCGTTTTTCGATGCTGACACGTAATCACTCCCACTTTCACCCCAAGAAATTAAGCAGCCGGTAGTTGTGAGACCCCTTCTGCTTTGTTCGAGAAGCATTGTGAGGATAAATAGTAAGCAAATTCATAAAATTTGAGAGACTTTTGGGCGTATATACTGAGCCTAACTGCCCTATTTAATAGCTTAGTCTTATCTATTTGTATTAATGAATATATAGACTCAACTTTTGGCGGACTTGTTCATTACTTAGTAACAAAAGTTAGCTTTCCCTCCCATTGTATATGGACAAATAACCTAACTACTTTCATTATGCGTGCGTTGGCACTAGCTCTTTTTGAGCTGATAGTAAATTTGGGTAATAGCGTTATGTGGGGGTTTTACGCCTTTGCATGCGCATGTTTTAAAGAGAATTTCGATTCTCGTAGGGGGATTGCATGAGGTTGGTACTCATGAGCGATCAGCCGATTTTTCGCGCTGGACTAAAGGATTTATTACAAACACTAGATCAAAATGTTGATATCTTGGAACTATCTGCAACAGACAGTTTTGGAGACATGGGAGAATTTGATTTGGTCTTGGCTGATGTGCCTCTTCGTGGCGGCACAGGGCAGTGGGATTACGTTTCGGACCTGATTGGTCGTTATGAAGCAACGCCAGTTGCCATCATGAGCGAGCATGACACGTCCGTTTCGATCCGACGTTGTCTAGATTTGGGCGCTAAAGGCGTCTTATCTAAAAAGTTGGATGGCGGGGTTGTCCTCAATGCTGTTCGCTTGATGTTATCTGGTGGTCGGTTTGTACCCGACAGTGTGCTGGATGATGACCCTCAAGAAGGGTTGGGGCTGAATGAAGCCCTGCCTGCCGGTATCGATCGCCTTACGCGCCGTCAACTGGATGTGCTGAAGGAATTGGGCCGAGGACGTTCTAATCAGGAAATTGCGGGACAATTGGGTATCGCTTTGGCAACAGTCAAATTGCATGTGAATGCAGTTTTGAATGTTCTGGGCGTACGCAATAGAACAGAAGCCGCGATTATTTCCTACCGTGCTGGTCTGACAGATTTCGACAGAGATTTGTAAACTGCTCGGCATGAAGGCGGCGTCTTGACGTATTTTGTTTAAGGCACGCCTATTAAAATGTTGAAGCGATAGGAGGGACGCATGCGATACTATTGCATCTTGTGTTGTCTCTGCTTACCTATATTGGCGTTGTTCGTGTCGTTTGAGACCCGGGCAGCGCCTTTTTGTTTTACAGCCCCCTCCCTTGAGCAGAAGAGCTCGCTGACCGTTGGGTCTGACCCTACTGTTTTGATGTCAGCCGGGCCGCAGCACGCGCACCGCCTTTTGCATCTCCAGATGCCGGTGGGCGAGATTGAGCGCGCACGGGCTCAGCAGGTCGTGAAGGGGTCCTTGAGTGCCCAAGAGGCCCAAATTTGGGGCCAAGGGGACACACTGGATCGATATCAACGGTCGCTTATTCATCTTGTTGATCAGGACGTTTGGCTTCAGAAAGCATGGGTTGGCGAGGGCATCTTCCGGGTTTTGCCGGGCATGGCGTCCTCGCAGGAACTTGTTTGCTTGGGAGAGCTTTACCGCGCTGAAATGGATGCGGTGCAGGGACAACGCGGGCTGTGGTCTGACAGTAAAAATGCTGTTTTGAGTGCGCATGATGTAGCTGAGCTGGAAAACCACATCGCTGAATTTGTGCTTGTTGAGGGCAGCGTGCGGGCGGTTGGCAAGGGAGGTGGGCGCCATTTCATCAACTTTGGTGAGGATTGGCGGGCGGACTTTACAATAGTGGTGCCTCAGCCTGTGTTGAACGATTGGCCGCGAGACCTTCAACACCCCCAATTTCTGCAAGACCGTGCGCTGTCTTCCTTAGTGGGCCAAAGGGTGCGGGTGCGTGGTTGGATGACGTCCTACCGGGGGCCGGAAATTTTGGTCGATGACCTCTCTCAAATCGAAATTCTGGACCCGATACCTTCTCCTCTTAAGGGCGCGGTGACTCCTTCCCTTAAGGGAAGGGCAGAAGATTTACCCTAAAATTTCTTTTTGAAATGAGAGCGCGCGCGCGCTGTCTCTTGGGGCTAGGCTCTTGTCTGGGCTTTGGGGCGCTTTGTGAGCTGCTTAGAAAAGCCGTATGACCCGTGAGATCAGAGAGCACCGATCGTGATGCAGATTTTTTCGACACTCATTTCAGGCTGCCAGAACTTTTTGGCTCCTTTAAAAAGGGGCGGTGCTTTTGCCTACGGATTAGGCTTGGTTTTATTGGGCGCGTCTTTAAGTGGGTGCACATCAAACCCTGCCACGGGAGGCTCCAATTTCACGCCCTTTATGGCGCCAGACGAAGAAGCTGAGATCGGTGCGCAGGCGCATCCAAAAATTTTGCGGGCGTATGGCGGGGCTTATCTCGACGAGGCCCTGCAAGCGTATGTGGACCAGATTGGGGTGCGCTTAAGGAATGCCTCGGACTTGCCCGACCAGCCCCTCACGATCACCATTTTGGATAGTCCCGTTGTCAACGCTTTTGCGCTGCCGGGTGGCTACATCTATGTCACGCGCGGGTTGTTGGCCTTGGCGCAAAATGAAGCCGAATTTGCGGCTGTGGTGGCCCACGAGATGGCCCATGTGATGGCGCGCCACGGGGCTCAACGCCACAGCGCTGCGATGGGGACGCGTTTGGTCGGTACCTTGTTCGGGTCGATTGTCGGCGGTTCGGCGATGGTGAATCTTATGGGGCAGGGCGGCGACCTTGTTCTTGCCAGTTACTCGCGGGACCAAGAGTTTGAAGCGGACGCCATTGGCATTCGCTACTTGTCGGGGGCAGGCTATCAGGCAAGCGCATCAGCTGCGTTTCTCACCTCGCTGGGGCGCCAGTCGGCTTTGCATGCACGGCTGACTAACCAAAGTCATGATGCGAACCGTGTGGACTGGTTGGCAAGCCATCCAGGTACAACAGAACGGATTGCGGAAGCGCGCGCCTTGGGTCACAAATATTCAGGTGCCCCGCTCGGGACCCGCTCTGATCCATTACTCTATTTGTCTGCGATAGATGGTTTGCTTTATGGGGACGCGCCCGAAGAAGGGCGGGTGGAAGGACGGGTTTTCTCTCATCCTACTTTGAAGTTTCGTTTTGCGGTACCCGACGACTTTCATCTGACAAATACAGTCGAGGCTGTTTGGAGTTATGGGCCCAACCGGAGCTTGATGCGGTTTGATCATTCAAGGCGGCCAGAGGGCATGGCTTTGAAAAAGTATTTCTATGATGAGTGGGGTAAGCGGCTGGTTTTTCGAGAGGTCGTTGAATTTAAGGTTGATGGCCAAGAGGCTGTTTCAGGCTGGACGCGCATAGATGGGCGACGCAGCTGGGCGGTGGTGATTGCGGGTCGAGGCACCCAGACATTTCAATTTCTCTTTGGGGCCCTTCCCCAAACGGGCACTCATTATGACGAAGCCTTCCGAAGCACCGTAGAGAGTTTCACATTGCTTACGGATGACGAAGCGGGGGCCATTCGCGCGCGCATCGTCAAAATTGTCAAAGTTCATCCCGGAGACAGTGTGCAGTCATTGGCCGCCAAGATGCGTTTGGGGGATGCGTTGGAAGACCGGTTCTTGGTACTCAATGGCTTGACGCCCGGCGACCGATTGCGTCCAGGGACACATGTGAAACTGATCGTTGATTGAAGCTTGTGATATTGGGAGAGCTTCTAAGGTTCCCTAAAAAGGCCCAGACAGTTTGCACTGTTTGGGCCTTTTGAGTTTCATTCGGCGCCTCAAGCTTGCTTAGGAGGCAGCCTCGGCAGCGGCAGCGGCCGCAGCTGCTTTTGCTTCGGCCTTTGCCTCGGCTTTGGCTTCAGCTTCAGCCTTGCTGGCAGAGGCTTTAGACAGAACCTCTTCTAGGCGCTTGATGCCCGCAGCCTCTTCAATTTTTTCGACCACAGCCACTTCGCGGCCCATCCGTTCAACCGCTGCTTCATAAAGCTGGCGTTCTGAATAGGATTGCTCGGGCTGGCGTTCTGAGCGATAGAGATCGCGCACAACTTCAGCAATGCAAATGAGGTCGCCGGAATTGATTTTTTGCTCATATTCCTGCGCACGACGGCTCCACATTGTGCGTTTAACTTTTGCTTTGCCTTTGAGTGTCTCCAACGCGTCGTTGACCAGCGACTGAGATGAAAGCTTGCGCATCCCAACGGATTCAACTTTGTTGGTTGGCACGCGCAGGGTCATTTTATCTTGCGCAAAATCGATGACAAAAAGCTCTAGTTTGAAACCAGCAACTTCTTGTTCGTCGATGGATGCAATTTGGCCAACGCCGTGGGCCGGGTACACAACATACTCATTCGGGGAGAAGTCAGTTTTTACACGTTCTATTTTCTGTACTGCAGGCTTCTTCTCAACGGCCTGTGTATCTACCGCCGGAGTTGCTGCCTTGGGGGGGGCTAATTTGGCTCGAAGTGCCTTGGTTTTCATAACCTTGGTCTTGCCTCCCTTGACCTTTGGCACTTTATCTTTCGAACTTGTGTCTTGGGTTGCCTTGGTTTCTGTTTTTTTAGTCACGGCTTTTTTTGACGTACTTTTGGACGCCGCTGCAGCTTTACTCGCTGCGGGCGATTTCTTGAGTGGTTCTTTTTTCACGGATGCCTTTTTTACTACGGGTTTTTTAACAGGAGCTTTCTCAGCTGCCGGTTTTTTTGTCGCTGCTTTTTTGGTTGGTGTTGCAGATTTTGTTGGAGTCTTTTTTACCGTCGGCTTTTTTGCAGCAGACTTACTCGCAGCTTTCGCCGCTACTTTTTTTGCTGGCACGGCCTTTTTGACAGCTGATTTTTTGGGTGCCGGTTTAGTCGGGGTGGTTTTTTTCGCGGCAGTTTTCTTTGTGGCAGTCTTCTTGGCCGCTGTCTTGGCTTTGGTGGAGGATGTGTCGGTTTTTTTAGAGTTCGTCGCCATCGCTCTTTCCTCTTCTCCCTGAGATACTCTAGAAGACGCGCGGGGGCGTGGCATAGAGCTCTATCGATCTTGGGCCAGACCATCCCCATTTTCCATAATGTTGGCTGGTTTCATGCCAGCGCTCACTTTAGGAAAGTGGTGTTTGACCAAAAAAATCCTATAGCGCCTCCTCATTGGGCCGCGCTTAGGAACTTGCTTCTGTATTCTTCGACCTGTCTGTGTACCACATTTTTCGACTGGAGAAAAGTCGGCCGAGGGAAATTGCTTTTAGAACAGCAGCATAGCGATGTTTTCCAGTGAAACAGGTTAACAGGTGAGGCTAAATGAGTGGCTGTGAGGGATGAATTGGATGCTGCTGCACGACGTCAGAAACGAAAATCGCCCAGTTCACGGGAAAACTGGGCGATAATTGGGCGTATTTACGTCTCAGCTCCAAACCGCTGGGTTTAGAGGCCGGTGAATTAATCGCCTTCGCCCGGCGTCTCGCTGAACATGCCTGCTTCCAGCTTATTTTTCTTCCCATCGAATTCTTTGGCGTCAGGGAGCTCATCTTTTTTGAGCGTGATGTTAGGCCACAGCGCTGCGAACTTGGTGTTGATCTCAAGCCATTTTTCAAGGCCGGAATCTGTGTCGGCAGAAATGGCGTCAGCAGGACATTCTGGTTCACATACGCCGCAATCAATGCATTCGTCGGGGTCAATGACGAGCATGTTTTCGCCTTCATAAAAGCAATCGACCGGGCAGACCTCGACGCAGTCGGTGTATTTGCACTTAATGCAATTGTCGGTCACGATATAGGTCATCAAATTTCTCCGAGTCTTAAAGGGCGGTCAGGGTCGATTTCCGCCTGTAACGTGTCGTCTACCGGCTCTCGCTATGGGGGCTTTGCCGGTTCTTGCTGCGTTGGGCCGAGTTTCTCTGTCGGTTGAATGGCCCAATTTGCTGGTTAGGCTTCTATACCAAGTCGCTTAAGTACTCTTAAACGAGCTTCACCTGTCTCGCGGTCGGGAACGTATATCAGGCCTGCCACACGCCGCAATAGGTTTGCTTCATAATCGCAGAGTATACCATCGGCATAGACAACTTCCCAGAGCATCTCGATCAACTCCACACGGGCCGCTTGGTCATTGTTGTCTGCAAATTTCCGGGTCCACCTATAGAGGTCTGTTGCCTCGGTCTCAGCGGCTTCTGCGTCGGCGAGTAAAGTGGTCAATTCGTCCGCAGACAATTCAAAATGCCGGTGAAGGCACTCTGAAATAGCTGTGATTTCAGCTGCGTCATAGTGCTCATCCATGCGGGCAGCACGTACGAGAAGAGCGGCAGCGGCGAGGCGGCCATCCTCAGGCAGAGCGGGCGCGTCTGCTTGGGGGCCTGCGAAAAGACTTTTGATACGATTTAACATGGGTTTTACATAGTGTGAGACGGGAATATAATCAACTACAAGATTTTTGTGGGTTTTACGCCGAGCTATTGATTCGACGTATCTCTGTGGGTGTCGAGCTTGCGACGATCCCGTTTTGTGGGCCGTCCTTGGCCCGGATCCCGTGTTAAGACCCCTGCATTCTTGAGCTTTTCAGCCGCTTTTTCCTCAGCCGTGGCCTTTTGGGGCGGCTCTAGGTCTTCATAGAGTTCTATGGCTTCGGCGGCGGGGCCCCGGCGGGTGCCCAGCTCAATTATTTTTATCACACGAATATGATCGCCTAACGGAAAGGTTAGGACGTCATCTTTCCGTACGAGACGGCTGGCTTTGGTGATCTTTTCACCATTTACCCGAATGCGACCGGTATCGACCAGCTTTGCAGCGAGGCTCCGGCTTTTGAGGAAGCGGCCATACCATAGCCATCGGTCTAAGCGGAGACCGGGGCCATTTGGGTGCGTGCTCGTTGGTTGCGCACTGGGATTGGCCGCTTTTGTCCTCATTTTTTATTTTTCAGGGCCATCAAGGCGGCGAATGGAGAATCTGGGTCCATTGCTTTTTCTGCCTTGCGCGGGCTGGCTGACATGGCCGGTTTAGGCCCGCGCGACCCCTTATGAGGAGGCTTTTTGCCGCCTTTACGGGGTTTATGATCCGATTTCGCATCTGCTTTTTGGGACGTGGTGCCATTTGCAGGGCGGCGGTTGTTGTTTCTGGCTGGTGCGCCGTGGCGACGACGGGAAGGACGCCATACTTCGGCTTCGAACATTTCAACTTCTGGCTCAGCTGTAGCATCGACTACTTTGGTTTCGGCTTCTGCTGGGCTTTGGTCGTCAGTAACTTGGGCCTCAGTGCTTTGAGCTTCAGCTGACGCCTCACCGGCTGGTGCTGCAGCTTCAACAGGTGCAGCTGGCGTCGTTTCGTCTGAGCTGTCTTCAGCGGTCGCTTCTGGTGCCGTAACAGGCTGTTCCTCAGTCGCTGCGGACGCGGTTGCAGCAGCTTCTTCAGCAGCTTTTTTGAGCTCAGGTTGCATGGTCAGAGCAGTGTGTGCGGCTTTAGAAACACTTTCGGTGCTTGGGCGATAGTCGAGGCCTTTGAGGAGGCCTGCGAATTCTTCACCCGAACAACCAACGAGCGACATCATGTCGGGCGTGATTGCGAAAGCCCCTTTTAATTTGCGATCTGAAATGATGGGGCGGATTAGGTCAGCCAATCGTTCCAGCATGTCGATGCGCACAGCGCGGGTGCCGCATACGCGGAAACCGAGGGCATCATAAAAGCCAGCCGGGGCTTGTTCTGCAGAAACCGACGTCAGGCCGGCAGATGGTGCGGCTGGGAAATCAGCGAAGGGGCTGTTTTCGCCGGTGTCGCGGGTCAACGCCCATAGGGTTAGCAGCAAACGGGCGGGAGCAGGCTTGAGCAACAAGGGCATAAAGATTGAGTATGCCCCGAAGCGAACGCCGTGCTTGCGCAATTGGCCACGTGCGGTTTGGTCAAGCTGCTTAATGTCTTCGGCAATGTCTTGGCGCTTCATATGGCCAAGATTTTCTACCAATTGGAAAGCCACGCCGCGCGCGAGCCCTGCAACATCGTTGGCTTCGCTCAAAATCGTCAGAGGCTTTAGGGTCTCTTCGATATGTTGAGACAACCAAGTTTCGAGGCGGGCAACAACTTTTTCGCGATGGGGTCCGGTGAGTTGATCACCGGCAATGATTTCCAAGCGAGGCTTTAAGGCGGTGTCGCCTTTGCCCAGACGTGCGATTTGCGTCTCTTCCCAAACCAAGTGGCCTGTGTCGGAGAGTGTGATGGCTGCATTATCGCTTGCACTCAAGCGATCTGCGCGGGCGATAATTTCGCTCGCGAGTGCTTTGAGAGATGCTGCTTTAATAGCTTTGCCATGGACGCCGTCAGCGCTTTGATCGATTACGAAAGTGAAGCCGTCTAGCTTACCTGCGAATTCACCTTCAACGAGGACTTCCCCGTTTTCATTTATTGCCGTCATTAGTTCCTCGTTCTGTCTCAGTCGCTTCAATAGCACAGATGTCCGCCGATCTATAAATCGTTGGGTCAATCGCTCGTGAAGCGCATCTGACAGCTTATCCTCTAGCGCGCGCGTGCGCTCCTGCCAATACTTATGATCATTTAACCAGCCTGAACGGTGCGAAATATACGTCCAAGTGCGAGTATGCGCGATTCTTGCTGATAATGTATCAATGTCGCCTTCGGTTCGGTCCAGTCTTTTTACCTGATTTGCAATCCAATCTTCAGGGATGTGACCTTGGGAAGACATGAGATAAATGTAAATCTTCATCAGTAAACTAGCGTGATCACCGATCATGATTTTCTGAAAATCTGGTATTTGTGCAACTTCCCAGAGCCGTTTCACCGCTGCCGGACCTGCTGCGAGGCGTTTTATGTCCTCATCTCTACTCATAATGAGGAGGGCTTCTTGGTCGGTTGCTGTGGGGACGCGGGTGAGGCCTTTCTGGGAGGCGGGGGTGTCTAGCGACCGGATGAGCGCATTGATGTTGGCGAAGGTCGGATTGGGGTTGCGCCACATAAACACCCGTTCAAAATCGAAGTGGTGTTGTTCAATTCTGTCCAGTGTGTCGGGGTCTAAAGGGCTGGCTTCTCCCGTTACACCGAAGGTGCCGTTGTTTTGGTAGCGCCCTGCGCGTCCTGCAATTTGGGCAAGCTCGTTGGCGTGTAAGGGACGATGGACTTTTCCGTCAAATTTGGAGGTTTGGGCAAAGGCAACATGATCAACATCCATGTTGAGCCCCATGCCGATAGCATCTGTTGCAATGAGGAAATCCACATCGCCGTTTTGATAAAGCTCGACCTGGGCATTGCGGGTGCGCGGGGAAAGGGCGCCCATGACAACAGCTGCCCCTCCACGTTGGCGCCGGACCAGCTCAGCGATTGCGTACACTTGGTCGGTTGAGAAGGCGACAATGGCTGAGCGGCGTGGCAAGCGGGTGAGTTTTTTGGACCCTGCCCATGTGAGTTGAGAAAAACGGGGGCGGGTTTCAATTTCGGCGTCTGGCAATAATTTACGGATAAGGGGGCGGGCACTATCGGCGCCCAACAACATTGTTTCGTATTCTCCGCGCGCATGGAGCAGCCTAGTGGTGAAGATATGCCCCCGGTCGCGGTCTGCGGCTAATTGGATTTCGTCGATGGCCACAAATTCAACTGTGCGATCCATCGGCATGGATTCGACGGTGCAGATGAAATAGCGCGCATGGGGAGGGAGGATTTTTTCCTCTCCGGTAATGAGGGCCACGTCGCGGGCATTCACCCGTTTGCAAATGCGGTCGTAAACTTCCCGGGCTAATAGGCGCAAGGGAAGCCCCATGATGCCTGATTGGTAGCCTAGCATTCGTTCCACGGCCAAATGAGTTTTGCCGGTATTGGTTGGCCCCAATACAGCGGTCACCCGACTGCCTTCTCCTGAGGGAGAGGGGGCACGGCGACGCAGGGCTGGATGGGGGGATTGGGGAACACTCATGGGGAGGCACAATCAGGGCAAATGTGATTACGCGCAAGTGAAAGTCTGGCGGCATCTGAAATTAGATGCTGGTGCATATCTCAGGAACCCAAATGAGGCCGATTGGGTGAGTTTGGGACTTGTCCACATGCGTTAACGTCTGGGTTGTTAACAATTGAGACCAATGGGGAAACGAATCAGGTCCGAATCGCTACCATGGCCGTTTTCATGTTCTGTTCACGGCTAGATGTTGTGGTTCAGTGGCTATTTAGGCAGATGTTTTGTTAATCATTTGAACCAATTTTTATTAAAATTAACACTTTAGGGTGGTTTGCGCTCCGTTTACCCCCAAATGCCCCGGCCTGAGGGGAGGCCTATATGCGGGTCGAGGCGGCTGGCCTTATGGCTGAAAGGTGAATTTTGGCGCTGCGTAAAATTATATTTGGATATTAGCCTAGGGGGCCCCTACGGCAGCGCCGAACGGGTGAAAAAATGGGCTTTTCGAGCGGGTTTGGAAGTCTATAGTTTGGCCATCAATATTTATTGGAGGCATTATGAATTTCGACATTCCACAGGATATCAGAGATTATTTGGTGATCTTGGACGACTTCATCGACAAAGAAATTAAACCCCTTCAGGAGCAAGACGACAATAATCGCTTCTTTGACCATCGCCGTGAACATGCACGCACGGATTGGGACAATCAGGGTTTGCCACGCGAAGACTGGGAAGAGCTTCTGGGTGAAATGCGCCGTCGCGCGGATGCCGCTGGCCATTTGCGCTATGCGCTTCCCGAAGAATTTGGCGGACAGAATGGCACCAACTTGGCCATGGCGGTTATCCGCGAATATTTGGCAGCGAAGGGCTTGGGGCTGCACAATGACTTGCAGAACGAAAGCTCCATCGTGGGCAATATGCCAACCGTTTTGATGTTACGTGACTTCGGTACAGACCAACAAAAGAAAGATTGGTTGCAAGGCACGTTGAACGGCAAAGTGCGCATGGCCTTTGGGTTGACTGAACCTGAGCATGGATCAGATGCGACTTGGATGGAAACGCGGGCGACCCGTGAAGTACGTGACGGCGTAGACGGCTGGCTTATCACTGGCGAGAAAATGTGGAACACCGGCATGCATGTGGCAACGCATGACATGGTGTTTGCGCGCACGAGCGGTGATGATGGTTCGGCCATTGGTATTACGTGTTTTGTGGTGCCAACTGACGCGCCGGGCGTGAAGATCGAAGAATATCTATGGACCTTCAACATGCCGACGGATCACCCGCGGGTGTCCTTCACGAAGGTTTGGGTGCCGGATACAGCGGTTCTGGGTCGGTTTGATCGCGGCTTGGAACTTGCGCAACATTTTGTGCATGAAAACCGTATTCGCCAAGCCGCGTCGAGTGTTGGCGCTGCCCAGTATTGCGTGGATGAAAGCGTGCGTTATGCAGGTGAGCGTAAGCCATTTGGCAAACCCCTTTCTGCAAACCAAGCGATTCAATTCCCGTTGGTTGAGAAGCACACAGATTGTGAAATGATCCGTGGGTTGATTTTCAAAACAGCTTGGCAGATGGACCAGATGTCTAAACCAGATGTTGCTCGCTTCCTGTCAGACAAAGTCTCTATGTGTAACTACCGGGCAAACCGTTTGGTCTGTGAAGCAGCAGATTTGGCGATGCAAGTGCACGGGGGTATGGGTTATTCTCGCCATAAGCCGTTCGAGCATATTTATCGCCATCACAGACGCTACCGTATTACTGAAGGTGCTGAAGAAATTCAGATGCGTAAAATTGGTGGCCACATGTTTGGCTTCATTTCCAAACCAAGCGGTAAAGCTAAGGCTTAGGCTTTAGCTGTTACTTTGGGGGGAAGCTCATTATACCCCAACAGACGTTTATTGGGCAGGGTGATGGTAATTGACGTACCTTCACCCTGTTCGCTTTTTATGCGCATTGTGCCGTCATGGAGTTCCAACAGGGATTTGCAAATCGGCAAACCCAAGCCTGTGCCCTCAAACTCTCTGGCTGTATGACTGCTGACTTGAGCAAAGGGTTGCATGACAATGTCTAGCATTTCTTTGGGAATGCCGATGCCATTGTCTTTGATGATGATTTCAAGATCGCCTGTTTTGGTCACATTGCTGAGGACTTGAATGGTGCCGCCTTCTGGCGTGAATTTCACGGCATTTGAAAGAAGGTTGAGTATCACTTGTCTGGCCGCTCGGCGGTCAATCCAAAGCAGAGCATTTTGAATAAGACCGATTGTGAATGTTTGTTTCTTTTCTTGCATTTTGGGCCGGATGAGATCTGCACACCATTGGATTACATCGATGATGCTGACTTCGCTTTCTTCGATATCGTAACGACCTGCTTCGATTTTGGAGATGTCCAAAATGTCGTCGATTACCGAAAGGAGATGACGCCCGCTGTTGTAAATATCGTTAGTATATTCGGCGTATCTTTCGTTCTCTAGCGGCCCGAACATTTCGGATTTCATAATGTCTGAGAAGCCAATGATGGCATTGAGCGGTGTGCGCAACTCATGACTCATTGTTGCAAGGAAGCTAGATTTTGCTCTGTTAGCCATCTCTGCTCGTTCTGTGGCTAGCAGTAAATCATCTTCGGAGCGACGACGCTCAATGGCCAAATTGACAAGGTGAATGGCACTGTGGAGCAAGGCGCGTTCGCGAGCTGTGGGCTGACGGGCCGTGGTGAGGAGAAGGTTTACACTACCAAGCGGCTTTGCTTGGCGGTCATAAATTGGGAATGTCCAGACACCTTTAAAAGTCCTGCCGTTCCTTTTTTGGACCGCGGCAACGGCTTGCGTTAGATGGCTGGTGTCTGCATTTTCGACGAAGACGGGTTCGCCCGTTAGGAGCGCGCGCGCCATGGCATGGTCGTCAGGGTTTAAAGGACCTTTCGGTATCAGGTCTTCGATGCTTCCTTCTATCGAGGGAAGAATGGACTTTATGACTACCATATCATCATCCAGCAATACGATGCCGGCCTGCGCATCCGCCAAGCTTTGATCTAAAGACTGGCAAAGTATTTCCAACACTTCGTCTAGTGATTTGCTCGTTGCCAAGGCATCAAGCACGCGTAAGTGAATGCGTAGCTCGTCATCAGCGTGTTTGCGTTCGGTAATGTTACGCAAGTTAAGGATGATGCCTTCCACGTTTGGTTCATTACGCAAATCTCGCAGGGAGCCTTCAATCCAAACAGCTTCGCCGTCGCTGCCGATAATAGATTCTTTGAATTGGATGGACTGTTTTCCATCGGCTGCCATCGCATTGAGCCAGTCAAGGCCGTTACTGTGGCCTTGAATTTTGAAGATTGACTGGATGGGGCGCCCCACTAGCTCTTCTTTGGTGAAACCAATTTGGCGCGAAGACGGAGAGGCATATCTGATGTGCCCGTGCTTGTCTGTTAACAGCGTTGTGTCGAATGTGTTGTCGACGAGGGCGCGGAAGAGTTGTTCACTCTGGAGGAGGCGCTTGTTGGCATGTTCGATGCGATAGAGAGAGGCATCTGATTTTGCCTTTTCACTGGCCAAATCTTGAATGAGTTTGTCGTGTTGAATCTTTACGGATAGGCTGTCTGTGAAGATTTTTCGCGCATGGTTTCCGACATATATTAGGGCGCAATATGCAAGTGTCGCTGCAAGATACATTGCAGGGTCAGCGTCGCTGTCTGGGAAAAAGTCGAACATGATCAACGTTGCAAACGCCGGCAGCGTTGCCGCTAGAAAGATGGTGCGATTGATAAATGTCGCGACGGCACAGATGAGGAGTTGCCCAGCGACAATATTCACAAGCAGGGAGCCATTGGCCAAAGAGGCGTTCTCAAATTGAATAAACAGCGGCACGATACAACAGTAAAGTGATGTGGATACCAGAGTTGTGAGGACGATTTTCGTCATCAGATAGTCGATTGGTTGATTGCTTTTTGATAAAGCTGCATAGCACGTTGCTTGGACAAAAAAGGCTGTGAGGCAGGCTGCTGTCAGCGCCATGAGCCAAGTCAGCATGATGGGTTCTGAAAGCTGAGGTTTTAAGAAGTATGCAAGCCCAATACCGATACACAGCATAATGAGCGGTAGTATTCTGGTGATGGATAGAATGTGTTTTATCTGAGTGAGATATATTTCAACTTGCAATTCAGCTGAATTTTGTGTGGACGGTTCTATGGGATTGAAGGCCCATTGACTTGCAGTCCGACGCATACGGGCGAAGCGTGAACTTTTATGTTCTGAGCTTTCGACATTACTATATGCCCGTTGCTTTGGAGGTATTTGATCGTCCAGCCCCACCACATCACCCTTTAGGTTCGTTCCGCCACCAATTTTCCACCATAGAATTGGTTCGCCTTTGAACTTGGGTGATTATGATCGCTACCTATTAAAATTTCTTCTAAATACAATGGAGTGTTTAGTAGTTTTTTGCATGGCCCGAGGGAAAGGTGTTTGGGGAAATGCTGGGACGTGATTTTTACCGGTCGTTGCTTTTGGTGAATTAAAAAGTTCATTTTGTACGTTTTGACGTGACGCACATTGGGCTGGGTATCTGTTTGTTGACTGAGTTTGAAGGAGGCTTTCGCCAGTCATTTTGCAAAATAGCTGTTTTGACTTTAAGGTAAGGTGCGGTTTTGCTCGGTGATAACGTCGCGGCGCCAGTCTCTTTTCAGTTCGTTGTCTGGGAAGCATTGACCCCGTGGCGTGGTTTACCGATACTCCGGCAAAATTGCCCCCTCTGCTTTGTTTGAGGGCCTTGTCGCGCTGTCTCGCAGGCGCCTGTATTGGATCGGATTGCACTAAATGACCGACACGAAAAAAACTGTCCAAGATTGGGAAGCGCTTGCCGCTAAACAGCTCAAAAATCGCAGCATTGACGATTTGACGTGGAAAACCCCTGAGGGAATCGACGTTAAAGCCCTCTATACCCGCGCGGATCTCGAGAAGATCATCGACGAGGGTTATGATGTTGACACGATGCCGGGCATGTTTCCGTTTTTGCGGGGGCCACAAGCCACCATGTATGCGGGGCGTCCTTGGACCATTCGGCAATATGCGGGCTTTTCTACGGCTGAAGAATCAAATGCCTTTTACCGCCGCAACCTAGCGGCTGGTCAGAAAGGCCTGTCTGTTGCTTTTGATTTGGCGACCCACCGGGGCTATGACAGCGACCATCCGCGTGTTGTGGGTGACGTTGGTAAAGCGGGGGTGGCGATTGATTCTGTTGAGGATATGAAGATCCTCTTTGACGGCATTCCTTTAGATGAAATGTCTGTGTCTATGACGATGAATGGGGCGGTGATCCCTATTCTGGCGAGTTATATTGTGGCCGCCGAAGAGCAGGGTGTGAGCCCGGACAAGCTGACCGGTACCATTCAAAATGACATTCTCAAAGAATTCATGGTGCGCAACACCTATATCTATCCACCAGAGCCTTCGATGCGGATTATCTCGGACATTATTTCGTATTGCTCGGCCAATATGCCGAAATACAATACGATTTCAATTTCGGGCTATCACATGCAGGAAGCGGGCTCTACACAAGTTCAGGAGCTTGCCTTTACGCTGGCTGATGGGATGGAATATGTGCGGGCGGCCCAGAAAACTGGGTTGAACGTGGATGAATTTGCGCCGCGTTTGTCGTTCTTCTTTGCGATTGGCATGAACTTCTTTATGGAAGTTGCCAAGTTGCGCGCAGCCCGTTTGTTGTGGGCGCGGATCATGAAAGAATTTGGGGCGGAAAATCCAAAATCCTTGATGCTGCGGACCCATTGCCAAACCTCTGGCGTGTCGCTGACGGAAAAAGATCCTTACAACAATGTGATGCGGACCACGTTGGAAGCATTGGCGGCGGTTCTGGGGGGCACACAGTCCCTGCACACGAATGCGTTGGACGAGGCGATTGCTTTGCCAACTGAATTCTCAGCGCGGATTGCGCGGAACACGCAGCTGGTCATTCAGGAAGAGACGGGCGTTTGTAATGTGGTTGATCCTTTGGCGGGATCTTACTACGTGGAAACATTGACCCATTCCTTGGCGAATGAAGCGTGGAAAATCATCCAAGAAGTTGAAGAGATGGGCGGCATGACCAAAGCCGTTGAGTCTGGGATGCCGAAACTTCAGATTGAAGAAGCGGCTGCGCGTAAGCAGGCGCGGATTGACCGGGTTGAAGAAGTTGTTGTCGGCGTTAACAAGTACAAGCTTGAAAAAGAAGACGCGATCGACATTCTTGACGTGGACAATGACATGGTACGCGAGGCGCAAATTGCGCGGTTGACCAAGATGCGCGCGGACCGGGATGAAACTGCAACGCAAGCGGCTTTGACAGCGATTACAGAAGGCGCACGCGGAAACGGGAATATGCTGGCTCTGGCCATTGAGGCGGCGCGTTTGCGGGCGTCCGTTGGTGAGATTTCTGACGCGATGGAAGTGGTCTTTGATCGCCATAAAGCGGAGGTTCGGTCTGTGTCTGGTGTTTATGCAAGTGCTTATGACGGAGATGATGGGTTCGCTAAGCTGCAAGGTAATATTGAAGCCTTTGCCGCTGAAGAGGGCCGTCGTCCGCGTATGTTGGTTGTGAAAATGGGCCAAGATGGGCATGATCGGGGCGCTAAAGTTGTGGCGACCGCGTTTGCTGATTTGGGCTTTGATGTGGATGTCGGGCCGTTGTTCCAAACGCCGGAAGAAGCTGCGCGCGACGCCGTTGAAAACGACGTGCACGTGATTGGGATTTCCAGCTTGGCAGCGGGGCACAAAACATTGGTGCCGACGTTGGTGCAAGCGCTTAAAGATGAAGGCGCTGATGATGTTGTGATTGTGTGCGGCGGGGTGATCCCTGCGCAGGATTATGAGTTCCTCTATAATGCGGGTGCTGATGCGATCTTTGGTCCTGGCACAAACATTCTGGAAAGTGCTGCGGAAGTACTGGACGTGATCCGGAAAAAACGCACCGCCTGATCTTATTCAGGCGACTTGCAATAAGTGAATAAAGGCGTTGCTCTTTCGAGTGGCGCCTTTTTTATTTGGCTAGCGCAGTTTTGCGTCGACCAATGTATCGCCGTCGATGATTGCTTGGGTGAGATGGGCGGTGGCGTTCATGTAGCTGGTTTCCACTAGAACTTTGACCGGGATGAGCAGCGGTTTGTTGAAGACGGTGCTCTTAGGTGTTTTGATTTCGGCAATCCAAACAGTGAAGGGCTTCATGGGATTTTTGGCTTCTTTTATGAGCCATTTACGGGCGTAACCAGCGATGGGTTTAAAGACAACTTTGCAGCGCTGTACGTGGCCTTTGTAACCACCGACGCGACTGGCATCCATGTCATCGGTGCCGTCTTTTGTGAAACTGAGGTCAAAGACGCGGCGCCCGTCAAAGATGGTTATTTTGCCCTCGCAAGGTTCTTTGGTGGTGTTGAGGGCTGTGTAGATGGACGCGGTGAGCGGATCTACGGTGCCTTTGAGAGAGTTGTACGAAAATCCGGGCTGGGCGTGAATGCCATTTCTAGGGATCGCAAGGACTGTGTAAACTTCCTTTTTATCGTGCGCCATGAAGACAGATTGATCGCCGTATTTGCCGCGATAATCTTGGCTGTAGGCATGCAGGCGTGGGCCAGTCTCTGTGAGCAAACCGCGGGCTTGGGTCAGCAAGCTACCCTTGAAGATGCTGTCTGCAATGCCTTTGGTTTTAATTTGTGACGCGATTTCATAGGTGCGCGGGGTGAGTATTGCCTGCGTGTCGAGGGAGAAGACTTCCATGCCGCCGCCAAAGAACCGATACGATAAATCGATGGATGTGATGCCGAGGGTTTTGGCGTGGAGCTCAATGGCTTCATTTAGCGTTGTGATGCCGCGCTCGGATCTAGCGCGGGAAACAGAGGCGGTTTGTTGGTCGGCAGCAAATAAAGGCGCTGCAGTGAAGAGGCTGAACAAGAGGGTCATCGCGAGGGCTGCTGCGCGCCGTGAGGCTGCATGAGCAGATGCCCTGGTGAATTGTGTGCACGAAACCATAAGTTGAACCACGCCTATCCCTGACCCGGCGGTTAAATACTCAAGCTGCCGGTGGGGCGATCATGCGGGCGGGGGGGGAAGACTGCAAGGGCGGGGTCGTTACATTTTTGCAGGATGGTTAGCGTGGCGCTGCGTCTTTGGATTTGCGGTGGACTATTTGGGGGGCGAGGGTTGGGCAAAGCTTGCGAATAGCTATGGGGGCGCGTATTTAAGAGGTCGGTTTTCCTTTTGATCATGACCCCGAAAACGGGCGTGTTTCGAGCTATAGGGGCTAGAGTGCCTTGTCCAATCGCCGCCGTTTATCTGAGCTAACTTCTGAAGAATTGGCCACCCATGTGCTGGCGGGGGACCGTGCAGCCTTGGCGCGTTCTATCACGCTGATTGAATCCACCCGCGCAGACCATCAGGTGAAGGCGCAGGAGGTTTTGGCGCGTGTGCTGCCTCACACCGGGCGAGCGGTTCGGGTGGGTCTGTCTGGGGCGCCGGGGGTGGGTAAATCCACCTTTACGGAAGTCTTTGGGCGCTATTTGACGGGAAATGACCTGAAAGTCGCGGTTCTGGCAATCGACCCGTCTTCTGCACGTACCGGGGGCTCCATTTTGGGGGATAAAACCCGGATGGAAGAGCTGTCGCGCGATCCTAATGCCTTTATTCGGCCCTCTCCTGCCTCTGGCACTTTGGGCGGTGTGGCGCGGCGTACCCGCGAGGCGATGCTGCTTGTGGAAGCGGCTGGTTTTGACGTGGTGATTGTTGAGACTGTCGGTGTTGGCCAATCTGAAACCTCTGTGGCCGACATGGTGGATATGTTTGTGCTGTTGCTCTCACCGGGCGGTGGGGATGAGCTGCAGGGCATCAAGCGGGGCATTATGGAGCTTGCCGACATGGTCATCGTCAATAAGGCAGACGGGGACATGTTGATGGCGGCCAAGCGGTCAGCGGCGGAATATAAGGGTGCGCTGCATTTGATGCGGCCCAAGTATGAGGGCTGGACGGCGGAAGTTTTGTTGACGTCGGCGCTGAAAAATAAAGGCATTTCTGAGGTTTGGGACGCGATTACGCGCTTTAGAGGGATCTTGGAGGCGGCAGGTGATTTGGCCACTTTGCGCTGCGAGCAGTCTAAGGCGTGGATGTGGACCGAGTTGCGGGCAGGCTTGCTACATCTTGTGGATGAGGCACCAGCGGCACGCGGGGCCCTTCCGGGGCTAGAATCAGATGTGATGGAAGGGCGGATAACACCCACTGTTGCTGCACAAAAGCTGTTAAAAATGGTGGCTGAGGGGCTTTCGGCGCGGTCTTGAAGAGTGGTTTTGGCCCCATTTTTGGAATAAAGAGGGCTTGGGGAACCGCGCAGAAGGCTAGGGGACCCGCAGGAAGGCTGACATGTTGGCGCGGGCGCGGATTTCTGCGATAAATCATCGACGAACAGAGGGGATCAGGGCTTGACGAACGGCGGGCTTGCCGATATATCTCCCGGCTCAAGCGGTCCTTTGGACTGCTCATCTTTTTCAGATCAATCCTTCTGATCGAGTAGAGGTACTAACGGCTTTAAGCTGCGAGGTGCTTTGAAGATCGAGGGTCAAATGTAAGGAATATGTCCATGGCGCGCCGTTGCGAGCTTTCCGGTAAAGGAGTTCAAACTGGGAATAATGTGAGCCACGCGATGAATAAAACGCGTCGCCGGTTCCTTCCTAATTTGTGCAATGTTAATTTGATGAGTGACACTCTGGGTAGCCAGCACCGTTTGCGCGTTAGCGCACACGCTTTGCGCTCCGTAGAGCACACAGGTGGTCTTGATGCTTTCTTGTTGAAAGCACGTGATAGCCAGCTGTCACAAAAAGCTCTTCGCTTGAAGCGTTCTATTGCAAAAGCGAAATTGGCTACAGAGGCGGCTGCTGCTGCTTAAGCTTCTTTCAAGCTTTGACGATTTAAACCCCGGCAACTTAGTTGCTGGGGTTTTTCGTGTTTTGGGTTCGTTTTTGACGGGTACTTGGCTAGATCTGATTGCTCTGCGTCTCCATTAATGGTTAACATAAATGGCGCGGCTCTTTGGGTTATCACGGAGCAACGGACTAGATAGAGTGGGCCTCGAGGGGAACGAGATGACACTGATTGATGAGGGATTACGGCAGGTGCGGCCCGTTGCGAAGGGCCCCAACCTGTTTTCATTGATATTTGGTATTTTCCTGCGACTGATCGTTCCAGTCGCAGCCATAAGTGGTGTCTTTTTCGCGGCGTTCTGGGGCATGTCTTTTTACGTGACCAGTTTCGACGTTTTTCCGCTTGAGCAATGGTATCTCAATCCCGGCTATTGGCTGACATATGGGCATCTCATTTTGCCCGGCGTGTTTGTCATCCTCAATCTTGTGAACCGCCGTTTTGGGCCGGGCCTCACGATTGGCGCGATTGTTTTCTCGTGGCTGGTTTTGTTGGGCGGTTTGATTTGGGCCGTCAATTATTTTGGCTTTTCAGTGGTTGAAGGCCGCTTGGCTTCTTTGACAATGGCGGCCAGTTTTATGGGTGCGCTCTTTACCGGCCAATTGGTGTGCACCTATTCCTTTGATCGCTTACGGGGCATCCCTTGGTGGCACGCGCCGTTCTATGGCAGCTTGCTGGGCGGGCTTGTTTTTGCGTTTCTCTTTTATGGTCAGATGAGTTTTGGCGCACAGGAACCTTGGGCTAACCGTATTGTGGTGGCCTTTAGTGTGCAGATCGCCTGGGCCTTTGTGGGGCTGGTGCCGTATCAATTGATGCGCGGCTTTGTGCGGCCTCTACCGGGCTTTGGTGGGGCCTAAGCGGGCTTAGAGTATCAATTCAAACGTGAGCAAAAGCGTGCGTTGCACTGAATTGAAATTGTCATCGGAAATCATGTGCAACCAGATGGACCCATCTGGTTTTTCAACCACACTCAATCCCTCCATATTGTCGATGCTATAGCGATTGCCCACGTTGAGCAGGATTTCGCCTTCTATCGGTTTGGATGATTGCGCGGTCCATTCGTCCTCTGTGATGCGCCGCAGGGATAGGCCTACACCTGCGAGCGATGAATAGCGCCGCTCTAGGAGTATGATGTCGCCTGTTGAGGGGACGCGAGACGCATCGGTGATGGCGTAGGGGGGCTGTTCTGCGATGGATTTTTCTACAGCGACATCGCCGCTAAAGAAAAGAGCTGTGTGAGCGTTTGACTTGCTTTGCTCGGCAATGGTGAGGAATTTTTCACCCTCGCCTTCCATGACCAAAAGCGTCTCTAAGCTGCCGTTGTTTTTCAGCTGGGAGGTGAAGCTGGTTGGCAGCTTAAGTTTACGGGCAGGTCCTTGGGGTGTTTGGGTGTCCGCGTAGGTGTAGCAAAGAACTCTGTGCTTGCGTTCAAAGGAGACGCAGGCTTGGCGTGTTCCCTCAGTCGTTGTGTGAACTGTAAGGCCTTCGGCATCCGTGTTTGATTTGCCTTCTAGGATAGAGCCCTTTTCATCGAGTAAGGGTGCGAGTACAGCACCCTCTAAGCCTATGGGCAGTCCCGCGTCATTTATCTGTATATGGGCGGAGAGCCAATGGCCTTGATCTGATATGGCAAGGAGCTGTGTGCCTGAGGCATCGATGTGCAGTCCGGAGAGGCCGCCGAAATCAGAATTGGGGGAGTTGAGCTCTAGGCCGCCAAGGTACTTCAGCTTGCCTGTGTGGGTTTCTGACAGGTCATCCAAATTCCATTTAACGGTGCTGGCTGTAATGGTGAGAGGGGTTGTTTGTGCCGTGCGTTGGGGATCTACATCTGCCTGACAGCCTGCAAGGCTTAAGGGGAGGCCGAGTGCGAGAGCAAGACTGGCTTTGAGAGCGAATGAGCGCATTGAGTTGATCCTTTGCACAGCAGAATTTTTGAACGTCTCATCAGTGAGCGACCCTCGACACCTCGAGGGGGTGTTTGGTTTAGGCAGGTTGCCTTCTGTTTTTCTCGTAGAAAGCTAATGGTACATAGCTTAGAGCGATGAGCGTGCCAGCAACGATAAGGCCGTATGGGTTCCACAAGTCGATGCCTACGCCCCCGAGTACCGGGCCTGCCATAGCGCCTGCGGCCCACAACATGGTCATCAATGCGCTGGACCCTGCTAGATCTGCGCCAGAAAAGCGATCCCCCATTTTGGCCATGCCGATGGCGTAGGTGCCATTGAGGACACCGCCTAGAATGAAGAAGTAGACGTAGTTGTAGGGCGTGTATTCATAAACGACACCGATGCCTGCAACGATGGCGACGGTTAATAGGGAAAAGAGAATGAGCAGGTTGTCGCGGTTAACGCGGTCTGAAAGCCAGCCAATAGGATACATGAGCACGATGCCGCCAATGCCGATGGCGCTGAGCATATGCAGGGCAAGGATATCGGTTTCGCCTAAGGCCTCTGAAAAGATCGGCAAAAAGGTGCCGATGCTTTCTTCCATTGCGGCAAACACAAAAGCGATGAGCAAGGAGGCTGGAGCGAGTTTGAGCAAGCTGAAATTGCTTTTCGGGGTTTCGTGCGCTTGGTAAGCGCTTGACCTGTTCGGGATCGTTGCCAGAAAAATGCAAGGTAGGGCAACGATGGTTGCCGCGATGTAGAATGGCAGATCGCTGTGGGTGCCGATGGTGGCTAAGAGCAAGGGGCCTGCGGCAAAACCGAGTGCTGCGGCTGACATGTAAATGGATAACCAACGACCACGGGTTTCGTCGGTTACAAGGGAATTGATCCATGCTTCTGAAACTGCCCACAGCAATGCTGCGCCAATACCAATGAGTATGCGCAGAGGCATCCATGCCCAAACATCTGGATAGACAGGCAGCAGAACCATTGCGAGTGAGCAGAGGATAAGCCCGAGCATGAGTGTGCTGGCAGGGCCTAAGCGGCTTGCGATGCGGTGGGAAAAGGGAGCGGCAATAAAGCCAGCCCCTGCTTGAACGGCGGTGGAAATGCCGATCATTGTGGCATCCACCCCTTGCCGTTGAAGCGTGAGGGCGATAAGCGGGAAGGTTAAGCTCATGATCAGATTAACAAGCGCCATGGCGCCGATCACAGCGATGAGGCAATTCATGCGTTCGCGCGCTGTGAGCGTGTCAGAATCTGTCTGGCCTTTAGGGTCTGAACTGGTTTTACCCTCAGACATAGGTTCCTGCTTTCTAGCGTTCCCCTAGGCCATCTTTGTGATGGGCGCAGGGTCGTCGGTCAAGGCCTAAGCCCTTCGTGTTTTACAGAGCGCGCTTGCCCCGGCGTCTTTTAGGCCCCGGGCTCTCTTCAAACAAGGAGGCAAGTTGTTCTGTCATCGCGCCGCCCAATTGCTCAGCGTCAACGATCGTTACAGCGTGCTCATAATAGCGCGTGACATCGTGACCAATGCCAATAGCAATGAGTTCTACTGGCGAGCGGGTTTCGATGTCTTCGATGACTGCGCGTAAGTGCTGTTCTAAATAGTTTCCGGAGTTGACGGACAGAGTGCTGTCGTCAACGGGGGCGCCATCAGAGATAACCATCATGATTTTGCGTTGCTCAGGGCGGGCCATCAAACGGTTGTAGGCCCAGCCAAGGGCTTCGCCGTCGATGTTTTCTTTCAGCAAGCCTTCGCGCATCATCAAGCCCAAGTTGCGACGGGCGCGCCGCCAGGGGGCATCGGCTGATTTGTAAACAATGTGGCGTAGGTCATTTAGGCGACCTGGATTAGCTGGTTTGCCGTCTGCGAGCCATCTTTCGCGAGACTGGCCGCCTTTCCACGCACGGGTGGTGAAGCCTAGAATTTCAACTTTCACACCACAGCGTTCTAAGGTGCGCGCCAGAATGTCGGTACACATGGCAGCCACTGTGATCGGGCGACCCCGCATGGAGCCTGAATTGTCGAGCAGCAAGGTGACGACAGTGTCGCGGAAGTCCATATCGCGTTCCATTTTATAGGAAAGCGGCATGGTGGGATCCACGAGGACGCGGGTGAGCTTGGCGGCATCTAGAATGCCTTCTTCAAGGTCGAATTCCCACGTGCGGTTTTGCTGCGCCATCAAGCGACGTTGTAATTTATTGGCGAGGCGTGAAACGACGCCCTGCATTTGCTGCAATTGTTGGTCGAGGTATTGGCGTAAGCGGGTGAGCTCTTCGAGGTCACACAGTTCCTCTGCCAAAATCACTTCGTCATATTGCTGAGTGAAGACTTTGTAGGCTGGCTCGCGTTTGCTCGCCATTTCAGAGTCCGGGCGCCAAGGTTGATTGCCTTCTGAGCTGTCATCCATTTCCTCGGAATCGGTGGGCATATCATCGGCGTCGATTTCAACGGTTTGTTCTTCGCCTTCTTCGCCTTCGCCGTCGGACAGTTCCATTTCGTCGGCAGAAGACCCTTCAGGCTGATCGGCCTCTCCGGCTTGACCCTCGTCTTCTTGATCGTCTTGGCCTTCTTCGTCGCCTTCTTGCTCTTCGCCCTCTTCTTGGGGCACATCACCGAGCTCATCGCCCATTTCAAGATCGATGAGAACGTCACGCATGACGCGGGCAAACTTTTCTTGGTTGGCCATCACATCGGTCAGGCGCGCAATATCTGTTTGGGCTTTTGCGGAGAGTTCCTCCCGCCAGAAATCCATAATGGCTTTTGCCGCAGGAGGCGGGGTGTCACCGGTGAGCTGCTCGCGGACCATTAAGGCCACAGCTTCTGCGAGCGGGGCTTCGTCTTTGGTGGTGACTTTATCGAGGCCGCGTTGAACCATGCGTTGCTCGAGGGCATAGGCGAGGTTTTGGCGGGTGCCGTCCATTTGTGTGGCGCCGATGGCTTCCACACGGGCTTGTTCAACCGCTTCAAAGACAGCGCGGGCATTGCCGCCTTCTGGTTCGAAGCGAGAGTTAAGGGCCGCGTCATGATGGGCGAGCCGCAGGGCATAGGCATCTGAGAAGCCGCGAATGCGGGCGATGTCTTCGCTTGCCATGTCTCGGCTTGGGAGAGGCAGGCGCGCACGCAGGCCCCGCAGGCCGGGAGGTTCGGTCCCGAAGCTGACAGCCAGTTCTTGGTTTTCCGAAATGGTGCGCATGGTGTTGATCAGCGCACGTTTAAACGGTTCGACCGGGTTTTCCTTATCACTCATTTTTTGGCCTTACTTCTGGCTTTGAGCCGACTCGTGGCGTTGGGCCTCACGTAGTAGCTGAGCCTTTGGGGGCTCTGTTGATAAGGATGCTTAGTCAGCAACCATGATTCTTGGAGCCGCTGTTGGCAGATCTTCTCCAAAGCAACGCTGATAGAATTCAGCCACGGTTGGGCGTTCTAGCTCATCACACTTGTTGAGGAAGGTGAGGCGGAAGGCAAAACCAATGTCGCCAAAAATCTGCGCATTTTCTGACCACGTCAGCACGGTGCGCGGGCTCATCACAGTAGAGATGTCGCCGTTGATGAAGGCAGACCGGGTGAGATCTGCGACACGCACCATGGAGGAGACAATTTTTTTGCCTTCTTCGGTGCCCGAGAAGTGTTTGGACTTATGCAGAATGATGTCGGTTTCTGTGTCATGGGGCAGATAGTTCAAAGTGGTCACAATGTTCCACCGATCCATCTGACCTTGGTTGATCTGCTGAGTGCCGTGATACAGGCCGCTGGTATCGCCCAAGCCAATGGTGTTGGCTGTGGCAAAAAGGCGGAAAGCTGAGTGGGGGCTGATGACTTTGTTTTGGTCGAGCAAGGTCAATTTGCCTTGTTGTTCCAGCACACGTTGGATCACGAACATGACGTCGGCGCGGCCTGCATCATATTCATCAAATACGATGGCGACAGGGCGTTGAAGCGCCCACGGCAAAATGCCCTCGCGGAATTCTGTGATTTGTTTGCCATCTTTGAGCACGATCGCGTCTTTACCGATCAAGTCGATCCGGCTGATGTGGCTGTCCAAGTTGATGCGGACACAGGCCCAATTTAGGCGCGCTGCAATTTGCTCAATATGGGTGGACTTGCCTGTGCCATGGTAGCCTTGGACGATGACGCGGCGGTTAAAAGCAAAACCGGCAAGCAAAGCGAGTGTGGTGTCATGGTCGAAGATATAGTCTTCGTCCAGATCCGGCACGTAGTCATTTCCTTTGGAAAATGCGGGGACTTGTAGGTCCACATCAATCCCAAATACTTCACGGGCATCTACCGTGATGTCTGGTGCTTCAAGGGAAAGTTCTTGGCTTTCGTTTGCATTCGCGCTCATTTAGTCATCCAACTTCTGGACCATCGCCCATTTAGTGCGTTTTTTACGTTATATCGAGCCTATATATAGGGGATTGTCACGATATTGGGAGAGGAAACGCGAAAAAAATGTACTTCGGACTAGATTTTTTTCAGATTGGTTCTGAAAAACAAAGTCTCCAAATATTCTTCTCGCGCTGAAGCCCTCGTGACAGGTTCGACTGCTCTTGGTTCTTGGGAGTAGTTTAGCAGAAACCGCTCTTTTTAAGATAGTCATAAGCTTGCAACACCTGATGCAGCCGGTCTTCTGCATCCCGGTCGCCGCCGTTGCGGTCTGGGTGGAATTTTTTCACCAGATCTTTGTAGCGGGTTTTGATTTCGGGGAGGGACGCAAATTCATCTAGGCCGAGTGCTTCTAAAGCTTTTCGTTCAGCATTACGCGGTGCACGTTTTGGCATGTCGGCTTTGTCGCGGTTGGCTGTGACGCGGGCCTGACTGCGCTTGTTTACAACACCGAGTGAATCTTCGTAAAATTCGGGTTTCAGACGGGATGTGCCGAATGAGCCATCTACACCGGTTTGCCACGTTGGGCGGTGACCGGTTGCGGCTTGTTCGCGGTAGGTGCGCGCTTCATCTTCGCTCATGCCTTCGAAGTAATTGTATTGTTTGTTGTGCTCTTTAATGTGCGCCACGCAGAACCAGTTGAATTTGTCATTTGGTTTTGCATCATCCGCTGCTGGCCCGCGTTTGGGCGCCCGGTGGGGTGCTGGCGAGTCGCAATTTGGCCAATCGCAAACGCGATGGTTGAGTTTTGCCCGCTCCTTTGCCTTTTGGGGAGCGATGCGGATGGAGTCAAAATATTTGGAGTCTTTTGTCATGGCTGTGATTATGGGTTTCATTGATTGAGAAAAGAAGAAGGCTTAGACACGCAGAGAATGCTAAGCCGGGCAGTGTATAGCAATTAGGTTGATGAGGATAGAATGCGGATCGTAAAACTTATTGAAGAAAAACTGACAGAAGCACTTCAGCCTAAGCAATTGGATGTGATTGATGAATCCCATTTACATGCAGGGCACGGGGGCGCGCGCCCTGAAGGGGAAACTCATTTTCGGGTGGTGATTGTTTCTGCTCTTTTTGAGGGTGAGAGCCGTGTGGCCCGGCACCGTATGGTGACTAAGGTGTTGGCAGCGGAAATGAATAATCCGATCCATGCGCTGGCGCTTAAGACGTTAACGCCGACAGAAGCTGAGGCTTAGGCGTTTGGGTCTGCATTAGGTCGTTATTGAATTGCGCGTGTGCGCTCGCGGAGGTGGGTGATTTTGAGCGCAGTGATTTGGTTGCGCTGGCGGCTGATTATTTCAAACCGTACGCCGTGGAACGTAAATTTCTGGCCGACATCTGGAATGGTCTGTGCTTCATGAATGACGAGACCCGCAATGGTTGTGGCCTCGCTGTCAGGTAGATCCCAATCGAGCGAGCGGTTGAGGTCGCGAATGGTGACGGCCCCGTCGACGCTGATGGAGCCATCTCCATGGTTGCGCATAGAAGGCACGGCAAGATCATGCTCATCTGCGATGTCGCCAACGATTTCTTCTAATATGTCTTCAAGGGTCAGCAACCCCATTAGGGCGCCGTATTCATCGACCACTAAAGCGAAGTGACTTTTCTTGCGCAGGAATGCATTGAGTTGTGCGCGTACCGCTGTTGTTTCGGGCACAAACCACGGCTTGATTATGATCGACATGATATCGATGGAATCAAATTTACCTTGAGCGGCGGCCACCGCGCGCAGCAGGTCTTTGGCATGGACCACACCGACAATGTTATCGGGGTCGTCTTTCCAGAGCGGAATGCGCGTGTGCGGGCTGGCGAGGACTTGCTGTACGATGGTTTCGTTGGCTTGGCCTGCGTCGATCATGCCCATGCTTTTGCGATGGACCATGATTTCGCTGACTTCTAGTTCCTGCAGATCCAAAATACCGCCGAGCATATCTCTGTCGCGTTTGACCACACCGCCTTCGTGGTGATGGAGGTCAATGGCGCCGCGTAACTCTTCATGGGCAGACAGGACTTGGTCGTCCAAAGTTGAAATATTGAACAGCTTGAGAGTAGTGCGGACGATGAATTGAATGGCGCCGGTAATGGGGGCGAGGATCAAAACCAATACGCGCAACACAGGGGCTGCAATAAGAGCGGCTCTGTCTGGGTTGGAGATGGCGTAGGTTTTGGGCAAGACCTCGGCAAAAATGACAATCAGGGCGGTCATGGCCAACGTGGCATAGACCACGCCGGTATCGCCAAACAGAATGATGAGAACGCTGGTGGCCAAAGAGGTTGCCAGAATGTTGACCAAATTGTTGCCCAGCAGAATGGCCCCGATCAATCCTTCTAGATCACCAATGAGCTTGGAGACAATGCGGGCGCGCTTGTTGCCTGTTTTAGATAAGGCATGGATGCGCGATTTAGAGGCCGCCGTCAGCGCTGTTTCAGAGCCTGAAAAGAGAGCTGAAATGGCCAAAAGAATAAACACGAAGAAAAGTGTTAGCCACAAGCCCAGCGTTTCCATGAGTGTTCTCCAAATGAACTAATTAGGCGTCCTTGCGGATGCTGCTTAAAAATGCGTGAAGGTCGCTGGTTGCGATCTCGCGGGTAATGAAACTCTCTCCGATGGCTTTTGTCAGGATAAAAGTAAGCTCGCCGTCAACGACCTTTTTGTCCTGAGCCATCAAATTGATCAGAGCATCGGTGTCTGGCAGCTTGCCGGGAATGTCTTCCATGCGGGTTGGCAGGCCTGCTGCTTTCATATGGCGTTCGGCGCGCTGGGCATCTTGACCCGAGCACAACCCTAAATGCTGGGAGAAATACATGGCGAGTGTCATGCCAATGGAGACCCCCTCTCCGTGTACCAAACGCTCAGAGGTATAGGAGGTTGCTGCTTCAAGAGCGTGTCCAAATGTGTGACCCAGATTGAGCAAGGCGCGCACGCCGCCTTCTTTTTCGTCCTGGGCAACAATGTCGGCTTTGGCCTGACAGCTTTTGGTGATGGCGTGGATGCGGGCGGCTTCGTCGCCGGATTTTATTTTGTCGACATTGGCTTCTAACCAATTGAAGAACGGCAGATCATTGATCAAGCCGTATTTTACAACCTCTGCGTAGCCTGCAATAAATTCGCGTGTGCTCAATGTTTTGAGGGTGCCGGTGTCGGCCAGAACCAATTGAGGTTGATGGAACGCCCCAATGAGGTTTTTACCTTCAGGTGTATTGATGCCTGTTTTGCCGCCGACTGAACTGTCGACTTGCGACAAAAGCGAGGTTGGAATTTGGATGAAGTCTACACCGCGCCGCAGAATGGACGCCGCAAAACCTGTCAGGTCACCGATAACACCGCCGCCTAGCGCGACGATCATGTCATTACGCTCCACACCGGCCTGAAGCAGGTCTGAGCACAGGCTTTGTAGCTGAGGAAAGCTTTTGGTTTTTTCACCTGCGGGCAGAATGAAACTTTTAACCGAAATATCTTTGGCTTCTAACGCGCTTTGGAGCGGGCCCAAATGGTGAGCCGCGACATTCTCATCTGTTACGACCACCACTTTGGGGCGGCGCAATACTTTGGACAAATGCTCGCCCGCATTTGCAATGAGATCTGGTCCCACCAGAATGTCGTAGGCGCGGTCGCCAAGGTCTACCGTGATAGTCGCCGTCATTTAGAAGTCTCTTCTGCAGGGGGGGGTGGTTAGATAAGCCTCTAGGGCAACGAGCAATTTCTCCACCACATGTTCATGGGTGCCTTCGACACTATCAACAGTGAGGTCTGCTTGTGCGTAGATAGGATAGCGTTCTGAGATTAATTTTTCCATCACGGCGCGAGGGTTTTTTTCATTCAACAAAGGTCGATTGCCGCGCCGACCCACTCTGTCCATGAGAACATCCAAATCGGCATGCAGCCAAATTGATACCGCCTTTTGGGTGATATTTTCTCTGGTTTCTGCATTCATGTAGGCACCGCCTCCGGTGGCCAATACATGGGAACCTTTGGTGAGAAGACGGGCGATCACGCGTTTTTCGCCCGCCCGAAAAGCTGCTTCACCGTGGTTTGCAAAAATTTCAGGGATGGTTTCGCCTGCCGCTTTTTCAATCTCTGCGTCGGCATCTACAAAATTTAGGTCCAGCGTTTGGGCCAACCGACGGCCAATAGTTGTTTTGCCCGCTCCCATAAGGCCCACCAAAACAAGAGCCCGTCCTTTGAGGTGGGAGATAATGGTCGCTGAACGTTGAGCGCTATTCTCTAAAATGGATGAACCGGTTGCGTCGGAGGCTTTATCGGAGCTCGCCGCAGATTGGTCCGTATTTGGTTTTGAAGGCGCGGACTGTGCCGGATTGTCTTCGCTCATTGCTTTTCAGTCATTGGTTAGCTTCACAGTCTTAAATTGCGGTATTTGGCCCAGCTGCATCGCTTACCTCTCACCCACATCACGTGGTCTGGGGAGAGGGCAGTGCGCGTTTCTTTGGCTCAATACCAATTTGTTTCACTTTGAGCGCATCTTACCTCAAAACCTGCGGATCTCTTAGTGCGAACCTTTAGAAAAGTGTGCTTGGCTGCGGAAAATGCATTGTGACTGAAATCGCCCCATTTTCGCCCTAAGCTTTGCCTAAGTATGAGGTAATGTGTGATTTACCGGTTGGCCGGGCTGTGAATTTGGGTGAGGGAGAGTTTGAGTATGTCGGGGGCAGTAAGTCGTACAACTTCATTTGTGGCGTTTTCGTTTGCTTCAACGCTGATGGGGGCCAGTTTGGCGCCGCTTTCAGTGCAAAGTGCGTTTGCTCAAAGTGACATGACGCCGGGCTTAGGTGCCCCCCTTGTTGCGGCTCCCCTCAAGGAGGCGAGTGATCTTTCGCCCCCCCCTTCTGCACAAAGTGGCGGACCGGTTCGCCTTCTGCCCCGTCGATTGACGCCTAAGAGGTCCCCAGAAGGGGGGGCTCTGGATGCTGATCTTGATTCGGATTTGGGTGCGGGTTCGGACGTCCGTCCCAAAGCTGATGTTGTCGAAATGGGCGAAAGCACTCTTGCCACGCCGACTGTTATTTTAGGCCCTCCTGTTGGCGCTGATAGGTTCAAGCTTCTTGCCGCCCCACCGGGCGGCGACGGGTCGGGCATTCAAGTGGGCGTTTTGGGCCGGGTTGATGAAGCCTCTGTAGGATTGTTTTCGGAGCAGGATGGCGGCTTGGGCGCCACGATGTGGCAGGGCACCGACCGGGCTTTGGTTGAAGAAGGACTTTTGGACCTCGCTGTCCCACTTGAGGGACGCAGCTTGCAGGACCTTACCAGACGATTTTTGTTGAGCACGGCGACAGCGCCCGGCGGTGTGACGCAGGGACGTTCTTTGCTGGCGTTGCGGCTTGAAAAACTCAATGCCGCTGGGTTAAGCGACCAAGTGCGCCGGTTGGTGCGCCAAGCAGGGCTTAAGCGTATTGCGCCAGAAACATCTGTTCAAATCGCTCGCGCCTTTTTGGCGAACGGTGACAAGGCAGATGCGTGCCGCTTTTTGAGCGCTTTGCCTGCTGGCGGGGACGTTGTTGGCGACCCTGTGGCGGCTTTCACCATGAAGATGACCGCCTATTGCCAGATGATTGGGGGCGATGGGGTCGCTGCCAATTTGACATTGGACTTGGCCCGCGAAAAAGGCCTTGATGCGCCGCTCTTTTTTGCCCTGATGGCGAAAGCTATTGACGGCATTACCCTGCCTGCTCAGGTACCCGAAAAGTTGACCGTGTTTGATTTGGTTCTTTTTGATGAGGCGCGGCAAGCTGTTCCTGAAGATGTTGTTGAGCGGGTGGAGGTGACGGGATTACCCGCACTGGCGCGCAATAGACGTCATTCTCTCAGCCTGCGAGTGGCAGCTGGAGAGCAGGCGGCGGGTTATAATTTGATCAGCGCACCTGAATTGGCTGACCTTTATTTAGACGCAAGCCAAACGGGCCAAGGCGATAGCGCTGGCTTTGCGCGCGCGCGGACTTACGCGGAGCTGATGCGTGAAGCTGTTCCGCAAAAACGGGCACGTCTTGTGAGTGCGATGGTTGGTTCGGTCCCTCAAGGTGTGGTGTACCGGGCGGTGGTGGATGTGGTGCAGCCCGCTTTGGCAACTGCGCCGCCTTCTCGGGCCGTGTTGGAAGATGCGCCGCAAATAATTCGTATACTGATTGAGCAGGGTGACCGGACGCGATCTGGCATGTGGTTGAATATGGTGCGCGAAACGGGGGCCGCCGCTCCGGGGTTGGTTCAATTGGAACTGATGCATCTTATTTTGACGTTGCCCGACAATGGATTGATTGTGCCTGAGCGGGCTAGCCAATTGTTGCTTGATGCGACGGTTGCAGGGGGTCCAGACCGGGATTTCGCAGCGGTTTGTGCGGTGCTGTTTGACCCTCTTGGGATTGCGCTGGACGGGGCTGTGTGGCCCGCGATATTTGATACAGGCGAACTTGCCAATGGGGTGATGCCTCGGAACGACGTGATGCAGCGGTTGGCTGCGGCAGGTAATCAAGGAAAACGAGGTGAGGCGGTGCTTTGGTCCCTTCTTGCCTTGGGAGAGACGCCGTTGGCTGAGGTACATCCTCAGGCAGTGGCGGCGGTTGCGACAGCGCTGCGCCAAGTGGGCTTGCGTGATGAAGCAAAAGCAATGGTATTAGATGTAATGCTGGCGAAAACCAGCACTGTAGGGAGTTAAGAGCGTATGGCACGTGCCGATGAACGGGGCACGGGGGTAACAACACAACACGAAAAGCAGCAAGGGCGGGGTATGGGACATTTTGCCCTTGTTGAGAGTTTTTTGGAGATGATGAGTGCGGAGCGTGGGGCTTCTGCAAATACATTGTCTGCCTATCAGAGAGATCTGAAAGAATATCTAGCGTCACTGACTGGTCAGGGACGTGATCCGATGAATGCAACGGGAGATCATATTCGGGCCTATTTGGCGCAGATCTCTGGGTTGGGTTTGTCGGCGGCAACAGGTGCGCGCAGGCTTTCTTCCCTGCGGCAGTTTCATAACTTTATGCTGTCAGAAGGGCTTCGCACTGATGACCCCTCTGCCATTATTGAGGGACCGCGACGCCAACGGCCTTTGCCTAAGACGCTTGATATGGCCGATGTCGATCTCTTGTTGACGGCGGCGCGTGCTTTTCGAGCTGAAAAGGGCAATGAGTTGTCGAAGGCGTATCAAACGGCGCGTATCGTGTGTTTGATGGAAATCCTTTATGCAACGGGCCTGCGGGTGAGCGAGCTGGTGGGATTATCTCTGGCTGCTGTGACCGGCGACGCGGAGTTCATCATCGTAAAGGGTAAGGGCGGTAAGGAACGTCTGGTGCCATTGAGCGATCCGGCGCGCGTTGCCATTGAGGCCTTTGTTGTTTTGCGGGCGGAAAAATTGGGGCAGGCAGATCACTCAGCCTTCCTGTTCCCCTCGCGCGGCAAAGAAGGGCATTTGACCCGGCATCGGTTTGCGCAATTGCTCAAAGAGCTTACCCGGAAAGCTGGATTGAGTGCGGCACAGGTATCGCCGCACACGCTTCGGCATGCCTTTGCCAGCCATTTGTTGGCCAATGGGGCTGATTTGCGGGCTGTGCAGCAGATGTTGGGGCACGCTGATATTTCAACGACGCAGATCTATACCCATGTTCTAGAAGAACGCATGCGGGAATTGGTAGCAAAACACCCCTTAGCATAGGGTTTCAGTTGGATTTCTAAAAGGGCGGGCCGATTCGACGGCTCGCCCTTTTTGTCGTTTGGGGGGCTTGGCCCTAATTTGGCCGTTTTTTTGGGCGACGCAGGGGGAGGGGGACTTGCGACCTGCGCGGTGGGCTTTTTGCCTATAGCGGGAGCGTTGGCTGGTAACCAAATATGTCAACAAGAACACGGTTTTGTTGACAAGTGGGGGGCGTGGGTTCAGTGTCCGCGCGTTGTGACAGGTAGCCGGTTTTCGTACTGCGAGCCGGAAGAAAAAGTACGGATTTCAATGCATACTTATCTAGAATTCGAAAAGCCGCTCGCCGAACTTGAAGGTAAAATTCAAGAACTTAAAGGATTGGCGCACCAAGACCCGTCTTTGTCAATTTCAGATGAAGTGGAAAAGCTTGAGTCGAAAGCGGCGCAGCTGCTCGCAAATACCTATAGTAATTTGGAGACTTGGCAAAAAGTCCAAGTGGCGCGCCATCCTAATCGGCCGCATATGGTTGATTACATCGGTCAACTTATTGAAGATTTTACGCCGCTGTGTGGTGATCGCCAATTTGGGGAAGATCCTGCAATTTTGGGCGGCATGGGCCGGTTCCGCGGACGGTCGGTTGTGATCATGGGCCATGAAAAGGGCCATGATATGGAAAGCCGCATGCACCATAATTTTGGTATGGCGCGGCCTGAAGGATACCGTAAAGCTGTTCGGTTGATGGACATGGCTGAGCGGTTCAATTTACCTTTAATTATGCTGGTGGATACCGCTGGCGCTTATCCCGGCATTGGCGGTGAAGAGCGCGGGCAGGCAGAAGCGATTGCACGCTCCACAGATCGGTGCTTGTCGGTTAAGACGCCAAGCGTTTGTGTTGTGATTGGCGAAGGCGGTTCTGGCGGGGCGGTGGCTATTGCGACAGCAAGCCGTATCATCATGTTGGAACATTCAATTTATACAGTCGCTTCGCCTGAAGCGTCTGCTTCCATTTTGTGGCGCAGCTCGGACAAAGCTAAAGATGCTGCAACCGCGATGAAGGTGACTGCGCAGAGCTTGTTGGATCTTGGGGTGATTGACCGCATTCTGCCAGAGCCTATTGGCGGTGCGCACCGGGAACGTGTGCAGATCATGAGCGAAGTTGGCGATGCGATTGAAGAAGAACTTCGCGGCATGGAAGGCCTGAGCGGCGATGCTTTGGTGAAAGCACGCCGGGATAAATTCTTGGCGATGGGCCGCGTGATCGAAGAATAGTCACAGTGGTTTTCGTGAGACATGAATTTGTACCCTGAGCTTCTACTGTGGAAGCTCGGGGTATTTTTTTGACTAAAGTGCTTTGATGAAGGTCTGGACGTCCTTGGCAAAAAGGGAACCGGTTTCTAGGGCTGCAAAGTGACCGCCCTTTTCAAAGTCTTTCCAATGCACAATGTTGTAGCCTTTTTCCAGCATTGAGCGGGGGGGGAAGTTGAAAATTTCGCCTGCATAATTGGCAATACCCACGGGGACTTCAACGGTTTTTCCCGGCTCCATATTTGTGCCGCCCTCTTCCATCATACCGCGGTAGTACCACGTGGCGGTGTTGAAGGTGCCCGTTACCAAATAGAGCATGAGGTTGGTGAGCAAAGTGTCTTTGCTGAAGGCGGCTTCTATGTTGTCGCCGTCGGGAGATCGGGTGTCTCCCCAGGTGTTGAATTTTTCCATGAACCACGCGGCTTGGCCGACCGGACTGTCCATCATTGAGTAGGAGAGGGATTGCGGTTTGGTCATTTGCAGCCGCAGATAGGCCCCTTCCAGCTCAAAGGTCATAGCAGCCATTTCGGCCCATTTTTTCTCTTCTTCCGTTTCGGGAAAAACGGCGGGGCGCAGGCCAAACATGTTGAGGTGAATCGCTTTGCAGCCGCCGCCAACATTGGTGCCGTGATTGTAGCCGAGCCAGCCGGTGACAACAGAGCCCCAATCGCCGCCTTGGGCGATGTAGGTGTCGTAGCCCAAAACGGTGCGCATCAACTTGTCCCACAATTGGGCTGTGTATTTGGGGCCGACGGGTGCTTTGGGTTTGCCAGAAAAGCCATAACCGGGCAGAGACGGGATAATGAGGTCGAGGCCATCTTCTGCGTTGCCGCCAAATTTTTCAGGGTGGGCGAGCTCTTCAATGATGCCGGTGAATTCTAGAAAAGAACCTGGCCAGCCATGGGTGAGAAGGAGGGGCTGTGGTTTTTTTCCCGAGCCTTTGACATGGATGAAGTGAATGGACTGACCGTCAATTTCTGTTGTGAAATGGGGGAGGGCATTGAGCTTTTTTTCCCACGCGCGCCAATCATATTCTTCCAACCAATAGGTGGTGAGCTCCTTCATGTATTCCATGTCGGCGCCGTAGGCCCAACGGTCCCCACCGGCTGCAATGACGGGCATTTCGTGCCATTGGTAGGCGGCTACTTTGGTGCGAATATTGTCGAGCACGTCGTTGGAAATGTCGATGGTGAAGGGGGTTATCTTGGATGTGCTCATGATGTTTGCCTTACATGATTGTTATTATTGATGGGCACTTAGCGCGATGCGTTTTCATTATGGCGGGGTTTGCGATGCTTTCAAGCCTTGTGGCGTGGCTAAGCGATTGCCGTTAGGGAAAGAGCGGGGTAGGCTCATCCAAAGAAATTAAAGGGGGATGGAGATGTCTACACAGGATGCTGCGGCGGGTGAGTCGTCGAGTATGACACCGAACTATCGTATGTATACGATGATGGTTTTGTTGTTAGCCTATACGTCAAGCTATGTTGACCGGCAAATCATGGGGATTTTGATTGAGCCGATCAAAGCTGATTTGCAATTATCTGACACCCAAATGGGCTTTATGTCGGGGATTGCTTTTGCGATTTTCTACGCGACCTTGGGTATTCCGATTGCCTTTTTGGCAGACCGGTGGAGCCGCCGTAATATTATTTCCGTTTCCATTTTGATTTGGAGCGGCATGACCATGATGTGTGGCACAGCGGGCAACTTTGTCCAATTGGCTATTGCGCGCGTGGGTGTGGGCATTGGCGAGGCGGGTTCTAGTCCTCCGTCTCACTCGATGATTGCTGATATGTATGCGCCCAAACACCGGGCGGGCGCGATGGCTGTTTATGCGCTTGGTGTCTATCTGGGCATTATGCTGGGATTTTTGGTTGGGGCGTATGTGGCTGCCGAGTATGGCTGGCGTATGGCTTTCTACGTTGTGGGTGCGCCGGGCATTTTGATTGCTCTGCTGGTGCGTTTCACATTGCGTGAACCTAAACGAGGTGAGTCTGAGGGGCTTCCTGAAAAAGAACTCCCGCCCTTCGTTTTGAAGGAAGCCATTGCTCAGGTGTTGGGTGCCTTTAAACATCTGGCAACCGACAAAGTTTCTTTTCACACGGTAGCCGGTGTCACGCTGGTGTCGTTTGTCGGCTATGGCGGCGCTGTTTGGGGTGCTTCCTTCCTTATTCGCTCGCATGGCTTCACTCTGATTGAAGTTGGGGAATTCCTAGCGCTGGTTATTGGTGTTGGCGGTGTGACGGGTGCTTTGGTTGGGGGGTTTTTGACCGATAAAATTGGTCAAATTGATCCGCGTTGGAGAAGCTGGATTGTAACGGTTGCTAAGGTTGCTGCGGCTCCGTTGGTGTTGTTCACTTACCTTACGTCGAACACTGAATTGATGATGCTGGTCTATATTCCGGTGACCATTTTGGGTGCATTCTACTTAGGCCCAAGCTTTGCGATGATCCAAAGCCGGGCGCCGATCCACATGCGTTCATTGGTGTCAGCGGTTATGTTGTTTATTCTCAACATGATCGGTCTGGGCTTGGGTCCACAGATGGTTGGTATCCTGTCTGACTATTTGGCGCCAAGTTACGGTGCGGACTCATTGCGCTATGCGCTGATGATCTTGTCTTTCTTCTCTTTGTGGGGGGCTTTACACTACTACCTTGCCGGGCGCGCCATTGGAGCGGAGCTTAAGGAACAAGAAGGACGTTAAAAGTATGAGTGACCTCGTTGTCTACGGGCCTGCCTACAGTGTTTACACGCGGATTGTGCGCATGACATTGGTAGAAAAGGGCCAGGACTACCGGTTCGAAGAGGTCGACTTTATTTCTGAAGGGATGCCTGCAGCGCAAGTTGCACGGCATCCCTTTGGCGTTGTACCTGCGCTTGAGCACGAGGGGCGTATCCTGTGCGAGACATCTTCTATTTGTGTTTATTTAGATGAGGTGTTTGCAGCGCCTGCCTTACGGCCTGCTGACGCGTTCGGGCGCGCTTGTATAGCGGAACGTGTTGCCGCGTTTGATCATTATTTGTGGCCTGATATGCGCGATCTTGTGACCCAATCTCTTTTTGCACCGATGGTTGGCGGGTGGCCCGATGAAAGCGTTGTTGAGCGGGCGACGAAACGCTTGGCGCGGACATTGCGGATTGTCGAAGATACATTTTTGAGTGATGGCTTTATGGCGGGGGGGCAATTTTCCCTTGCCGACCTACATGCAGGCGCAATGGTGGACTACATTGTGCAGACGGTTGCTGGGGCGGGTTTGGTGGCAGAATTGCCAAACCTCAAAGCGTGGCGTGAGATGATGCGGCATCACCCTTCACTTGCCGCGACTGAGATTGACTTTGATGCGTATGAGTGGACGCGCCGAGATTGAGCATGGGGCGGTTGAGCGGGCCTAATAAATGCCCTGATCAATGGCGGCACAGGCCGTGCAATTTTGGGATGCCTTCACCACATAATCCTTCACATAGATGTTGGTGAAGTGAAACCAAAAATCTGAATTATAGACATTGGGATCGCGCACGACGCGCATTTGAAACCCAATGCTGAGATCCTCCCACGGCAAGCCTTCGCGTAAGGTTGCGAAGAATGCTTCTTCTCTGATTTTGAGATGGAGGATGTTTGTGTGCGTGCCTGCATCCCGAAAGCTGGTGAGCGGGGGCAGAGATTGGTGCAGCGGTTCAAAGAATTGAACTTCTGTATTGTTCATCTCTCTGAAATCGACACTGAATTGTTTGCGGGTTGTTTCAAACCCATCGTCGCATAAGGAAATGAGAACGAGAAGGTCGCCTTGGAAACCTGACTTTTCAAAGTAGCAGGAGATCTCATGGTCGGTGCCTGCGCTGTATGTTGCTTTGGCTTGCTTGATGTAGCTGTCGGTACTTTTGTCCACCAAGAAGGTTTGGGCTTTTTTCGTCGTCTGCTTCAGCTGTGCCCCTAAGAATTCGAATTGATCATTTTCTTGAACATCCAAAAGGGAGACCCCGCGAGAGGCTGCGAGGGGCTCGTAGTCGCGCACGGCATTCTTTTTGTTGTTGGTTTTAATGTAGCTGTCGCGCTCTGCCTCTTCGGTGAAAAACCCTGCATAGGGCATGAAGTACGACGGGGTGGTGCGATCGAGCACCAAAGCATTTGTGGCTTTGATGGCATTTCGATTGCGCCCAAGAATGCGTTTCTTTTCTTCTTCGGTGTAATTGTCGAAGCTCAAGGGAAATGAGGAGGCACCGCCCGCAAAGGAGGAGCACAGCAACGTGATGTCGGGGGGCAAGCGCCAGAAATCTATGTAGTTGCTGTCCACGCTTAGGAGGGCACTAAAGGTGCCAATCTCAATGAGCAAACCTGAATCATCTCGGAAATCGCCGCTTTTGAGTATCGACAGAGAGATTTCATTGTCTGGAAGGACAAGGCTTTTGTCGAAGTCGGCGGTTAGGATGTTTGCAAAGCCTAAGGACTGCATGTAGCGCGCTGTTGAGCCGGATTGAAAGTTGGCCGTTAGGATTGGCATATCTTTGCGGATATGGGAGAGCGATTCTGGGTGCAAGTGATCTGGATGATTGTGCGAAATGTATAAGAGATCGCAGGCATTGAGCTGCTCGAAGCTGTCTTCGGGAGAAGGCTGAGCCAACCACCAGCCGTTACAAAATGCTGGGCCAAGAATCCAAGGATCGGTGGCGATCTTAAAATCTCCAGAGGAGATGATTAAGCAGGCGTGATTGAGAAAGGTAATCTCGACAGGCTTGTCGCTTGGGAAGCTCTTGAGGCAACGTCTGCGCTCAGAGCTTTCAAAGGTAAGGGTGTCGGTTGCCGTTGCACGGTCAAATTCGGCCAGCGGCAGTTTTGTGCAGTCGACGTTTTTGTATTTTCCGGTTTGGGGATCTAGTGCCCAGCCATGCAGGGGACATTGAATGGCGTTGCCGCGCGAAATCAATTTGCCGCCACTGTGATCGCAGGCGCGGTCAAAGACTTTGATGATCTTGTCATCCTGCCAGACGAAAAATTCGTCAAACTGGGTGACACCCTTGGTGAGTGTATTTGGATCGATGTTCTGGGAGGTTTTGACGTCGATAAAAGAAACCTCCTCAAGCATAAATGCATCAACGAGTGATTGCGCTTGAGGAGGTTTGTTGTCTTTCATGGCGGTCGGTTCTTTGTAAAAATGCCCAGTGCTTATATCGCGCCGTGGCAATGTTTGTATTTTTTACCTGAGCCACATGGGCACGGTGCATTGCGTGCAACGCGACCCCATGTCTCTGGGTTTGCCGGGTCTGCGTCGGCTGCGGTTCGGTTGCGCAATGGTTCGAGACCGCTCAAGGGATCTGATGCCTCCTCTGCCATTTCATTGCGCCCTGTAAGGGGATCAATGTGGCTGGGGTGCATTTCAGGTTGCTGAAGTTCTGGCGCGCCTTCTTGCACAAATTCAATGTGCATGAGTTGGCGTGTGACGTCTTCGCGCAAGCGGTGCAGAAGGTTTTCGAATAGTTCGAAAGATTCTGTTTTGTATTCGTTGAGCGGATCGCGTTGGCCGTAGCCGCGCAGTCCGACAAATTGACGCAATTGATCAAGCTGCTGAAGGTGCTCGCGCCAGCGCATGTCGATGGTTTGCAAGAGGACGCTTTTCTCAACTTGGCGCAGAAGTTCTGGCCCCACTTGAGCTACTTTGCGCGCCATCGTTTCGTCAGCGTGTTTGGTGAGGCGCTCATGAATTTCTTCATTGGCGATGCCTTCTTCTGCTGCCCATTCGGCAACAGGAAGGTCGAGACCCAAGACTGTCTCTGTTTTTTCGACAAGACCTGCAATGTCCCATTGCTCGGCATAAGCCTTTTCAGGCATATGATCGGCAACCATGTCATCAATGATTTCATGACGCATGTCGGTGACGGTTTCTGAAACGTCTTCGACTTCCATCAGTTCGATGCGTTGCTCAAAGATGACTTTGCGTTGGTCATTCATTACGTCGTCGTATTTGAGCAAGTTTTTGCGCATGTCAAAGTTACGGGCTTCAACTTTAGCCTGTGCTTTTTCCAAGGCCTTATTGATCCATGGGTGGATGATGGCTTCGCCTTCTTCCAACCCGAGGCGTTGCAACATGCCGTCCATACGGTCGGTGCCGAAGATGCGCATGAGGTCATCTTCCAAGGATAGATAGAATTTAGACCGGCCCGGATCACCCTGACGCCCTGCACGGCCCCGCAATTGGTTATCAATGCGGCGGCTTTCGTGGCGTTCTGTGCCAATGATATAAAGGCCACCAGCGTCGAGGGCCTGTTGGCGTTTCACGGCAATGTCGGCTTCGATCGTTGCTGTGCGTTTGGCCAACTCGGCTTCATCGGTAATGCCTGCGCATTCGTCGTCAATCCGCATTTGCAGATTGCCGCCTAGCTGAATATCGGTACCACGTCCCGCCATGTTGGTGGCGATGGTTACGTTGCCGGGGACACCTGCTTGGGAAATGATGTTGGCTTCTTGCTCGTGATACCGGGCGTTGAGGACATTGTGTTTGACGTTTTGCTGTTTGAGCAAATCGGCAAGCGCCTCGGATTTTTCAATTGAGGTGGTACCTACGAGAACAGGCTGGCCGCGTTCCACGCAATCTTTTACTTCGAGTGCGATGCCGTTGAATTTTTCCAAACCCGTGCGATAAATCTCATCATCTTCGTCGACACGAGAGACATCTAGATTGGTCGGTACTTCAATGACTTCGAGCTTGTAGATATCGAGAAACTCATCGGCTTCCGTCATGGCTGTACCGGTCATGCCAGCAAGTTTGTCGTAAAGGCGGAAGTAGTTTTGAAAAGTAACGGAGGCCAGAGTTTGGTTTTCGGGTTGAATTTCAACACCCTCTTTGGCTTCCAAAGCTTGGTGAAGGCCATCTGAATAGCGGCGGCCTTCCATCATCCGGCCCGTGAACTCATCGATGATGATGACTTTGCCGGATTTGACGATGTAGTCGCGGTCTCTCAGGAATAATTTGTGGGCGCGTAAGGCGTTGTTGAGATGGTGGACCAAGGTGATGTTCTCAACATCGTAAAGGGAGCCTTCTTCCAACAAGTCGTGGGCGCGCAGAATTTCTTCGCCGTGATCATTGCCTTGTTCTGACAGGGAGATCGATTTGGCTTTTTCGTCCAATTCGTAATCATCTGGGACGAGCTCTGCAATGAGACCATCAACCGAGGTGTAGAGGTCTGATTTGTCATCCAAAGGACCAGAAATGATCAGCGGTGTGCGGGCTTCATCGACGAGGATCGAGTCAACTTCATCCACCACCACATAGGTGTGGCCGCGTTGGACCATGGCTTCGAGCTGATATTTCATATTATCGCGGAGATAATCGAACCCAAGCTCATTGTTGGTGGCATAGGTGATGTCGCAGGCATAGGCCTCGCGGCGCTCATCGTCGTTTAGGCCGTGGAGAATACAGCCCGTCGTCATGCCCAATTGAGCAAAGACACGGCCCATCCATTCAGCATCACGGCTGGCTAGGTAATCATTCACGGTTACCACGTGCACGCCGTTGCCGGGCAATGCATTGAGGTAGGCGGCCAAGGTGGAGACCAAGGTCTTACCCTCACCGGTTTTCATCTCTGCGATCTGACCGTCATGGAGAATCATGCCGCCGAGGAGCTGCACATCATAGTGGCGCTGGCCCAAGGAGCGTTTAGCAGCTTCGCGGACGGCAGCAAAGGCTTCGGGTAAAAGAGCGTCGAGTTCTTCCCCGGCTTCTAAGCGTGCCCGAAATTCCGTGGTTTTGTCTTTGAGTGCCTCATCCGAGAGAGGGAGCATTGTCTCTTCTAGAGCGTTAATACCGTTTACCGCTGCCCGATAAGTTTTAAGCTTACGGTCGTTGGCCGTTCCAAATACGCGTTTGGCAATCGAGCCGAAACTTACCATCAGGTTGTCCTATCTTCTCAAATTCTGATTGCTTGGCAGTGATGGCCAAACATGATCCCCGGAGAGAAACCCCTACAGGATGTAAGGGGTGGGGGGAGGGTGTGTCAATATTGATCGTGAAGACGGGTATTTAGTTCCGTCATTGGGGTTTCGTCTTAGTCTCGCGCGGGGCGGTTGAATGAAACACTAATAGAGGCTTCATGTTGAGTTTATGTATATGTAGTCGGTAAATATGCCGAATTTGAGTCAGTCCGCCCCTTTTTGATGGTGTTTGTAGGCGTCACACAGACATTTGATTGATCGGTAGCGCGGCGTTACCGCCAGTGATTTGGACGGTGAGGTGTTTTTGCCCTTCAGTTTGAAGTGAACGGCGCGGTTTGAGACAGACGTCTTGGAATGAAATGTGGAAATATTGCTGATTTGTAAGTGTTTTTTGGCATAGTGAGCGTCATATCATGGCCCGTTAGGGTAGGGCGCCAAGGGCGCTGGATTAAAAAGGGACGAAAAATGACACAAGGTTTGCTGGGTTCACTGAGTTTACAAATGAATTGGGGACGCCAGCGGGCGGCTAAATTGAGCCGCGCGATGCTTTTGGGGAGTGTTTTGGGCGCTGGGGTTTTGGCTGTTGGGGTTGTGGCCCAAGTGGCCGACGTGCGGGCTGAAGAAGAGGCCAAAGCTGAGGATGTTGTTGTCGCAACGGTGAACGGGTCAGAGATTCGTTTTTCGGATGTTTTGCTCGCAGAAGAAGAAATGGGCCAGTCTTTGGCGCAATTTCCGGAGCAAACCCGCTTTCAATATATGTTGAGCATGTTGATTGATCGCCAGATTTTGGCTGATGCAGCCCTTAAAGATGGGATGGCTGAGGATCCTGGGGTTTTGCAGCGCCAAGCTTATTTCGCCAAGAAAGCCTTACGGGACGTCTATTGGACAAAACGGCTGTTGGCTGAAGTGACGGAAGAAAAAGCTAAAGAATATTATCAGGAAACGATTGCTGCAGCTGAGCCCGAAGAAGAAATTCATGGGCGCCACATTTTGGTGCCAAGTGAAGAGGCTGCGCGGGCTGCGATGGCTGAAATTGCGGGCGGTAAGGCGTTTGCAGATGTGGCGGCGGCAGTGTCTGCTGGTCCCAGCAAAACCGAGGGGGGAGACCTTGGATATTTTGTGCGCAAAGACATGGTGCCTGCGTTCTCTGAGGTGGCCTTTGCCTTGAAGGACGGTGAAGTTTCTGAACCGGTCAAAACCAAATTTGGCTGGCATGTCATCACTGTGGAAGACCGCCGACTGAGAGAGACGCCACCTTATGAGGCGGTGCGTACTCAGTTGATGAGTGAAATGGTGCAGGTGAAAAGCCAAGAGTTGATGGATAGTCTGCGCGAAGGGGTTAAAATCGACCTTCCAGGTGCCCAAGAAGGCGGCTCTAGTCGTCCGGTTATTGCGCCGGAGTAAGAGACAGGGGTACATAGAGGGTGGATGGTGGGGAATCACTTTCCGCCCTTATTTTATGGGGCATCGATACTCTCTTCATTTGGCGCTTAGGCGCAGGCACAGGCAGGACACGGCATGACAAAAAAAGTCGCTAAGGTAAAATCTGAAGGTGTTACTGCTAAACCCAAAGCGTCACCGAATGCGACGGCTGGGCGCGCGAAGTCCAAGAAGAAGCCGGGCATGAAGGTGTCGCCGTTGGCCCCGAAGAGCTATCCGATGATGCCGGGTGTGGGCGGTGTGCGCTTTGGCACGACCGCAACCAAAACCAAATACAAGGGTCGCGATGATCTGCTGGTGGCGACTTTTCCTGAGGGAACTAGCGTTGCGGGTGTATTTACGACCTCCAAAACAGCGGCTGCGCCGGTTGATTGGTGCCGGGCGGGGCTGGAAAATGGAACCGCGCGCGGATTGGTCGTGAATGCGGGCAATGCCAATGCGTTTACGGGTAAAGCGGGTATGGCGACTGTGCGGGCGACCGCTGGGGCGCTGGCGGGCGAAATTGGCTCGCGCCACAAGGATGTATTTATTTCTTCGACCGGTGTGATTGGCGAGGTCTTGGACCCGGCACCGCTTGAAGCAGGCATTAAAGACGCGCTGAGCCGGCCAGGGGTGAGCTTTGAAAAGGCCGCCCGGGCGATTATGACAACCGACACTTATGCGAAGTTTGCGACGCGTGAGGTGATGATTGGGGGCGTACCGGTTCGGATTAGCGGGATTGCTAAGGGGTCGGGCATGATTGCGCCTGATCTGGCGACGATGCTGGTTTACATCTTTACCGATGCAGCTATTCCTACGGCCATGTTGCAAAATCTTTTGATGCTGGGTGTGCGCGATAGCTTTAATTGCATCACGGTTGATAGTGATACCTCGACCAGTGACACGGTTTTGATGTTTGCCACAGGCGAGGCGATGCGCGTGGCTGAGGCTGAAACGGGTAAGCCGATTGCCCCGCTGCGGCGGACAGCTGATCCCCGCTTGAAAGAGTTTCGCTCTGGCTTAGATGATTTGATGCTCGACCTGTCTCACCAAGTGGTGAAGGACGGCGAAGGGGCGACGAAATTTATTAAGATCACCGTGCAAGATGCAGCTTCCTATGCAGAAGCTAAACAAATTGCTTTGTCGGTTGCCAATTCACCGTTGGTGAAAACGGCGATTGCGGGGGAGGATGCCAATTGGGGCCGGATCGTTATGGCCGTTGGTAAGTCTGGCGCCCGGGCGGACCGGGATAAATTGGCTATTCGTATTGGCGGCGTGGATGTTGCCAAACACGGTGTTGCTGTTCCTGGATATGATGAGGCGCCGATTGCGCGTCATATGAAGGGGAGTGACATTGATATTGAAATCAGTGTTGGGGTTGGCAAGTCAGATATCTCCGTTTGGACATGCGATCTTACCTATGAATATATCCGAATTAATGCTGATTATCGCAGTTAGGTAAGGGTTTTTTAACCCTGCTTGCGAACCCTCCTTTAACCTTACATTGACAGAATGGACTGGCTGCATGTCGGATGGATTGACGAAAATTCTACTGGTGGCAGCATGTGCGTTGGTGGACAACGATGGGCGCGTATTACTTGCCCAACGTCCCGAAGGCAAGTCTATGGCTGGTCTGTGGGAGTTTCCTGGCGGTAAAGTTGAAGTGGGTGAGACACCTGAGGAATCATTGATACGGGAGCTTAAAGAAGAGCTCGATATTGATGTGACCGAGGCGTGTCTTGCGCCTTTTACCTTTGCAAGTCATGGATATGAGAAGTTCCACCTTCTCATGCCGCTCTATGTGTGCCGTCGCTGGGAAGGCGATATGGCACCGCTAGAGGGGCAAGTGTTGAAGTGGGTTTCTCCTTTACGGATGGGAGATTATCCGATGCCACCAGCTGATGTGCCGCTTGTCGCGATGTTGCGCGATTTGCTGTAGGGCGGCTGATTGGCGCTCAGATGGGCGACTTGAAGGGTGAAACGTATGGGAACGATTTTAGAAACTAAACTCTTTGCTGGGTTGGCAACGCAGATGGGCGCTTTTTTGGCGCGGTTCGCGGCTGATCAGCAAGGGTCTACAGCCATTGAATATGGATTGATTGCGTCGGCTGTTGCGGTGTCGATTGCAGCACTTGTCAGTTCTATTGGTACGTCTGTGACCAGCATGTTTGGCCGGGTGCTTTCAGCCTTCACGGGCTAATTTCTCGTGATTGATCAAATTACCCGGACGATTTTTCACCTGCTGATTGTTCAGGCACTTTAAGCGCGTCTGCTAAGCGGGTGCGGGCGCTGCCGGGTGCGAGGGGCTTTTGCTGGCTCTCATGAGGCGCCCAACCGGTGAGATAAATCACCTCAAACGTGGCTGGGATACGGCCATCTTCTAAACCAAATTTCTCTTGATAGATCTCTACAGCTCGCAAAAGCGTTTTGCGCCTCAGGGGTGTTTTGCGCCGATCTAGTACCGCATTGGTTTCGCCCATCCCGCGCAATTCCCGCATGAGATGGAAGGGGCTTTTGTAGCGCACGGTGATCGGCTCGCTGTCGGTGACGGGCAAACCAAACCCGGCTCTTTGAAGCAAGCTGCCTGCATCGCGTAGGTCCACCATGGGCGAAACGCGCGGGCTCAAGCCGCCTTCCAATTCAACTTCTGCTTCGGACAGAGACGTGCGCAGCTCATGCAATGTTGATCCTCCCAGCACCGCGCCTAGAAAGAGACCATCGGGTTTTAAGCTGCGATTGATTTGAATGAGGGCGCCGGGCAGATCATTGGTCCAATGGAGCGAGAGAACAGAGGTGACCAGATTGAGGCTCTCCTCTGCCACGGGCAGGCGCTCTTCGTCGGCTGCAAAGCGGGGGCCCTGGGCTTTGGCGATCATTTGGGGAGACAGGTCGCACTGGAAAAATGTGTCTACTTTTTCATTTAGGAGTGGGTGGCCAACAAGTGCTCCTTGGTGACTGCCCAGATCCAATCCGAGGGGAAAGGTGCGGCCAATCCCTGTGAGCCGTTCTGCAATTTCTTGCCCGATGTGATGAATGAGAAAGTCGTGGTTCTCAAAATTATCGGCGGCTCGGTTGCGGTGGTGCTGGACCAAAGAGCGATCAAACAGAAGCATGGGCTGGTCCTATTATTTAAAGTCGGTAAGGAGGGGGTAGCGCAGGGCGATCTTGGTCTCAAGGGTTTTATTAGGTGATATTTTAGTTTTAGTATGTGGGATGGCACATTTAGGCAAAATAGCAGACCGCGCGTTAACGGGCATCCTATCGTCGATACAGGTGTTTGCCCATATTTTGCTGCCCGAACGATGTTGTGGCTGTGGGAGAGAGTTGGCGCGGTCTTCCCCCTCGAAGGAAGCGGCACCGGTTTCGCGGGCTCGATTATGTGGGGCATGCTGGTCTGAGTTGGATTTCATCGACGCACCTTTGTGCCGGGTCAGTGGGGACCCGCTGCCTTTTAGCCCTCTCCCCGCTGAAAATGGAGAGCTGGAACCTGTCAGTGCCGAAGTTCTGTCGCGGCGGCCTGCGTTTACCAGTGCGCGGGCGGCTGTCCGTTACGGCCCGGTGGCTCAGCGCCTTGTGGGGCAATTGAAATATGGCGATCGAACTGATTTAGCCCCGCTTTTTGCCAGTTGGCTCACGCGGTGTGGGGCGGAAATGCTGGGCCAAGCGGATTTCATTATGCCGGTTCCTTTGCATGGGGGGCGGTTGTTTCAGCGTCGTTATAACCAGGCAGGGGAAATTAGCCGGCATGTGGCGCGGATGAATGGGGTGGTTTTTCTAGCTGATAGTTTGCGACGGGTGAAACGGACCCGCAGTCAAATTGGGCTGTCGGCGGGCGCACGTCGGCGCAATGTGGCTGGCGCGTTTCAATTGAAGGAGGGCGAAGGCACGCGTTTGCTTGGGAAGGTTGTTGTGTTGATTGATGATGTGCGCACCACGGGGGCGACGGTGGAAGCCTGTGCACGGGTGCTGGCGGCCCACGGGGTGGCGGCGGTCCATGTGCTGTGTGTCGCACGGGTTGTGCCGGGAGAAGAAGAGACTATATCTCCTCTTGAGATGCTGGCCTAGAAAGTGCTTTGATATTTTGACATGCAGTCCCTTTTGGAGGGAAATGGCCGGGCATTGCTCGCTTTCTGCTATTCTTCCCTTTGCTTTATGTGCAATGGGCTTGTGAGCGGGGAAAGGGACGGCTAAAACCAGCGTCACTAAGTTTAACCGATCACTGTGAGCGTGAATTCAGGAGTATGACTGTGAGCCAAGTTACCCTTTATACGACGATGATGTGTCCCTATTGTTCTCAGGCAAAGACATTGTTGTCGAAGAAGAACGTCAATTTTGATGAGATTGATGTTGGGATGGACCCTGATTTGCGCAAAACCATGATGAAACGTGCGGGCGGGGCGCATAGCGTGCCGCAGATCTTCGTGGGTGATATTCATGTCGGTGGATGTGACGACCTTTATGCGCTTGAACGCGCTGGTAAGCTCGATCAGCTTCTGGCGGCTGGCTAGGATAGATGCAATGGCGAATCGTTTTCAGGTAGCCTGTGTTCAAATGTGCAGCAGCAGAAACGTTGCTGATAATATTAAACAGGCGTGTGTGTTAATCGAAGAAGCGGCCGATGCGGGCGCTGATTTGGTGATCACTCCTGAGATGACGTCACTGCTTGAGCAGCAGACAAAGGTTCTTTTCGCTAACGTTTTTAAAGAAGAAGATGACCCCGCCCTTAAACGCTTCCGCGATGTTGCTCGTGAACGCGGCATTTGGTTGGTGATCGGATCCTTACCAATTTGGTTGAGCGATACTCAAATCGCTAATCGATGTTACGTGCTGTCCCCGCAAGGTGATGTGGTTTCGTTCTACGACAAGATTCACATGTTCGATGTGGATTTGGCGGGCGGTGAAAGTTACCGAGAATCCCAAAATTTCCAGCCGGGTGAGCGCGGCGTTGTCGCCCAAACCCCTTGGGGGGGGCTTGGGTTGAGTATTTGTTACGACGTGCGTTTTCCCGCCCTTTACCGGGACCTTGCTCAGAACGGTGCGTCGTTTTTAACCGTGCCAGCCGCCTTTACCCAGCAAACAGGGGAGGCGCATTGGCATGTGTTGTTGCAAGCTCGTGCTATTGAAACGGGATGTTATGTTTTTGCCTCTGCCCAAACGGGCCAGCATGAATGCGGCCGCCATACGTATGGGCATAGTTTGATTATCTCTCCTTGGGGAGAGGTGTTGGCGGACGGCCAAACCGATGTTGGTTTTATCAGCGCGTCCATCGACCTTGATGACGTGGCTCGGGCACGGGCAAAGGTGCCGTCATTGCAACACGACCGTCCTTTTCTGACTGAGCCATGATTAGATATCAACTCTTGTGCGTGCAAGATCACGAATTTGATGGATGGTTTTCTGGCTCAGCGGCGTTTGACCAGCAGGCAGCGCAGAACGAGATTTTGTGCCCGGTATGTGAGTCGAACGACGTGCGCAAGGGGCTGATGGCTCCCTCTGTTGCGACCTCGCGGATGAAGAAAAATGGTCGTCAGGAAAAAGCCCGTCAGGTAGCGATGGAAACCGTGGGAGATGCGATGCGGGCGCTCAAAAGCAAAGTTGAAAGCGAGTGCGATGATGTGGGCACAGGCTTTGCTGAAGAGGCTCGTAAGATCCATTACGGGGAGGCTGAAGAGCGCGGCATTTACGGGGATGCGACTGTGGCGGAAGCAAAAGAGCTCTTGGAAGAGGGCGTTGATATTCTGCCATTGCCATTTGCGCCCGGCTTTAAGCCTAATTAGAAGGCTTGCGCCCATTGGGTTCTTAGCATTGTGGTGATCGATGCTTTAACAGCCCCAATGATTCCAATGGCTCGTCATTGTTGACGCGGTTTAGATTCCATTTGTTTTGTTAAGAAAGTGGACTGCCCAAAAGGCTATGAGGCTGCTTGCCGCTTCGCTCATAATGTCGTCTCGCTGTGAAAGCTCTTCTTCCAGTGCAAGTTCAATAGCGGTGTACCCAAATTCTATTGATACTCGGACCTTTGTCCAAATTTTGTCTGGGCAGACGCTTGGCAGTGCGGGTGCCACTAAAGTGCAGATAATATTTGTTAGGTCGCGATTGGCGGTCAAACGTCGCTCGCGCAAGATAGGCACGGCGCTGGACGCCCTCATGACAGCTAAGCTGCCAGGCTGTTGGGCCGTAACGTCGACCAGCTGAGCTATGAGTTGGTGTATACTTTCGGCTGCTTGAGCCGGTGTACACACCTTCAATTCTGCGGCCCACTTGTGGACTAGTGCAAGCTGAGATTCAGATAATTTGTCTGCCAAGGCCCGCAACAGAGCATATTTATTTGGAAAGTAGCGATAGAGGGCTGGCACAGTAACGTTGGCGCGTTCGGCAATCATGTTTGTTGAAATGCGTTCCACACCTTCTGCTTCAAGGAGGAGTGCTGCGACGTTGAGCAGTTTGTCATAGGTGACTTGTGCACGTTTTTGGAGAGGGCGCTTTTTCAGATCGAGATCAATCGACCCGACTTTGCTGACTACATTCCCACTCATCTGGCACCCTACTTCCCTAATGCGTCCTAGCCTGGCTTGGTCGCAATTGTCATATAGTTCACTGCCGTATCCCGCGACAATGACCATCGGTCTGAAATTGGGTTGTAGGTAACGCCCGTGAACTCACCCACTGAGAGACCGGCGCTATTTAGATAGTCCTTTAGTTCATCTGGTTTGATGAACTGCGACCATTGATGTGTCCCCACCGGTAACCAGCGCAGAATATATTCAGCGCCAATTACAGCCAACCCTAACGATTTGAAGGTCCGGTTGAGTGTTGCACATATCATCACCCCCCCAGGTTCGAGCAAATTTGCACAGGATGTTACGAAGTGCGGCAGGTCTGCCACATGCTCCATTACCTCCATGTTGACTATAATATTAAACCTTTCGTTCTGTTCGACAAGGGTTTCTGCAGGAATGGAACGATAGTTAATAGTCAATTTTTGCTGATCGGCGTGTACTTTTGCCGTTTTGATGTTCTTTTCGGAGGCGTCAGCGCCTGTAACGTTGGCTCCCATTCGGCACATCGGCTCGCTCAATAATCCGCCACCGCAGCCGATATCGAGCAGGCTGAGCCCTTCTAAAGGCGTGGCCGATTTTGGATCTCGGTCAAAATGTGCGCAGAGCTTTTCGCGCATGAAAGCCAAGCGTGTGGGATTGAATTTATGGAGCGGGCGAAATTTCCCTAGGGGATCCCACCATTCCTCGGCAATGGCAGAAAAGCGAGCGACGTCTTCGGGGTCGATGGTTGTTCGACCTGTTTGACTGGAATCATTGGGCGGGATGCCCGCATTACTTTTCTGTGTCGCCATGGTGAAATTCCTTTTACTCTCAAGGCCTTAGGGATGGTGAGGCCGGAGTTGTCCTATGAGGATACTGCATTTAAGTGCGCTGGGGCGAGGGCTTATGTTGCGACATCGTGGAACAGGCCTTATGTATGGGCCCAATTGCTGAACACGGACTGGTTTTGGACCATTTTGTATGGTGTAACCGGTATTCTTGGTGGGTTTTTGATTCTTTTTCTCATTTTTGGGCCCCTTTAGATGCGTGTTTGGCGTGGCCTTATTTGGGTCTAGTTTTTAATGAGCTCCTCTTTTTGGGTGGGGCAGGCGATAGGATTGTTGTGTATGGCCCGATTGGTCATGAAATTTGGTGGAACATCTGTGGCGGATCTGGACCGGATCCGCAATGTTGCTGCTCACGTAAAGCGTGAAATTGATGCCGGGCATCAGGTGGCGGTGGTCGTGTCTGCGATGGCTGGGCAAACCAACCAGCTGGTGAGTTGGACGCGCGAAGCAGCGAAGCTGCACGATGCGCGCGAGTATGACGCTGTCGTGTCTACTGGCGAGCAGGTGACGGCGGGATTGTTGGCGATTACCCTTCAAAACATCGGTGTTGATGCGCGGTCTTGGTTGGGGTGGCAAACGCCCATTTTGACAGACGGTGCGCACGGGGCTGCCCGTATTCAGGAAATTAAAGGCGAGGCGCTGATTGAGCGACTTGAGCTGGGGCAAGTTGCCGTTATTGCAGGTTTTCAAGGGATTGGGCCTGATAACCGGATTACCACGCTTGGACGTGGGGGCTCGGACACCAGTGCGGTGGCGATTGCTGCGGCGGTGAAGGCTGATCGCTGTGATATCTATACGGATGTGGACGGCGTTTATACGACCGACCCGCGTATTGTGGCGAAAGCGCGTAAGCTGGTTAAAATCAGTTACGAAGAAATGTTGGAAATGGCTTCGTTGGGCGCGAAAGTGCTGCAAACGCGGTCGGTTGAATTGGCGATGGTTCATGGCGTGCCGTTGCAAGTACGGTCAAGCTTTGATGCGCCAGATGGTCCTCAAGGGCACGGTGTGGGCCGTGACTATTTTGGGCCGGGTACAATTGTATGTAATGAGGATGAAATCGTGGAACAGGAAGTTGTCAGCGGTATCGCTTATTCCAAAGACGAAGCTAAAATTACGCTGCGTAAAGTGGCGGATCAGCCCGGTGTTGCGGCGCGCGTCTTTAGTCCTTTGGCAGATGCGACGATCAACGTCGATATGATCGTGCAAAACGTTTCTGAGGATGGCAAGCGGACCGATATTACGTTCACAGTACCGTCTGATGATCTGGAGCGGGCGGTGGAGGTGATTAAAACATCAGCAGCCGATATTCAATATGAGGAATTGTTAAGCGATACAGACGTTGTGAAAGTCTCTATCATTGGTGTGGGCATGCGGTCTCATGTGGGGGTTGCGCGCAAGATGTTTGAAACGCTTGCGGATAAAGGCATTAATATTCAGGTGATCTCTACATCTGAAATTAAGGTGAGTGTCTTGATCGGTTCAGAATATTCTGAATTGGCTATTCGCGCCTTACACACGGCTTACGGACTGGATCAAGAGTAGAATATGGGTGCACCGCGGCATATAGACTCTCGTCTTCGGCGAGCTAGCGGCCTACCGTTCCTGACATGCCAACATGGCTTGTCTGGGGAGGGTGCGTTGTGACTAATGCCAGCGCGGGTGGCCCGCGCGTTTTGCTGCGTCGATTGCGCGAAGAGATGGCGGCTCAAAGTAGTCCGCAGAAACGTCTCGACAAAATCGTGCATCTGATTGCGCAAAATGTTGTTGCGGAAGTTTGCTCTCTCTATCTCATTCGAGATGGATCGGCGCTGGAGCTTTTTGCGACTGAAGGCTTGCGCCCTGATGCTGTTCACATTACGCGGTTGCGTGTGGGGGAAGGGTTGGTAGGCGATATTGCTGCCCATGCTCGTCCACTCAATTTGTTTGATGCCCAAGCCCACCCTGCTTATGCCTACCGTCCTGAAACGGGTGAAGAAGTTTATAAATCGCTGATGGGTGTGCCCATCTTGCGCGGTGGTCGGGTTGTGGGTGTGGTGTTGGTGCAGAACCGAACCATGCGTCATTATTCTGAGGAAGAAGTTGAAGCGCTCGAGACTGTTGCCATGGTCATTGCAGAAATGCTGGCGGCAGGCGGGTTGACGCAACTGGGTTCTGAAGATGATGTGGAATCAGCGCCAGACCGTCCTCACTATGTGAGCGGTGCGGTTATCTCTGACGGTATTGCGCTGGGGCATGCGGTGCTGCATGAGCCGCGCGTGCATGTCGAACATCTTATCGCCGAGGACGTGGACAGCGAGCAGCTTCGATTAGAAAATGCCGTTTATGAATTGCGTTCTTCTATTGATCAGATGCTGAACACGTCTGATTTGAGCCATGCGGGTGAGCACCGAGAAGTTTTGCAAGCGTATCGGATGTTTGCAAATGACCGTGGTTGGTTGCGCCGGATGATCGAGGTGATCAAAACGGGGCTGACAGCTGAAGCGTCGGTTGAGCGGGTGCAAAATGATACGCGGGCGCGCATGATGCGCCAGACCGATCCTTATTTGCGCGATCGATTGCATGATTTAGACGACCTTGCGAACCGCTTGTTGCGCCATTTGATTGGCCTTGGGCCGTCGTCGGCGAGCGATGAATTGCCTGTGGATGCGATTGTGATTGCACGCAACATGGGTCCTGCTGAGCTTTTGGATTATGACAAGGACCGGTTGCGCGGATTGATTTTGGAAGAAGGGTCCAGCAACGCACATGTTGCGATTGTGGCCCGTGCGCTTGGCATTCCGACCATTGGCCGGGCTTCTGGCATTTTGGACCGGATCGAACAAAGCGATGCTGTGATTTTGGATGGGGACACGGGCGAAGTTTATGTGCGCCCGACCCAAGATGTCATTGAAGCGTATTCTGAGAAGGCGCGGTTTAGAGCGCGTAAGCAAGCCCAGTATAAAGCGATCCGGCATGAAGCGTCGGTTACGAAGGATGGGATTGATATTTCTCTGAATTTGAATGCAGGCTTGTTAGTGGATTTGCCTCATTTGGCGGAATCTGGTGCAGAAGGCATTGGGTTGTTTCGGACAGAGCTTCAATTCATGATCGCCTCGACATTGCCAAGTCAGCGTGAGCAGACACAATTGTATTCCTCTGTTTTGGATTCTGCAGGAGAGCGTCCGGTTGTGTTTCGGACGCTGGATATTGGGGGAGACAAAATCCTTCCCTACATGAAAGCGGAAACAGAAGAGAACCCAGCCCTTGGGTGGCGGGCTCTGCGGATTGCATTAGATCGGCCTTCGTTGCTGCGTCATCAGGTGCGTGCCCTTCTTGGCGCTGCTGAGGGCCGCGAGTTACACATGATGTTCCCGATGGTTGCTGAGGTCGCTGAATTCGTCAAAGCCAAGGCTTTGGTGGACAAGGAGTTGGCGCGGCTAGAGAAGTTTAATAAGCCACGGCCTAGTAAGTTGGTGGTGGGGACAATGTTGGAAGTGCCCGCTTTGATATGGCAGTTGGATGCTTTGTTGCCGCTGGTTGATTTTGTCTCCATTGGCTCCAATGATTTATTACAGTTCTTCTTTGCCAGTGACCGGGGCAACCCGCGTGTCTCTGATCGATATGATCACTTGAGCCCGGCGGTTTTGAACATGCTTCGTAGTATTGTCGTAAAATGCCGCGAGTATGATGTGACGTTGACCTTGTGTGGGGAGATGGCGAACAAACCCCTTGAGGCGATGGCGCTTATTGGTCTTGGTTTTCGGCGGATTTCGATGTCGCCGGCAGCCATTGGTCCGGTGAAAATGATGCTTCGCAGTTTAGATGCGGCTCATCTTGAACGCTTTATGGAAAGTCTCTACTTACGCGGCGATGCGAGTTTGCGTGTGGAACTGGAAGAATTCGCCAAAAATGAAGACATTTTGATTGGTTAAACGATTAAATCACCTAAAAAGAGCCTAATGTGATGATCAGGCATTGCGGAATGCCTGCCCTTTTGATTTATTTAACCATCTTGAACTTAAAGTAATTGCTAGGTTAACCGAGGGCTTCTTTTCCACACTTGCTGGCAAAGAGGGGCCTTTAAGATGCATTCTATTTGCCCGGTACTCGGGTAAGAGAATGAAGCCAGGGGCAATCAATGAATGATCGTGTAGTGGCCGACAAAAAGGCCGGTGCTGAGAAGGAACAGGTAGAAAAATTGACCTTGGATGAGGATCGCCCAGAGGGTGCCCGCCGGATTCACTTGCATGACATTCAAGATGAGGCCGAAGCAAAAGCGAACGATAAAGCTGACCGAGTTGGTACAGCGCTTCGGGCGCAACGGCTTAAGCAGGGCTTGGATTTAGCAAAAGTGTCTGGCGACCTAAAAATTCGCCGTCCGTATTTGGAAGCTTTGGAAGATAGTCGCGATAGCGCCTTGCCAGGGCGGGCTTATGCGATTGGCTTCGTGCGCACATATTCAGCCTATCTTGGTATGGATTCTAAAGAGGTTGTTGACCGCTTTAAGCTTGAAATAAGCCCCGAGGCTGAGCTTGCAGATGAGCGACTTGGCGAAGATTACCCCTATGTGGAAGCAGGCTCTGAGCGACGCTGGCCTAAGGGATCACTGCTTATTTTACTTATGATTTCACTCGCTGCTATTTATGGCGCATGGCAGCTTTCGTTTTCTGTGGACCAGATGGTTAGTGGACGGAGTGCCGGTGTTTCGCCTGTGTCGAGCGCTGGTTTGAAAAATGGGGTTGCTCCGGTTGCGCCGTTCTCTGGGGCTGAAAGTGATCTCATTCCTGGCACCGTAACGGTTACGCCAGAAACCGCTGTGACCATCGAAACACTCCCAACTCTATCGTCTCCTATTTTGGTGCCACCTGTGGCGGCTGCTACCTCCTCTGGTGAAGCTGAAGTTGCTCTTGAAGGCAACCAATACGGTGTTGATAGTGCCAATGCGGCGGCGACACCTGCTGGACGTGTGACTTTGCGGGCATTGAAAAATGATGCGTGGTTGCGCATTGAAGCGGCCAATGGGAAAGCTTTGTTTAGCGAAACTCTGAAAGCGGGGGATACGTATGTCACTCCAGATCAACAGGGTTTGGTGATGGTTGCCCGTGATGCGGGGGCCTTTGAAATTCTCGTTGACCAAAAGTCAATCGGGCTGGCTGGGCCAAATGGTTTGGTTTTGACAGGGCTTTCGCTCAATCCAGATGATTTAGGTCTCTAATTTAGCGAGAAATGCGTTTGCGACTATGAAATGCAGAATTTCGGCCTCTTAGCCGCTTAAACGACACAATTTTGGGGGAGACACGGTGCGCTGTGTCTCCCCTTTGTGTCTTAATGCCGCATGGGTCGCCAGAACAGCGTGTGTTTGTTATATAGTCGGGATAGGTTAGAGCGTGACGCAGTTGCTAAGGCGTCGCCCCCCACTTGAATGGAATTATTAAATGAGTATTCGTCCGTGGCGCGATATTGAACGTCGTAAGAGTCGGCAAATCCATGTTGGATCTGTGCCGGTCGGCGGAGATGCGCCCATTGCTGTGCAATCGATGACAAATACGATTACGTCTGACGTGAAGGCGACTATCGAGCAGATCCAGCAATTGGAAGAGGCAGGCGCTGATATCGTGCGCGTGTCTTGTCCTGATGAGGCCTCTAGCCGAGCGCTCAAAGAGATCACGGCTGAAGTGTCGGTGCCGATCGTGGCCGATATTCATTTCCATTATAAACGCGCCATTGAAGCTGCTGAGTCCGGTGCTGCTTGTTTGCGGATTAATCCGGGGAATATTGGATCAGCGGAGCGGGTGCGTGAAGTTGTGAAAGCGGCCAAAGACCATGGATGTTCTATGCGTATTGGTGTGAACGCGGGATCGCTTGAAAAGCATTTGCTGGAACGGTTTGGCGAGCCTTGCCCTGAAGCCATGGTTGAAAGCGCTCTGGAACATGTGCGGTTGCTTGAAGACAATGATTTTCGTGAATATAAAATCTCAGTGAAAGCCTCTGACATCTTTTTGACCGTCGCGGCCTATCACGCGCTGTCTGAGGCGGTTGATTGTCCTTTGCACTTGGGCATCACGGAAGCGGGCGGTTTGATGAGTGGAACGGTGAAATCGTCCATTGGTTTGGGATCTCTTTTGTGGGCGGGCATTGGGGATACCATTCGGGTGTCTTTGTCTGCAGACCCGGTGGAAGAGATTAAAGTGGGTTTTGATATTTTGAAGTCGATGAACTTGCGCCACCGGGGGGTCAATATTATTTCGTGTCCTTCGTGCGCACGCCAAGGGTTCAATGTTATTGAGACGGTAAAAATGCTGGAAGATCGTTTGGCTCATATTACAACGCCGATGACATTGTCAGTCATTGGGTGTGTTGTGAATGGACCGGGCGAAGCGGCCCAAACCGATGTCGGATTTACCGGCGGCGGTGCGGGTAGCGGCATGGTGTATCTGGCAGGCTTGGCTGATCACAAGCAAAGCAATGACGGTATGGTTGATCATATCGTTGGGCTGGTGGAAGAAAAGGCTGTGGAAATTGATGCAGCGCGTGCTGTTGAAGAAGAAGCACAGTTACTCGCGGGCGATTAGCGAGGGTGTCTTGACCTTACTTTGACAGATGCTTTTTCCAACGATGTTCTCCCTGCTGATAGATTGAAATTTTATGATCCCCCAAGACCAATTGCGAAAAGTCCTCAACCGGTTTGAGGCGGTGCAAGCAGAGATGAATTCTGATATTGCGCCAGATAAATTTGTGGCCCTTTCTAAAGAGTTCGCAGACCTTCAGGCTGTGGCAGAGGCCGCACAAGGGCTTCTACAAGCACGCACAGATTTTGATGATGCCAAAGAAATGTTGTCGGACCCTGAGATGGTGGAGATGGCGCGCGAGGAAATGACGCGGCTGAACGCTGAGTTGCCTGCTTTAGAGCGCGCAATGCAGTTATTGCTCTTGCCGAAAGATGCCGCCGACGAATTAAATTCGATTATTGAAGTGCGCGCGGGCACTGGCGGGGATGAAGCATCCCTTTTTGCGGGCGACCTTTTTCGTATGTATCAACGCTATGCTGATTTGCAGGGCTGGAAACTTGAACTGATTTCGGCGGCCTCTGGTGATGTTGGTGGCTTTAAAGAAGTTGTCGCGTCCATTCGTGGCAAGGGCGTTTTTGCCAAAATGAAATTTGAGTCTGGTGTACACCGGGTGCAACGCGTGCCGACAACCGAGTCTGGTGGGCGTATTCATACTTCTGCGGCGACCGTCGCTGTTTTGCCGGAGCCGGAAGAAGTTGATATCAAACTGGAAGACAAAGATTTGCGGATTGATGTGTTCCGTGCCAGTGGCGCGGGTGGACAGCACGTTAATACGACCGATAGTGCGGTGCGTATTACTCACTTACCCACCGGGATTGTTGTGAACCAACAAGATGAAAAGTCGCAGCATAAAAACAAAGCCAAGGCGATGTTGATTATGCGGGCGCGTTTGTTTGAAGCTGAACGCAGCCGGGTTGATCAGGAGCGGTCGGACGCGCGTAAAGATTTGATTGGATCGGGAGATCGCTCGGAACGTATTCGTACTTATAATTTCCCACAAGGACGGGTGACGGACCACCGGATCAATCTTACTTTGCATAAGCTAGATACTATTTTGGCGGGTGATGGTTTACCCGAAATGGTCGACGCCTTGATTGCCGAAGATGAAGTACGTCGGTTGGCGAGCATGGGTGAGGATGAGGACGCGTGATGGTAACGCGAGCCACATCATTTCGATCCGCTTGGGCGCGGTTTCGGGAGCTTGACCTTGAGAGTGCAGAACTGGATGCGCGGCTGATTTTATGTGCGGCGGCAGACTGTTCTGATTTGAACTTTATTACAGATCCTGATGTTGAACTGACCGAGGCGCAGCTTAAGAAGTTTGACCACTTTGTGTTGCGGCGCTCTGGGCGCGAGCCGGTCTCGCGTTTGCTGGGGGAGCGGGAGTTTTGGGGGCTGACTTTTAAGCTGGGCTCCGCCACGCTAGACCCGCGCGCTGACACTGAGGTTTTGGTGGAGGCTGTGCTGGAGCAGGTGGGTGATCGCCAAACAGAGCTAAACTTGCTTGATTTGGGCACGGGCTCTGGATGCATTTTGATCGCCTTACTGCATGAACTTGGAAATGCTCGGGGAACAGGCGTTGATGTTTCTGGAGAGGCGCTGCGTGTGGCAGGCGTGAATGCGACGCGCCACAGGGTGGACGACAGGGCAGATCTGCAGACGGGGAGTTGGTATCAAGCGCTTCCAACTTCTGCAGACGGTTTGTTTGATGTCATCGTGTCTAACCCGCCTTATATTACCATCGAAGAGATGGGGAGTTTGTCGCCAGAGGTGGCGTTCTTTGATCCTCGTACTGCCTTGGTGGCGGGTGTCGATGGTTTAGATGCCTACCGAGTGATCATTGAGGGTGCGCAGCGCTATCTTTCACCTAATGGCTTTTTAGCTTTAGAGCTGGGAGCGGGGCAATTTGATGCGGTTGGGAAACTTGGTGCCGCTGCGGGATTGCGGGTGCTGGGTGAGCGAAATGATTTGAGCGGTCATAAGCGCGTTATTCTGTTGGCTGTGTAGTTCTGGCTAGTTCTGGGTAGTCCTGTGAGGTTTTGGGCCGTTCTGGAGGTTTCGGCTGTTTTCTCAAAAAAGGGGTTGGAATAAGTCCTTTGAGCCGCTAGGTTGAATTTAAGGAATCGAGCGACGGGTTGGATCGCCACATTCTGATCTTCTCAAACATGAGTATATCGTTGGCTGTTAAGCATTTGGTCCGCGTGAGCTTCATAGAAGAGAAAATGCCATGAACCCTTGTAGCGTGAGGCTACTTTGTGGGTATGCATTTAGATCAGCCTTCAAACATTCAGATGGTCAAACATTCAGATGGATTGAGAGACGCGGGTGCGTCTGGGATAAATTAGAGATTGGCCTTTAGCGACACGTACGATCAATGCGGTAGAAGCGCTGACCAATCGACTGGCTTCTCAAGCAGAAGCAATGGCCTCCTCAAAGTTCTGCCTAATTGGACTTTTGTGTATGTGGGCTTTTAAAACAGATTGCCAAATTGAATTATTGTCGGCCATTGCCGATTGCTACAAAATCAAAATCCGTTTGTAACGGTGTTCACCATATGTCGAGACTGTCATGAGAGTAGTAACCCCATGAAGCAGGGCCAAAACCCTAGACGCCCGCGCGGACGCGGACGTAAGCCACAAAATCCACTGGGTCGAAGCATGGATAGCAATGGGCCTGACGTCAAAGTCAGAGGCACAGCGCAACATATTTGCGACAAGTATCAAAGCCTTGCACGCGATGCCCATTCTGCTGGCGACCGCATTGCGGCGGAAAGCTATTATCAATACGCGGAACATTATTTGCGGTTGATTTTGCAGCACCAAAGTACAGCCGAACAACAAAACGCCCGTCATCAAAATAATGATGATGCGCGTAACGGTGGCGAAGAGACTTCTGGTTCTTCTTCTGACGGCACATCGGGTGAAAACCAGCAAGATGGCGCGAGCGGTTCATCGGAAGAGGGCGAGCGCGAAGCATCAGACAATTCGCAATCTGACCAATCTAATAAGCCTGGCCAGTCTAAGAAGCCTGAGCAGTCTAATAGATCAGAGCAGGCTGGAAGATCTGAATCTGGGCAAAGCCCGCGACGCCGTCAACCGCGCCGCCGTCGGCCTCCAAAAACAGAAGCCGCTTCGAGCGATGAGGGTTCCTCAAAGTCTGGTGATAGTGGCGGCGATGATGCGCCAAAGCCGACACCGACGCCTGATACAGCGTCTGCTTAAAGCTTGAGTGATTATGTGATGAGAGGGTCGGTTTGCCGGCCCTTTTTCATGCGCGCTTTTCTATGTCTCCTCCGCCCAACTCACGCTGTGCTCTCAGGTGTTGAGCCACTATTTTTCCATGCACCCCTTGTGTGATTAAAATGCAACGCCCATATCTAAGAGGAAGGTGGTGCCTTGTTAAGGGCTGCCTGTCACACTGTCTGCACGCGATCCTGAACGATCTTGTGTAGGTGCCATGTATAGGCGTTAGGATCATGCCGCTGGGTTTTGCCCTTGGATGATTTGGACGTGCTGAAAGGAATGACCATGGATCTGGAAAAATATACGGACCGAGTGCGCGGCTTTGTGCAATCAGCTCAAGGGTTGGCGACACGCTCAGGGCATCAACGGTTTTTGCCCGAACATCTCCTCAAAGTATTGATCGATGACGAAGAAGGATTGGCTGCAAACCTCATGCGTGCGTCTCGGGCTAAGCCCGGCATTGTGCAAGATGGGGTTGATGCTTTTTTGGACGCCCAGCCCAAGGTTGAGGGCTCAGGTGCCGGACAGCTTTATCTCAGTCCCCAAGCACACAAAGTATTTGAACAGGCCGAAGCGCTGGCGAAAAAGGCGGGCGATTCATACGTCACTGCTGAGCGCTTGCTGTTGGCTTTGACCATTGAGCCTGAAACAGAATCACACAAATTATTGAAAGAAGCCGGGCTTACCCCCCAGCGATTGAACGAGGCGATAGAAACTGTGCGTAAAGGACGGACCGCTGACACAGCCTCTGCTGAGGATGGCTATGATGCGTTGAAAAAATATGCGCGGGATCTGACGGCAGATGCCTTAGAGGGACGGCTTGATCCGGTGATTGGGCGGGATGAAGAAATCCGCCGCTCGGTACAGGTGCTGTCGCGGCGTACAAAGAATAACCCGGTTCTCATTGGCGAGCCCGGTGTTGGTAAGACGGCCATCGCTGAAGGCTTAGCCTTGCGCATCGTAAACGGCGATGTGCCTGAAAGTCTGCGAAACAAAAAACTCATGTCATTGGATTTGGGTGCTTTGATTGCGGGAGCTAAATATCGCGGTGAATTTGAAGAGCGCCTTAAGGCGGTGCTTGCTGAAGTGACGTCTTCTGAGGGCGGCATTATTTTGTTCATCGATGAGATGCATACATTGGTGGGGGCTGGCAAAACGGACGGGGCAATGGACGCCTCCAATTTGCTCAAGCCTGCGCTTGCGCGCGGGGAGTTGCACTGCATTGGTGCGACAACACTGGATGAATATCGCAAGCATGTGGAAAAAGATGCTGCCTTGGCGCGTCGGTTCCAGCCTGTGTTTGTGTCTGAACCAACGGTTGAGGACACCATCTCCATTTTGCGTGGGATCAAAGAGAAGTATGAGCTGCACCACGGCGTGCGGATTTCGGACTCGTCATTGGTTTCGGCGGCTACTTTGTCTGATCGGTATATTTCTGACCGGTTTTTGCCTGATAAGGCGATCGACTTGATGGACGAGGCGGCAAGCCGGTTACGTATGCAGGTTGATTCTAAGCCTGAAGAGCTTGATGAGCTCGACCGGCGCATCATGCAGCTGAAAATTGAACGCGAAGCCTTGAAGAAAGAAACCGATGCGGCTTCTGCGGACCGGTTGGAAAAGCTGGAACAAGAGCTTTCCGACATTGAGTCGAAGTCAGCCTCTATTACGGCGGCGTGGCAGAGTGAAAAAGAGAAGCTTGGCCGGGCGCAAAAGTTGAAAGAAGAACTTGAAGTTGCCCGTCATGAACTTGAACAGGTGCAGCGTGCTGGTAAATTGGAGCGCGCGTCTGAGCTGTCTTACGGTGTTATTCCGGGATTAGAGAAACGCATCGCAGATACCGAAGCTGAGGAAGATTCAGCGGGATCCATGGTGGAAGAAACTGTGAGCCAATCCCATGTTGCCCAAATCGTTTCGCGGTGGACGGGTATTCCGGTCGATAAAATGCTGGAAGGAGAACGCGAAAAGCTGCTGACGATGGAAGCCTCCTTGTCAAAACGTGTGATCGGGCAAGGCGAAGCAGTTGCCGCAGTCTCTCGGGCGGTGCGCCGGGCACGGGCGGGTTTGCAAGATCCTGCACGTCCCATCGGGTCCTTCATGTTCTTAGGCCCAACGGGTGTGGGCAAGACCGAGCTGACAAAGTCTTTGGCGAACTTTTTGTTCGATGACGACCAAGCGATTTGCCGTTTGGATATGTCGGAATACATGGAGAAGCACTCTGTTTCTCGGTTGATCGGTGCGCCTCCGGGCTACGTTGGCTATGAAGAAGGCGGGGCGTTGACTGAATCGGTTCGGCGCAGGCCTTATCAGGTGGTCTTGTTCGATGAAATTGAGAAAGCCCACCCTGATGTCTTCAATGTTTTGCTGCAGGTGCTCGATGATGGGCGTCTGACAGATGGGCAAGGCCGTACGGTTGATTTTCGCAATACGATTATCATCATGACCTCCAATTTGGGCGGTGAGTTTTTAGCCAACCAAGCTGAGGGTGAAGATAGTCCGGCGGTGCGTGACCAAGTGATGGATGTTGTGCGGGCCCGGTTCCGGCCTGAGTTCCTCAACCGTCTTGATGAAATCTTGTTGTTCCATCGGTTGAGCCGAGGGCAGATGGATTACATCGTGGATATCCAGTTGGGCCGTTTGCGCAGCTTACTTGAAGGCCGCAATATTACGCTGAACCTTAATGAAGAGGCTCGCAGTTGGTTGGCTGACAAAGGGTATGATCCTGTCTATGGGGCGCGGCCTTTGAAACGGATGATACAGCGCCACGTCCAAGACCCGTTGGCTGAATTGTTGCTCGACGGATCTGTCATGGACGGTGACACGGTGCAAGTGTCGGCCAGTGAAGCGGGTATCTTGCTGAACGGGAAGCTGTTCGAGGTATCGACGCACTAATTGGCGTCGGAGTTTAATTAGGTAAGAAAAGGCTGGGAGAAATCCCGGCCTTTTTTCTTTGTTACTTTCGCATCATGTGCCGCGACATGGGTCCCCGGAATAAATCCGAGGACGACGGTTTGGGTGTTGATAGGTTGACACGAAAAAGCCCCCGCATATGTGCGGAGGCTTTTTCAGTTTTAGTCTTCTCTGTCAACGGGTGCTTATTGTGCTGAGCTATCCGCGTTTGTTGCTCCTGCATCTGCCACTTTGGTAATGGCGGGCGCGTCGGCCATCATCAGATTGGTTTGGCGTTGAGCGGTGACGTAATGGGCCAGCTCAGCCTTTGCCAATTTGCGGCCTGTTGGGACGCGGATGCGTTGTGGATTTACTTTCTTGCCGTGCACGTGCACTTCGTAATGCAAGTGTGGTCCGGTTGAACGGCCTGTGGTGCCGACGTAGCCGATGACTTGGCCTTGGCGTACCCGTTTGCCTTTTTTGATGCCACGCGCATATCCATTCATGTGGGCGTAGGCTGTTTTATAGCCATTGGCGTGGCGAATTTTGACGTATTTGCCGTAGCCGCCATTGCGCTGAGCTTTTTCGATGATGCCGTTACCCGCTGCATAGATGGGTGTGCCGCGCGGGGCTGCAAAGTCAGTGCCGGTGTGCATTTTGGTGTAACCCAATACTGGGTGACGCCGTTTGCCGAAGCTGGATGAAATGCGGGCGCCATCAACAGGGGTTTTCATCAGGAATTTCTTCATGGACTGACCGTCCTTGTCGAAATAATCCCAGCCACCTTTGTCGGGCTCAAAGCGCCATAGTTTACGTTCACGTCCGCCCACTGTCATAGACGCATAGAGCACATTGCCATTACGGACGGCGGCGCCTTTATCATCATAGTCGCGGGCAAAGAAGACTTCGAATTTGTCGCCTTGGCGCATTTCACGCTGAAAATCGATGTCGTAGGAATACATGCGGATCATTTCAACAACGATGGCCGCCGGTACGCCTGCTTTGTCAGCCGCTAAGAAGAGGCTGGAATTGATGGTGCCAGCGGCGCGCACATAACCGGTCTTAAGCTCGGTGATGATTTCGTCCGCTTTATACGTGCCGTCTTCTTTGCGGTTAATGGCAATGTGACGGTCAACGGCGGTGCGCATGCTGATGTTGGCCAATTGAGCTCTAACAGGATCAGCGCTTTCGTCGGCTTGTGGCCATTGCTCAAATGTCAGGTCCAGTTTTTGGCCTGCACGAAGCTTGCGCACATCAAACAAAGGTTTAACGGCGGCAATGGCGTAATTTGCATCTGTACGGGTTGCCCCTGAACGGGTTAGGGCAGACATCAGGGTGTCGCCGGACCGCACCGCAATGGTTTTGGTCACCCGCTCGGGTTCAAATACAGGTTGTTCGACTTCCACCTGAGACGGTGCCAATGTTTCCAACGGGCCGGTTTGCTCAAATGAGTTGGCTGTTACGTCGGAGGGGGCAAGGCTCGCGGTTGTAAGCGCGCGCTCTTCTTGTGTCTCGGTCAGGAAAGTGTTGGAGGCTTGAGCAGCAACTTTGGGCGCGTCCACGTTCTGCTGGATCACGGGAAGGCTTGCGAGCGGGGCGATTGAACCACTTGCTTTGATGGTGTCGCCCGCAATGTCGCTTGCGGTTGCAGTACTTCTTAGTTTTGTTGGGTGAGGTGCAAAGGAGATCATCGTCGGTGCGACGCTGGTGTCCGGTGCAGCCTTGGCTGTCACGGTTGCATCAGATGCAGAGAGCATAAAGACCAAGCCGGTGCTCAACAACAATGCAGAGGTGCCAGCAAGCACGGCGGATGCCATGCCCCAGCGCCCACTTTGCGGCAGGCTTGCCAATACTGTTTTAAGATCATCTGCTAGGCAGGACGCCAAATGGCGACCCTGATACGCAATGGATACTGACTTGGCTGCAAGCTTAGTTGCAGTGCCACTTACTATACTATCAGTCACTCTTGTCCCCGACTTGAACACTGGATCCCCCCAGGAGAACGGCTTTGAAATGGCGACGTGTGCCACAGTGATACAAAAATCCGCCCGGTTCTGATCGAACGATGACGCTCGGATGAGCCTCTGTCAATCTATTCATCTTCTGTTCATCTATTTCCCAAAAGTCCCGAACATTATGGATAGGACACTTAGTCATATGAACGGTTTCGACGTAACGCTTACAGCAAAAGTGTGTCAGATCGGTATACAGCCGTAGCGTTACAGGAGCTGATGCAGGAACTGTGCAAAAGCACTCTCTATAGAGTAGGGGGAGAGGGTTAATGGGCTGTTAACTAATTGGGGCGAGGTCGCATACATAAGCCTACATACATATAGACGTAATAGAGGCTGTTCGTTCTCAGGTGCCTCCTCGATGGTTTAGTCCGTGTTGAGGGATGGATTACCGGAACGAGTTCGGCAATGACGCTTTTGGGGGGGGCTTACGTGAGGGCGAAGGTGAGGCCGGAGGGATAGACGTGAAGGGTAGGGGAGCAGACGTTGGCGGCATTCAGTTGTTCATTCTCTTCCGTCAATTTTGGGATTGTTGCGGAGGTTTGGGGTTTGGCAGGGGTTTTGGGTGTGTTTTGTGCTGGGTACCTTATTGGCAGGGCGGAAGGTTGGTTGGCAGAAAGGTTAATG